>WNGC01002035.1_pt1 | contig 12354 bp, 12 predicted proteins | sample 5400051 | NCBI WGS metagenome assembly WNGC01 (sample SAMN13153368, study PRJNA577476) | soil metagenome | isolation source: 20 cm soil or saprolite under grassland replicate 2 | place: USA:California | collected 2016-06-15 | reverse complement strand
ACTGATGACGGCTTGGCATACGAGAATCCCGTCGCCATCGCCGATTACGACAAGACGCAGTCGCGCGGCTTGCGCGTGTTTGGAAGCCTGGAAGCCAACTACGCACTCACCGACCAGGTGACTCTCAATGGCCGGTTCGGCGCCGACGTCCTGAACTTACGCGACTTGCGTTGGTACTCGCCCAACGTTGCGGGCTCGTACGGCGAGAGCGTCGGCGGCGAGGCCATCATCGGTAATAACACCCCGACGCGCTATGTGGTCGAAGGCTTTACCGACGTGCATCCGCACATCGGCTCATCGGCAACGTTGGCCATCACTGGCGGGTCCAGCGTGGAATGGAACTCCGCGGAGCTCGACTTGCTCGACGGCATCGGCTTTCCGGGCGACCAGTTCCAGTATCCCGGCAATGCCGCGACCGTGGTCGCCTACGAGGGCGACTGGACGGGTCATAACCTGGTGTCTTTCTTTACGCGCGCGAACGCCACGTTCAAGGATCGCTACCTGCTCACCGCCAGCCTCCGTGCTGACGGCTCATCGCGCTTCGGCAGAGACAATCGCTGGGGTACGTTCCCGGCGGTGTCGCTCGGCTGGAAGATGACCGACGAGCCGTGGGCCGGCAGCCTCAAGCGGCGGGGCGACCTGAAGCTGCGCCTCTCCTACGGCGTAACCGGCAACCAGGATTTGAACGACAACTTTGCTCCGCTGTCGCGCTTTGGCCGCGCCGCCTACGGGGACATCCCCGGGTTCGCCCGCACCAGCTTCGGCAACGTGGCCCTGAAGTGGGAGCGCACCCGCGAGTACAACGTCGGCCTGGACATCGACGTCTTCGGCGGACGGATGAACATCATTGGTGACTGGTACTCGAAGAAGACGGACAACCTGTTGCTGAACCGCCCAATTTCCTCGACGAGCGGTCTGACGATCGTGACCCAGAACATCGGGAGCATCGAAAACAAGGGCTATGAACTGACGCTCGCGGGCGCGGTGTTGCAACCTGCGAGTGCTGCGGCACTACACTGGAACGCGAACTTCAACATCTCGTGGAACCGGAACAAGGTCACGAAGTTGTTCCAGCACGAGCCGTTCAGTGTCGGTCTCTACAGCACGAGTCGTGTGGAAGAGGGTCATCCGTTGTCGGAGTTCTACACGCTGCGCTTCACGGGTGTCGATCCAGCGACAGGCGACGCAATCTTCGACGACATCAACAATGACGGCGTGATCGACGCTGCCGACCGCGTCTTTGTCGGCAGTCCTCACCCGAAGTACTGGGGGGGATTCACCAACAGCCTGACGTGGCACGGCTTTGACTTCAACTCGTTCCTCCAGTTCACGCAGGGGCAGACGATTTTCAATGCGATCAGCGTCTTCGCGCACGACGGCGGCTACAACTATGACAACAAGTTCCGCTCCTCGCTGCACCGCTGGCAGCAGGCGGGTGACGTGACGAACGAGCCGCGGGCGAGCTTCGACGGCACGTCCGGGGCCGATCGGATCTCGAGCCGGTTCTTCGAGGACGGGTCGTACGTGCGGCTGCAGGAAGTGACGGTTGGCTACCGGCTGCCGGCGAAATGGGCGAGCACGATGCACATGGCCGAGTCACGCCTCTACGTCTCGGGTCGCAATCTGCACACCTGGACGAAGTATTCCGGCTACTCGCCGGACGTGAACAGCAATGGCTCGAGCTCGAATACCGGGCTCGCGACGGAGTTCTATGCCTATCCGCTCGCGCGCACGATCATGGTCGGCATCAGCGGCGCATTCTAACCACCAGCATGGGAGCTCTTATGATTCGCAAGACTCTTCTGCCGGCGGTGCTGGTCGTCATCGCTGCCGGCTGTCAGCAGATTCTCGACGTCAAGCCGATCAACGAGGTCGAGGAAGAGGCCGCGATTACCACTCCCGCGGGCGCGCGGGCGGCACTCGCGGGGATGTATGACGGTCTCCAGAGCACAGGATACTACGGTGGCACGTTCGTCTTCTTCAGCGACCTCTCCGGCGACGACGTGCGGCATACCGGGACATTCACCACGTACCATCAGGCGGACATCAACCAGCTCACCGCCGACAACACGACGATCGAAGGACTGTGGGATGCGCTGTATCGGGTAGTCGGCCGGGCGAACAACATTCTGGCACGCGTTCCCAACGTCGCGGCACTCCCGCCCGACGAACGGGACCAGATGCTGGGCGAAGCACACTTTGCTCGGGCGCTGACGTTTCATAACCTCGTGAAGTTGTTTGGCGAGCAATCATCCTCGGGCGTGGGGATTCCCATCCCGTTGGTTCCCCCGCCGGATATCGCGTCGACGTCAAACGTGACACGCGCCACGACCGGCGCGGTGTACACGCAGATCCTCACCGACCTCGCGGTTGCCGAGTCGCTGATGACCGCGGGGACGGGTGGACCGGGGACGCATCAGGGGAGCATCGCTGCAGTCCGCGCGATTCGCGCGCGCGTGTATCTGTACCAGCAGAATTGGGCTGCGGCGGAGACGGAGGCCGAAGCGGTCGCGGCAATGGGTTATGCGCTCGCACCGAATTACGCCAGTCTCTTCGACAAAGACGGTGTGGATACGCCCGAGGACATCTTCGTGCTCCAGTTCACGCCCGTCGATTTCCAGTTGCTCGGCTATTACTACCGCGCGAAGGGCGCGGCGGGCGGGCGACGGGAAATTGGGCCGACTGCGACCTTGATCCGCCAATACGCGCCCGGCTACACCGGTACGCCGGCGTCATTTGTCACGACCGACCTCCGCGGCCAGCACAACATTTCGTTCCAGGTCAGTACGGTATACGGATCGAAATGGCCGACCGGCATCGGCGGGGAAGACTTCCACGTGATTCGGTTTGCGGAAGTGCTGCTGATCAAGTCCGAGGCGGAGGCGCGGCAGGGAAAGCTCGCCGAAGCCGACAGCGGCGTGAATGCGGTCCGTGCGCGCGCGGGTCTCGCGCCGTTGAATCTGACGGCGCTCGGACAGACCGCCGCGATTGACGCCATTCTGCAGGAGCGGCGCCTCGAGCTGGTGTTCGAGGGCGACCGGTGGCCCGATCTCGTTCGTACGGGAAAGGCGATTGCGACGCTCGGTCTTCCAGCGTTTCAGCAGCTGTATCCGATCCCGTTAAACGAGCTCGATGTCGCACCGGGGTTGGTGCAGAACAGCGGCTACTGAGTCGCACAGCAGCACAGAAACAAGAAGATGCGCCCGGAGCATTGCCCGCCGGGCGCACTTCATTCCTGTGACCTGCAGTACAGTGACGTGCCGCAACCCCTTGCCAGTGTAGGCGAAACTCCACACCTTGGCCCCCGAATCCACACTGAGACCGGATCGGCGGGGGAGCGCCCCCCCTCCCGTGCCAAGGTCGGCGAAGGACTGTCCTATGCGTCGGTGGCACATCCTTCCCGCGTTCGGCTGCAGTGCGTTCGTGGTTGGCTGCGGACTCGCGGAGGTTTTTGGCTCACCCAAGATCGGGAACGTCGTCGTGACGTACACCGGGCCCACGACGGTGTCCGTGAATGACACGATCCCCGTCGCCGTGAGCGTAACCGTCGATGGCGCCGCGGTACCCAACCCACATCTCCTCATTGCCTCCCTGTACCCGTCGATCATCGCGCTCTCTTCCACGTCCGACACCCTTATCGCGCTCAGCCGTGGCTTCGACACGCTGAAGATCCGGTTCGCGGCATCGATCTTCACGGACTCCTTTCCGACCATCCTGCAGCCGATCAAGGTCATCCCGTGAAGTGCTTCCAGTGCGGCGCCGAGCTCCCCGAAGGCACGCGGTTCTGCGGCCACTGCGGGGTGAAGGTCTCCGATCCCGATGCCGCGACGATCCTGGAGGAACCGGAGGAATCGGAAGCGCTGCTCGCCCGCATGCGCTACATCTTTGCGGGCGAGTACGAGGTCGAGCGGGAGATCGGGCGCGGCGGCATGGCGATCGTCTACCGTGCGACGGAAACGGCGCTGCAACGCCCGATCGCATTGAAGGTGCTGCGGCCCGACATCGGCCTGAGCGCCGCCGCCGCTGAACGCTTTAAACGCGAAGCCCAGACGGTCGCGTCGCTGGACCACCCGAACATCATCCCGGTCTACCGCGTCGGGCTCCTGGGCGGCCTGTTTCACATCGCGATGAAATTCGTCGAAGGTCGATCACTCGACACGATTCTGGACGCGCAGGGCCCGCTATCCGTCCCCGTCACGCTCGCCGTCTTACAGGAAGCCACCCGGGGCGTGGCGTTCGCGAACGAGCGGGACATCGTGCACCGCGACGTAAAGGCGGCGAACATCCTCATTGATACGGACGGCCGCGTCATGGTCTCCGATTTCGGCGTGGCGTTGCGCGCGAGCGACGTCACCCTCACTGCCGTTGGGACCCTGATCGGCACGCCCAGCTACATGAGTCCGGAGCAATGCTCCGGACTCCGGGCGGGTCCGCAAAGCGACCAGTACTCACTCGCCGTAGTCGCGTTTCAAATGCTGGCGGGCGCCCCACCTTTCCAGTCCGACACGCTGGCGGGGATCATTCAGCATCATTTCTTTACGCCTCCCCCCGACCTGCGCATGGCGCGCCAGGATGTTCCCCCGGCGCTGTACGACATGATCGCGCGGGCACTCTCGAAGAACGCGAGCGACCGGTTCGCCTCGACGAGCGACATGCTGGCGGCGCTCGAGGCGATCCCCGCCAGCGCCGCGGATCGCCGCACCAGCCAACGGGTGTTGCGCGATCTGGCACGCGGGCAGGGCGCGCCACGCATCACCACCGGCGTGCTGCCTCCGTTGCCCGACATGCCCACACTCGCGGTGCCTCCCCGACCGCCAAGTGCGCGCCGGCTCCCACACGCGCTCGGCTATGCTGCCGCGCTCGCGCTCGTCGCACTCGGAGGATGGTTCGGCAGTCGCACCGCCGACGCACGGACCGGAGCTCCGCTCTCAACCGCGGTCCCTCCGGACACCGCTCGCGCTGCTGCGCCCGCCCGGCCGATTCCTGTCGCGACCGGCAAACTCCGCGTGTTGACCAACCCGCCCAGCGCCGAGATCCTGTTGGATGGCCGCCGCGTGGGTGTGGGGAGTGTGGTGGACCTCCGTGTCCCCGTGGGACCGCGACGGTTGCGTGTGCAGGCGACAGGCTATGAACCGTGGGACACCACGATCGTGGTGCAAGCGGGCGCCACGCACAGACTGGGTCGGGTGACACTGCGGGTGCCTGGCGAATGAGCCGCCGGCTGGTCGTCTTGCTATGCCTGTGCGCGTTGCCGCAGGTCGCGCGGGCGCAGGACAGCACGACAGCGAGGCTGCTGCAGGCCCGCGATCTGTACGAGCGACTCGAGTTGGAGCGTGCGCTGCCGTTGCTCAGGGAAGTTGTTTCGCCCAATTGGCCGTATGAGGTGACGGCGGCGCAACGGGTCGAAGCAAATATCTATCTGGGCGCGTCGCACCTGTTGCTGGGCGCGCGCGATTCCGCCGTAGCCTATTTCCGGGCGGCGCTCGAGCGCGATGCGTTCGCGGATCTCGATGCCTCGCGTTTCACACCCGGCCAGCTCGACGCGTTTCAAGCGGCGCGGCGCGCCGTGTTCGCCGTCGGGGTCCGACCGGTCGCGCCGACGCGGCTCGATCCGCGCACCGGCCGGATGACGTTCACGATCGTCGCCACACACACCGCGTCGGTGCGCTGCGAAATTCGGCTCGGGCCCCCCCCGCAGTCGATTGCATTTCCGCTGTTCGTGGGCGAAATCGAGGGTCGCCTGCGAGAGATCGACTGGGATGGCGTCTTGCCGAACGGGCAGCTCGCGCCGTCCGGACGGTACGCGTTCGTGCTGCTCGGGCGTAGCGGGACGCAGCGGCGCGCCGATTCGGCAAGTGCATACTTCGACGTGCAGCAGGAGGTCGAGGCCTTAGAGGACACCGTGGCGGACTTGCAGCCCGGTGAGCTGCTCCCCGAGCGCTATAGTAACTCCACGGCGACCAGCGATCTCCTGAAAGGCCTCGGCATTGCCGCCGGGGCCTTCGTGCTCGGCAGCGTCGCGAGCGACAAGGGTCTCGGGCGGTCGTATACCATGGCTGCCGCCATGGCGACCGTGGGCGTGGCGGCCGGTGCCACAGGCTTCTTCACGCGTCGCGGGGGGAGCCGGCCGGAGAACATCGCTGCGAACGCCCGCCGGCGCGCCGACCGAGCAGCTGCCAACGCACAAATCCGCCAGCGAAACGCCGCGCGTCTCGCGCAAACAGTCCTCGTTATCACGCCCGCGGCCGGCAACGCCCGTTGACGCGGGCCCACGCCGTGTGGCAGTGCGGAACAGCGCTCGTTCCCGTCCTCGGCGTCTGCTCGGCCGCTGCGCAGTCGTCGTGGGTCGCCAGCGCGCACATGGCGATCGTCGAGTATCGCGTGAACGCCGGCTTTGGGAACGAACGCTTCGGCGGGTGGGCACTCGGCCTGGACGTCGCACGTCGGTTCGGCCGGCGCGTGACCCTGCACGTCGCGGGGCAAGGCGCACAACTGCGGCCGGCGGCGACCGGGGACCTCGATCGCCGGGTTGGAGAGATTGAAGCGGGTGCAGCGGTGGCCGGCGGATCCTGGTGGGGTTTTTATGGCGCCGTGACGCGGCGCGCCGTCGCGAGTGACGCCGCTCGCCAGCGCTGGCTGTTCGGCCGGATCGATGTGGAGGTGCACCCGGTGTTTACGGACGAGAACCTGCGCGCGATTGGCCGGCTCGGGATCATCCCCGCGACGCGCGTGAACGGTCTCCCCACCGGGTCCGTCTCCTTCGACGGTGCGGTGGGCCTCGAGTACGAACGCCACGGCGTCATGTTTGCCGTCGTGTACGATCTCGAGCGTTTCGGTTTTCCATCCGTCAACGGGATCCGCCGCGCGGAGCAGGTCAGCGCGTTCACGCTCCGCGGTGGCTTGCGCTGGCCGCGGCGCCAGGAGCGTTGAACCTCGCGACCGATCGCCGCGTGAGATGCATCACGAGGCTCGGCAATGAACACGCGATTGCTTGGGGCAACGCTGCTGCTCGTGTGCGGCGCTGTGATTGCGTCGCCGCTCGTCGCGCAGCGCTCGCATTTCGGACCGCATGTCGCCTACAACTTCGATATCAAGGAAGTTGTGTGGACAGGTTGTGCGTGTCCGGGGTCACGCGTCCGGAACGTGTCAACCGCAAAGCCCATGCAACCTTTCGAACGATCCCTGCGTCTTACCCTCTGAACGATTCGAACATGTCTCTAGCTGGAGGATGCAGATGCGCGGCCTGATCTTGCTGGTAGCGACGATCCTGACATTCGGATACGGCTTCGCCGCCCAAGCCGCCATGACCGTGGACCGGGCGGCAACCTTGCGCCGCCTCTCGGCTACGGTCGACACCCCGAGCCCTGCGGCAGACGCTAACCGCGTCTGGTACGGTGGGATGCTGGCCCCCATCACCGTCGAGGCTCCTCCCCCGGACAAGTGTACGACCTGAGAGAAGCCCGCACCGCCCGCTTGAGTTTCGGCGGGCGGTCGCGCTTCGGCGCGAAACTTATAAGATTGAAGGTGCGTACCACCCCGTAACCATGGACATGTCTTTGGACCAGGCAGCCATCACACCCGCAAGGCGTTTCTGGCGCACGTGGCGTCGCGAGCTCGTTCGCGGCGGCGTGCTCTTTGGGTTGGTGGTGTGCGCCGGCCTCTTCATTCGCAGCATCAAGGTTCGCGTCCCCTCGCCGCTCGGTACGCTCGGCTCGTTCGGCGATTTCAATTGGGGTGACGGGGAAGGCAGCGATCTCTTCGGCCACGGCCGCGAAGTCGGCGATGCGTGGGATTACCGCGCGCTGATCAAGCCGACGCAACACGTCTGGATCCGCAACACGAACGGCCCCATTGAGGTCATGGCGGGAGCGGGCGACAGCCTCGTCGTTCATGTCGAGAAAAGCTGGCGCATGTCCGACCCGCAGAGCGTGCAGATCATTCCCGTGCTCACCGAGCGGGGGCTCACGGTTTGTGCGGTGTGGGAAGCTCGCGAACGCCGCTGCGAGGAAGGCGGGGACTACAGAATCAGTGGCGTCAAGAAGAATGACGTGGCGGTGCGCTTTACCGTGCAGCTGCCGCGCAATGTTCCCGTGGATGCATCCACGGTCAACGGCGAGCTGCAGATCGACGGCGTCAGCGCTCCAGTCGATGCAAAGACCATCAATGGTCGCGTGGCGGTGAATACCTCAACCGGTCCGGTCAATGCGACCACGATCAATGGCAGCATCGAAGCCAATATGGAAGCGCTGACGAGCGGGGACATGCACCTCACCACCGTCAACGGCTCGGTGAGTGCCGGCTTGCCCCGTGAGATCAATGCGAATATCGACGCCCAAACGGTGAACGGCCGCGTGGAGACGGACTTCCCGGTGAAGGTCGTCGGGAAGATCAGTCCGCGGCACCTCCGTGGCACGATCGGCAACGGCGGGGCGACCCTGAAGCTCGTGACGGTGAACGGGTCCATCACGCTGCACGAGGCGGGTGCCAATCCCAATCCGAATCCCAATCCTCATTCGAGAATGGCACCGATGGCGCCTCGCCATCCGCGCACGCGGACTCCGCCGCCGGAGCGACCCTAGGGGGCTAGCGGTGCTGCGGCCCGACCGATGCTAAAGGGCCAGCGTGCCGGATACATCGTCGCGAAAGCATAAAGCATCAGACACGCGCCGGTGAGCGAGATGTTCTTCCAGAATTGCGCCGCCTGATTCGCCGCCATCATCGGATCGGGGATTCCCCAAAACTTGTGGACAAAAAACGCCGCGGGAATGAGAAACGCGGCGATGAGCAGCGCGCCCCAGCGCGCCTGGACACCCAGCAGGATGCTCAGTCCTCCGGCGAGCAGCATCACACCCGATACGGCAGTCAGGACCGTGGGCGCCGGAACCCCCGACGCGCCCGCGTACTGCGCGTACATGCTCAGCTTGGTGAGATGATTGAAGCCGGAGTACATAAAGAAGAAAGAAAAGACGATCCGCCCGAGCAGCAGCACTAGACCACCCATGAGTTACCCTCCCAGGTAGCGCGCGATTTCCGCGGGGAACGTGCGTACATCGATGGGCTTCGTGATGTAGCCATCAAATCCAGCAGCGCTGGCGCGCGCGCGATCGTCCGGCAGTGCATGCGCGGTCAGCGCGACGACCTTCCAGGAGCGCTCGGGTAAGCGTTTGAGTTCCTCCAAGAGCTCATATCCATCCCGACCCGGTAGCTGGATGTCGAGTAACACGAGGTTGGGCGCCGGCTGCTGTGTTCGCACGATTTCGGCCAGCCGGTCGCCGTTCGGCAGTGCGATGACCTGATGTCCCTTAATCGTGAGCAGCGTCGTCAGGAGCTTCAGGCTGTCCGGCTGATCTTCGACGACGATGATCGTGGCCACATTCACCTGGCCTGTGGCAGCGTGAACCAGAACGTGCTGCCTTTCCCCATTTCACTTTCCACGCCCATGGTGCCCCCGTGCAGCTCGACCAGCTGGCGCGATAGCGCCAGGCCCAGCCCCGTGCCTTCATACTTGCGACTGGCCGAGGCGTCGAGCTGGGAAAACTCCTTGAAGAGCTTGGGCTGATCCTCCGCGGCGATCCCGATCCCGGTATCGCTCACCGCAATTCGTACTTCGGAAATCGCCCCCCCCCCGTTGACGGGAGCGGCCACAACGGTGATCCGCCCGCCGTCGGGCGTAAACTTGATTGCGTTGGAGAGCAGGTTGAGCAGCACCTGCCGCACGCGCCCGGGATCCGCTTGCACCCGCAGCTCCGCCGGCGGCGGCGTGACGACCAGGGTATGCCGATGCTTCTGCGTCTGCGCTTGCACGCTATTCGCCGCTTCCGTGAGCATTCCCGCGAGCTGCACGGGCTCGGGCTTTAGCTCCATCCGGCCGGCAGCAATGCGCTGGAGGTCGAGCAGCTCGTTGATAAGCTGCAACAACTGCCGGCCGTTGCGACCGACGGTGTCGAGGAAGTCCCGTTGCTGAACCGACAGAGGAGCGCCGAGGTCTTCCGTGAGGAGCAGATCCGTGAATCCGATGATGCTATTGAGGGGCGTGCGGAGCTCGTGCGAGATATTGGACAGGAACTGGTCCTTGGTCTTCATCGCGCCGTCCAGCGCGGTGTTCAGCTCTTCCAGCCGTTTGGCGGTTTGCCGCACTTCGACGGCCAGGCGGCGTGTGTTGTGGTGCGCGGACGCGCGCTCGCAGGCGATCGCGAGGTTAGGCGTCGCCTGGTCGAGCGCCGCGCGCTCGTCAGAACCGAAACTTGCTCCCGGCAAGACCCCCATGACACCGACCAGCTTCGTACCGGCACGGAGCGGGGCGAGCACCAGGCCTTGCGGCATCGCCGCCGTCAGGCGGAGCTGATGGCGCACCGGCTGCATGGCTTCGCCGTGATAGTGGATTGCCTGCGTGGCGCTCCCCATCAGGTCCCGCATGGTCGCGCGCGAGACCGGCCGCGCCTCCACGGCGCGCGAGGCGGTGGGTGCCCATTCATTCGCGTCATAGGCCGGCTGGTACAACACGATACCCGTCGCTTTCGTCGCGCCCGCGATCACGCCGAGGGCCTGGCTCAGTCCGGTCGCCGCATCGTCGGCCGACGTATTGAGCGCGGCGAGGAGCTGGGACAGATACGCCTGCAGCTCTTCACGCCACGCGAGGCTTGTCGCCATGCGATTCACGCCGCGCGCGATGACACCGAACTCGCCCGGCTGATCCTCCGGTAGCGGTTCGCCGAAATGTCCCTCGGCGACACGCTGTAATGCTTGCGAGATGCGGGCGAAGGGCGCGGCCAGCCGGCGACGATTGTACCAGAATCCAAGACCGAGAACGGCGAGCATCGAGGCGAAGAGCACGGTCGACGCCAGGGCCGCCTGGACGGCATCATCGCCGGCTTCGGCGGCGATCTCCGCGGCGGCCGGTTCGTGCATCCGATCGAGCCGCTGCGCGAGAATCACCATGGCGGCCTGCGTGGCGCGCGCGCTGCGCCACGTCGCGACCTGCGTGACGAGACCCACGAGCGCCACGGCAATAAATGTCGCGGCGAAGAGTCGGGTGATGCTTGGAGCCGCTCCCGTCCGCATGGGGCTCCATAATATGCGAGCGCCGTGTACCTTCCAAGCCGTGCGACCCCAGACCCTCGGCCTGATCGGGCTTGGCGCGATTGGCGGATCGATTGCCCGGCAGGTCAAACAGCCGGGACGCGGGGGCGGCATCGCCGTGGTGGGGTGGTCGCCGGAGCCCGCCGAGCGCGCCCTGGCCGCGCAGGAGGGAGCACTCGACGATGCGCCCGCCCGCGCCACCGACGTCGCGCGTCTCGCTGATCTCCTCATCCTCGCCGCCCCGCCCACAGCGAACCTCGCGCAACTCGCGGCGCTGATCCCGCATCTCAAGCCCGCATCCCTGATCACCGACGTCGGGTCTGTCAAACGCGGCATCGTCGCGAGCGCCGAGCGACTCGGAGTCGCGCAACGATTCGCCGGCAGCCATCCCTTGGCGGGCACGCATCGCCACGGGTTTGCAGCGGCACACGCCGATCTGTTTCGCGGCGCGGTTGTCTATGTGACGCCCTGTGAGGACGGCGCCGACGCGGCGCGCGAGATCGCGCATTTCTGGGAAGACGTGCTGGAAGCTGAGCCCGTGATGCTCGATGCCGCGCGGCACGATGCGCAGCTCGCCGCGACAAGTCACGTCCCGCAGGTGATCGCCTCGCTGCTCGGGGACTTCCTCGCACGGCATGCGCCGGCGGGCTCGACGTTCGGAACGGGGGCTCAAGACACCACGCGGCTTGCCGCGAGCGAGCCTGCGCTCTGGACCGAGATCCTCTTGATGAACCGCGACGAAATCCTGCCGGCGCTGCGCGCCCTGGAGGAATCACTCGGCACGGTCGAGCGGGCGCTCGAGGTCGGCGACGCAAGCGCCCTGTCGGCGTGGCTGGCCCGGGCAGCGGCCTGGCGGCGACGGATCGGCGGGGGCGGGAGTGGCCTCTAAGCCGCAGCGCATCGCCGGCGTCGTCCGGCCGCCGGGCGACAAGAGCATCTCGCACCGCGTGCTCATGCTGGCGGCGCTCGCGCGCGGCACGAGCGAGATCGCGGGCTTGCTGACGGGCGACGACGTGAAGAGCAGCGCGCGGGTGCTACGCCAACTCGGCGCTGACATCTCCTCGATCAACGACAAGCGCGTTGAAGTTCCCGCATCCCGCTTCTCGCATCCCGCATCTCGGTTGCACTGCGGGAACTCAGGAACTACAGCGCGCCCCGTCCTTGGGGTTTTAGCCGGCCAGAAGTTCCCCGCTACCTTGACCGGCGATGCGTCATTACGGCGCCGCCCGATGCGGCGGGTAACAGAGCCGCTCAAGCAGATGGGTGCGGATATAA
>WNGC01002034.1_pt1 | contig 12354 bp, 14 predicted proteins | sample 5400051 | NCBI WGS metagenome assembly WNGC01 (sample SAMN13153368, study PRJNA577476) | soil metagenome | isolation source: 20 cm soil or saprolite under grassland replicate 2 | place: USA:California | collected 2016-06-15 | reverse complement strand
CGGCGAGGGTGAAGCGCAGCGCGCCTTTGGTTTGCTGCTCGATGCGGCGCGCCATTTCGTAGCCGTGGAGAGAGCCGTGTTCGAGAACGCTGAGAACCGCAAGTTCCGCGGTGCCGCGTTTGATTCCTGTTCCGATCATGGGGCTCTCTCTTACATATAAGAGTCTTATATATGAAGCGAGAATTGTCAACTGGCCTCTGGAACAGGTGTCCAGAGGCAAACGTCCAAGGCGACAGACTAAATCGGGGCGGCGCGGGCGGAGCGCGTTTCCGCGGTGATTGGCAGGATGGCTGTTCCGGCCTCGCTCGAAACTTCAAGGGCGGGATGGAAGAGTTTGGCGAGCGCTTCGATGCCGGTGGCGAGGCGTGGGCCGGGGCGTGAAAAGTAGCTGTTGGCCTCGAGCGCGTAGACGCGGCCGTTTCGAACGGCCGGAATGGCGTACCACCGCTCAGGAAATGACATGGACTTGTATTCGTCGCGAGCCCGCTCGGCGGCGTAGCCGCACGGGGCGATGAGCAGAACTTCCGGCACGGCATCGATCACATCTTCGATGGCGATTCGAAAGGAAGGCGTGCGGGCGTGGCCGAAAACGTCTTTGCCCCCGGCAAGGTGGATCATTTCCGGAACCCAGTGGCCGCCGACGTAGAACGGTTGCAGCCATTCCATAAAGGCCACGCGAGGACGATCCGCTGACGCTTCCAACTGCTGCTCGAGCGCGCCGAGACGCTTGCCGATCTGTTCCAGCAACGCTTCCGCCCGTGGGCCACGGCAGGATTCTTCTCCTACCCAAAGAATATCGCGCCAGACGTCGCCCAAATCCTGAGGATTGAGGCAGAGAACTTCCGGACGCCGGTCGAAACGCGTGAGCGCGGTAGCGAGATCATCGGGAGAGGCGGCGCAAACATGGCACAAGTCCTGGGTGATGATGAGATCCGGGGCCAATGCCTCCAGCACCTCGGCGTCGACGGCGTACAAACTTTCACCCCGGTGAACGTACTCGCGAACGAGGGCGTCGATTTGCGCGGGGGAAGCGCCGTGCGGCATGCGCGAATGAATGACCACGGGCTTCGTGCGGGCGGGCGGCGGGAAGTCACATTCGTGGCTGACCCCCACAATTTCGAGGTCCAAGCCGAGTGCAAAGAGAATCTCGGTAGCCGACGGCAGCAACGACACGATCCGCATGACGAGCACAACTTTAACACAACTCTAGCGAAGGCTATTTGTAGAGAAAATATTTGCGGCGGATTTGGTCGAAAGTGGATAGAGAGGCGGCCCAGCTGGCGACAATTTTTTCAGAAAGCGTCCCCGACTGCAATTGCTGGATGGTGTCGGAGTTCCCGATGAGCAACAGGAGTTTCTCGGGATCGAACTGCTGAGGATAGAGCCTATGCAAAATCATGGCAATCTCCAAGCCCATGGGCATCGAGCGCACCGCGCCGCGATCTGTAATGCGCACCGCTACGCCGCCGCAACGTTCGCCGCTATAGAGACCGACGATGGGGATGAAGGGTTGCGCGGTGAAATGCAGACCGGGAAGATGACGCCCGTTCAGTGCGGAGGCGACATCGTCGCCGTTGAGCCAGGGAGCGCCAAATTCTTCAAACGGGGTTTGCGTGCCGCGGCCGACGGAGACACCGGCGTTTTGCAGAATTTCAATGCCGGGGTAAAGAATGGAACCCTTCGTGGTGCGGAGATTTGGCGAGGGCGGAATCCACTTGATGCCGGTGCTCTCAAAGAAATAGTTGCGATGCCAGTTCCTCATGGCGATGACGTGAAGGTCGGCGCCGATGTGATTTTCGGCGTTGAAAAGCTGGGCGAGCTCGCCAATCGTGAGGCCGTAACGCACCGGCAATGGAAAATATCCGACGAAATTTGTTTTATCGGCGTCGAGCATCGGGCCTTCCACGATTTCACCGCCGAGCGGATTGGGACGGTCGAGAACGAAGAAAGCGATCTGGCGCTTGGCGGCTTCCTCCATGCAGTAAGCCATCGTTGTCGTGTACGTGTAAAACCGGACGCCGGCGTCCTGAACGTCGAAGACGAGCGCGTCGATGCCCTTGAGCATTTCATCCGTGGGACGGAGCGTTTCGCCATAGAGACTATGGACGGGAAGGCCGGTGGCGGGATCTTTGGAGGAAGTGATCTTTTCATCGTTGCGGCCGGCGAGGCCGTGTTCCGGACTGAAGAGAGCAATCAGTTGAACCCCGCCGGCATGGGATAAAACGTCAACGGTACTGCGCCCCTGCGAATCGAGGCCGGTGTGGTTGGTGATGAGGCCGACGTGCTTGCCGCGAAGGGGCGCGAACTTCTGCGATTCGAGAACGTCGAGGCCGGTTTGCACGCGCGCGGCGTGACGTGAGTGTTTCGATGCTGCATGCGCCGGCGGGGGTCCCGGCGCTAGAAATGCGACAAAGATGGTGAAATCGATGAGCACAAAACGCGCGCGCTTGAGTCCAGTCAAAGGGTCCCCCGCTATTGAAACCATACAATGATATTCTGGAACGCGCTGACCGCAGCTGCGTTGAGAGCACGATGTGCGTGTGCTATGTATAAATACAGACTGTTGGCGGCCGCTGGGGGATTTTATCCGATGGAGGGACGCCGCGTCCGCTTTTTGCTTCTGATTCCCGTGTCAATAGTTCTCCTTATGGCCTATAACGCACGCAGCCAGAGCCGCAGCACTTCGGCAAAAAAAAACGTCGTCAAGGAGGGCGCGGTTCCCGCAAAGAGCGGGGTAAAAAAATTGTCGCCCGCCGCGAACGCCTGGGTGGAAACCACGCTGCGCAAGACGAGCGTCGACGAAAAGATTGGGCAGCTTCTTTTCACCACTTATCACGGAAGTTTTACGGCCACGGACACCGCGGCTTACCGGCAGATCGTGCACGACGTGACCGATCTGCACGTGGGAGGCTTCATCAACATTACGCAGGGATCGCCGCTGGGAATCGTGAAAAGCCAGGCTTATCCCACGGCGGTACTGAACAACCAGCTCCAGGCGAAATCGAAACTGCCGCTGTTGGTCGGCGCGGATTTCGAACGCGGCACGGCGATGCGGCTGGATGAAGGCACCTCTTTTCCAACGGCCATGGCACTCGCCGCCGGTGGCAATCCGAAGGACGCCTACGTGATGGGCAAAATCACGGCGCTCGAAGCGCGCGCCGTTGGAGTTCACTGGATCTATGCGCCGGGCGCGGATGTAAACAATAATCCCGGAAATCCGATCATCAACACGCGATCGTTTGGCGAAGATCCTACGCGCGTAGCGGAATTTGTTTCTGAGTTTGTTCGCGGCGTGCGGGAAAATGGCGGACTGGCGACCGCCAAACATTTCCCAGGCCACGGCGACACGGCCGCCGACTCGCACATTGATCTCCCGGTGATTCATGCCGACCGCGCTCGCCTTGATCAACTTGAACTTGTTCCCTTCCGCGCTGCTATCGCCATGCAGGTTGACAGCATCATGACGGGGCATCTGAATGTTCCTGCCCTTGAGCCTGATCCCAACACGCCGGCGACTTTATCGCACAACATCCTCACCGACCTGCTGCGCAATCAGCTTGGATATCAGGGCCTCATCGTGACCGATGCAATGGACATGGGCGGAATCACCGTGCGTTATGCGCCGGGAGAAGCAGCGGTGCGCGCCGTCGTGGCGGGAGCGGACGCCCTGCTGATGTCCCCGGTGCCGGACGCGGCGTTCGAAGCGTTGCAGGCGGCGGTGAAGTCGGGACGAATTTCGAAAGAGCGTCTCGATGCATCGGTGCGGCGAATTCTTCAAGCGAAAGCTCGACTTGGCCTGAACACGAGCCGGCTCGTGGACGTGAATGCGATCAATCAGAAATTCGGCAGCACCGCGTGGCAGAAAGAAGCGCAGGAAATTTCGGATCGTGGCGTGACGCTGTTGCGTGATGCGCCTCGCCGATTGCCGCTCGATGGAACGAAGCCGTCGCGGACGCTCTTGCTTGCGTTTTACGCTGATCCGGAACCTTATCCGGGAGAAGATTTCGAGCGCGAATTGCGTTCGCGATTCGACTCGGTGACGACCTTGCGGGCGGACACAAGATTTGTGAATGCCGGCACTTTGAAATTGCCGCCGCCGGATTCGTATGATTTGGCGATTCTCGCGCTGTTCGTGCGCGTTAGCGATCGCAAAGGAAATGTGGATGTGCCGGCGGAACAGGCGGCGCTGGCGGAGCAAATTTACAAAACGGGCAAGCCGGTGATCACGGTGGGATTGGGGAGTCCGTACTTGATCGAGCGGTTTCCGGAGGCGGAGACGTGGCTGACGGCTTTTGGGATCAGCGATGTCGCGCAGATTTCGGTGGCGCGTGCGCTGTTTGGACAAATTCCCGTGCGCGGGAAATTACCAGTGACGATTCCGGGAGTGAATCTGAAAGCGGGATTTGGAATTGAGTTGCCGGCGAATCCGATGACGGTACAGCCGATGGATGCGCGCAGCGACGCGCAATTGCAACCGGCATACGAGGTGATCGAGAATGCGATTGCGGCCAAGGCGTTTCCGGGGGCCACTCTGGCTGTTGGTTATCGCGGGAAAGTGGCGGTGCATGCGTTTGGGAAATTGAGTTACGACGCGAAGGCGGCGGCGACGGTGCCGACGACGATGTATGACATCGCGTCGCTGACGAAAGTGGTGGCGACGACGACGCTGGTGGCGAAATTGGCGGAGGGCGACTTCGCCGTGCCGCTGGATCTCGATGCGAAGATCGCGCGGTATCTACCGGAATGGGCGAGCGGGCCGAATGCGGAGTGGCGGCACAAAGTTACCGTGCGGCATCTGCTGACGCACACTTCGGGATTGCCGCCGTTCAAGGAGTATTGGCGGACATCGAAGAACAAGCAGGACACGCTGACGAAGATTTTTGCGGAACCGCTGGACTATGAGCCGGGGACAAAGGAAGTGTATTCCGACTTGGGGATTATTTTGATGGCAGAGATCATCGAGCGCTTGACGGGAAGAACGCTTGATGATTTAGCGAAGAGTTATATTTTTTCGCCGCTGGGAATGCAGGACACGATGTATCGTCCGGCGAAAAAGTTGTGGCCGCAGATTGCGCCGACGGAGATCGACAATAATTTGCGGCACCGGCTGGTGCAGGGCGAAGTACACGATGAAAACGCGTTTGCGATTGGCGGGGTTTCGGGTCATGCGGGACTTTTCAGCACCGCGCCGGATTTGGCGGCGCTTTGCCAGATGCTGCTGAATGGCGGTGTTTACGCGCACCAGAGAACTTTGCGGCGCGCGACGATCGCGCAATTCACGACGCCGCAGCAGCTTTCCGGCGGGACGCGGACGCTCGGCTGGGCGGTGCCGACTGAGGGCGGATCAAGCGGGCATTATTTTTCGGCGCACAGCTTTGGGCATACCGGATTTACCGGCACTTCAATCTGGATTGATCCGGACCGGCAGCTTTTTGTTGTGCTGCTGACGAATCGCGTGCATCCGACGCGGGAGAATACGAAGATTCAGAAGGTGCGCGTCGAGTTGCATGAGGCGGTGATGCAGGCGCTGGGGTTTGCCACAGTGGCAGCGCCTGCGAAGTGAAACAGGAAAGTATTATGAAGCAAAATGTCGCAATCAGTTTGGACCGCCAAACGATTCGCAAGGCCAAGATCGTTGCGGCCCGGCGTGACACTTCCATCAGCGGACTGCTGGCGCAGCAAATTGAAATCCTGGTGGGCGAGGAAGAAGCCTACGAACGCGCGGAGCGCCAAGCGATGGAACTCCTCGACAAGGGTTTTCACTTGGGCGCCGGCGCGCCTGTCAGCCGGGAAGAACTACATGAACGGTAGGACCTTCGTCGACACCAATGTCTTGATTTACGCTCACGATGTGGATTCAAAGTCCGAGCATGCGACGGCCAAAAACATTCTGCGTGAGCTTTGGAGCGACCACACGGGTGTTTTGAGCATGCAGGTCTTGCAGGAATTCTACGTAAACGTAACTCGCAAGATTCGCTCTCCCCTGCCAAAGGATTCGGCCCGCCTTGTGGTTACCAGTTACTCGAGCTGGTGCATGGAAACCACTCGGCCGAGCTTTCGGTGGCATTCCGTGTCGAAGACGAATCGCGGATAGGCTTCTGGGATGCGCTCATTGTCGCCGCCGCCGTCAAAAGCGGCGCGACACGTCTCCTCTCGGAAAATTTGAACCTCGGCCAGAAGATTGCCGGACTTCGCATCGAGAACCCTTTTGCGGCGGTCCCCTGAAAACGGCACGATCTTCCTCATCGCTGACCATCCAAAAGCCCCAGGTGTTGGAGCGGCACTTGAGAGCGGTGCGGTGAAACACCGGGGCACCAGTCCACGTATATATCTCCAAGAAGGGCCAATGTCCTATTCGCCCATACTGATTGTGCATATTTGCGCTGGGAGCCTGGGGTTGCTGTCCGGGACCGCGGCGATGTCTTTCCGCAAAGGTTCCCCCCGCCATGTGCTGGCGGGAAAGGTGTTTGTCGCATCCATGCTCACCATGGGCGCCCTCGCGGTGTACCTTGCCATCGTGAGGCATCAACCAAATAACATCGGCGGCGGGATTCTAACCTTTTATCTGATCGGAACGGCATGGCTCACCGCCAGGCGCAGAGACGGGGAAATGAGCCGTTTTGATTGGGTGGCGCTACTGATTCCCTTGGCGCTCGGTATCCTCACCTGGATGAATGGTCTTAAAGTCGTGCATAGCGGAGCGAACTCACAAGACGGAGTTCCCGTCGGAATGATCTTTTTCATGGGTTCGGTGATGCTGCTGGCAGCCGCGGGAGACATTCGCATGGTGGTGCGCGGCGGTGTTCTTGGAGCAAAGCGCATCGCGCGGCATCTCTGGCGCATGTGCTTTGGGCTGTTCATCGCAGCAGGGTCTTTTTTCCTGGGGCCCTCAAACCGCCCACTGAGATTGCTTTCGACAGTGGGGCTTGGGAAGCATCTATCCCCGGCTTTATTCAGCACAAGCTTGTATTTGATTCTCACCATACTTCCACTGATTTTGCTGATTTTCTGGCTGGTGCGAGTCCGCTTCACAAAGGCCTACAGGAAAATAGAAATTAGAAACTAGAAAAGAGACAAGGGAAAGACCCCACCATTGCAAAACCTGCAAGGGCCGCCCGACACGCTCAATGGCCATCTTGCTTGTTATCTAGGCCTACTCGGCATATGGACATCTCTCGACCTGAGAACCCTGCTACTGGTGTGCATCCAAGTTTCTGGCCACGGCGTCCAGCGCGGGCGGCCTAGCGCCCTTGATGACGAGCCACAGCATGAACGCTATCTCCCCGAAGACGGCGGGCTGAGAGTAGCTAAACACCTTGTCATAATATTGCGGCAACAGTACGCCCGTAAGGCTCAGGATTACCCAGGCGAAGGCGGCGAGGGCGAGCCAGACGCCCAGAAACCGCGGCAGGAATCGCGACCTGTACACCAGCAGCGCAAGCGGAACGAGCCAAAGACCCCAAAATATTTCGTCAACAACAAGTCCGTGAAAATGCAGATTCAGGAACAGCATAGCCAGAGTCTCCCGCTGAGGCTTTTCGAATATGGATAGGAAGTCAGCCCCGCGCACGAGGACGAGGGCAGCGATGGAGTTCAGCTCATTCAGAAACGCTATCGGGATCGAGACCACAATCAAGGTCACCATGAGCGAGGCGTGCCGGCGGTTGACCCCCTTGAGCAGGTCGTACAAGGCCAGGGCCACGAAGATAAAACCGGCCTGGCCGATGAGTTCGCCCGCAATGCCCAGGCGAAAGAGCATCTCGGAGGCCGCGATGTTGCTGGCCGTCGCCGCTGCGTTTCCGTGGACGATCAGCTTGCTGGGAACATATCCCATGGCGAAGAAGCCCGCTATTGACATGAGTACATACAGCAAGCCTGCGGATCTGCCTGGGTTCTTGGTGGAACTCATGTGTCCTCGCTTGTGAGAGGTTAGCCTGAGATACGGCGGCGGCCGTCAAAAAGTTACGCCAAGAGCAAAGGCGGCCGGGCGCAGCACCGGAGTGCGCGGCTGACCGGTTCGTCCCCCGAAGAGCGTTTTGCTGATTGCTACTGCTTGCCGGTGAGCTGGCGGATCAGATCCACTTCGGCCTGGCGGTAGGGTGTGCCGTCGGGATGCAGCACTTCGTGAAACCACACCGGCGGCTGGCTGAGAATGTAGGGATGCTCCCACGACTCCCACGGCAGGTATGTCTGCGTCTTGCCAGCGACGAATCCCCAATTGATGGCCCCGACCCGCTCCTGCTTCGCGATTGGCAATACCGTGTCAAACGTGCTGCCCGCCGAACGCGCCATGTATTCGGTGCAGATCACCGGCCGGTTGTACTTCTTCAGCCAGGCCACCTGGCGCTTGAAGTACTCGGGCCAACTGTAGTTGTGAAAGGTGACGATGTCGGATTCGCGGAGTTGAATCTGCCGGAGTTCGTCCAGGTTTGCGCCGTCGGGTGAGGTGTCCACGCAACAGACTCCGCTGGTGAGAGGCTGCACGGGATTCGCCTCTCGCGCCCACTGGAATGCCTGGGGCAAAAGGGCTGTCACAAGGGCGGTTTTGTTTTTCAGTTCTAATTTTGGATAGCTTCCGAGGTTATCGGCACTGGGCTCGTTCCAGATGTCCCAGGCAAGGATGCGGTCGTCCTTGGCGAAGGCTCCCACAACGCCTTGGACGTAGGCTTTCAGCCGCGGAACTTGATTGGCATCCGCGAGCGCCGCCGCGCCGGGACTCTGCACCCAGCCGGAGTTGTGAACTCCGGGAATCGGTGGGTGCTGCAGGCCCAGATGAGGCTGGGGGTCCCAGCAGGAATCGAAGAGCACAAACATCGGACGGATGTGGTGCCGCGACGCGATCGTCAGGAACCGGTCGATGCGCTTCTGAAAGCCGGCGGCATCCTGCTGCCAGAGCAGGTCGTGAAGAAAGACGCGCATGGTGTTCATGCCCATGGCTTCGGCCCAGGTGAATTCCTTGTCGATCTCTTCGGGATTGAAGGTGGCCTCCTGCCACATCTCCAATTCGTTGATGGCGGACTTGGGAACGTAATTGCTTCCGACCAGCCAGGGCTGTTGAGCGTACCAGGCGTTGGCTTTTTGCTCGGTCCAGCGCGGTGTTTGCGCACGGGCTGCGCTCGTGAATAATGCAGCCACAATCAGAACTGGGGTCAGAAACGCTGACTTAGCTATCTTCATCGTGAGTGCTCCGCGTGGGTCTATATGCTACGGGTATAAGGTTACCTGCGCAATGGGTCAGAGGGCGTCAAAGGGCTTCGTGTCAAAGGGCTTCGCCCTTAGCAGCCGGGCCTCGAAGCAAGAACGTCTTGGGGTACGAACCGTGGCTGCAGATCTTGAATGAACCGAAGTCCTTGTAGCAATCCCCTTCCGGCACTTCTGGCTGCGATTCAACCCACAGACGAAGTTGATTGAGGTCGGCGAGGCTGATGGCCCGGTTGCGCATGATCTATCAAGTGCTGACGCACGTTTGTTGGCAAATTCTCCCAGTGCTCAATCCTCGGCATTAGCTGCCAAAAACCATTCGGCCCATTTCATCGCCGAGGCGCTTGACTTCCTTTAAGTCGGTAGCGTGGCGAAGACGCTCGGCTAGATCGAATAACTTCTGCTGGTTGCGCTTTTCCGCTTCGATGCCATGGCGTACGATCTTGTTCGCTGGACTCATAGCACTAATATGCACGAAAATGGCGCAATGATGTCTTCTCACAGCACTTGTGCAAGGCGTGCGAGTACGATGTCGCCATACTCGGCGTCTTTTATGGAAAACTGACCCTTTTTGATGACGGGATTCAGATTTAGAAACACCTCGCCCTCTTGCTTCCCCTCTCCGATGAAGAGTTTGATCGGAGTCCAATGGCCGGGTGGTTGATCGTTGCAACCTCCGCCGGCATCTTGGGACTGGTTTTGTCCAAGACTGACGAAAACGAAAGGAAGATCGCGCGCTCTTCGAACCTTCGCTGGAAACCTCTTGGCCTCAAGCGCGCTCTTTAGGTCGACCAGAAGGACACTCGCATCCGATCTTGGCTCGGCAAGGAATCTGCCTTCGCCCTGCTGGATATCGAAGTCTTTCGATTCTTTGTCTTCGAGGGGTTTGGACGGGCCAAGCTCAATTCTGAATTTTCCAATGTTGCGCAGAACCGTCGCCTGGGAGTTGCTCGATGTCGAACCCCACAGAATCCGGGACAGGAATGTAGTGTTCTGCAACTGGCTCCTGTGTGCGGGTCGAGGGCAAATTGCAACCAAACAGGACAATGGAACCAAATGCGGAACACACGAACAAAGAACGGGGAATCATAGCTACAGCGAGCGTATTACAGAGAAACATTTTGCCGCAAGTCGCGAGCGGCTTGGGCGAGGTCGGCGGGGCGGCCGAGGTCCTGTCTGCATAGCCTCTATGCGTGGACAAGTTCGCGACGTTTCAGTTTAGGCAGGGCCTTGACGGATTTGCCAGCCTTCTTCTGGGCAAGCCTCAAGTCGTAAAGATTTTGCAGATTGAGCCAAAACTGCGCGCTGGTGCCGAAGAAGTGAGCGAGGCGCAGAGCGGTGTCGCCCGTAACAGAGCGTGTGCCATTCAAAATTTGGGTGACGCGATTGGTGGGCACACCGAGCTTTCGCGCCAGTTCCGCCGCGCTCATATCGAGCGCTTCCAATTCCTCGGCCAGGTGTTCACCCGGATGAATTACAGTGACGGCCATAGCGTTTCTCCTAGTGATAGTCAACAATCTCGACGTGCGATGGTCCCGGCGATCCGCCCAGCCACTCGAAGCAAATTCGCCATTGATCGTTAATGCGAATACTGTACTGGCCCTTGCGGTCGCCGATCAACGCTTCGAAGCGATTCCCGGGCAGGGCAGCAAGGTCCCTAAGAGATGTGGCCGCCTCGAGACGGTCGAGCTTCAGGCGCGCGGAGCGGTCAAATCCAGAAAAAGCCTTGATGCGTTTGCCGGAGGCGAAATCTCTGGTCCTGCTGTCCCGATAGCTGACAATCACTGGCCCAAAATGCCATGAATTACGTGTTACGTCAAGCGTACTTTTCTGGCGATGGTTTTCTTAAGCGTTTTGCTGTAAGTCGAGGGCGGCTCGGGCGAGATCGGCGGGACGGCCGAGATCACGCCAATAGTAGTCGTCGGCACGGAAGGCGAGGATTTTTTGGCCTTGGGCGGCGAGGCGGAGGTAGGAGGGGATGATGGAGAAGATGCCTTCTTCGGTGAGCATGGGGAGGAGGCGGGGGGAGATGACGTGGATGCCGGAGAAAGCCAGGGCTTGGAACGGGTCTGAGCGCCCTGCGCGGGATGCGGAAAAAGCAGATTCCTCGCTGCGCTCGGAATGACAGTTCGTGGGACTCTCCGCTGGCTGTGAGGCGGTGCCCTCGGGAGGAGAATTCGCAGCGGAGGAGCGAACCAATTGGGGCTTGCCATCTGGGCCGACGCGACGGCCGCGGAGCTGGAGGTGGTCGTCGAAGAGGAGGTAGCGGGAAGTTTCGCGGGATTGGACGGCGAGGGTGGCCAGGGCGTGATTTTCGTTGTGGAATTGGAGCATGCGGCGGAGATCGATAGTGCTGATGACGTCGACGTTGTGGAGGAGGAAGGGCTCGTCAATGGAGTTGGAATCGGCGGGACTCGAACTGCCGCGGCTGGAATCACGGCGAGCGGAATCTTCGAGGAAGAACCAGGCGGCTTTTTTGAGGCCACCACCTGTGTCGAGTAAAACGTCTTCGCGAGAGATTTCGATGCGCATGCCGAAGTTTTTGTTGGATTTTAGGTAGTCGATGACCATGTCGGCGAAGTGGTGGACGTTGACGATCACTTCGCTGACGCTGAATGCGCGCAGGCGAGACAGGGTGATTTCGAGGAGCGTGCGGCCGGCGATTTCGACGAGGGCTTTTGGGCGAGTGTCGGTGAGGGGGTGGAGACGTGTGCCCAGGCCGGCGGCTAGGATCATGGCTTTCATTGGTGATCGCAATCAAGCTTCCAAAGGATAGGAATTAACACAGAGTTCACAGAGGATGCAGAGGGCGCGGAGAAGAGGGATCGAGGAGGACAAGTTGGCTGTTGGAGCGGCCTGCTGAGGGTTTTGATCCGCCCAAAGCGCTCCAGTTCGGTATTCATTTTTGCGATTTCGGGATTCAAGTTCACTGGGGCGCCTTCATTGCATCGATCTCCTCTTGCCCAGTTTCTCCAGCTCGATATGGCGCACCACTACTTCGAGGCCATTCCTGTTGCGCAAACGTTTCGCCAATTGTTCCGCGAGATAGACGGAGCGGTGCTGGCCACCGGTGCAGCCGAAGGAGACCATCAAATTCTTGAAGCGGCGCTGCTGATAAGTGCCGATGCTGGCATCCACGAGCGACAAGACGCT
>WNGC01002032.1_pt1 | contig 12360 bp, 8 predicted proteins | sample 5400051 | NCBI WGS metagenome assembly WNGC01 (sample SAMN13153368, study PRJNA577476) | soil metagenome | isolation source: 20 cm soil or saprolite under grassland replicate 2 | place: USA:California | collected 2016-06-15 | reverse complement strand
GGCGAACCCTGACCTGATGCTCGACGTCTTCCGAACCGAGCTGAAGCCGGTGTCGCACAAGAAATACGAAATCCAGGCGTGCAAGCCGTTCCGCTTCCGGTGCCGGCAGTCGAAGTCTCGTCATGTGTTACAATACACCCTCCGCGTCGCGGATCCATCTACGGGCCGCCGATGGGACCAGCCGGTGACCGGCGTACTCTATGCTGACGAAAGCAAAGCCGAGCGGCGATGGCAGGAGATGCAGGCCAATGATCCACGCAGGGGGATTCCTTCGGAGTGGCTTACGTTCGAACCGGTCAGCATCGTTCCTGGCCTCCGAATGCTGGTCCAGATCTTCCCCTACGATCGGAGACTTCGGACCCTCGGGCCGATGATGGGAGCGGCTGGGCGCGATGTTGATCCTCTACTCCTTGCCCGCCTCAGGCCCGGGGGATGGGAAGTGGAGGATCGCGCATTCGAAACGGCGAGGTACCGGACCGAGCGCGGGGCCGTTCTCCGCTACACGATACGGGCACATGATGTCCAGTCGGGACGGCGCGAGACCCTGGCCTGCTACTTGAAAGTCTATCGAAACCAGCGCGGTGCGGAAACGTGGCACTTCCTGGAATTGATGTCCAGGAAGGCCCGAGGCGGACCGCAGCCCTATGACGTGAGTCGGCCGATCGCCTATTTGAGCGAGCACCGCACCCTCGTAATCGAGGAGGCTCCCGGCGCTCCGCTGAGCCAAGTGCTGCTTCGAGCGGGAGATCCGGCCAAAGCGGTACACCCCGTCGCCCGAGCTCTGGCGGCTTTCCACCAAGACGAGATCCCGGCCACGCGGCACGAATCGCTCGCGGACGCATTGAAAGCCATTCGAAAGGCGGCAACTCTCGTCGCGTGGATATGTCCCGGGGCGCGGGATGCCATCGAAGAGATCATGGCCGAATTGACCGCGGGCTTACAAGAGGCACAGCCTACGCCGATTCACGGAGACCTCAAGCCGGATCATCTCTTCGTGTCCGGCCAGCAGGTGGTCTTCATCGATCTCGATTCGGTCGCGTTGGGCGACCCCGTCCGAGACGTGGCATCGTTTGTCGCTCATCTGGCGAGCAGGGCCGGAATGCGTTCGATGCCAGCGGATCGGGCTTGTGCAGCTGCGGACGCTTTCGTTGAAGAATATTTCCACCATGCCCCGAGTTCGTGGCGTGGACGCCTTCCACTGCACAGCGCGGCCGCCTTCCTTGAGGTGGCGGCGGGCATCTTCCGGGCTCAAGAGCCGGGTTGGCGGGAAACGATCGCTTGGATCATCGAAGCGGCGCAACGCGCCTGCGAGGAGGTCCCTGCATGACCTCGTCAGACGAGGGACCGGAGGACCAGGAGGGACGGTCGCCACGGAAGCGTATTGCTGGAGAGGAGAATCGGCCTGCGGTCGAACGAACGTACTCGGAACTGATCGACCAGATTCGCGTCACGGACGAGCGGTACGCCGAGCTCCTAGATGAGCTGAGGTCCCTCAGCGAGCCGAGAGCGTCAGCTGACGGGCGCGGGACTCGGTCGACCAGCGTGCCCCCAATGTCGATTTCTGAATCAGGACGCGTTCGTTTCCGGGACCTCCCCACGACCCGACGTCGCTGGATCGCCAAGTCGGTCGCGGTGATCCTCACCGGTCTCTCTACCTTTGCGTGGCTGCTGGGCTATCTGGCGTCCGCCTACAACATCCAGGTGGCGTTGTTCGCTCTCCCACGGGAAATCGGTCGTTCATTCCTCTCCGATTTCCAGCTCTTATTCTTGCAGATTGCCGCACCGGTTCTCGCTTGGGGAATCTGGGGCGTCATCGCCACTCAAGAAAGGCGGCGATGGGTCCGGGCCCACGTGCTCAGCTCCCCGAGCCGGCCCAGGTCCGAAATCTCTCCCTCGCAGGTCCCTGGGACCAGCCCATCTACGGTTCGGACCTCAGAACCGGTTCGGAAACAAACCCTCCGACGGCTCTTGTCCTATGTGAGGCCGCACTGGCCCTATGCGGCCGGGGTCATGGCAGGACTCGTCATGGCCGCCCTGATGGACCTAACGCAGGTGTGGATCCTTGCATTTCTCTTCATCGGGCAGGTTGTTCGGCTGGGGCACGTGGAGCTCCTTCCCAATGTGCTCCTCCTGCTCGGCACGACCTTTGCCGTCAAAGAGGTCTCTTCGTTTGTCAAGGACTATCTGTCGGAGATCCTGGCTCAGAAGACCGTGCACCGACTCCGATCCGATCTATACGAGAACATCGAGCGAATGCCCATGAGCTTCCTCGATACGTCGCGTTCCGGCGAACTCATCTCCCGCGTCGTCAGCGACACGAACGAAGTGGAACGGGTCCTTACGGACAATGTCGCCGATTTCCTCTCGAACGCAGTCATGGTCGCGGGTGCCCTCGGCCTGCTGTTCTTCGTGAACGCGAGGCTCGCCCTACTCGTTACGCCCCCCGCCCTCGTCATGGTCATCGTCGTGAACCGATTCAAGAAGTCCATCAAACAGACCTCGAGAAAAATCCGCGAAGCGGTCGCCGAACTCACCGCGAAGGCCTTCGAGGTCATCTCCGGGCTCCGTATCGTGAAGAGCTTCCGGATGGAGCACCACGAGGCGAACGCGTTTCGCGATCGGTCCTGGGCGATCGCCCGGGCCAAGGTCCGCCTGGCTCGGCTTTCCGGAGCCTATTCTTCGACCGTGGATTTCCTGACCTTGTGCTCTCTCGCGGTGTTCGTCTGGTTCTCGGCGCCAGCGGTGATTAGCGGCGACCTGACGGTCGCAGTAGCGGTTGCCTTCCTAGGGTACATGGACAAGGTGTTCAAGCCTCTCGTCGTCCTCAGCAAGGTCAATTTCACGGTCCAGAAGGCCGTGGCGGCCGCTGACCGCATCTTCGAATTCATGGATGCGAAGGTGGAAATCTTGGAGGCCCCCGGAAGTCTCGTGCCGCAGACGATCGAGGGACGCATCCAGTTCGACCGGGTCACGTTCGGATATCGGCCGAACCGATACGTGCTCGAAGACTTCTCGTTGACGATCGAGCCTGGGGAGACGGTTGCGGTCGTCGGATCGAGCGGTGTGGGCAAATCCACGATCGTCAACCTGCTCCTCCGGTTCTACGAGCCGATCGCGGGCCGGATTTCGATCGACGGATACCCCCTCGATCGGTTGAGCCTGAGTTGCCTACGGAACAAAATCGGCCTGGTCATGCAGGAGCCAGTCCTCTTCTCCGGATCGATTCGGGAGAACATCATGTATGGCGACGTTCAGGCCTCGGAGGAGAACGTCGTGTTGGCAGCGCAGTCCGCGAATGCCCACGATTTCATTATGGGCCTGCCGAAAGGGTATGACACGGAGATTGGCGAGCGCGGAGTCACCCTCTCCGTCGGCCAGAGGCAACGGATCGCGATAGCCCGCGTCCTCCTGAAGAACCCGAGCATCCTTATCCTCGATGAGGCGACATCGAACATCGATTCCGAATCGGAATCGCTCATCCAAGACGCGTTGCGCAAGCTTGCACAACGCAGGACGATGATCATCATCGGGCACCGACTTTCCTCGATCATGGACGCGGACCGAATCGTGGTCCTTGAGGACGGAGGAATCGCCGAGGTCGGGACCCACGAAGACCTTCTCGGGAAGGGAGGAGTCTATGCGCGGCTCTACGAGGCCCAGATCGATCGAGGAGCTCCCGAGGAGGCGCCGCACGACCAGCTCGACGCTGTGTAACAACCGGCAATCCCTGGTCATGCCCAACCGGAGGCCCGCATCGAAGCCAGACCGATTGCCGGCGAGGAGGCCATCCACCTGACCCGTTCGGATTTGCGTCATCCCTGCCTCATGAATTGAGTTGGCGCCTGCCTCCAATTCGACAAGCGTCAAAACACCTCTGTGGTACAACTGGCCCAACATGTGTTACATTCGGGGCCACATAGGCCGCAGTTGGCGGCGAGCCCTTGATACGACCGGTCTCGTACGATCCGGGAGCCCATGAAAGGGATGGTCGCGACGCGCCCGGGACGCCGCCTGGGACGGCTTGATTTTCGCGGAAAGGCGAGGGCTTTGGTTCGCACGACCCGGAAGTTTCGAGGGCTCGGCATCTCCACGGACGACCTGTGGAAGATCTCCGTGCGACATGGGGACCCCGCGGAGCTTGGGCCATGGACCATCCGCGTGAAGTCCGATTCCGACAAGGAGTTGTTGGAGGAGCTGAGGAAGTCGTTGAATTGGATGAAAGCCCTCGAACGCCCGAAAACGGATCGGATTCCGAGGCAGGCATCGACCGGCGGCGGCTCCAAGGAACCGCGACGGGTCCCAAACAAACGGCGCGAGGCCGCCATACTCCGTCGGAGGACGGTCGCCGTCCTCGCTCTCGCACTCGTCATCGCCATGGCCGCGGGTTGGGCCTTGTTCCAAAAAGGAGCGGTCGTAAAGAGCCCGTTCGATTTCTCCCAGCCGCGCTGGAAGGACGAGTCCTCTACGCACTTCACGTTTGGGGCCGCGGGAGACTTTGGAGGACCGGACAACAACGATTCGATCGGCCTCCTAGGACGTGCTCGAACGGCTGGCATGTCGTTCTTCCTCGCCCTCGGCGATCTGGGGTACACGACGGATGCATCTGGTTGGTGCACGCAAATGAAACGGGTCCTGCCGGAGATCGTCATCGTCGCCGGGGATGACGGGCGCAACGTGAGCGGCAACATGTCGGGGTACGTTGCGAGCTGTCCGTACCCGCTCTCCTCCCCGATGGTCGCGGACAACGGGACTCCCGGCTACGGCTACGAGTATTACTTCGACTACCCTCGGGACAAACCCCTCGCGCGATTCATCCTGCTCTCGGCCGGCCTCTCGGGCGTCGATTACAACTACAGCCGGAAATCACCGCACACGGAGTGGGTTGAAGACACGGTCGCCAACGCCCGAGATGCGGGCATCCCATGGGTCATCGCGGGGGTCCACAAGGAGTGCATCACGGTGGGCAACGATGGGCACTGTCCCATGGGCCAGGACATCTTCGACGAGCTCGTGGAAGCCCATGTGGACCTGATTTTGGTAGGTCACGACCATGTGTACGAGCGGAGCAAGCAGCTGAGGGTCTCGTCGAGCTGCGAGTCCGTCAACTCGACGAACGAGTTCGAGCCGTCTTGCGTCGCGGCGAATGGAACCCAAGGCGTCTACACGAAAGGCGAAGGCACCATCGTCGTTGTGCAAGGTGTCGGAGGGCGAAGCTTCGACAACGTGGCGATTGACGGAAGCGACCGGGGGATGGGCTACTTCGACGCGGTGATGGGCGCCAACGCCAACACCCAAGGGCGGCTCTCCGGCTTCGGATCCGTCCTCTACGAGGTCACGGCCAATTCGATCGGGGCGAAAACCGATTTCTGTCCGCCCGACTCGACCGGCACCGACGGCCGTTGCACGTCGAATCCTGGCGCGGTGTTCGCAGACCAGTTTGCGATCTCTACAGGCACCGGTTTGGAGCCTATGTCCTATACTCGGGCTTCGGGCATCTTGCGTGATGCCTCTCCCGTATCGATTGCCTCGTCCTTCCCTCAGGATCCCAATCAGAATGGAATCGATCAATCAGGGATTCTGCTATCGAGGGATGAGGAGCCGCCTCTTCGCGTCTGGACCGCACGTTAGCTGGCCTCGGTTGGACGGGCGCTAGCTTCCGCGGCACCCAGAGTGTCGGCGTGGAAAGGGTTTTCGTCTTCCGCCTGGATATCCCGAAACGATGGACCTGCGTGCTCTCGTCGACCGGGACATTGCGCTCACAGAACGCGCTCTCGGGAAGGCCAAGATTGCGGTGCCGGAACGATCTCACCTCCGGAAGGTGGCGGAAGACTTCGTGGCGATGGCCCGTGCGTACCACGCGGACGCGAAGCACTTCCGGGACGCAGGGGAGTTGGACAAGGCCCTCGCAAACGTCAACTACGCCCACGGCTGGCTCGACGCCGGCGCGCGACTCGGCCTCTTCGATGTCGGCGGCGACGACCAGCTCTTCACGCTGAGCGAATGATTAGAGGACGCGTGCACCTTCGTTGTCGACCTCGCATCGCTGCAAGGTCCCGAACTTGCGGTAGAGGGTCGCTAGCTGCTCCGACTTCCCGGTGCCGAATAAGGAGTTGCCGAGCATGGCCATCGTCGCCCTCCCGAACATCCTGCTTGCTCGGATCACCTCGAGCATGGTCCGATTTGCAAGTCCCGTCTCTTCCGCAAACCGGTTCCCGAGGTCGAACAATCGTTCGAAGCTGGGGGACCGGGAAAATTCATCGACCAATGCCCCGCCGACCCGGTTGATCGCCGCGACCTTCGGCGCATCGCGAAGGATGCTCCTCGTGGGGATCTCCGGTCCCAGGACAGCGAGCAGAAGGTCCGCTTGCACGGGGAAGGTTCGAACCTCACCGTAGCCGGGCGCGCCCGGTTTCCAGCGGAGATCCATGCCTCCGACGGAGGCGGGGACGACATCGCCAAGTCCCGTGCCGCATTCGACCTCCGTCTCATGGGCGATGGCCACGAGCTCGTCGCGGGGTAGTCCTCCTCCGAGCGCCTCATCCAACGCAAGCGCCGTGCTGAGGGCCGCGGCCGCACTCACCCCGAAACCCTGCGACACGGGCAAGGGCGTTTCGCTCAGGATCTTGATCTCGAGCGATCGCGGACCGGTGAGCTTCTCGACGACGCGCTGCGTGACCTCGGCCTTCTGGCGGCGCTCGTTCACGATGATGTCGAGGGAGGAGCGCGTTGCTTCCCGGACCCTGGCGACCGTCCGGACACCGAGGCTCAGCGACAGCCCGGCACCGCGAGATCCCTTCGCTCGGGGATCCGGGTCCTCATGGACCTCGAAGAAGGCCGTTGCGTGTCCGGGGCAAAACGCCTCACCCTCGGACACCATGCAAGACGGCCCGCCACACCCGCTCCGCCGCGAGCGACTTCGATCCCTCGAACGTTTCCGAGTGACCTTTGCGGTCGAAGATCGTGATGGAGGTGGTGTCTCCCTTGACCTTCGACACGTCGTTGGCCACGACGAAGTCCAAATCCGCTTCCTTCGCAAGCGTCATGGCCCGGGACTTGAGCTCCGCGTCGCTGACCCCGGCTTCGGCCTTGAACCCGACGAGGGCCTTCCGCGTGCCCGTGCGGAATCGCCCAAGCAGTTTCGGGGTGGGCTCCAGGTCCAGGGTGAGCGTCCCTTTGCGGCTCGGGATTTTTCCGGTCTGCTTTTTCACCGGAGTGAAGTCGGCGACGGCGGCTGGCACGACACAGATGTCCGCTTCCGTGTTCTCGGCCATGCTGGCCAGGTCTTCCGTCGTCTCGAACGACTTGTAGGGAAGCCAAGGTGGGACCGGCACCTCGTGACGTCCGAGCCACAATTCCACATCGGCTCCATGCTCGAACGCGGTTCTCGCAAGTTCGATCCCAGTCCCGCCGGTCGACCGGTTCGTGACTACGCGGACATCGTCGATGGGTTCCACCGTGGACCCGGCGACCACGAGGACCCGTACCTCGTGTAGGTCTCGAGGCCCGAGGCGACGGACCACCCGCGCGACAATCGTGTCCACGTCCGCCATCTTCGCCTTGTCTTCATCGCGGCGCGGGTCGACAAACTCAAGCCCGAGTTCCCGCAGGCGGCGGACGTTCGCGGCGACGGCCGGGTTGTCCATCATGGACTCGTGGGCTGCGGGTGCGAGGAGAATCGGGATGCCCGAGCCGAGCGCATTCGTCGCGTACGTCGTCACGGTCGTGTCATCGATTCCCTGCGCGATCTTGCCCATCGTATTCGCAGTGCAGGGAGCGATCAAGAGGACGTCGGCCTTCCCGTCGCGCCCGCACATCTCGAGGTACTCCATGGAGCCGGTGATGGCAGTGACTGCGGGGTGCCCGGTCGCGTATTCCAGGGCGTTCGGATGGACGATTTCGAGGGCGGATCGGGTCAGGACCGCATGGACGTCGGCCCCGTGGCGGATCAGCTCATGGGCCAGCTTCACCGTTTCCACGGCCGCGATGCTACCCGTGACCCCGAGGACGATCGTCTTGCCTTGGAGCTTCGCGCTCTTCCGTCCGCGCAGTCGCTCCGCCGGATGCATCGTGTGAACGATTGCCATACGCGATATATAGGTATGGGCCTCGTCGATTCCTCGGTCCGCGATCGGGCAACCTTTAACCCGCGAGGTCCGTTAGCCCCGGCCGGACCAATGGATTACGACACGACCCTTGAGCACCTCTATCGTCTCGAGCGGTTCGGGATCAAACTGGGCTTGGACAATATCCGACGGCTTCTTTCCCTGCTAGGGAATCCCCACCACGGCCTGAAGGTCCTCCACGTCACCGGCACGAACGGCAAGGGTTCCGTGTGCGCGTACGCAGCCTCAGTCCTTGAAAAGGCAGGCTATCGCGTCGGTCTGTACACGTCCCCACACCTCGTCCGCTTCAACGAGCGCATCCAGGTGAACCGCACTCCGATCACGGACGACGATGTCCTGCGCCTGTGGTCGGGGATGCAGCCAGCGATTCGAGCGATGACCGCCGCCCGGGCCATCGACCATCCTACGTTCTTCGAGGTGACGACCGCGATGGCTTTCGAGTACTTCCACGAGCGGCAGGTGGACGTCGCCGTGATCGAGGTGGGGATGGGGGGGCGGATGGATGCGACGAATATCGTGGACGGCCTTGTCTCCGTGGTCACGCGCGTGGACCTCGAGCATACGGAGCACCTGGGGAAGACTGTCTCCCGCATCGCTCGGGAGAAGGCGGGCATCATCAAAGCTACGTCACGGGCGGTGACCGTGGCGCAGTCCGCCCTCCCGGTGATCGAGGCTCGGTGCCGCGAGGTGCACGCGCCTTTGACCGTCGTCAATCGGGACGTTCGGGCGGAACGCGGGAAGAGTGACTTGCGGGGCCAAGACATACGGATTCGCGGGTCCTTCGGGGAGATTGATGTCCGAACGCCTTTGCTCGGCACCTTTCAGGTGGAGAATGTCGCCCTCGCGGTCACGGCCCTCGTCGACCTGCGCGGAGCCGGTTTCTCGATCCCCCAGGAGGCGATTCGACGCGGCATCGCGACGGCGCGGTGGCCCGGTCGCCTGGACTTGATCCGGGAAAAGCCATCCATCCTCGTTGACGGGGCCCACAATCGGCCCGCCGCTGAGGCGCTCGCGGGGGCCATCACGGATTTGCTCCCGGGTCGAAAGGTCTCGCTTGTCGTCGGCATTTTGAACGACAAGGACCTAGCAGGGATGGCGGCGGCCCTCGGGCCCCTCGCATCGCGCGTGTATGCCTGCCGTCCGAAGACGCACCGCGCGTTCGATGTCGAAGAGGTCGCTCGCGTGTTTCGGCTGCATGCGGAGAGCATCTCGATTCCGTCCGTCCGGGATGCGATCGACGCGTCGATTCGGGGTGCGGGCTCCGACGACATCATCCTGATCACGGGATCGATTTACACGGCGGGGGAGGCCCTTGACCACCTCGGCGTCCGTCCGTGAGCGGATCCCATTCATCATGCGAGACTTGGCGAGGCGGTACCTTCCCGACGGCGACCTACGCCAAGGAGAGACGGCTCTCGCAAAGATCGTCGCAGAACGGGAGGACCCGTTCCTCGTCCTGATCTCCACGATTTTGTCCCAAAGGACCCGGGATGAAATGACCGAGCAGGCGTCGCGGCAGCTGTTCGCAAAGTACGACACGCCTCAGGGGATCGCGCATGCGGACCGGGGGGACTTGGAGCGTCTGATCAAGCCAGTCGGCTTCTACCGCCAGAAGGCGGGCCAAATTCAGAAGGTGAGTCGACTCCTCCTCGAGCGACACGGAGGAGTCGTTCCCGCGACCTACGAGGAGCTCATCGAGCTTCCTCAGGTCGGCCCGAAGACGGCGAACTGCGTCCTTGTCTACGGTTTCGGCGAGTCTCGAATTCCGACGGACACCCACGTGCACCGGGTGAGCAACCGCCTCGGGCTCGTGCGGACGAAGGCCCCCGAGGCGACCGAGCAGCGGCTTGTGGCGACGGTCCCGAAGAAATACTGGCTCCTCATCAATGAGCTCTTCATTCGGTTTGGGAAGGACCTCTGCCGGCCGATCGGGCCGATCTGTCCTCGCTGCTCTTTCACAGAGTTCTGTCGCTTCTACCCGCGGACGAAGTGGGGAAAGGCGACTCGAAGGACGGTGCGTCGACCGCAGGTTCATCGCTCCCGACGCCGTTCCTTGTCCCATGATTGAGCCTGACGAGCGGACCAAAATCTATTCCGCCCTCGATACCCGTTTCGAGGACTTCGTCACGATCCTGTCGGACTACCTTCGCGTCCCCACGATCTCCGCGCACGGCGCGAAGTTCCAGGAGGGGGCCGAGGCGACGAAGAAGGTCCTCGAGGCGATCGGAGCGGACGTCCGGCTCGTCCCGGAGGAAGGCGGACCTCCCGTCGTCATCGGCGAGGTCGAAGAGGATCCAACCTTACCTTGGGTGATTCTGTACAACCACTACGATGTCCAACCGGTCGATCCGCTCGACGAATGGACGTCGGACCCTTTCGACCCTGTCATCCGCGACGGGAAGCTTTACGCCCGGGGGGCGGCGGACACGAAGGGCAACACGGTTGCGCAGGCGCTTGCCGTTCAGGCGATTCGCGATGTGGCCGGTCGCCTTCCCGTGAACGTGCGGTTCTTCGTTGACGGCGAGGAGGAGAGTGGGAGCCCGCATCTGCTGCCTTTTGCGGAGGATCATCCGGACCTGTTCCGGGGCCTCGGCGCGACGATCGAGGCCGCCGCGCACACGCGCGAGGGGAAGCCTTCCCTGAGCCTCGGTTCGAAGGGGATCTTGAGTGTCGAGCTCGAGGTGAGGACCTCTGCCGTGGATCAGCATTCCTCCCTGGCTACCGTGATCCCGAACGCTGCCTGGCGGCTCATTGCAGCGCTCCGAAGCCTTCGATCGGAGCGCGGGAGGATCCTCATCGACGGTTTTCTCGACGGGGTGCCGCCCCCAGATCCAGGGATGTTGCGATACCTCCGAAGGAATACGGCCGACCCGATAGCGTACAAGGAAGATTACGGGGCCAGAGAGATTTACGGCGGAAAGACGCGCTACGCGCGTATCAAACAGGCCACCTACGGGACGACGTGCACCATTGACGGAATTTGGAGTGGCTACACGGGAGCGGGTCACAAGACGGTGAATCCAGCCGTGGCTCATGCGAAGCTCGACTTCCGCCTCCTCCCGGGTCAGCGACCGGATGCGATCTTCGATCGCCTTGTCGCCCACTTCCGAACAAAAGGCTTCTCCGACGTGAAGGTGGAAAAGCACTCCGTCTTCGAGCCCGCGGCGTCCGCGATCTCGGAGCGTCTTCCGCAGGCGATCCTCGCCGCGACGATGGAGGTGTACGGGACAGAGCCGAACGTGTTCCCCTGGTCCTACGGCTCGTCCACGACGTGGTACTTCACTCGGATGGGGACACCCGCCCCCCACCCGCCCGGGGTGGGATATCAAGGGAGCCGAGCGCACGCCCCGAACGAGCAGATCCGCCTCGACGATGCGCGTCGAGCCATGAAGGTCGCCGCCGGAATGCTGATGGCCCTTGATCACTCGTAACGCGACGGCCTCGTGCGGGAGTGACCACGGGGTTGGCGGCCCCCCGATTTCGGCCGCATTGCGGACTGCGCGTATCATGCTTTCAATGAGAATCCGAAGTCGGCACGGTCGCCCAGAATGCTGCGGTGCGAAGCCTATGTTTCATATCGTCCTCTAAGGTTTCAGACGTCATCATGCGGATCGACCGCGCTGAATTCCGTCGTCCACCCGGTGTGCGTGACGTCCTTTCCGAAGGTTTTGGGTAACGATGGAATCGACCGGCCGCCTCCCCGACGATCCTGCCCTGCCCGCGCTCGAGGCCATCCGGATCAAGGGGCTTGCCCGCGCCATCCCGGGGCTTGAACTGGACAATGATCCGGTCGAGCTTCGCCTCTGTAACTATGTTGCCGGATCGCGTATAACGTTCGAGGCCCGCGTTGGCGACCGTCGCTTGGCCGTCAAGGCGTATGCGGAGGATCCGGCGCCCGAAGCGCAATTGTACCGAAGGCTCTCCCGGATGGGACTCGCGGGCGATTTCGGGGCTCGCGTCCCCAAGCTCATCGCGACAAGCCGGGAGCTGAAGGTCCTCGTGATGAGCTGGCTCGAGGGTCGGCCTTTGAGTCACCTGGTCAGAAGGGGACTCGGCGAACGAGCGGGTCAACTCGCGGCCTCCTGGTTGTGGCACGCTTCACGACGGCGGATTCGGATCGGTCCGCCATGTGGACCTGGGCGCATGCTCTATCAGGCAGGTGTTTCCGCGGGCGTCCTAGGGGCGTCCGACCGACTCCTCGGTGCCGATGCAAAGGAAGCCACCAAGAAGTTGGTTC
>WNGC01002029.1_pt1 | contig 12362 bp, 6 predicted proteins | sample 5400051 | NCBI WGS metagenome assembly WNGC01 (sample SAMN13153368, study PRJNA577476) | soil metagenome | isolation source: 20 cm soil or saprolite under grassland replicate 2 | place: USA:California | collected 2016-06-15 | reverse complement strand
CGCCCCCGCAGGCAAGACCCCGCTGTCATCCCAGGACGCCACATCCCGATAGACGCCCCAATGGAAAATCAGCGCATGCACGCCAGCCAAAAATATCAATAACATCTTTACTCGAAACGCGGGATTGGTATACACCTTAACCGCTTCCGAACTAAATAGCAGTATTCCCGTAACCACCTGCAGCGCAAATCCCGCCCAAGTCCAGGGAAGCAACCGCCCCGCCAGCTCCGAAACTCGTTCCCACCGCAACATCCACCCCAGAAGGCGCAAATCAAAAACTGCGGCAGTCCCCACCAGTGCCGTCATCCCAAGCAAATGCAGGCTCTCGATCGCCGGAAACAGCCACAGCGATTCCCGTACACCCGCGCCCACCGAAGTCTGTTCGAGCCACCTACAGAATGGCAACATGTCGAGCGTTGCTATGGAGACCCCCGCATTGACTGACCGTTCGGAAGATCGATGCTTACCAAACACATATAAGGCGAGCCGTTTTTAGCCCGAAAGCCCTCAGCAGTCACCTGGTCCCCGCGCTTCACCGTATTGCGGCTCCATCCAAACCGACTTAGCATTCCCAGACTTCCTAACTCCAGCGCCCAGTTGGCAACCTTACCTTTCTCGTCTTTCAGGTCCGCATGAATCAAGGCATGTGGGTTGATCCACTGGAAATCCTTAACCGTCCCTTGCATCCTCACGGTATGCGTCATATCAAACGCCGCGTTCCCATGGTGCGCCCAAAGCGAAGCTCCACCCAACAGAAGTCCTGCCACCACCAGAACGACACCCACCTTACGATTCATCACCGTCTTCGACGATGGTCGATGAAGGCATCGCATCAGTGTCATAATCTGCATGCTCCTCCTCTGGGCCGGAATCCTTAATCTCGAAGTGACAGTTTACCATTTACAGGAACGGGCCACACGATGGCAAGATCGCTCCTGGCGTCTCTAGCAGGATTGTTCGCGCGTTTCCTCCTCATATCCTACCTCGGTTGGCTTATCGCTGTGGACATTCGTGGAGGAAGAAGAGCTTGTGTCAGCGGAGGTAGGAATGGAAACCGCGGCATTGAAACCAGCGCACGCGGGCGAACCGCTCGCAGCGGTTGCCAAGATCGTTTTCACGAAGCTGCGCCGATGGAGAAGTGTCATTTGGCCGAGACTGAACCGCTAGCCCCGCCCGAGATCGTGCCCGGGCAGGCCTACGAGGTGTTAGTATTGGATCTTCAAGCCAAATTGAATGGTCCGCGGTCCGCTCGAATCCGTGATAGCGCCGAAGCCGCAGGCGAGTGGTCCCGAACACCCAGGAACACCGGCGGGAACAAACGGCGTCTGCAGACTGGGACCGAAAACGTTGCTGGGAGCCGAGTAAATGTGCCGATTGAACATATTGAAGAAGGAGGCACGGAAATCAATTATGGCCTTCTCGCCGAGGAGGCGCGTTTTCTTCCCTAGCGTGAAGTCCTCGTTTCGGCCCCCAAACGAGCGCGCCAGAGGAAGTGAGCGGGGCTCATTGCCAAACGTGAAGGGAGCCGCAGCAGTGAACGCGGCGGGGTTCCAGAACGGCATGGTCGTTGGACTGAAATTCGATTTGTTCGTCTGCGGCACTCCCGGCACGACGTTGACGCGGGCACCTGCTCCTGTGGTGTTGCATCCGCCAAACAGGACATCGCCCGCAGTGTTCTGACAGTTAGCATAAACCTCCGTGGGAGTTCCGGAATGGTAGCTCAGGATGCCTGAGACGGACCACCCGCCTAAGACGCGGTCCGTCACACCACCCGAATTCATGTAATGCTTGCCATGTCCAACGGGCAGTTCATAGAAGAAACTGGCCACCAAGGATTGCGGAGTATCGAGCTGGCTGACCGCCTTCTCCGCGCTCCGGTTGTAGGAATTCTCGCCGATGAAACTGTTCGTGCCGATGAAGCCGGATACGCCCGGCCCGGCTGAATCGGCATCGGTTATGTTCTTCGAAACGGTATAGGAAACCAGAAAGCTTAGCCCCTGGGCAAAGCGCTTATCGACTTGCAACTGCATGGCATGGTAAGTGGAGTTACCCGTGCGATCTGGGGTAAATGAATTGTCTTCCTGGTTAAAGTTGCCGTACTGAGGGAAAGGTCGAAGGGCTTGGTTGATATTTCCAGTAAAGCCGGCGTAAGGCAATTTGACACCAGCGGCAGCCGAATTCGGACAGGTATTGGCAGCAAGGCAAGTCGCCTTCATTGTCAGTTCGCTACCCAGCGAGAGAAATGAAGGATTCACCTGGTTGGGAATGATGTTTAAGGCCGGCAAGTGGGTGCCCTTGGAACCCACATAGGCCACGCTCACCATTAGATTGCCTATGACCTGCCGCTGTATGTCCAGGTTCCACGTCTGAATGTCCGCCGGGCGTCCGGAGTTCGCCGGAACCAGGATGACCCCGCCATTGCCGTTTTGACCTTCCGGCGTAAAAGGCCCGAGAGTCGGAAAGAGATGCGTCACGCCGTTATCGATTTGCGTCGGGCCCCCGTTGGCTACGGTCACAGTCTGCTTATTGAAGAATCCCAGCCCATCCTGGTCTGCAAAAGATCCTTCCTTCAGAGCCTCGTAGAAGATGCCATAGCCGCCCCGGAGCACAGTCTTGCTATTGATGCTGTAAGCGAAGCCGACTCGAGGACCAAATGCTTTACGGTAGGTGTCCTGTGGGCGCTTTCTTCCATTACGCCCTGTCCCAGTTCCGAAGTAGGTGTAGGCTCCCAGGATGTTTCCGGCTCCAGGATTCGGGAGCGTTGGGTCAACCGCGGAAAAGCGATTGAATGCTTCCGTGGCGGGCAGATCGAGATCATAACGCAGGCCGTAGTTCAGTGTGAGGCGGGCGCTGAATTTGTACGAGTCTTGCCCATAGAACGAAAAGTCCTTGTAGCGAACACCGCTGAAAGCCCCATAGTTCAGTGTGGTGGTATCCGACAGGCCGAACAGTGAACTGGCCACCGCATCGCCCCCCACTCCAGTCGCGGTGCCGGTACTGCTGGTCTGAGCGGGACTAAAATCGAACTCTCCCGAACCTTGGGTAAGCCGCCGCACGTTAAATTGCAGCATGCGGACTTCGCCGCCGAACTTGAGGTTGTGTTTGCCCTTAACCCAGCTCACGGAATCATTGACCTGGTAGACGTTATCCGCAAATTCAGAATCACCGCAATTGTTCACATTGTAATTGCTGCCCCCCCACTTGATGCACGGAAAAGTAGCGTTACTGACTCCAGTTAGTCCGATTTTCGCCGGAAACCCTAGGCCAATACTGTTCGAACCTTCGGCACGGTAGCGGCGGCTAAACCCGAACAGGAACTGGTTCACGAGTGACGAGGTAAAAATGTAATTGTCACTGAAACGCGCGTAGCGAGTGTGCTGGGGAATGCTCTGGCCGAAGATAGGCCCCAGATCGGAACTTCCACCGGTCCGGGTGTTGTCGTAATCAAATCCACCGGAGACACGGTGCTTATCAGAAAAGACGTGATCAATCTTCACATCGTATAGGTTCGCCGTGGTGCTCGAAACGGTGTGGTCGGCTACATTGTTGGTGAGGCTGCCGTTTGTGGGCGGTAGTAGTGCAAAAACCTTGGCCATCACCGTGCTCGCCTTGAAACTTGGGTCGTTCGTCAGAATGTCGCCAGGGATCGCCGAGTGTGTGGTGGGATCGTAAAGCTGTACGGTGGGGAGCAGCGCGGAGAAGTCACCCTTGCGGAAATTTTCGTTGGGGAGGCTTTGAGTTCCCGTCCCTCCGTTTCTCAAGCGGAATCCCTCATAATCGAAGAAAAAGAAGGTCTTGTCTCTTCCATGATAAAGTTTGGGGATAAAGACAGGACCGCCCGCGGTAGCGCCGAAGTCATTCTGGGTATCCACGCTCCTCGGTGAACCGAGTAGGTTATTTTTCCAGCTGTTCGCGTCAAGATCGCGATTACGCAAATAATCGTAAGCAGAGCCGTGAAACTCGTTAGTTCCGGATTTCAGCGTGAGGCTCACGATGCCGTCGCCGGATTCCCCGTATTCTGGAGAAAAGTTACTCTGCAGCACCTTGAATTCCTGCACGCCTTCCGTTGAAACTCCCTTATTCCACTGCGTGTTCGCAGATACCAGGGAGATGGACACGCCATCGACTAGCACGTCAGTTCCACCTTCCTGACCGCCGTTCACCTTAAAGTCGTCACTCGAATTGCTTCCGGGATTGTTGGCAACGCTACCCACAAATCCGGGCACCAGCTCGATGAACTGCACGGGGTTACGGATTGTACCGGAGACCTCCAGGGGCAAATTGGCCACCAGCGTGGACTGCACGGTTGCTCCGATCTCGGAGGTCGCGGTTTGAAGCTGACTGGCGTCGGCAATAACCGTGATGTCTTCGGAGACCGCACCAAGCTGCATCTGAATGTCCAGCGTGACGGCGGTTCCTGTTGCCACGGTGACGCCTTCCTGCGTGTATTTCTTCAGGCTCGGTGCTTCCACACTCACCGAGTAACGTCCCGGCGGAAGGTTGGGCACGGAATACAGGCCGGCGTCGGTGCTCGCCGTGGTAATGGACAAACCCGTATCCATGTTTCGTGCGGTTACGGCGGCTCCCGCGAGCGCGGCCCCGCTTGGGTCCGTTATCGTTCCCCGGATATTGCCCGAGTTAGTCTGCCCCCAAAGAGAAAGCGCAATAAGGCAACACGCCAAACAACCCGCAAAATATCTCACTCTAGTCCTCCCCCGGTCCTACCCTTGCGGAATCAGATAAGATTTTGAATCTGGGCGTCACAGTCGGAAGGCGGTGTTGAAAATTCTTCGCCCATTCTGCAGCCTGCCTTCCGCGCTGAGCTGGCAGCCTGTCCTCGCCTTACTTACAATTAGAACTGATCGTTAAGGGATGACTGGAATACCCATCTTCGAAGCTCCCCCGAGGAGCACCAGCTGCTGGTACAAGGTGATGGACACCCACGGGTCCATACTCTTCCGGGGCGCAATTATGCAACTTGAACCGTACCCCAAACGATCTGCCGGAATGTACGCCCACTGAGAGCTGAAAGTAAAGGAGCTAGCTTGTGAAAACATTGTGATTCACGGGGCATGTAACATTGCGACATGAGGCTGTTTGCCCCACCAATCTATCGGAGCATGCTGGACGCAGACGCTTGACTTGGACAGTCTGCGGGGCTAAAAATGGGTTTCGTCTATTGAGTTCTGGATACGGCAGCCTTCCGGCCGCAATGTTAGCTCCAAGCCCAAAAGCGACAGTGGATATTCTTGCCGACGAGCGTTGGCGGCTTGTTCAAAGAATTGTGTCCAGTCCGCCCTTTCAGAAAAGTACCCGTCTACGCGAGCTGTTGGAACATGTCACTGAGCGGACCATCCATGGCCATGCTCACGAATTAACGGAACAGCAGATCGGCAGCACCCTGTTTCACAAACCCTTAGGTTACAGCTCCTTGGAAGATAGCTCGGTTCGCGTGCACGCTCGCCAGCTGCGCTTGAAGCTTCACGAGTACTTCGATGAGGAGGGGCGCAACGAGCCGCTTATCCTGAGCATCCCGAAGGGGAGCTACACGCCAATGTTCAAGCCAGCCACCAAGGCGGCCAGTCCGATCGCGGAAGTTACGGTCGGCGTTAGAACGGCCGCGTCCTGGGGAAGCGAGGCGATTCTGGCGTGGACACTTTGCGGGATATTGATAATAGTATGCACCGTGTTGCTCTATCGATCTGTTCGGCACGGGACGCCCGGCTTGACAGAGAGCGCCACCAATCCGCCGTGGCCATTTTCCCAAGTTTTTGATTCCCGACATCAAACCTTGATTGTTGTTGCGGACAGCAATTACGGGATGTTCCGGATACTCACCAGCCAGCGAGGCTCCCTTGATCAGTATCTTCGTCGGGATTTTCTGCGATCCTCTTCAAAGCTTAAGCCCGTTGGAGCCGACTTGCGGTTGAATGAGTACATGACCAACTCAATGCTTACCTCGTTTGCCGACGTAGCAGACGTGGCCACCTTGCTCGCGATGGCTGGGCCACTTCAAAAACAGGTATCGGTCCGGTACCCGAGAGACTTGGCCATGCGCGACTGGGATCACCATAACTACGTTCTTATCGGAAGCCCTGGGTCTAACCCTTGGGTGTCACTCTTCCAGAACAAGCTAAATTTCCGCGAGAGCGAGGGCATAGTAGGCAACAGCGCTAAAGCATTCGTGAACACGAATCCTCTGCCGGGTGAGAAAGCTCGATACGAAGGCTTGAGATGGACCGGAGCTATGGGAGAAGACTACGCCACCATTGGGCTGCTTCCGAACGTCACCCACGACGGGAGCGTGCTAGTCATGCAAGGACTTCAACAAGAGGGAACGGAAGCCGCGGGCCGGTTTCTGGCCGACCCGGAAAATCGGCGGCAGTTGAAAGCGGCGCTTGGGATCACAGGTTCAAGAGAGACCTCTTTTGAGAGTATTTGGTTTGAGGCGTTGATTCGCTCCCGTACGGTTGCCGGGGCTCCCAATTCAACGACTCTCGTTGCGGTCCGCCGCATTGACTAGAGATCCAATTGGTACTCCGCGCCCGACGCCGTGGGCAGTGAATAGGCACCCTTCATGTACAGCATTCATGCTCCGCAAGTAGGCCTGTTTGTCTTTCCCGAGCGTGGCCTCGAGCGGATTGCTATACTTTCACCGGTATTTTATTTTGTTCCGAGGCCCGCCACTTGCTATGCCTGTCGGAAATGGTCTGCAGGTCGAAATCAAGATGTTTCTATCTGTTCGTAACTTGCCGCGCGGTTTGCGCCTGTGGGCCGTTCTTGTGTCCCTGACTGCAGGGGTCCTGCCCGTAGCGCTAGTTGTCAGCGCGCAGAGCAGCGAAGGAACCCTTCTCGAACGAGCGCGTGCGGCTGAAAAGACTGGAGATTACCAGGCAGCGGAACGGGCTTACCTGCAGGCGCTGGCGATTGCTCCAGGCAGCCTTGAAACCCTCAAACGCCTCGGCGTGCTGCAACAAACCGAACTGAAATTCAGTGAATCGGTCGAGAGCTTCAAGCAGGTTCTCGCCCTCGATGCGCACTATCCCGACGTGAATTTTTTCCTAGGCGTCTCCTATTTCGGCGAAAACGAAATTAACGAGGCGATCCCATGGTTCGAGTTGGAACTCGCGACTCCTAAACCACATCCGCGCTGCCGCTACTACCTCGCGCTGGCGCTGCGGGCTGCCGGCCGGATCGAGGAATCCATCTCGCAACTGAATCGCACGGTAGCTGATAATCCCAAGGACGCGGATGCGCTTTACCAGCTTGCCCGCATTTACAAGAACGCTTCTCTTCAGGCGATCGAGAGTCTAAAGGCTCTGGACCAGGATTCTTTTCAGCTGCACGCCCTGATGGGCGAGGTATACGCGGATGAAGAACGGAACCCGGAAGCTATCAAAGAATACCAGGCGGCACTCGCGAAACGGCCCGACGCCTCGGGAATACATTATGCCATTGGGATAGCGTATTGGGTTCAGCACCAGCTAGATGCCGCCAAGAAGGAATTTATGGATGCTCTGAAGGAAAACCCCAACGACGCGCTGACCAACTTGTACCTCGGCGACATCGCAGTTCACGACCAGCGCTTTAGCGAAGCACACGGATACCTCAGCGTAGCCGAGAAGGGACAGCCCAACATGCCTCAGTTACACGTGCTGCTCGGGAAATGCTATCGGGGCGAGAACGAACCCGAAAAAGCTAAGACTGAATTCCTGGCTGCGATCCAGGCGGACCCCAGTTCCGCGCAGCCACACTACTTGCTGGCCCAGGTCTATCGGGAACTTGGCAACCCGCAAGCAAGCTCGAAAGAGTTCGCAGAATTTGAACGGCTTTCACAGTTAGAGAAGGATAAAGCTCTTCAGCATGGGCCCCAGAACTGACATGAATGGCAGGCCCGGGCCGAGAGTTGGATCCAAGCTTATGACTATCCTCCCTGGCTACTTCCGGAGACTTGCGGCCGTTGGGAGTGCCTCTATTACAATCGGCCTGCTGCTCGCCGCTGGCCCATGCCAAATCGCTGGACAAACCGACGCCTCGCACCCGGCCAATGCTTCAGCTGTAGAAGCACACTTTGCCGCTGCCGAACAGGCCCAGAAAAACAGTGATTATGTTACTGCAGAGCGAGAGTACCGGGCGGTGCTTGAAATAAGACCCGATTTTGCTGAAGTTCATATGAATCTCGGACTAGTCTACCAACTGGAAGACCAGATTTCCGTGGCGATGAGCGAGTTTCGGCGTGCGCTTCAACTTAAGCCCACGCTAGCTGGTGCGAATTTCTTCCTCGGCGTTGATTACTGCAAGAACGGAGAAGGGATTAGGGCGCTCCCCTATTTGAAGGCTGCCGCCAAGCAGCATCCTCAACAACCCGACATCTGGTCTTGGTTGGCGACCGCCCAGGAAATGTCCGGTGAGTTTCATGCTGAATTAACGACGCTTCGGAAAGCACTCAATCTGCAACCTCAAAACGCTGATTTGCTCTATCTGCTTGGTCAGGCCTATGAGCGTTTGGGAAAAGAGGAGGTCGCGCGACTGCAAAAAACGGCACCGCGCTCTGCGCGCTCCGAGCAACTGCTAGCAGAAAGCTACGCTGCGAGCAGTGAGTGGCCATCTGCGGTGATTCATTTTCAGAATTCATTGGCTGCATCGCCTGGTACTCGGGGTTTGCATGTGGAGCTGGGCGAAGTGCTTTTGCGAGCAGGAAAACTTACGCGGGCCAACCTTGAATTTGAACAAGAGTTGCAACATGCGCCTCGTAGCTTGCGGGCAATTGTGCGTCGGGGGGAGACAAAACTCATCAAGGGCGACCTCGAGGGTTCACTTCAGGATTGGAACACGGCAATAACCGTGGACGGTCCGCAGGCTGAGAGAGTCCTCGGTATCCGAGAAATTGGATTGGGCGATGCCGCGTTCGAGCAGCTCCCGGACGCGCTGCGTGAACAAATCCAGAAATTGGCCCCCGAACTGCAACGACGTGAGGCTCCGGCCGCGCACTTAGCTCTCGCATTTCTCGCCATGCAGAACGGGAATTTGTCCCTGCAAGTTTCCGAGGGTGAACGAGCCCTCTCTTCCTCCGAGACTTCGCTCTCAGCGATGGACTGTTCACAGGCCAAGATTCAACAGGCGCTCATGCATGAGCAATTCTCAGCGCTTGCTCATTGCGCGCCGCAGGTTTTGACGCCTCGGCCATCCTCCAACTCCAGTTACGCGCTCGCTCGCGCATTGTTTGAAGCGGGGGATTGCGAGGCGTCGCTCAAATTGCTTTCCAGACTGGCACTCCCTGATCAGCATTCCCCGGAAGCATCATATTGGCGGGCGCGTTGTTATGAGAGGTTAGCCACCGCCGCCTATCTCAGTCTCTTCCAGGCAGACCCGGACTCCTATCGCTTGCATCAGCTGATGGGTGATTTGCATGCCGCAAAGGGCAACGATGGAAAGGCCATAGAAGAATATCGGCTAGCTGTTACGTTGAAACCGTCTCTGCCAAATCTGCATTACAGTCTGGGCCATCTGCTGTGGAAGGATCTCAAAGTTGGAGAAGCACGTCAGGAGCTTGAAGCCGAGCTGGCGTTAAATCCAAGAGACGCGGGCGCGCTCATCGACCTTGGCAATACCTACCTTCTGGAGCACCAGCCCAACAAAGCCCTCCCCTACCTGAGCCGGGCACTTGCAGCGAATCCTCAAAGACCAGACATACATCGTGACCTGGGCACTGCCTATTCCGAACTGGGCGACTACGCGAAGGCAGAAGCGGAATTCAAGATCGCCGTCTCGGCTGACCGTGATGGCTCGGTCCACTACAAGCTTGCCAAGGTCTATCAGGCACTTGGTCAAAAAGAGATGGCCGCGCGTGAGTTTGAACTCTCGACGGCGCGGAACGCGGAAGCACACAGGAAACTTGAGCAGCAAAGGGAACGATTGGACGAAGTTGAGAAGTCGACGCAAGATCCGTAGGAGACAGGCAATCGGCAAAACATTGTCGTGACTGGCGTCAGGTGCGGTTATCCTGGCGAGCTGTGAGGCCGGAGTTTGGATGGAATGGCAGAAACAGCAAGTTCGCTGTTTCTGCCTGCGCCGATATCAATAGACCCTCACATGAAATTGAAACATCGATTTCTTGGTTTTGTTTCTTGCCTTTGGGCGACTGGACTGTTCCTTCCGCCTACTTCCCATTGCGAGTCGGCCATTGCTCAGCAGGGGACACCGCATGACGGCTCAATGGCCCAAGGAGAATCGTTCAAGAAGGGCCTTACGGCCTTAAAGGAGAATCGACTGGAGGCAGCGCTCCTAGAATTAACTGCCGCAGAACGCGAGGACGCCAACGACCCCCGTGTCCACAATTTTCGGGGGATTGTGCTGGCCCGCTTGGGCCAAAGCACGGAGGCTGCTTCCGAGTACCAAGAAACCATTCGCTTGGACCCTCTCATGGAGGATGCCTACCGGAATCTCGGGCACCTCGAGTGGACTGAGCACAACCTCGAGCGAGCGCGTGCGGCACTCTTGCGCGCGGTGGGACTCTCGCCCAAGGACTCTTTTGCGCATTATTATCTCGGCAGAGTGCAACTCGATGGACGGTTCTACGCTGAAGCGTTTCGGGAACTGGAGCTCTCGGATGTGCCGTGGCCGGCCGAACCAGGCTTTCTAATCGACGCCGCGGAGGGATATCTAGCGCTAGGGCGGCAAGAAGATGCACGGAGGACGCTCCATCAGCTGGCATCACTCCCACTCGTTGATGCTCAATCGGTGCGCGTCGCTTCACTTCTCTTGGCCGTCCACGAGAATGACACCGCCATCGGTCTTTTACGAAAGTTGTGTGCCCGCCAGGGCGCTGCGTTTGCTCCCTGGGCTCAGTTCGACCTGGCGCTGGCGCATCTCCTCGCCGGGAGATACGACGATGCGGCTGATCAAGTCCAACTCTTCATCAGCGCCCTCGATTCGACGCGACCGGAATCTGACCACCTAGTCCCGTGGTGGTCGTTGGCCGGGATTGCGTACGCCCGGCTCGGCCAGGGTGATCGGGCAGCCGATGCCTTGCACCGCGCAGCCGCGCTGGCCCCGGACGGCGAAGAGCACTGGCTCAATTTGACACGCGAATTGATGGAATTGAGCCGTTACAGCGAAGCGATCTCTGCGGTTCAGGAGGGTCTTGCAGCTAGTCCCAAGTCCTACGCTCTGCATCTGCGGCTCGGAGCGGCGCTCCTGTCGGCTGGTCGTTACGAGCAGGCGGAAACTGTTTTTCGAAATCTCGTGGAGGCCGGTGACCCCCTGCCGACGAGTTACATCGGATTGGCGCAGGTGTTGCTGCGCATGGGTCGGGCGGAAGAGGCTGCCTCCGAGCTCGCCGCCGCCCAGCGTAAATTGGGAGCAATATTCCTCATCAGTTATTTTCGAGGTTTGTCGCTCGATCGAGCAGGCCAGCAGGGGGAGGCAGTCCCTGCCTTCCAGGAAGCAATACGACTGAATCCGACTAGTGCCGAAGCTCACTTGGAACTGGGCAAGACCGAGCTGAAAGTGGGGCGCGTAAATGATGCAATCGTTGAACTTGAAGAAGCGCTGCATCTGAGCCCGGGCAACGTACAGGCGCGGCGGGTGCTCAGCCAGGCCTTTCAACGGGCGGGGGACGCCAAGCGCGCCGCAAAGTATGCCGAGACTTCAGCCGAGTCGCGGCCAGCCACAGAGGGCGATCTGTTGGGTGACTTCGTGCTACCGGAGTGGCAAATGCCTGAGGAAAGCAAGAAAGACTAAGCCTTCCACCAAGAGGACGTTTTTGAATCGTCAAACCACATTGCTTCACGTATCCATCGTTTGCCAGCTAGTCCTAGGCTCGGCCGGGCTCGGCGTGCTGGCTGGCGGTTTGGTTCCCGCTCAGGAGCAGGCAGCTTCGCAGAACGCCAAAGCTCCGGTAGCCAATTTCATCGATATTGGAGAGAAGGCTGGGCTAACGATGACAAATGTTTTCGGCGGAGTGGACACCAAGAAATACATCATCGAGACAACCGGGACCGGCATCGCCGTTTTCGATTATGACAACGACGGGTGGCCCGACATCTTCATCGTGAATGGCACAACGCTAGAGGGCTTCGCCGCCGATAAGGCTCCCACGAACCATCTGTATCACAACAATCACGATGGAACTTTCACGGACGTGACTGAGAAAGCGGGACTTGCCGCGACGGGTTGGGGCCAGGGAGTTTGTGTCGGAGACTACGACAACGACGGATGGGACGATCTCTACGTCACCTATTACGGCAAGAACCGGCTCTATCACAATAACCATGGTGTTTTCACGGAGACGGCCGAGAAAGCCGGGTTAGCCGGATCAGGAAAAGCTTGGGGTACCGGCTGTGCGTTTATTGACTTCAACC
>WNGC01002027.1_pt1 | contig 12364 bp, 10 predicted proteins | sample 5400051 | NCBI WGS metagenome assembly WNGC01 (sample SAMN13153368, study PRJNA577476) | soil metagenome | isolation source: 20 cm soil or saprolite under grassland replicate 2 | place: USA:California | collected 2016-06-15 | reverse complement strand
CTTGACCGCCGCTCGCAGGATCACGAGGACCAAGATGATCGCAAGTACCGTCGCAAGGATGAGTTCCTCCCCCGCCATACTCGACACTCCCGGCCCGTCAAGGCGCGCTCCGCGAATAAAAGGGTTGGCTGGGCACGCCACTAGGGAACCCCAAAACGGCAAGAGGCGTCCTCTCGGGTCGACCCTCCACGGGACCTTGGAGGGTCCGTTTCATACCTCTAAGTAGAGGTACGAACGGAACAGCCGTGTCCGGCCAAGGGACCGTCTCGCGGCGGAAGACATGAGACGACTCCAGGGAATGGGAACGGCGTGGACCGTGCGTCTTCACATATGCGCGAACATGGCGGCCATATGCTTCGCACCGCCGACGAAGTCGGTGAGTCGGATGTTCTCGTTCGGCGCATGGAAGTTCGAGCCGTCGTAGGAGACGCCCGGGCCTGATATCGAGGGCACGCCGACGACTTCGTTGAAGAAGCCATGGGCCGAGGCACCGATCGACCAGGGCCACACCTCCGGTTCGCGACCGTATGCGTCGATGGATCCCTTGATGGCGGCCTTCACGACCCTCGCGCTGAGTGGGATCGCGGCAGACTCGAGTTTTTCGGACGCCGGAAGGAGCTCGATGTCGTCGAAGCCCTTCGTCTTCAGATGCTCCCGCAGCTTCGCGAGCTGCTTCTCCTGCTTCATGTTCGGGACGAGGCGAAAATCGATCTTGGCCTTCGCGACGGCGGGGTTCACGGTCTTCGTCCCCTGTTCGATGTACCCGCTGACGAATCCGCAAATCGTGCAGGTCGGGGAGTAGATGAGATGCTTCACGAGTTCGAAATCGTTGTCCCCTCCGATGAATTCCTTGACTCCCCAGAATCCTTTGAGCGCCTGCGAGGAAAAGACGCTCGACTTCAGAAAGCGCAGTTCGCGCGCGGTCGGACGTCGCGCGTCTTCGTACCAGCCCGCGATCTTGATTCGGCCCTTCGCATCGCGGAGGCTCATGAGGGCGTGCATCAGCCGCCACGCCGGGTTCGGTGCGATCGCCGCGTACGACGAGTGCTGGTCCACGGACGCGGTCCGGCTGACCATCTCGACGTACAGGATGCCCTTGCAGCCGAGTTCGATCTTCGGCGTTCCCTCGTGGAGGTGGTCGCCCCCCTCGATCGTCGCGCCGTCCGCCTTCAGGATCTCCTTGTTCGCGTGGACGAACGAGGCGAAGTGCGGACTCCCGACCTCCTCCTCGCCCTCGACGACGAACTTCAGATTGATCGGCGGTCGGCCCTCGACCGCGCGCCAGGCCTGCGTCGCGAGGAGCTGCATGATCAGGTTCCCCTTCGTGTCCCCACACCCGCGTCCCCAGAACTTGCCGTCCTGGATCGTCGGGTCGAACGGGTCGCGCTTCCATTCGTTCAGCGGGTCGACGGGCTGGACGTCGTAGTGCTGGTACATCATGAGGGTGGGTTTCCGCTCGTCGACGATCATCTGTCCGAAGACGACGTTGGGACCCCCATCCGTGGGATATTCGCGGGCCTCGAAACCGTTCTCTGCGAGGAGCCGCCGCACGAACGCCGCGGTCTCCGCTTGCGCCCTCTTGTGCGCCGAGATCGTGGGGAAACGGCAGTACTCTTTCAGCGTCTCAAGGGCCTTTTCCGCATCCGCTTCCACCCGTCCGAGGACGTCCGACAGGGCCATGCCACACCGGCCGCGGGTAAGCCAGGGGGCCATAAGAACCCCATGCGTACAGCCGATGCGAAAGACGGGGCGCAGCCGAAGGAAAGGAACGGCCGGTGATCCTTCATTCGCGAAAGGAATATCTCGGGGAATGCCTGTGGCCCTCTCGGGTGGCACCGATGGAACTTCTGAAGGGTGTGCATGTCATCGAGACGTACGCGACAACGACGCTCCTCGTCGATGATCGACTGATCTTGGTGGACACATCGGCCGACGCCGATGCGGGCAAAGTCATGGACTATCTCAACCAGATACGCGTGAAGCCCAAGGACCTCTCGACGATCTTCATCACCCACACGCATCCCGATCATGTGGGCGGACTCGCGGCCATCAAACACGGTTCGCCGGCAAAGGTCGCCGCCCACCGCATCGAAGCCGATTTCATCGCCCGGAAACGGGTCTACGACGGCCCTTCCGGTCCTCAGAGCCATCCGGGCACCGCGGTCGATGTGCTCTTGGACGACGGCCAGAAGGTCGATGGACTCGAGGTCATCTTCACGCCGGGCCACACCCGCGGCAGCCTCTCGCTCTTCGACGCGTCCCATTCCCTCTTGATCGCTGGCGATGCGGCGAGGAACGAGTCCGGCGTCCAGCCCATGGACGACCGTTACAATGTCGACCCGAAACAGCACCGAGAGTCGATCAAAAAGCTCGCCAAGTTCCACTTTGAGAACGCGGTCTTCGGACACGGAGCCGCGATCAAGGGCGGCGCGGGCGCGAAGATCGCGGACCTTGCGAAACACCTCTAAGACGCGAGTCCCCGCGACCGTGTTCCCCTGCGAAAATTAGGGGCAGAGGTTTATGAAGGGGCTCGGTTCATGAGAGGCTCACAACCTCTCCCGTGCGGAGGCCCTCCCCCTTGTTGATCGGACGGACTGCTCGCGTTTCGTTGCGACGGATGGCCGTATTCCTGGCCGTTTTCGCGGTCGCTGGCACATTCGTCGGCGGAGTGACCAGTCCAGTCGTCCGCGCCGAGGCCATTTCCACGAACTTTCCGGTTCACGCTGAGTTCCCGAACGATCCGTATTACATCGATCAGTGGGGCATGCCAAAAATCGGTGCGCCCCAAGCATGGACCGTGAAACTCGGCTCACCGTCGGTCGTCGTCGCGGTCGTCGACACGGGCGTGTGGTGGACCCACCAAGACATTCAAGCGAACATGTGGGTCAACCCCGCCGACGGCACGACCCATGGATACGACTTCATCAACGGCGACACGAATCCGATGGACGAATCGTCGGGGGTGTACCACGGGACCGGCGTCGCAGGCGTCATCGCGGCCATCATCGATAACGGCCAGGACATCGCGGGGACCGCTCAGGTCAAAGTAATGGCTCTGCGAGCCCTCGGGTTGAACGGCCAGGGATCGTCGCTAAACACGTCCCAGGCCATCCGCTGGGCCGCCCAGAACGGTGCGAAGATCATCAATCTCTCGCTGGGCACGAACGAGACGTTCGGGGGACCAACGGACATCCAACTGGCGATCGACTACGCATGGTCGCGGGGGGCTCTCGTCGTCGCCGCGGCCGGAAACGCGGGCACCGGGACCCTGGATTATCCCGCGCGGCTTTCGAACGTCGTCTCCGTCGCCGCGATCGACGAAACGGGCCTGAAAGCCTCCTTCTCGAATTACGGCCCCGGACTCGATCTGGCGGCTCCGGGCGATCGCATCCTCACTCTCGACGGGAACAACCAAGTCCATTATCTCACGGGAACGTCGTTTGCGGCGCCCTTCGTGACCGGGGCCGCGGCGCTTCTCCTCTCTGCGGATCCGGCCCTGACGAACGTCGAGCTGTGGAACATCCTGAACAGCACCGCGGTCCAACCGAGCGGCGGACCAGCCTACAACACGAACTACGGCTGGGGCGTCGTGAACGCGTGGAACGCGATCAACGCACTGAGACAGCCGTTCATCTCCGTGAACGCGTACCCGTCGAGCGTCTCTCGAAGCTCGACCTTCGGCGTCACGTGGTCGATCCTCGGGCCCGTCGGCACTCCGGTCGCTGATACCCATGTCGTCTGGGGAACCGCCTCCGGACGCCTCGGGAACGCGACCCCCACCCAGTCTGGGTCGACGCACCAATCGTACACCGCGAACGGCCTGACGCTGCCGTCCGGTGCCGACACCTTCTACTTCAAAGTGGTCGCGACCGTGAACGGGACGTCATACGAATCTCGCGAGTACACGGTCGGTGCCTCGAACCTGCCAGACTTCTTGTTCGTCCTGTACCAGCTCCTCGCGTCGAACTTGCTGTACCTGGCCCTGTTCATCCTAGCCCTTGCCGCGGTCGTCGCCTTCATCCCGCAGCGGCGTGCCGCGAGGGCCCGGCGGGCGGGGTTCCGGCCCAACGCGTTGTACCCGACGAACTACTACGTCCAGAGCCCGCATCCGTCGCAACCTCCACCCACGACCACGCCGGCGCAACCCCGGGCGGAAGGCCCGCCCCCGCCGATCGAGTTCATGCGGCCCGCACCGACCCAGCAGATGCCTTCCACACCCATTCCCGCCGCGACGGCGATGAAGAAGCGCTGCCCGAACTGCGGGACGATCGTGAACGCGGACAACCTGTTCTGCTTCTTCTGCGGGACCCCGTTCCGCTGATCATTGCGGCCCGACTTACGTGAGGGTCGTCCTCACCATACCTCTAAGTAGAGGTATGAACCGCGAGTGTCCGACTCGGACGCCCGGCTCGCTCATCAGGAGTCGTGCTGGTAGAACTCGTACGCGGACATCGGCTTGTTGTAGTCCACACGCCACGCCCGGTTGGCCGGGGTTTTCCCCAGGGCGCGGGCCATCTCCCGGACATGGATCGGCACGGAGCCGCAGCACGATCCGATGTAGTTGATCCCGAGCGATTTCGCCTCGGCGGCGTATGCGCCCATCGCGCGCCGGGAAAGGACGAGCGTCTCTGTCTCGTACGGAAACTCCTTCGTGGCCGTGAAATCCGGGATGTCCGGGGGCGTGCGGTACGCCGTCGGCTGACAGGCGACGAACCCGCTGACGGCCTTGCGCATCTCCGCCGCGATCGGAAGCAGGAGCAAGGGGTTCCGCAGACAGTTGACGCCGACGACGTCGGCACCGGCGTCGCGCAACGCCCGGGCGCACTCAGCCGGGGTGCGCCCATCGTAGGACATGGGGTTCTTGTCGAACGACATCGTCACCATGGAGGGCAGGCCCGTCTTCTCGATGCGTTCGACCGCGAGGAGGGCTTCTCCGAGCCAGGAGAACGTCTCTGCGACGACGAAGTCCGGCGATTCCCGGAGCTGAGCATTCAACTGTTCGTCGAACAGAGTGCGGACCTTGTCGCTCGACGCGCGGTCCTTCGGATCGTACATCCAGGTCAGGCTGAGGTTCGCGGCCACGAGCGCATGGTCTCCCGCGACCTCCCGCGCGAGCCGCACGGCGGCCCGGTTGATCTCGCCCACGCGGTCGGCGAAGCCGGTGGTCGCGAGTTTCTCCTTGCTCGCGTAGAACGCGAGGGATTGCAAGACCTCCGCGCCCGCGTCCAGGAATTCCTGATGGAGCTCCTTCACCGCGGAGGGATGCTCCAGGACGACCTCGGGCGTGAAGGGACCCGCCTGCACGTAGCCTCGCTTCTCCAGTTCGAGCAGGTACCCGCCGTCGCCCAACACGACGCCCTTCGCGAGCCGTTCGAGGATCCCCGGGCCCCGCGACGCGACACGATGGGAGTCCTTGCGGGGCATCGGTGTCTGGAACGTGGAGCGCAACTTATAGTTTCACGGGGAGGATCGCGGGGCACCAACCCTACATAGGTCCCGGGCACTCCGGACGCCGTGGGCGACCCGTGGGACGCGATCGTCGTCGGCGGCGGTCACAACGGTCTCGTCGCGGCGGCGTATCTGGCGAAGGCCGGTCTCCGGGTCCTCGTCTTGGAACGGCGGCCGATCACCGGCGGGGCGTGCACCACAGAGGAGGTGTTCCCGGGGGTCCTTTTCTCTCGCCTTGCGTATTCCGCGGGGCTCCTGCGTCCGGAAGTGATCCGCGACCTCGATCTGCCGCGCTTCGGCTACGCGGTCCATCCGTTCGATCCGCAATTTTTCCTGCCGTTCCCGAACGGGGATTCCATCCTCCTCTGGAACGACAACGAAAAGAATCATCGCGAACTCGCGCGATTCTCGAAGAAGGACGCGGACGCGTACCCGAAATACATGGCCTTCTGGACGGAGGTGATGGAACTCATCGAAGCGATGGTCCTCGAGCCGCCGCCACCCCTGTCGGACCTGATGGGCCTGTTCCGAGGGGCGGAGGCGGAGGACCTGGCTCGGCGCATCCTCCTGTCCAGTGCCGCCGACCTGCTCGATGAGTTCTTCGAGTCGGCGGAGGTGAAGGCCATGCTCGCCACCGCCACGACAATCGGGCTGCCCGCGGGTCCCCGGACGCCCGGGACGGCGCTCATGCTCGGCTACATGCTGCTCCATGAAATTAACGGTGTAAAGCAGACGTTCGGATACGCAGAGGGAGGGATGGGCGGGATCTCCCAAGCCCTGGCCAAAGCCGCGGCCCATTACGGCGTCACGATCCGAACGTCCGCCGAGGTCCGCCACATCCTCACCTCAAGAGAACGCGTCATCGGCGTCGACCTCGCGGACGGCAGTCGACACGAAACCCACACGGTCCTCGCCAACGTCGACGTGAAGACGACGTTCGAGCGCCTCGTGGACCCTGACGCCGTGGATCCGGCCTTCCTCGCAAGGGTCCGCGGGATCAAGGCGACGGGTGTCGTGACGAAGGTGAACTGCCTCTTGTCGGAACTCCCCGAATTCACGTGCCGGCCCGGGAAGACAGTCCAGCCGCACCACCGGGGCTACATCGACATCTGTCCGTCCGTTGATTACCTGGAACGCGCTTGGGACGACGCGAAATGGGGTGAACCGTCCCGGGAGCCCTTCCTGGATTGCGTCCTGCACTCCGTGACGGACCCTAGTCTCGCACCAGCGGGCAAGGTCACACTCTCCATCTACTCGCAGTACTCGCCGTATCGGCTGCACCGCGGATCGTGGGACGACCGGAAGGAGGAGGTCGGGGACACGATCCTCGAGACGCTGGCCTCGTTCGCACCGAACCTCCGGCACGCGGTCGAGAAGCGGGAGGTGATCTCGCCGCTCGACATGGAACGGACCTGGGGCCTGCCCGGAGGCTGCATCTACCAGACCGACATGACGCCGGACCAACTGTTCTCCCTGCGACCGGTCCCGGGGTGGTCTGCCTACCGCACTCCCGTACAAGGCCTCTACCTGTGCGGGAGCAGCTCCCATCCGGGCGGCGGGGTGACGGGGGCCCCAGGCCGAAACGCGGCGATGGTGGCATTGGAGGACCTGAAGGGGCAAACCAAGTAGTGCGACAGACATTTTTCCTTCAACCGCCATACTCGGGCCGGCATGGACGCGGCAAAGTCGGCGACGCCCCCTCACATCGATACGGGTGTGACGCCCGCATGCGACGTCTGCGGCGGACCGACATTCGAACTCCGTTGCAAGATCGTTTGTCGCACCTGCGGGTACACGCGGGATTGCTCGGACCCCTGAATTTCGACACCTGACGAGACTCTCGGCAATTGACGTGATAATCAACGGCAAAAGCTTTAGTCCTCCTGAATCGTGCGCGCGGGCCACCGGTGAATCGAATGGACCCCAATATCGCGCAAACCGAGTTCGTGCGCCGGATGCTCGTGGAACGGCCCGTCGAGCCGGATGTGACGTACGCCCAGGATCTCCTCGCCCTGGAGCGGTTCCTGTCGACGAAGGCGGTCGGCATGGCCGAATCCATCGCACTGTCGCACCTCGTCAGCCGCTATCCCCGGGAAGCGGATGCCATCGTCAGGGAGCTTGGGGTCCGCTCCTTCATCCCGTTCGAGGACGAACGGGTCGCGGCCCTCGTCGACGAGCGGCTGCGACTCGCTTTGGGCCGCACTCGTCTCCCACGTCTCCGATCCGACGAGCCGGTCGACCTGCTCGGACTCTGATTCCGCCCGATATCAATCGCAGAATCTGACTCCGCCGAGTTTTCGCGTTCAGACGAAGCGGCGGAGGCTCCGCTACGAACCCTCGATTTGTGTCAGACACGCGGCCTCGCTCAAGACCCTCCATTGCGTTTGTCGGACGCTTTGGCGCGACGGACTCGCCCTTGCAAATTCGAGCCGAAAACACGCGCCTATGAAAGCGCGCGAAAAGTCGCGGTTCCACATCAATATTATTAAGTAGCATATTGACGAATGAGGCCCCAAGTGCGGCGGCTCGTCCTCGCGGAAAAGTTCAGTGCTGCCCGCCGCTTGGCCCAGATCCTGTCGGCAGGGAAGACGGAAACGGTCCGGGCAGAGGGCTTCAGCTATTTTCAATTCTCAAGGGCCGATGACCACGTGATCATTTTCCCGCTTCGCGGGCACGTCGTGGAAATCGACTATCCCCCGGAGGCGCACGATTGGAGGGACACCGACCTGGACGTCCTCATCGACATGGAACCGATCCGCCGCGAGTCGCCTCCCGCGCTGCACGACACTTTGCGGCGCCTCGCCGAGGGGACGGACGAGGTGGTCCTTGCAACCGACTACGACCGGGAGGGCGAACTAATCGGGGTCGAGGCCCTCGAGACGCTCCGAGGTCAGCGGCCGGATCTGCCCGCTCGGCGAGCGCGGTTCAGTGCCATGTCGCCCTCCGAGGTGCGGCGCGCGTTCGAGACGCTCACGGAGCCGGACTGGGCCCTCGCGCAGGCCGCGGCGGCGCGGCAGCGAATCGATCTCGCGTGGGGAGCGGTCCTCACGCGCTTCCTCACGTTGGAGTGCGCCTCGGACCGCCAGATCCTCTCCGCGGGCCGCGTGCAGACTCCCACGCTCGGCCTTGTGGCGGAGCGCGAACGGGAGCGGGAAGACTTCGTCCCTCGATCCTTCTGGAACGTCCGCCTGGTGTGCGGGACGCCGCCGTTCGAGGCGACCGCCGTCGGCGGCCCGTTCTGGGATTCGGGGGCGGCCCAGGCCGTCGTCGCCCTCTCCGGCCTCGGAGGCGAGACGGCAACCGTGGAGCGGATCACGCGAAGCGAACATCGGGAGCCGCCGCCGGCGCCGTTCAACACGACCTCTCTCCTGGCGAAGGCCTCCCGCGAGGGCATCAGCGCCTCCCGCGGAATGCTCGCGGCTCAAGACCTGTACGTCCACGGAGAGATCAGTTATCCCCGCACGGACAACACGGTGTATCCCTCTTCCCTTCCGGTCCATGAAATCCTCGGACGGTTGCGCGAATCGGCCTACGGTCCCTACGCGGAGAGGCTCCTTGCCCAGCCCTCATTGGACCCCAGCCGAGGTCCCATTCAGACGACGGACCATCCGCCGGTGCACCCGACCGCCGCTCCTGCGAAGCGGCGGGACAGCGTCCGGTCTCGGATGTACGACCTGGTCGCGCGCCGATTCCTCGCCACGCTCTCCCCCGCGAGCGTGACGGCCGTCACAGAAGTACGACTCACCGTGGGGGACTCGGCGTTCCTCGCGACCGGGCGAAAAATCCTCGATCCGGGATGGCGGGAGATTCTCCCGGAGCCCGAGACGATGACGGAGCTGCCTTCGCTTTCCGAAGGCGAGGCGGTCCCGATCCAAGAGATCCACGTGGTCGAAGACCGGACCAAATCCCCTCCGCTCCACTCCCAAGGGTCCCTCCTCCTGGCGATGCAACGGCTCGAACTCGGCACGAAGTCGACGCGCCATGAGATCCTGGATCTGCTCTTCCGCCGGCAGTTCGTCACCGGCCGCTCCATGCGAACGACCGCCGCGGGACGGGCTCTCGTGGACGCCCTGGCCATCTATGGCCCCGACATCGCGAGTCCGGAGATGACCCGCCATCTGGAGGAACGCATGACGGCGATTGCGGAAGGCCATGCGACTCTCGAGGACGTGGTGACAGAATCTCGGAGTGCGCTCCATGCCGTCGTGGCGGAATTGAAGGCGCATCGGACCTCGCTCAGCCGTTGGATCCGAGACGCGACGTTCCTGGAGAAGGACTACGGGCCTTGCACCGTTTGTCCGGAAGGCCGTCTCGTGCGGCGTCGCGCCCGGAACGGATGGGCCTTCCTCGGATGCTCGAGCTACCCGGCCTGCAAGAACCGATTGCGGCTGAATGCGCTCGGCCAGCGCCTCCCATGGGAGCAGAGGGAAGCGGGGGCCGAGATCTTGCCGACCCCCGCTTCGACGACCGCGTAATGGCGGCGACGTTCGGGCGTTCGAAGCCTTCATGCTCTGATAGCTCGCTCGCTGGCTGAGGCAATCGCGGTTCCAGCCCCGGTGGGCGCCGCAGCCTCCTCGGGGTTCGGCATGGTCTTCGTCCGCGACGTGATGACGAAAAGCGTCATCGTCATCGATCCCGAACGGACCGTCCTCGATGCCGCGAAGCGAATGGCGGCGAAGAAAATCGGCGGTCTCGTCGTTGTCAAGTATGGCCGACCGATTGGCCTGGTCACCGACCGCGATATCCTGTGGAAAGTCACATCGACCGGAAGGAACCCATCGAAGGTCTTGGTCAGGGACATCATGACCTCGCCTGTGGCAACGGTCAGTCCGCTCACAACCCTTCGCGCAGCGGCCCGCGTGATGCTCGAGGAGGAGACCCGGTGGCTCGTCGTCACACGTCTCGACAAGGTGGAGGGGATCATCACCGCGAGCGACTTGACGCAGGGATTCCTCGAAGCTTTCGCCCGCGCGACGAAACGAGGAATCGCCCCGAAGTAACGCCCCCTCAGCCCGGGAGAAGCCACAGGAACAGATAGGTCCGGACGATCCCTCCGATCAGGTTCGCGATGATGAAAGGCCAACGGCCGATGGCTTTGCCTTCCTCGTTCAGCAGGGAATAGAAGTAGTTCACCGCGGTGTCGCTCATGAAGGGAATCGCGAGGAGGACCACAAGTCCGATCCAGCCCGTCTTCCGGACGAAGGTCTCCAGGATCTTGAGAATTCGGGCCCCGAACGGGTGGCGGCCCATCCACCGCTCGATGATCGGATTCACTTTGTGCCCGACGTAGAAGACGAAGATCGCTCCGACCGCCTTTCCCAGGCCAAGGACGACCGCCTTCACGGACACGTCGATCCGCGGATAGAGCGGCAGAAGAATCTCGACCGGCAAGGGAAGGGCGACGGCGGCCGCGATCGCGTAGAGGAAGAGGCCGACGAGGTATCCCGCCTCGCCTGCGGACTCCAAGCCAAGCTGGAATGCCATGAGGCCGATGACGTCGATCTCGGACCCTCTCGGGGTCGCAAGGCGATCGCACGCTAAAGGGTTCCGTGGGACGGCCGCACGATCCGGAACCCGTTCCCTATCCTGCGGGCGCTGAGGCGGACTCGGCCCCAATCCAAACCCGGGGCAAAGGCGCCGCGATGCGTGCGGGGCGAGACTAGGCCGTACGGGCGGATTCCGATTCCAGGAGTGAGTACGCGTCCGAAGAAGGTTCATGCCTCCCGAGGCCGTTCGTCACTTCGGATGGCAACAGACGCCCATGGCCCCCGCCTTAGGTTGGAGCGCCGTCTCGCTGCAGCTCTCGGGATCGCCGTCACGGCGGCCCTCGTGGAAGCCTCCGGAAGCGTCTGGAGCGGTTCGCTGGCCCTCCTGAGCGATGCCGGGCATGTCGGCACGGATGCGATCGCGTTGGCCCTGAGCCTCGCGGCCCTCCGGATCGCAGGGCGACCGCATACGCCACAGATGTCGTTCGGGTACCATCGGATCGAAGTCCTCGCGGCCTTCATCAACGCGGTGCTTCTCGCTGCAATCGCGTCGTCCCTGGCCTTCGCCGTGTACGGTCGGTTCGCGCACCCCCAGGCGGTCGAGGGGGAGACGATGTTCGTCGTCGGGCTGGCGGGCCTCGCGGCAAACCTCGCCATCATCACCCTCCTCGGTCGTTCGGCTCGGCGGAACATCAACATCCGCGGGGCATTCCTCCATGCGTATGGAGACACCCTCGGGTCGGTGGGAGTCGTCTCCGGTGCCCTGGCGATCGCCGCGACGAACCTCTTCATTTTGGATCCTTTGATCGCCGTCTTCATCGTGATCCTGATCGGCGCGAGCACCGCGCGGCTGCTCCGGGATTCCGTTCGGATCATCCTTGAGGGCACTCCCGAGGACCTTCGCCCGCAAGACGTGGCGGATGCGATTCTATCAGTCCCCGGGGTGCGCGGCGTACACGACCTGCATGTGTGGACGGTCACGTCCGGCCTCATCGTGCTCACCGGCCACATCTCCGTCGCGGGGACGGTGACCGTGCAGGACGCGGGCAAAATCGTTGACTCCGTCCAGGAGCTGCTGCGCGAACGGTTTCGCATCACCCATGCCACGCTCCAGGTGGACAACCTCCAAGATGAGATTATCCCATCGGCAGACGTCACTCGAATGAGTCCACGCTAGCCCTCCCTCGGAGGGTGGGACCGACTTGCGACGCCAACAGGTCATCCAATGGGTTTCTGCAATGACGTCTGCGCCTGCGGAGCCGACCTCGTAGGCCCTTCTTCGCGGTGCGGGGGTATGTATTTATCCGATTGGCGGTTTCGCAGACTCCGGTGAGACGACCGTGTCCGAATACGAAGCCTTGGCGAAGAACGTCATCCGAAGGACCTTGCACATCCAGCCGAAAGAGAACGTGATCGTCGAGACGTGGAAC
>WNGC01006291.1_pt1 | contig 12365 bp, 13 predicted proteins | sample 5400051 | NCBI WGS metagenome assembly WNGC01 (sample SAMN13153368, study PRJNA577476) | soil metagenome | isolation source: 20 cm soil or saprolite under grassland replicate 2 | place: USA:California | collected 2016-06-15 | reverse complement strand
CTGGCGAGGATGGTATTGAAGTTTTCTTCCCCGCAAACGACGCGGTGAAATTTTGGAGCGCTGTGCTTGAACAGGGCAAGACGCTTGGAATTAAGCCGTGTGGCCTGGGCGCGCGCGATACGTTGAGGCTGGAGATGTGTTACCCGCTGAACGGTTCCGATCTCTCGCCGGAACGAAACCCGATCGAAGCGGGACTGGGGTTCTTCGTCGATGTAAGCAAACCAGATTTCGTCGGTCGCGATGCGTTGTTGAAGACAAAAGAATTTAGTCCTCGCGAAAAGCTGGTCCCGTTCCGGATGAAGGAGAAGGGTCCGCCGCCGCGGCCGCATTATGCCGTTTTTAGAAATGGTGAGCGCATCGGGGAAGTGACGAGCGGCACGCTTTCTCCGAGCTTGAACCGGGGCATCGGCATGGCGTATGTGTCATCGGCGCACGCGAAAATCGGCGCTGAGATTGACATCGAGATTCGCGGGCAAAAATTCCCAGCCACTGTGGAAAAGAAACCGCTCTACAGAAAACCAGCATCATGATTATCCCAGACGATTTGCTCTACACCGAAAGCCATGAATGGATCAAGAGCGAAGGCGACAACATTCGAGTCGGCATCACGGATCACGCGCAGTCGGAATTGACTGACGTGGTTTATGTTGAGCTGCCGAAACTCGAGCGACAGGTGAACGCCAAAGAACCAATCGCGGTCGTCGAGTCAGTGAAAGCGGCGAGCGACATCTACGCACCGGTGAAAGGCACGGTTGTCGAGGCGAACAACGCGCTCGAAGCCGACCCGGGCCTGATCAACCGCGAACCGTACGGGCAAGGCTGGATATTCCTTCTCAAGATCGATAACGCGGATGACCTCAAACAATTGAAAGACGCAGGCGCGTACCAAAAACAGATCGGATCGTGAGGCAGTTCAGAACGTGGAACACCAATAGCAAGGCATGACGAGTGGCATCATTCCGGAAGAATTTTCGGAACTTACCTCACTTGTGGGTTATGCCGTCTGGCAGATTCAAGTTCTGGAGCAAGTGTTAGCCTCCTACCTGATAATGGTTCATCAAATCACAACGGCTACCGCGAGAACCGAGGTCGAGACAATGTTCCTGAAGACAGCAAAACATACTTTGGGACAGCTTTTCAGCGCTATTCGCAAAACCGGCGGTGGGTCAGAATCGCTGCTACCGCGGTTGGAGCGGTTTATCGTTGAGCGCAACTGGTTGGTGCATCGGAGTCGCCACGAGAATCGCAGTGACTTATATTCTCCCGTGAAACGAACAGCCCTGCGTCAAAGGCTTTGTTCGGTTGCCGATGAAGCTTTGTTGCTGATGAAGGCTTTTCAGCAAACGACCGAAGATCATTTGATCGGACAGGGTATGACGAAGGCCGAGATCGATGCCCGCGCGAAGCAGATCCGAAAGGAGTGGACAGAAAGCGCCTAACGACTAGACAGTGCGCTTCAGCTTTCTCCATCGAGCATTCGCACCTGAAACTGAATTTTCTTTTGGCCAAATAGGCCGAAGGTTTGAAAGCGCCCACCATTGTTTGAATTGCGGATCGTTTGGCGAGGTGTAATTGAACTTCATACGGGGAATGATGTGATCGATGTGGATTCCCCCGCCGAAGAATTTGTCCCAGGTCATTCCCTCTATGAACTGTGATTCAAGATGAGCCTTCAACTCTGTCACGGAGTATCCAAGCAGGCTTTCCCATTTGCATTTTCGTTTCGCGCCTAGCAGAGCGCTTCGAACTGACTGACTCATCCGATGGTAAAGCATCCCTTCAGCAGTTGAACGCGTCTTGGTTCTCCATCGCTTAATCTGCGCGCGATATTTTTCGCCCATCCGTTCCCGCTTGGCCTTTAGCTTTGCTCGATATAGCTCAGGATTTACAGCGTATCGGTCGCGATATTGCTTATTTATCCGATCCTTATTTTTTTGCTGCCACGCCTTTGTAAGCGCACGTTGCTTGGCTCGGTTTCTGTCGCGCCACCGCTTCTTGGCCGCTCGAGCCAAGACCTTCTGAGCTTCTGTGAGGAGGCGATACGGTTTGCGCATTCGGTCGCAAACTTAGATTCACGGCTGCAAATGTGAAGTCTTTTGCATGCGTTATAACGCCACTATCGCGCACGAATCTTTTTTGATGGCGAAGCCAATGCAAAAACAGCAGCCTCATTCGTAATGCGATGTGCGCTGCGCGTCGCGCCGTCCCGTGTTTTTGTCGTGTGCCGTATGTCTTGCCGACAAATTCGGGGAAGGCAGTGTTCATCTGCACATTGTGCGAAACAAACCCTATGGCCAAGGCTGGATTTTTGATTTGAAGACTGATAACCCGGACGATTCCAAGCAATTGAAAGAGGCAGAGGCGTATCGAAAGCAGATCGAATAGTGGTTATTTGCCAACCGAACGGAATTCTTTCACGAGGTCGAAAACGGTATTGATCAAGAGCGCAAGAATGATGGTATTGAATCCAAAGGCGAGCACGCTCTGCAGGAATGCCAGCCGCCGCATCCGGTGTGAAGTAATTTGCACGTCCGAGACCTGGCAGGTCATGCCTATAACGAACGAAAAGTAGACAAAATCGAAATAATCTGGCGTCCGCTCTCCAGGGAAGAGAAGACCGCCAGCATGTCGCCTTTCGCCTGGTTGGTCGCTATCGCCATAAAAAGCATGGGCGTAGTGCAACCCAAAGACGGTTTGAATAAGACTCCATGATAAGACAACTGTCGCCAATCCCAACACAAGATGTCCTGCCTGACCGCTACCTACACTTACGAGAAATCCCACCGCGAATAAAGACGCGCACGCCGCCACCACGACAAAGACGAAAATCACGGTTCGCCCAAAATCCTCCTCTTGAGCACGGGCACGCAACATCCGCTGCGGTGTGATCAGGATTGTCAGCCATGCTGCAACGAGGACACAAAAGGCAAACGTGTCCCAAGCCGCAATTATGTCGGTTGAAAGAGGGCTGTGGCGCAAAAAAAAGAAAACGACGGCTCCGGCGGCGCTGCCCAAAATGATTCGATGCCGTGCGTCGTGACCAGCAATCAAATCGATCAAGCGCGCCATACTTCGACAAATGATAACTGGCACTGCCGCAATCAGCAGCACCTAATCAGTCTGTCTTTTAATCGCGAAGCCGATGTAGCCCCAGCGGCCCCATTCGTAATGCGAAGTGCGCTGCATATCCCGGCGGCCAGTCTTTTTTTCGTGCGCGTACGTTTTGGTGACGAATTCAGGAAACGCAGCGTTCATCTGGATATCGTGTGACACGAGCAATCCGCCGTCGCGCAGGCGCGGCCAGAACTGGCGAAATTCCCAGAGCATGTGCTGATAGCTATGCGAGCTGTCGTGCAAGAATATGTCGATGGGCTGGGGTAGTTGGTTGCCTTCGAGAAAATGTTCGATTCGACCGCGCATCGGCACGAAGCCACCCGAAGACCGCAGTGCCTCGGGAATCAGGACCCCTTGCTCGCAGTCTTCGCTCAATTCGATGCTGTAAAGCTTCGAGGCGGCGAGCTTTTCATCCGCAAGCGCTTTCAAAATAAACGCCGAGGACATGCCAATAAATCCACCCGACTCGACGAGCACCTCTGGGCGCAACCAGCGCGTCAATGCGTAGAGCGTTGCACAATCAAGCGCTCCCATCACGCCTTCGCTGCCGTAAGCGTCTCGGCGGGAAATCATGTCCGACATGAATTCGCTGGCCCGAATTTCCTTCGCAAAACGCGCAACGGCGTCCCACATCGAGTAAAGGGATGTAGATGGCGACAAGGCCTGAGTCGTTTGTTTCAATTGACGCCGCTGAGGGAGTTGGAATACGCGCATATTCCGCTCATTCGGGAGTGAACATTCGCTGAGCTTCAAACCGGCGCGAGCGTTTATTTCGCACTGTCGGGGGAGGGATTACAGTAGCGTGCGCTATCCCCAGCGCAGAAGCGGTTAGAGGCGTTCCGCACGAAATCCGCTGAGGACAGCGGACGCTACAACGGAAGTCGCCCTTTTTTCCTAGCCAAGCTGTGCTTAATTCTTCGGTTTTCCCCATGAGTAGTAAACCGAAACCGCGCGAGTCGGAGCTGAACTTTGAGGGCGCGATGGATCGGCTCGAGAAAATTGTCGAGCAGATGGAATCGGGTAAATTGCCACTCGAAGATCTGATCGTCCGCTATGAGGAAGGAATGAAGCTGGTAAAAACCTGCCAGGAGCGCCTTGCCAACGCCGAGCAAAAGATTGAAATCATTACCCGCAACAGCAGCGGGAAAGCCGTAGTACAAGAATTCGAGCCCGCGCAGGAAGCGGGTCCTCCCGAGAAAGCAGCGGTCGAACCCGAAAGCACCGATGACGAAATCAAACTCTTCTGAAAATCCGCAAACCACCGAGACGACAGACGCACCAAAGCGTTTGCTCGATGGAATCCGTTCGCCAGCCGATATCAAAGCGCTTCGCGAACAGGATTTGCCGCAGCTCGCTCAGGAAGTGCGTGATGAGCTGATCAAAGTTCTCTCGCAAACCGGCGGGCATCTCGGACCGAACCTCGGAGTGACTGAGCTGACGATTGCGTTACATCGCGTGTTTAACACCCCGCGTGACCGTTTCGTTATGGACGTCAGCCACCAAGGCTACGTGCACAAAATGTTTACCGGCCGGCTCGATCGTTTTCACACGATGCGCCAATTCGGCGGCCTTAACGGTTTTCTTTTGCGGACCGAAAGCGAACATGATTGCTACGGCGCCGGTCACGCAGGAACCGCACTGTCCGCAGCGCTCGGCATGGCCGTCGGGCGCGACTTGCGGGGCAGCAACGACAATATCGTGGTCGTCGCAGGCGACGCCGCCTTTACATGCGGAATTAGTTACGAAGCGCTCAACAACGTCAAAGCACACACAAAGCGCTTCATCGTTGTGCTCAACGATAACGAGTGGTCGATCGCGAAAAACGTCGGCGCAATCGCGAGTTACCTGAACACGATTGTCACCAGCCCGACGTTCGCTCATCTCCATGAGAAGGCGCGGCACTTTGTGGAGAGTGTCGCGGGCAAATCGGTCGCAGAGTTCGCGCATAAAGTCGAAGAGAGTGTCAAAGGCTTGCTCGTCCCGAGCGTCATTTTCGAGGAGCTCGGCTTGCGTTATTACGGACCGATTGACGGTCACGATATTCCTCTGCTCATCCGGACATTTGAGTTTTTGAAAACACAGGAGGAGCCGGTGCTGCTGCATATCCTAACGCAAAAGGGCAAAGGCTACGCTCCGGCACTCAAGCAGCCGGATAAATTTCACGGGCTCGGCAAATACAAGATCGAGAGCGGCGAGACCGCACCGACGCCAACGCCGACGTATTCGGAAATTTTCGGGAAAACGCTGGCGAAATTCGCGGAGACAAATCAGAAGCTTGTTGCAATTACCGCGGCAATGCCAAGCGGCACTGGGCTGTCGCATTTTGCCAAGGCGCATCCGAGCCGCTATTTCGATGTAGGCATTGCAGAAGAACACGCCACGCTTTTTGCATGCGGCTTGGCGACGCAAGGCTTGCAACCATTCCTCGCGATTTACTCCACTTTTTTCCAGCGCGCGTACGACATGGCGATCCACGATATCGCCATTCAAAACCTGAACGTGAAGCTGTGCATGGACCGCGCTGGATTAAGCGGCGACGACGGGCCGACGCACCATGGCTTGTTCGACATCGGTTACCTGCGACACGTGCCGAACTGGGTGCACATGCAGCCGAAAGACGAGGACGAATTCGTGGACATGCTTTGGACAATGTTGCACTACAACTCCGGGCCGATTGCGATTCGTTACCCACGCGGCTCGGGGACGGGAGCGAAAATCAAACCGGAACCGCGGCTGTTAGAGATTGGCAAGGCGGAGGTCGTCCAGCATGGGCGCGACGTGGCGATCTTCGGCCTCGGCGCAATGTTCGAGATTGCCGAAGAAGCCGCGCCCAAGCTGGAAGAAAAGGGAGTGTCTGTTGCACTCATTAATCCGCGTTGGATCAAACCGATGGACACGGGCACGCTCGAATTTTTCGCGCGAAGCGTGGACGTGGTCTGCACGATCGAAGATCACGTTTTGTATAACGGTTTCGGCTGCGCGGTCATGGAACATCTGCACTCGCAGATGATCAACACGCCTGTGGTGCGGATCGGTTGGCCTGATCAATTCATCGAACACGGCGCGGTCCCAATCCTGCGAAAGAAGCACGGCATCACAGCCGACGCACTCGTGGAAAAAGTGCTTCCGCTCCTGCGCAAAAAATCCAAACTCACGCCATCTGTGGCCTGAGAAAGCGAAAATAGCCTACGCTGTCGGTCGGAAATGCAACCAACGCACCTTACGAAATCCGCCCACGCAAAGATCATCGTGTCATCGATCTGATTTCCGATGTCTTGCCATTCGGTCGGCGCTGGTATGGTGAGCCGCATGCGGTCAGCAACGCAATCGATTACGCGAAGTTTTACAGCCGCTCACACGATGCTGTGCTTCGCGTTTACGATGAATCGAGCAATGTGATCGAAACGCACGAGCACAGGGGCGAGTTTAATGAGTTGTAAGTGCTCGGCAGTTTTACTGATTGCCGCAATCGCCCGAGCGGCGGTGCATTTGTAACACGGTCGTTAGCTTTTATCTTTTCCAGTGCCGCAACTTTCGAATCCCGGGGGTTTCAATCTTTGGGGAACCTATAACGCTATGAACTGGAGAAAATTCGTTCTCCTTGGTTGCGTGGTAGCATGTGTTTTTGCGGCCTCGACTGCGACGGCGCAGATGAGGGGGCACGGTACTTCGGTGTCCCGGATCGGAATGCGCGGCGCTTTCACGCCACCTTCGATCGCCCGAATACGGACCCTACGAATATTCTGAGTATTCTTATCCGTCCTACAACTCCTATCCGTCCTACTACTCCGGCTACGGATACGGGTATGGTAACTATGGCTATGGTTATGGATACGGCTACCCGTCTGGGACTTACTATGGCAGCTATTACACCGCCCCGGACTACGAAAATGATGAAAGTATCGTGCGCAATGTTCTCGCCGAATACACAGTTTCTTGGAATCGCCATGACACGGCCGCCGTCGGTCGCCTCTTCACTGAAAACTGCGACTACATAAACATGGCCGGTGTTCACTGGAAAGGAGTGCACGAGGTTGTCCGGGGGCAGGCGGAACTTTTTCAGAACAGATTAAACACCGCTGTTCGGAGGCTTACCGGTGCAGAAGTTCGTTTTTCGACACCCGATGTTGCACTTGTTCATGCTACGTGGGACGTGACCGGTTCGAGTCGTCCCACTGGAGAGGCCGTTCCAGTTCTGAAAGAAATCACCACGATGATGATGGTCAAAAGTGACGGGAAGTGGCTAATCACGGCTTTTCAGGACACAGAGAGTGGTGGCTCGACGAAGTAAAGAGCAGAATCTTGTGATTCGCAGTCAAAGCAAATCGAGACGCACGAGCACAAGGGTGATTTCAGAGAATGATAGGGCACTGTACGAATTTGCCTAGTCAGGCGTCACCTAATTTTCATATAGGACTTCGCCTGACAGTGACTAGTCGCCTCATGTCGAGATTAAGATAGCTGCGCGATCAGCGCGGCGTCCTGTAGTCGCCCCCAAAACGCTTTCAGATTTTCGGGTGCTGGGAATCTGTAAGTCGCCGAGCAATTTCGCGGAACGAAGCTTGGCGGCTAGTGAGCAGCTTTACTGATCGTTCAGAACCGCTTGTGGCGCAGGTTTGCTCGCTTCAAGCTGTGCGCTCAGCTTTTTGGGATCGATAGTCAGAGCCTTAATTTGCTTCTGCTGCTTGCCTATGTGTCGCTTGCCCTCAATGCTAGGTCGACGATGGTCATTATCAGCATGGCCTTGCGTGCTTCCGGTTGATACGTGGTGAGTGCGCAGACTTCGGAGAGCAAACCGCTTTTGTGCTAATTGTCCCGCGTAGAGAGCAAACGATATCCGCAAAAATCTTGTATGACGATTCGTTGAACGACCCTCTCGCATCAGGGTACACGCGTGCGCGGTTAAGTTGGCAATGACCGGCTGCGTTCCCATTCGAGACAATCGTCGCCTTGCGTGTATGTCGGTGAAGAAGATTGATGCGACCGCGTGACCAGCCTCGTGGCAAGCCTTCACCTTTCTGCACCATTCCGTTCGGCTAACCTTTTACGACTCAGAATCAGAATCAGAACGAAATATGAAATTAATCACGTTTCGCAAAGTCTTTCTACGAGGGAGAGAAGAGCTTTTGCCCAGGTAAAAGATGGAAGGGCGCCTCCGTTTCCGAAAGCGCCCTTCATAGGTTCGATGGCGATAAGCCGAATTCTGTCCGGCTGAATTCTCAACCGGGATGATCATTCATCTCATCCGTCCCGCATGCGCGGGACGAATGCCCGGTCCCGCAGTCGCGGGACCGTGGTGCGACGATACCCGAGGATTTTATCGGGCCGGCTGCCCTTCCTCTGTTTTGTCTTGCACCGCATGGGGTTTTTCGTGCCTCGCGAATTACTCCGCGAGCGGTGAGCTCTTACCTCGCCATTTTCACCCTTGCCTGTGCTTTTCTCAAAGAACCGGCGGTCTCTTTTCTGTGACACTTTCCGTCAACACCCGCTTTCGCGAATGTTGCCCGCGTATTTTACGCGGCATGCTACCGTATGGTGTTCGGACTTTCCTCCAGCGAGTCCCGCCAACGCGGCACTCACCAGCGATCATCTGCCATCGGCGCATAGTCTAACACAACGAGCTGAGAAGAAAAGAAACCGGCGGCTGACCAGATAAGCAGATTTGCTTTGTGATCAGCGGTCATTTTCTTGCTGATTCATCCCGAAGAGTTTCTGCCCAATGCGCGAGAAAAAATTTCTTCTCGGTTGGTAGAAGATGGTCGGATGTTCCGACAATCGGTCGCAGCGTCGTCATCATCTGCAGGCAAACAATAATGAAAATCACGCTCCAAAATTTCAAATGGGTTCGGGCGGAGCGGCCGAGCAAATGGCCCATCGCTTCAAGCAAACGCAAACCAAACATGATCCCGATCGCCCATAGACCAATGTGCAGCGCAGCGATGAACGCGACGGAGTCCGTTGATTGTGAAAAGATCCAAGCGACCGGTGCGAATCCGATTAAGAGCAGCGCGCCCAGACTGACGGCTGCAAATAATGCGCCCGTGACGGTTCGCAGTTGAGCATCGATCCCACTCAGGCATGTGAAAATGTACAGGCTCGGCAGGCAAATCAGGATCGACAATATCGTTCCCATCGCGATTTTCGCCGGCGCGATCCACAATTGCGCGCCACCAGAAAAACTGCCGACGACGACGCCGTACGCCATTATACCGAGCAGTACCAATGACAGGAGCCACAGAAGCAGAGCTGCCCGCCAGTTGTTTTGCAACTCGTGAATGATTCGGCCCGGATATTTGAGCAATGCCTCGATGACGAGCGGTGGTGATGCTCCCCTGGGCATCGGTTCGAACGCGAACCGGCCTGGAATTGGTGGTGGTTTGGATGACTGATTTTGAGTGGTGGCGTGTTCATTTGTTTGGGTTTGGGTTAGTTCGATTCAGAAAAGGAGATGTCGCAGCGCGCGCCAGACAGCTTCGTAGAAATTGCCGCGTAATGGATCACTGCGGAGAAATTCAATCTCGAGTCTCGGTGAGCCGATAAAGGGCCGGAGGTTCCAGGCGATTTGCGCTCCAAGGAACAGATTTCCTGCCAGCCAACTGAACAGCACGGCGCGCGCGACTTTGTCGCTCCCGCTCATCTTGCGCAATAATCCGAGCAGCCTGCGATTCGCAATCACGCCGGCAAGGGCGATGACGAAAACATGCGTCAGTAACATGACACTGTGCCCCAGGATTACGCCTTTGGATTCGAGCGGCGGCGCATTAAACCACACAAAAAGCGTGAGCGGCGCGAAACCCGCCAGAATTATCGCCGCAATTGCGAAGCTCATCAGAATCGCGACCGCCGTTTGCCTGAACGACAATCCCGATCCAAGAATTTGCGCAAGCATGCCATTAATCGCGCCGTTGCCGAGGCATGTGAGAAAAATCACGAGCGGAAATTTTATTGCGGTGTAGAACGCCTGCAGTGGACCTCGCCACAACCCGAGCGTCGCGCCGTAAACGCCAGCGCCCATCAAAATGATCAGAGAAAATTGCGCGATCGATTCAAAACCCGCTCGCGACACCGACTCAGCCACACGATCAGCATCGCCTCGCAAGAGAACCTGGAGTCGCGCGATCACGGCCTCGTCCTCGCAATCTCCTCCAGACGCCGAAACACGGCTTCGACGGTTTCGAGCAGCGTCGATGTTCCGGCGGTTAAACCGACAAGGCTGATGCCATCGAACCATTCGGAACGCAGTTCCTCCGGCCGTTCAATGTGAAACGCGCGCCTGCCTGCTGCGCGACAAGTCTCGACGAGTTGCCGCGTATTGTTGCTCTCGCGTCCTCCAACGACCACGATGACTTCAGCGACATCGATGAGTTTCCGTAATGCTGACTGTCGATCCTTCGTTGGCTTGCACACCGTATCGACATAGCGCACTTCGCTCGCGGGATGTAGACGCATGATTTCTGCCACGAGAGCGCGCACTCGATCGATGGGCTGTGTCGTTTGAGAAATCACGCCGTATCGATCGCGCCGTGGCAATTTCAAGATGTCACTTGGAAGATCGACAACGCGCGCTTCCGGAAAATCTTCGGTCAGTCCACGAACTTCGACGTGCCCGACCTTGCCGATAACAACGGGGAAGTAACCAGCCGCGACGAGTTGTTTCAGTTGTCCATGCGCGTGCCGAACGAGAGGACACGTTCCATCGACAACGTGAAATCCGTGCTCGCGCCACATCGTGCGTTTCCTATCCGACGCGCCATGCGCAGTGATCATCACGCGCGTCGGTGTGGGATCGGTTCGCAGGTGACCGCTTGATGCGCGGATGCCTCGATCCTCACCCGGCGCTTCGCGTCCGCCTCTCCCTGGCCAGGGAGAGGACTGAGGTGAGGGTCGAACGCCGTGCTCGGCGATCACTGCGGCCGGAGCGCTATTCGACACAACGGGGCTATTGTTTATCTCATCAATCGCAGCTTCTTGCACGCCTTGCGCGCGAAGCCGCTCGCGCACGATGGGGTTGTGGACGAGCTCGCCGAGAATTGTGAGCGGCGCCTGCTCCGCGAATTCTTCGGCCTGCGCAATGGCGTCGCGCACGCCGAAACACATTCCGAAATGCTCAGCCAGAACAATTTTCATTCAGCGTTTTTACTTGTAAACAACTTCTTAACTTTGTGTGACAAAGTCACGGCACAAAATTTTTTTCGGCTTGGCCTACGATTTCCATTCCTTCACAATCTCCTCCAGCGCGTTGATGTGCTCCCGAAACGCCGACCGCCCTTTCGCCGTCAATGCGTAAGTCGTCTGCGGTCTGCCCCGGAATTCCTTGGTGACGGACACCAAACCCTGTTTGTGCAGCGTGCGCATGTGCGTGATCAAATTGCCGTCGCTCATTTTCAATTCGGCTTTGAGCTCCTGGAACGACCAGCTCCGACGCGAGGCGAGCAGGGCCATAATCGCCAGCCGCCACTTTTCGTGGATGATCTTGTCGAGTTTCTGGAAGTCGAACATCGTTCATTCGACGGCAAATTGTTCGATTTCGTCCGCCCGTCTCCGCGGCCAGGCACAGACTGCGTAAATCAGATGATACAGACCGAATGTGATGCCCATGGCGATGTTCGGCAGATTCGCCGGCAAATCGCCGGCCACGTTTCTCAACGCCGGTAATGCAAGAGCTGTTAGGAAGAATGCCCAGCCCAGGCAGACGAGCGAGCGCGGCGCGAAAAGACCGGTAGAAAGCAATGCCAATCCATAGAAAGCGATCCACGCTACGACTAGCTCCTGCTCGGCCGCGCCTTTGTAGCCGGAGACCAGGAACCAGCGCGCAGCGATAATTTCATCCCTGACGAAATAAATGGGCGACCATCCTTCTTCGCTTCGCGCCAGATGAAAAATGCGTTGGTCGCCACAGCGATTACCAACACGATCAACCAGATCGCGGCAAACGCGCGGCCCTGTAGTGGCCGATTAACACTGGTTTGGTCGTTCAGATAAATCGCGGCGGCGGCAAAGATTGATAAACAACCGGCTACGAGTGCAGCGGGAGCCGAGATCGCGCGATAGAGGGCGGCCCGCTCCATGAGCGACCGAATGACGCGCAAATCCTCCTCGGCTTTCGATCGCTCCTGGTCCATTGGCTTAACTTTGTATTACAAAGCGAAATCATGTGCAATAATTTTTTTCGGATTCTTTTTGTGCCGATAATCACAGGCAATCAAAACGGCGAGGGCACATTCACCAGGAAAATGATAATCATTGCCAGC
>WNGC01002639.1_pt1 | contig 12365 bp, 11 predicted proteins | sample 5400051 | NCBI WGS metagenome assembly WNGC01 (sample SAMN13153368, study PRJNA577476) | soil metagenome | isolation source: 20 cm soil or saprolite under grassland replicate 2 | place: USA:California | collected 2016-06-15 | reverse complement strand
GCTCGACCACTTCTCGGCCGACCTTCACCACGTCGTCGAGCGTGCGGAGCGGCGGGATCTGCATCTCCGCGGACCACTGGAGGCGGTACGTCCCGCAGTGCGACCAGTAGAGGCGGATCCGGTCGCGCACCGGCCCTCCGAGAAGCTCGTAGACCGGGATGCCGAGCGCCTTGGCCTTGATGTCCAGCAGCGCGTTCTCGATCGCGCCGATCGCCTGCTGCGCGATGCCGCCGGCCGCCTGCCGGCGCACGGCGTACAGGAGCGCGACGAGCGCCTCGTAGGCGCGCGGGTCGCGTCCGATGATCTGGGGCGCGAGCCCGTCGATGACGGCCGACACACCCACACCTCCGAAGGACTCGTTGTACTCGCTCCAGCCGACGAGCCCGTCGTCGGTCGTGATCTTGAGGAAGTCGAAGTTCCGTTGACCCGCATCCGCGTGCAGCGACTCCACCCTGGCGATTTTCATGGCGGCCACTATAACGCAGGGGCCGCGCCGGGGACAGCGACCTCGAGAAGGCGGTCATGGGATCGCGATGGGCTGGTACCATGGGACGCGCGAACACTGGAGGATCGACCATGCGAACGCGACTGACGGAAGCATTCGGCATTCGCCATTCGATCGTCTGTGCGCCGATGGGGCTGGTCACCGGGGGCCGTCTGGCGGCCGCCGTCTCCGCCGCCGGCGGGCTGGGCATCATCGGCGGCGGCTATGCCGGCACGCTCGGCGGCGAGCCGGATCTGCACGCCGAGCTGGCCCACGTCCAGGGGCAGACGTTCGGCGTCGGCTTTATCACCTGGGCGCTCGCGCGCGCGCCGCGCGCCCTCGACGCGGTGCTGCCCCATCGCCCGGCCTGTGTGTTTCTTTCGTTCGGCGACCCGCGCCCCTTCGCCGAGCGCATTCGTCGCGCCGGCGCCAGGCTCGTCTGCCAGGCGCAAAACCTCGCGCACATCGATGCAGCGCTCGAGGCGGGCGCCGCGGCGATCGTCGCGCAGGGAGCCGAAGCCGGCGGCCATGGCGCGAAGCGCGCCACGCTGCCGTTCGTGCCAGAGGCGGCGGATTATCTTGCGAAGCGCTCCCCCGCGACGCTGCTGCTCGCCGCGGGCGGCATCGCCGACGGCCGGGGACTGGCGGCGGCCCTCATGCTCGGCGCAGACGGCGTGGTGGTCGGCACCCGCTTCTGGGCCTCCGCCGAAGCGCTCACGCCGCGCGCCGCAACCGAGCGTGGGATTCTTGCCACCGGCGACGACACCGTGCGGACCACGGCCATCGACGCGCTGCGCGGCGTGCCCTGGCCCGACGAGTTTTCGTTTCGCGTCGTGCGGAACAAGCTGACCGACCAGTGGTCCGAGCGCGAGGCCGAGGCCCAGGCAGCGCGCGGCAGCCTGGCCGAGGCGTACGCGGCGGCGAGAGAACGCCAGGACTTCGACACGGTCGCGATCGTCGCGGGAGAGTGCGTGGAAACCGCCCCCGAGCTCGTCAGGTGGTATGCGCAGCCCAACGCTGCGCGCCCCGGCGTGCGCCGGGACTCAGTACTGCGGAACGCTCGGTGAGCGCGCCACCGGTCTTACAGCACCCGCGGCGCGCCTGTCGACCCGGGTGGAGTTTCCATGATCACCCCCACGTCGGTTGGCGCCACGACCAGGAGGAGGCGCCTTCACCCTCCCGTCTCTTCTGAGTTAACCCCGCGCGGGCTGGGAGTCAAGCGGCCGGCGGTGGCCAGATCGGAGGTATGATTACGCCGCGAGTCAACCCGAAAGAGGAGCGCCATGACAGCGATCACCCAGTCCGTCGATCTCGAGCGCCGCGGCCGCGTCGCCGTTCTGACCGTCAATAACCCACCGGTCAACGCCCTGAGCCAGCACGTGCGCCAGGGGCTGCGCGACGGCGTCAACCAGGCGACCGCCGACGCGACGGTCGGCGCCATCGTCATCACCTGCGCCGGTCGCACCTTCGTCGCCGGCGCCGACATCACCGAGTTCGGCAAGCCGCCGATGGAGCCCGGCCTCCACGAGGTTCTCGACCGGATCGAGGGCGCCCCGAAGCCCGTCGTCGCCGCCGTCCACGGTACCGCGCTCGGCGGCGGTCTCGAGGTCACGCTCGCCTGCCATTACCGGGTGGGGGTGAAGACGGCGCGCTTCGGCTTGCCCGAGGTCAAGCTCGGCCTCCTGCCCGGCGCCGGCGGCACGCAACGGCTGCCGCGGGTGGTGGGCGTCGAGAAGGCGCTCCAGATGATCGTGAGCGGCGATCCGATCGGCGCGGACGAGGCCCTCACGCACGGGCTGATCGACGCGATCGTGGACGGTGACCTGACCGGAGCCGGAGTCGCCTTCGCCGAGAAGGTCCTCGACGACAACCGGCCCCTCAAGAAGATTCGCGACGTCGAGGACAAGATCGCGCAGGCGCGCGGGAAGCCGGAGCTCTTCGCGAGCTTCCGGAAGTCCGTCGCGCGCCAGACGCGCGGCTTCCGCGCGCCGGACAACTGCATCAAGGCCGTCGAGGCGGCGGTGACCCTGCCGTTCGACGCGGGGCTCACGCGCGAGCGCGAGCTGTTCCTCGAGCTCTTGGCCTCGCCCGAGTCAAAGGCGCAGCGCTACTTCTTCTTCGCCGAGCGCGACGCGGCGAAGATCCCCGACGTCCCGCCCGACACGCCGGCGAAGGAGATCAAGAAGGCGGCCGTGCTGGGCGCCGGCACGATGGGCGGCGGGATCGCGATGAACTTCGCCAACGCGTCGATTCCCGTCACCGTGATCGAGGTCTCGCGGGAACCGCTCGAGCGCGGCCTCGGCGTCGTGCGAAAGAACTACGAGGCGACGGCGAGCAAGGGCCGGCTGACGGCGGCAGACGTGGAGCGGCGCATGGGACTGATCCATGGCGCCATGGACCTGGGCGCGATCGCCGACGCCGACATCGTGGTCGAGGCGGTCTTCGAGGACATGCCGATCAAGAAGGACGTCTTCGCCAAGCTCGACAAGATCTGCAAGGCCGACGCGGTGCTCGCCACCAACACCTCGACGCTCGACGTCGATGTGATCGCCTCCGCGACGCGACGGCCGGAGAGCGTCATCGGCATGCACTTCTTTTCGCCTGCCAACGTCATGAGGCTCCTCGAGGTCGTGCGCGGCGCCAAGACGTCGAAGACCACGATCGCGACAGCGATGGCCGTGGGCCGGCGCATCGCCAAAGTGCCGGTGCTCGTCGGCGTCTGCGACGGCTTCGTGGGCAACCGGATGCTTCACGCGCGCGGGTCCCAAGCCGAGAAGCTCATCCTCGAGGGGGCGCCTCCCCACCAGGTGGACAAGGTCCTCTACGACTTCGGCTTCCCGATGGGACCGTTTGCGATGGGTGACCTCGCCGGCCTCGACGTCGGCTGGCGGATCCGCAAGGGCAAGGGGCTCACGTCTCCCGTCGCCGACCGGCTCTGCGAGCTCGGGCGCTTCGGCCAGAAGACGGGCGCGGGCTACTACCACTACGTGGGCAACGATCGCACGCCGATCCCCGATCCCGAGGTCGAGAAGATCATCCTCGAGGTCGCGAAGGCCCAGTCCATCGCGCGCCGCGCGATCTCGGACGCGGAGATCCTCGAGCGCCTGCTCTACCCGATGGTGAACGAGGGAGCGAAGATCCTCGACGAGAAGCTTGCGATCCGCGCGAGCGACATCGACGTGATCTGGGTCTACGGCTATGGGTGGCCCGTCTACCGGGGCGGCCCGATGTTCTGGGCGGACTCGATCGGCCTCAAGGTGATCCGCGACCGGATGCGCGAGTTCCAGCGGCAGCACGGCGACGCCTGGCAGCCGGCCGCGCGCCTCGCCCGGCTGGCCGACGCGGGGAAGGGATTCCTCGACCCGTAAAGCCGCGCGCTCAGCCCGTGACGCTGTCGAGGACGAGCCCGAGGAACCCGTCGAGACTCGCCTTGTCGATCCAGCGGACGACGGCGATCAGATCGTGCTCGGGATCGACGAAGATGATGTTGCTCCCGGCGCCCCGCGCCGCGTAGCACGACTCGGGCGCGCTCGGGAACTGACGGCGCCCGGTGTTGAGCCACCAGAGGAGGCCGTACTCCGGGTTGAGCGGGCACGGCCGGAGCATCTCTTCGATCCACGCGCGCGCCAGCAGCTCCTTGCCCCGCCACGCGCCGCCGCGCTGGATCAGGAGGCCGAAGCGCGCGTGGTCGCGCGTGGACATCCAGAGCCCGCCGCCCCAGTGCGAGCCGCCCGGCACCGACGGCATCCGCACGCCGTCGACCTCGACCCAGGCGTTGCGGTACGGCCGCCACTCCCAGTGCGGCGACGCGTCGAGCGGGTCCATGATCGCCTCGCGCAGGACGTCGGGCAGCGGCCGGCGAAACACGCGGAGCAGCGACAGGCTGAGGCGGTTCACGCGTACGTCGTTGTACTCCCAGAGCGTGCCCGGCGGCCGCAGCGGCCGTGGCCGGCCTTTCTCCGAAGCGCCGAGCTCGCTCTTGCCGAGGTCACGGTTGTGGTCGATCGAGTCGGGCTTTCCCCAGAGCGTGCCCTGCCACTCGCTCGTCTGCTGGAGCAGGTGGCGCCAAGTGATCGAGCGGTTGTGGGGCGAGTCGAAGCCGTCATCGAGCGCGTAATCGCCGACCCGATCGTCGATGTCGCGGATGAGCCCGCGCATCAGCGCGAGACCGGCCAGCGTCGCGAGGTAGCTCTTCGCCACGCTGAAGCTCATGTCGGCGCGCTGCGTGTCGCCCCACTCGGCGACGACGGAGCCGCCTCGGAGGATCAGCCCGTTCGGCCCCCCGCGTGGCAGCACGGGACCGAGCACGTCGTCGAGGGCCGGGGGCTCGTCGGCGACGCCGATGTAGCGGCCGGACTCGGCGAGGAAGTCGCGCCGCCACGCGGACTCGTGCGCACGGTGGTAGGCGATCGCGGCGGCGACGCCCTCGGCCCTCATCGAGCACCCATCGCCCCTGGTCTCGGTGTACAATGGCCCCCTGTCAATGAACCGGGTGATCCGGCTGACTCCCGAGCACACCCTCCGCCGGGCCGCGAAGCGGTTTCTGGCGGAGCCGGGGACCCACTGCCCGAAGTGCGCGAGCACGTTCGTGCGCCGTGAGCCCGCGTTCATCCACTGCCGCTTCTGCGGCAACCTCGCACGGATCGCGAACGCGTCGCTCGTGGACCAAGAGCTCTACGAGCTGCGCTCCGGCCTGCGCCTGGCTTCGTGACTCGGCACCGCTCGGACACCGCAGGGCTCTTCCAACAAATTCCGACTAATACGAGTTGAACCCTCGATGCCGTTCCAAATTACGAGCCAGACGAGGCCCGAGGGAGGAGCCGACCGAAGCGTACGCTCGGGTACGTGAGGATCGGAGACGACCGAGAACGAAGTGTGGCGAAGTAAGTTGGAACGGCACTAGGACGCCGCCCGCCGCTTGTTGCGCACGTAGTCGACCAGCACATACTCGCCGAGCCGCTCGGGCGCGGCGAAGAACGCGCGCCCGCGGTTGATGCGCGCCATCTCCTGGACGAAGGCGGTCAGCGTCGGGCTCCGGTCGAGCATGAACGTGTTGATCGTCACGCCCTCGCGGGTGCAGCGCTGGACCTCCTTGAGGGTCTCCTGGAGCGTCCGGCGCGTGGGGGGGTAGGCGAACTCGGCCTCGTTCCCTTCCAGGTGCGCCGTCGGCTCGCCGTCGGTGATCATGACGATCTGCTTGTTGCCGACCTTCTCGCGCCCGAGGAGCTGGCGCGAGAGCGCGAACCCCGCGTGCATGTTGGTCCCGACGTTCCAGTCGGTCCACGTGAGGCTCGGGAGCTGCTCGGCCGTGAACTCGCGGGCGTAGAGCGAGAACCCGACGATGTGGAGTCGGTCACGCGGGAACTGGCCACGGATGAGCGCGTGGAGCGCGAGCGCGACCTTTTTGGCGGGCAGGAACAGACCGTTGTTGATCATCGAGCGGCTCATGTCGAGCATCACCACCGTGGCGGCCCGCGTCGAGAGCTCGGTGCGGAACACCTCGAAGTCGCCCGGCGAAAGGCGGACGGGCGTGCCCGGGCCGGCCCGCTCGACCGCGTTCATCAGCGTCTCCTTGAGGTCGAGCAGGAAGGGGTCGCCGAACTCGTAGCGCTTCGTGTCGTCGCTGCGGTCGCCCCCCGCGCCGCGGTGGCTCACGACGTGACGGCCGAAGCGGTCGCGCCTCAGGTGGGTGAAGATGTCACGGAGCGCTTTGTCGGCGATCTTGCGGATCGCGCGCGCGGTCAGCTCGAGCCGGTCGCCGCGGCGCTCGAGGTAGCCCGCCTCCTCGAGCTTCTTCGCGATCTCGCGAAGCTTGTCGAGGTCCCGCGCGGCGTCCTCCCCGAGCAGCTTCTCGACCTGCGCGGGATCGATCTCCGCGAGGTCTTCGGCCCTCTCCGCGCGGCGCATCTGGCGCTCGAGCTGGTCCATCTGCTGGAGCTCCTCCATGAGCTTCATCGCCTCGCGGAGCGTCAGCTCCTCGTCGCCGCCGAACTCGTAGCGGTGGCGCAGCTCGTCGAGCGGCAGGAGCTCCTCGAGATTGGCGGCGAGCTGGGCCATCGCCGCCTCGAGGCGCTCGTCCTTCATGAAGAGCGAGCTCATCAGTTCTTGGAGCTCCCGGCGCTGGCCAGGCGACATGCTCTCGAGGAGCGACTGCATCTGCGCCATCTGACTGCCGAGCTGTGCCAGCAGCTCGTCGAGACTCTCGGCGCCGGGGAAGAGCTGGCCCCATTTGTCCTTGAAGGCCTGGAAGTCGGGCTCCTCGCCCTCCGCGCGCTGGTGGAGCATCCGGTTCAGGTCCTGGAGCATCTCGCGCAGGCGCCGGAGATCCTCGGGCGTCATCCCCTGGAGCGCTTGCTGCATGCCCTTGAGCAACGGCTGGAGCATCTGCTGGCGGAGCGACTGCATCAGCTCGTCGAACAATCGCTTCGCCTCGGGATCCACGAAGTCGTAGCTCTGGAGCTCGCGGACCTGGCCGGCCGGGTCCGGCGGGAGTCGGTCGAGCTCGGCGAGCTTCTGCTGCGCAGAAGTTCCGGCGAGACGGTCCTTGATCCCCTCGCGCTCCTTCTGGGTGACTTCGGCGAGCTTCTTCTTGATGTCCTCGAGCGCCGAGCCCAGATCGTACCGGTCGAGCTGCGCCTGCCGTCGCTGGCGGAGCTGCTTCAAGAGATCCTGGAGCCCCGGCATCCGTTGCCCCTCCGGGTGCTGCAGGCCCTGCTGGAAGAGACGCCGGAGCGCGCGCCAGAGATCGCCGTCCAGCATGAGGTCGTCGGACATCGCGGAGAGGAGATCGTCCGCGTCGAGGTCCGGGACCGCCTGCGAGCCGTCCCAGCGCGAGTAGCGGATACGCATCGCAACGCCGATTATAGACCACTCACCAGCGTGGGGCGTCTGTCGTATCCTACCGTCATGACGCTCGACGCTCGCTTCGAGCACCTGCTCTCCACGCGAGCCCGGATCGGATGGGGTGGGCCGGTCGCGACGGCTCGTCCCGTCGCGAATCCGCGCTACGAGTTCGGTGGGGGCTACCCCGACCCGGCGTCGTTTCCGTACGACGGGATGGTCGAGGCCACGGCCCGGATGATGAAGGCCGAGGGCGCTGAGGCCCTCACCTACGGGGAGCCCCAGGGCTACGCGGCGCTCCGTGAGCTCGTGTGTCACAAGTACCGCGTGTTTGAGGGCCTGGCGGTGACCCCCGAGAACATCTTCGTCGCCAACGGGTCGGGCCACGCTCTCTCGCTCGCGTTCAGCACGTTCGTGGACCCGGGCGACCCGATCATCTGCGAGGCGCCCACCTTCGCCGGGTCGCTCAACACCATCCGGCGGCACGGGCCCGAGATCCTGGACGCGCCCGTGGACGGAGAGGGCATGGTCACGCGCGTGGTGCGCGAGCGGCTCGAGTGGCTCAGGCGCGCGGGCCGCCGCTGCAAGCTCATTTACACGATCGTCAACTTCCAGAACCCGGCCGGGCCCGATCTGTCGCTCCGCCGTCGCACCGAGCTGGTCGAGCTCGCCGTGGAGTACGACACGCTCATTCTGGAGGACGATGCCTACGGCGAGCTCCGCTTCGAAGGCGAGACGAAGCCGCCCGTGTACGCCCTGGACCGCGCCGGTCGAGTGATCCGGGCCGGCACGCTCTCGAAGATCCTCGGCGCTGGCGTGCGGCTCGGCTGGCTCTGTGCACCGCGCGCGATGCTCCCGGCCTTCCAGTCCTTCAACTTCGGCGGCGGCGTGGCCCCCTTCATGTCGCGCGTGGCGACCTGGTACCTGCGCGACCACATGGAAGAGCACGTGAAGCTGCTGATCAACGTCTACCGCGCAAAGCGCGACGCGATGCTCCGCGGGCTCTGGGAGATCCTCGAGTCCACCGACGTCGAGATCAGCCGCCCCGCGGGCGGGTTCTTCATCTGGATCAGGCTCCCGGCCGCCACCGATCCCGTGCGGCTCGAGGAGCGCGCGGCCGCGGCGCGGGTGCAATACACCCCCGGGCCCACGTTCTTTCCCAACGGCGGCGGCGAGCGCTTCATCCGTCTGGCCTTCAGTTACGAGCCGCCGGAGAAGTGCTACGAAGGGGCTCGGCTCATCGCCCGCGCGATGCTGGACGCGCGGCGCTAACACTCACTCGGAGCCATAGCCGGGCGATCAGGGCTCGTCAACATCGTGCGCATGCGAGCCAAGAGCTTCCGACAAGCGACGCGTGATCTTCACCATGTCAGCTTCGGAGCGATCAACGCCGTAGACCGTAAGCGGGAAGTTCAGCGGTTTCTGAATCTCCCAGATCTTTTCGTGCTCGTTCGGCGGCAGGATCGAGGCAGGACTACCTACGGCGACCCAACCAATCGGAACTGTATCGCCGGGCACGACGTGCGTCTTGAGGTGCACGACTCCATTGATCCGAACCTCGCAACCTTTTCCGAGCCGAGCACCGTGGAAGATCGAGGCCCCCGTGGCAACGAAGACTTCGTCTTCAACAGTGCAGCCAACAACGTGGGCGTGAGGCCCGATGAGGCAGTTGTTGCCAATCTTGAGCGAGTGACGAGCGTTGCTGCGAAGGACGGCGTTCTCCATCACGATGCATTCGGTTCCGATGGAGATCGAACCACCCTCGGCAATGATCTGCGCACCGAATAGAATTCGGCAACCAGGGCCGATGAGGACGTCGCCGCATACGGCCGCGTTTGGCGCCACATACGCGCTGGGGTGGACCCGCGGAGATTTGCCTTGATGGTTGATGAGCATCGAGAAACCCCTCGGAAGTAATTGGGCAGATTCTTGAGGTTAGTGTTTTGCGAGTCCTTTGGGATAGCGGTCGGCCACGAGGTTCAGTCTCACATTATGTTCAAGCAACGCCTTGAGGCCCGCGAGCACCAACGAAAACCCTTGAGTCGAGTCAGTCGCCTGTTCCACGAGCTGATCCCCGTCACCCGTGAAGCCGGCATTCGTAATGCTGACGAACGTCGTGCCATCCTCACGCGAAGTGAAGATCCATTCCACCGTGGTCGGGCTCCCACGTCCTACCCATTCGATGAGGATGCGCGTATTCGGATCAATGGATCTCACGGTCACCGGAACTGAGATGCCGTACATCTCCCAATCCCACTGAACCTGTTTGCCGGCCTCGAGCCGGCCACTGCTCTTGGTGAACCAGAATTTCGTGGTGATCTCGGGATTGACGAAAGCCTCGAACACTTCGGCAACAGGCCTCCGAATGAGCATCCCGGTCTTTGCAGCCGGCACACGCTTTAGCTGGAGATTGTCCATGTTGACTCCTCTGAGAGCTCACGGCCAAGCTCACCGGCCGGGGCTCAAGCGTCGCGAGTCCCCGGTCAGCTGCAACGCGCGGTCTGGCGATCTGGGGGTACAAATGTTACCGATCTTGCCCGTTTCTCAGGGGCACGCATTCGGAGGCGGTCGATTGATAGTCCAGTTCGACACGAAGTCAGGATCGACGACAATCTCGCCGGTCGAACGCAGGCGATATTCGCCTGGCCTCGCGTCTTGGAAGGCCCGGGGATCTGGCGGCAGCCAGTAGATCTCCCCCGCTTTCTGGCCCTCAAGCTTAACAGCGAAGCCATCCTTTGCGTCGGCCTTGATGATCATGCCGTGTATCTGTTCCTGTTCGATGAGCTTGTCGTTGTGGTCGCAGTAAGTGAGCCCGATCAGGACATACTTGCCGACGAGCGAGGCGGCTAGCGCAGAGTCCCACGCCGGCCTTGAGTCCCTCGGCGACGCATTCGTCATATTCGCCTAACGGCCAAGCTCACCCGCCGGGGCCGTCTTCGTGTCCAGCCTCGGCGACCCTACAAGTTCTCCGGCTTGAAGCGTCTCCGATAACTGACGTTGCGCCCCGACACCATGAACACCCCGTCGCCGCGGTAGTGGACCGTCGTCGGATAGCGCGGCGAGGTCGCGACGTGCGCCTTCACCACGTCGAACACAAACAGGCCATAGCCCTTGATCAGGCTCGTGTCGATCAGCTTGCACTCGAAGTTTGCATAGCACTCCGCGATGAGTGGCGCACCGACCTTCGTCGCATCGACAGCGGTGAGCCCGAACTCCTCGAACTTGTCAACGTCCGGCCCGTGGCTGTTCCCGACTCCGATCACGGCGTCTATCAGGTCGAACGTCGGGACGTTGATCACGCATTCCTTGCTCCCGCGGATGAGCGAAAAGCTGTGGTTCTCGTCCCAGATATAGCAGCCGACGAGAGCCGGCTCAAATCCCAACATCATGTGCCAGCCGAGAGTCATGATGTTCCGCTCACCCCGGTGCGCGGAGCTGATGAGCACGATGGGCCCCGGCTCGAGGAAGCGGCGGATCTTCGCGAGAGGAAAGCCCTCTTTCTTGTAGGCTCTCATATCGCCACCACTAGTTCGCGCGCGCATAGCGAAGCTTGACGTCGCCCGACGGAAGCTCCTTGGCCTCCAAGTAGATCCAGCCGCAAGCGCGTCGACACATCGCTGAGCAACGGCCGACCGCTTCCGAGCAGGATCGGGCAGACGACGAACTGATACTCGTCGATCAGCCCGTGCTGCGTGAGTTGCGACACGATGGAGCCGCTACCAAAGACGACCAGATCTTTGCCAGGTTGCCTCTTCATGGTCTCGATCTCGCGCGGGTCGAATTCGCGTAGCAGGCGGGAATTCCTCCACGTCACGCTCTTCAGGGTCCTGGAGAAGACTAACTTGGTCATCCCGTTTAACGCGATCGCGATGGCACCGTGTTCCGAAGATCGTCGTCCAGGATGGTGGGGGTCCGGAACCGTGCCGGAGTCGTCGACGACAGCGTGGCGCCAGAATCCCTCGAAGAGCTCGTACGTCCGACGCCCGAACAGGACCGTGTCGAAACCCGGGATGCTCTTCGCGGCGGCTTTGGCCTGCTCCTCGTCCGGCACGACCCATTCCAAGCTCCCGTCCGGTCCTGCAAAGTACCCGTCCGCCGACACCCAGTTGAACATCACGATCCGTCGCGTGGGTCCCATTGTTGCCCTTCTCTCGATGGTTCCGGATCTTCATCCCGACCGTTCAGTTGACGAGCTACCGGCCAAGCCAGTAGCCAGGCCGTCGTCTCACGTGCGCGACAGCGACAATCTGCACGCGGTCATCGACCTCACGGAACACAACGAAAAAGGGGAATCGGCGTAGGAGGTATCGACGCGTGTCGGCGAGGTAGGGTGGCCAACTACGTGGTCCTTCTTCGATTCTCTCAAGCGCCAAGTGCCGCAGCTTCGGCATTCCGGGCTTCGTACCACTGTCGTGCAGCGCGGGCTTCGGCAATCGCTTCCGGATGAACCCACGCCGGGCCGCCTGGCACTACCGGCCGAGGATCATGCGCCGAGCCTCAGGCCACGGGACCGGCATAACCGCTCCCGAATCCAGTTCGTGGATTCGTTTGGCGATCTCTGCGGCCCACGCAGCCTCTGCGTCTTCGTCGGTACCGTCGTCCAAGCTCTCCAAAAGAGAAGCCGCAAGGGCCGCTCGGGCCTCGGGCGACAATTTCAGCGCTTCCTCCAAGAGCTTCACTGGATCTGGTGTCATGAGCTGATTCTACTCCGTCAGGGCGCGCCGTCGCTGCAATCTAACCCACGGCTGAGCGGCCGGCGCACCACGACGTGCGGCGTCGCGACTCGCGTTTCATGCGCCGGCCCGCTCCAGCCGCTGGTTGGGCGACTTACAGCCAGCGGCGCACGGACGCCTTATAGTCCAAGTACTGCGCACCGAATCTCCGTTCCAGGTACTGCTCTTCTCTGCGTATCACGATGTAGTGAATGAGCGCCACCGCCCCGGCGAGCGTAGCCAGCAGCCACACGCTGTTGACCCAGATCGAGATACCGTGCTGCAACAGGGAGAACGCCAGATAGATCGGGTTCCGGCTGAAGCGATAG
>WNGC01002024.1_pt1 | contig 12366 bp, 9 predicted proteins | sample 5400051 | NCBI WGS metagenome assembly WNGC01 (sample SAMN13153368, study PRJNA577476) | soil metagenome | isolation source: 20 cm soil or saprolite under grassland replicate 2 | place: USA:California | collected 2016-06-15 | reverse complement strand
CCATGTGCATTCTTGCGGACTGGGAAGCGCGGATGATGAAGCCATCTGGGAGTATGCCCGCCGTGAGGGCTTCACGATTGTCTCGAAAGATTCGGACTTCCAAGAACGCAGTGTTTTGTGCGGCAGCCCGCCGAAGGTCTTCGAACCCTACCTAAAAGACGGGACCCCCGTGAACGTGAAGCTAAACACCAGCGTCAATGTGAACGTTATAAAGCCTCGGTGAACGTCCATGTGGCAGCGGTCCGTCGAGGAGCATGGATTCGCGCTCATTCCAGATGTCCTTGGCGAGCAGGACATTTCAAGACTGTCGGAAGACCTCGCTGACGCACAGCTGCGCAGAAGCAGAGCTGGTGTACGCCACGCGCTCAAACATCCTGCGGTTGCGAGAATAGCCGAGGACCTGCGACTCCTGGACATCGCGCGAGGCGTTTTGGGAGCCGGGGCAGTTCCGTATCGAGCGACACTATTTGATAAGTCGCCAGAGTCCAATTGGCTGGTGGTGTGGCATCAGGACACCGCCCTGCCACTTCGGAGGAGACAGGAAACGCAAGGTTGGGGACCGTGGTCTGTCAAGGACGGCGTGATATACGCGCATGCTCCAGCGAGCGCGCTTGATCAAGTTTTAGCGCTGCGAGTCCACTTAGACGATTCGACGGCGGAAAACGGGCCACTGCGTGTGCTCCCTGGGACCCACAGGCAGGATGTATTGAGCGACGAAGCAATCCAGGCGCTTGCGGCTACGTTGTCACCGGTCGACTGCTTGATTCCAAAGGGTGGAGTCGTGGCGATGAGACCACTGCTCGTCCACGCATCTTCGAAATCGCAATCAGAAAGCCCACGTCGCGTGCTACACATCGAATATGCGGCCTCTTGGGTCACCGAAGACGGGCTTGAACTGGCGGTGGCCTAACACTGCTCAAACCTAGATTCGAAGTTCAACGCATTCTTGGGCGTTCATAGTTCCGTATCTCTTTAAGGCTTCACTTCAACCCTTGTAAGATGCCCCTCTTGCGTGGTCACGAAATCGACCGACAGGAAGCAGCGGATAATCTCCATGTTGGTTCGGGAATGGAGATTCAACTTCTCGGCCGTGAAGGCGCCACCGCCCGCCAAGGCGAACGGTAGGAGAAGCTGATCAGCCAGATGCTCTCCGGCAACCGCCCCCGAAACCAAGTACGAACGCGCAGCGTCGGCTGCTTCTGATGCGACGCTCTCGGCACTTGCGCCGATCCGCCCGAAACCACAGAACATGTCGGCGGCACTGCTACTTGCTAGTTCGATTAGGACAATATTTCCTGGTCCGACGGAATTCTTGGTTTCGACAATCTCCGTGGAGTCCGCATCCCAATTCATCAGTTTCGCAATCGTGTCGATCTCACGCTGAGCAATCCCGCGGGGCAGATTCGCAACGATGGCCACCGCACTCCGGCGTTCGATCTCTCCCCTTTCCACCAATTGAATCGTGGAGAGGCGCTCGCACGGTTCAATCGCAGCCGTAAAGCGGCCACCTCCCGCTGGATAGAACCCGTACTTCTCCAAACTAATATTGACTGTAGGACCGAGCCTGTTGATTATCGGCAAGAACGCCTTCCGTAGAAAATCGAAAGGTGGCGCCTGCATGTTGTGTGTGCCACCCTCGATCGTTACCTGACTAGAGCCGTGCGTCTTCATCAGCGCCGGCAGTATGGTCTGCAAGACAAGAGTGCCACTCCCGGCTGTCCCGACTGCGAAGTGGTAGGTTCCAGACCGCACAGATCCGGGAATGAAGGTGAGCGTTTGTGAGCCAAGAGTCGCACCTTCGACCTGCGCGCTCCCAATTTCGCTGGCAGCGAGAACCGCAGTGAGATGTTGCCGAAGTAATCCAGACCGCTCACGTTTCGCCCGGATATTTTCCATCCGGAATGCTTTCCCAGTAGCTAGTGAAAGGCTAAGGGCGGACCTTAGCATCTGTCCGCCGCCTTCGCCCACTGAGCCATCAATCGGAATCATCCACCCGCTCCCCTAGTGTGATGCTCGTCTGAAACATCTCCTTGCTTTCCGACTATCCTTTCACGCACACAACCTGTCGTAACGTGTGGATGATCTCAACCAGATCAGCCTGAGCGGCCATGACGGACTCAATCGATTTATACGCTGCTGGCGTCTCATCAATTACGTCGGCGTCTTTCCGGCACTCCACGCCTGCCGTCATGCGCACGTGGTCCTCTACAGAGAAGCGACGCTTGGCTTCACCACGAGACATGGCGCGACCCGCCCCGTGACTGCAGCTCATGAAGCTTTCCATGTTGCCCTTGCCGCGGACGATATAGGAACGAGCTCCCATGCTTCCAGGAATGATACCCATATCGCCTGCGCGGGCTCGGACTGCGCCTTTGCGTGTAACGAGAATGTTCTGGCCATAGTGCCGCTCGCGGGCCACATAATTGTGGTGGCAGTTTATGGCTTTCAGTTCGGCGACGAATGGACGGACTTCACCTGACTCACGAACTGCGCCGACGATCTGCTCCATTATCAGATGACGATTCAAGCGTGCAAAATCCTGCGCCCATTCAACCGCCTCAACATAGTCGTTGAAATGTTCTGTGCCTTCTGAGAAATACGCAAGATCCTTGTCGGGCAAGTTGATAAAAAACTTCTGCATGTCCTTGCGGGCGACCTCAATGAAGTAGCTCCCCATGCGGTTGCCAACGCCGCGCGAACCGCTGTGCAGCATGAACCACACGTTTTCCGCTTCATCCAGGCAGACCTCGATGAAGTGATTGCCCGTTCCCAAGGTACCCAGGTGGTTCGAGTGGTTTCCGCGGTCAAGTTTAGGATGCTTTCCGAGAATCGCATCGTAGCGAGGCTTCAACGTCTGCCAGACTTCGTTGTTGCGAGCCGGAATCTGACTCCAAGCGCCCACGTCACCGGCGCCACCATGGTTGGTACGGCCGTGCGGAACGGCTTTTTCGATGGCTGTACGAAGCGCGTGGAGGTTATCCGGCAGATCGCGTGCGTTGAGGTCGGTCTGTACCGCCATCATGCCGCAACCGATGTCTACCCCCACGGCGGCCGGAATGATGGCACCCTTCGTCGGGATGACGCTGCCCACCGTCGCGCCAACGCCCCAGTGGACATCGGGCATAGCGGCAATCCACTTGAAAATGAAGGGGAGCTGCGCGACATTCAGGAGCTGCTGACGAGCCTGATCTTCGAGCTGCACTCCCTTTGTCCAAGCCTTGATAGGCGCGCCCTGCTCGGGGACGATTACGTTGTAGGTCGGCTCCGACATTTAATCCTCCTTCGGCTGCAGATCGAACTCTTCTCAGAATTGCTTCGGAGAGGCGCCGGTCAGTATGACCTGCGCCGACGCCTCACCTGGTTCGCGACTCCCAATTCGCTCGCGAACCCTCTCTTTCCCATTTTATTACGGACCGACTAGATGCAAGCCCGCGGCCAGAGCCGCTATTGCCATAAGAAATTGTAAACACATGATTTAGTCGGCGGCGCTCCGGAAGAGTCCTGTAATGACTGATCCCATAGGATAGTGATATATACTTACGGATATGCCCAAGAAGTCTAACGTGGTCATTGGACTCCTGGGAACGACTCTAGACGCGGGCCGCAATCAAGACCGCTGGCAGAGTTGGCGACCAACTGTGGCCATTTGTCGCCAACCTGACTTTGTCATCAAACGCCTGGAACTCCTGCATGGACTTCGTGACACGTCACTCGCTCAGCTTCTCGCCAGAGACATCGCTGCCGTCTCTCCGGAAACAGCTGTTCGCCTGAACGAAATTGAATTTGGCGACCCATGGGACTTCGAGCGCGTATACGAGACGCTTTTCAAGTTTGCCCGCGCTTACCCGTTCGACACGGAGACGGAAGATTATCTGATCCACATCACCACGGGTACTCACGTCGCGCAGATCTGCCTTTTCCTTCTAACGGAATCAAGATACTTGCCAGGCAGACTACTCCAAGCCTCACCCGAACGCGACCGAGCGGCACCCGGAGAAATTAAACTCATTGATCTCGACCTTTCTAAGTACGACCGCATCGCCTCTCGGTTCCGCGAGGAGCAGAGTGACGCCGTTTCCTACCTGAAGGGAGGCATCGACACTCGAAATGTAGCATTCAACCAACTGATCGACCGCATAGAACAAGTGGCCATCGCCACGCGAGATGCTCTTCTTTTGATGGGTCCAACCGGAGCCGGTAAATCAAAACTCGCGCGCCGCATCTTCGAGTTGAAAAAGCTGCGTCACACGGTCACCGGTGAGTTCGTCGACGTGAACTGCGCGACCTTGCGGGGAGACGCGGCGATGTCGACACTGTTTGGCCATGTGAAGGGTGCCTTTACCGGAGCCCTGCGGGATAGAGCCGGCGTGTTGCGCGTTGCGGATAAAGGCGTTCTTTTCCTGGACGAGATCGGTGAGCTTGGTATTGATGAGCAGGCTATGCTCCTTCGAGCACTCGAGGAAAAGACCTTTTTGCCTCTTGGTTCGGATCGTGAAGCTCATAGTGATTTTCAACTGATCGCAGGAACAAACCAGGACTTATTTGCCGCTGTGCGTGAAGGGCGATTTCGTGAGGATTTGCTTGCGCGCATCAATCTCTGGACATTCACTTTGCCCGGATTGCGATCTCGCCCAGAAGACATCGAACCCAACCTGCATTTCGAGTTGGAGCAATTCGAAGGACGAACCAGCCACCACGTGACCTTTAACAAAGAAGCTCGCGAGAAATTCTTGCAGTTCGCGCTCTCGGCGACATCCACCTGGACACGCAACTTTCGAGACCTCAATGCGGCGATCGTTCGTATGGCTACGCTGGCGCAAGGCGGACGAATTTCGACGGAAATCGTTGAAGAGGAAATCGAACGGCTCAACACCTCCTGGTCATCAATCGAAGATCTGGAATCCGAAGGAATCCTCTCGCAGTTTCTTAGCCGCGATCAGCTTGCTGATATCGACATGTTTGATCGCGCCCAACTAGTCCGCGTCATTCAGACCTGCCAGGAATCACGCTCACTTTCAGACGCAGGGCGCAGATTGTTCGGGGCCTCTCGCGTGAAGAAGACAAGTACAAATGATGCGGACCGCTTGCGGAAGTATCTCAGCCGCTTTGGCATCGAATGGGCCCGAATTGCAGAGACTTGAGGCAGCGCGGATCCTTTGATTCCCTTTGAGTTAGAGTAGAGGCCGTCCATGATTTTGACCATCACCTACACTGGAAAGCCGGCGACCGACTTGGGCTACTTGCTACACAAGAGCCCGCTCCGCGTCCACTCCTTCGAGCAGGTGTTCGGGAAGACCCATGTCTTCTACCCAGAGACCACGCCGGAGCGCTGCACCGCCGCGTTGCTATTAGAAATTGATCCCGTCGGCCTTGTGCGCAATCGGCGCGGGCCGAGCGGCGAAGGATACGCCCTAGAGCAGTACGTCAACGATCGTCCTTATGCCGCATCCTCTTTTCTGAGCGTGGCCATCGCGCGCACCCTGGGAACAGCGATCTCTGGTAAGAGCAAAGAGCGTCAAGAGCTGGCCGATACTCCGCTGCCGTTGGAAGCGCAGCTCACCGTTTTGCCTTGTCGTGGTGGTGAGAATCTTTTGCGCCGCCTGTTCGAGCCTCTAGGTTACGAGGTAATAGCGGATCGGCACCCACTCGACGAGAAATTCCCTGATTGGGGTGAGAGTTCCTACTTCACAGTCCGGCTCAAGAGCACCATTCGCTTGAGTGATTTGCTGACGCACCTCTATGTCCTCGTCCCAGTCCTTGACGACGATAAACATTATTGGGTTGGCGATGCGGAAGTGGAAAAACTCCTGCGCCATGGTGAGGGCTGGCTTCGTGATCATCCTGAGCGCGAACTGATCACTAATCGCTACTTGAAACACCAGAAGCGGCTGGCTCAAGAGGCATTGGGCCGCCTCATCGGAGAGGAAGAGCCGGAGGCCGACGAAGTGGCTGAAACGCATGCGCGTGAAGAGGAGGCTATTGAGAAACCGATGAGCCTTGCCGACCAACGAATGGGAGCGGTCATGGCAGCTCTTCGCAGTAGCGGGGCAAAGCGTGTTCTCGATCTGGGTTGCGGAGAGGGCCGACTCCTGAGAGAACTTCTGAAGGACAAGTCTTTCTCGGAAATTGTCGGGATGGACGTCTCACACCGCGCACTCGAATTCGCCTCACAAAAGTTGCGTCTCGAAGACTTGCCAACAATGCACAAAGATCGTATTCGACTCATCCATGGATCGCTAACATACCGAGATAAGCGCCTTTCTGGTTACGATGCTGCAACCGTAGTTGAAGTCATCGAGCACCAGGACCGGCCGCGTCTTTCAGCGTTCGAGCGCGTGCTTTTTGAATTTGCATGCCCGAAGACGGTGGTAGTCACGACGCCTAACGTGGAATACAACGTGAAGTTTGAAACGCTGCCTGCCAGCAAGTTTCGCCATAAGGATCATCGCTTTGAGTGGACGCGAGCGGAATTTCAAGATTGGGCCAACGGGATTACGGAGCGATTCGGGTACGCTGTTCGCTTCTTACCGGTCGGACCTGAGGACACGAGTGTAGGAAGTCCTACGCAGATGGGGATTTTCACGCGTGGCTGAGCGAAGCCAAAAAAGACGCGAACGTATCGTGCCACTCGGGACGCAAATTGTGACCCGTGTCGCTACACACACGCCCGAAGGTGCTGCGCTTCAGATGGCGGGGGCGGTTGCAGTGATCCTCCAAATGCCGCTCAACGCCACTGGAGAGTATCGAGTTCGCTTTCCCGATGGCGCAGAAACTTCTCTGAAGCGGAGCCAATTCCAAGTACGCAAGGAGTTGGCTAAAACGATCGGCACGGTTCTAGGGACCGCGCAATCTGACCTATACCAGTTCGTGATTTACCGCTGCATCGTCGGGTCGCGTGCGTATGGTTTAGAGGAGGAGGGCTCGGATGTCGATCGACGCGGCATCTATTTGCCCCCGGCCAACCTGCAGTGGTCGTTGCTTGGAGTGCCCGAGCAACTCGAACGCCAGGAGACGCAAGAGTGCTACTGGGAATTGGAGAAATTCCTGCGGCTTGCACTGCGAGCGAATCCCAACGTCCTAGAGTGTCTCTACACGCCTTTGGTGGAGAACGCTTCACCGTTGGCCGAGGAACTTCTGTCCATGAGGGAGTGTTTTCTTACAAAACAGATCTACCAGACCTATAACGGGTACGTGATGTCGCAATTCAAGAAGCTCGGCCAGGACATGAGAAACAAGGGAGCTCTCCGATGGAAGCATGCCATGCACCTGGTTCGCCTTTTGGTTTCAGGAATAGCCGTACTGCTTGAGGGCAGAGTTCCCGTACAGGTTGGGGAACACCGAAATCGATTGCTCGCGATTAGACGTGGCGAGGTGTCATGGCAAGAAGTGAACGCCTGGCGGAAGGATCTCCACCATCAGTTCGACCTAGCTTGGGCAAGGTCGAAACTGCCGGAGCACCCGGATTACGACCGGGTAAACGGGTTCCTTGTAATGGCAAGACGCAGCACGATTTGACTATTGAAATCGACAGCACCAAATGAATCTGAACCCGACACTGCGCGAGGTTGTGAAAGAACAGAAATTTCCTATGGTCTTCGTGACCATCAGCGGCGCGCACCTGTACGGTTTTCCATCTCCGGACTCGGATTACGATCTGCGGGGAGTACACGTATTGCCTGTACGCGATGTCGTTGGATTGGATCCAGGCACGGAAACTATCGAGGTTTCGGAGGCTCGGGAGAACATCGAGCTTGATTTGGTCACGCACGACATCAAGAAATTCTTTAAATTGCTCTTGAAGAAAAACGGATATGTCCTCGAGCAACTATATTCGCCCCTCGTTGTTCACTCGACACCCGAGCATGAAGAGTTGAAAGCGATCGCGAAAGGCTGCATCACTCGCTATCACAGCCACCATTATCTAGGGTTTGTGGAAACAGAGTGGAAACTCCTCAACAAAGAGAGTCCAAAAAGGATCAAGCCCCTCCTTTATGTCTATCGCGTTCTGTTGACCGGCATACACATGATGCGCACGGGCGAAGTCGAAGCGAACCTGCTTGCTCTTAACGAATTCTTCAAATTGCCTTACATCCCTGAACTCATCGCTCGCAAGTTGGAAGCTTCCGAGAAAAGCACCATCGAAGATGCGGACATGGTGTTGCACCAAAAGGAGTACGAGCGGCTGAAAAGTGAACTGGAGCAGGCAAGCCTTGAATCCAGGTTGCCTGAACGGCCCACTTGTGGCGAGCCGTTGAACGAATTGCTAATTCGGACTCGTCTCCGCGCGACGCCTAGCGTGACCTTCTCTGACTAATATGAAATTGACGATTCCAGAACTCGCCGTGGTTGCTCTTGTCGGCCCTTCGGGGTCAGGCAAGTCGAGTTTCGCCCGGAATCATTTTCGTCCAACGGAAGTCCTTTCTTCCGATTTCTGCCGCGGCCTTGTTTCGGATGACGAGAATAGCCAGGCAGCCACAAACGACGCTTTCGAGGTTCTGCATTTTATTGCGGCAAAGCGGCTGACCGCAGGGAAACTGGTCGTCATTGATGCCACGAACGTGCAGGCGGAGGCGCGCAAGCCTATCATCGCTCTGGCGCGGCAGTATCACTGCATTCCAGTCGCGATTGTATTTGACCTCCCAGAAAAGCTTTGTCACGAACGAAACCGTGATCGCCCGGACAGGAGTTTCGGTCCACACGTCATCCGTCAACAATCTCAACAGTTGCGCCGGTCTTTGCGTAACTTGGAGCGTGAGGGTTTTCGCCGAGTTCACGTGTTGCGCACACCGGAGGAAGTGGATGCCGCAGAGATCCAGCGGGAGTCCCTCTGGAACAACCTGAAGCACGAGCACGGTCCCTTCGACATCATCGGGGATATCCACGGTTGCTTCGAAGAACTCGTTGATCTTCTCACCCAACTCGGTTATTCGGTCGAACGGCAAACGAACGGGGACGGTTCTCCTGGTCTTTCTGTGAAGCCTCCTGAGGGACGCAAAGTTGTTTTTCTGGGAGACCTGGTCGACCGTGGCCCCAAGATTCCTGAAGTGCTGCGCTTGACCATGAGCATGGTACAAGCCGGGACCGCCCTCTGCGTCCCCGGTAACCACGACATCAAGCTGATGCGTAAATTGCGTGGCAAAGACGTGCAGATCACGCATGGACTCGCCAATTCTTTGGAACAGCTCGACAAGGAGCCCCCACAGTTTCGCATCCAGGTCTGTGAATTCCTCGACGAGCTGGTCAGCCACTACGTCCTGGATGACGGGAAGCTGGTCGTCGCGCACGCCGGCATGAAGGAAGAGATGCAAGGCCGAGGTTCGGGCAAGGTACGCGATTTTGCTCTTTACGGGGAAACGACCGGGGAGACGGACGAGTTTGGACTGCCGGTTCGATATAACTGGGCCGCTGAATATCGCGGCAGGGGGATGGTGGTGTATGGCCACACGCCAGTGCCGCAACCCGATTGGTTGAACCGAACGATCAATATTGATACAGGCTGCGTGTTTGGCGGCCATCTGACGGCACTGCGTTATCCGGAAAAAGAGCTTGTCTCGGTGACCGCGCGAGCGACCTACGCGCAGCCAGTCAAGCCGTTAGTTCCAGCTACGGAGAAGGCTGCGCCCCTCACTTCCCAGCAGGTTCACGACGACCTGTTGGACATCGATGACGTGATCGGAAAGCGGATCGTTACCACTCGCCTTCACCACAACGTTACCGTGCGAGAAGAGAACGCTCTTGCTGCACTCGAAGTCATGAGTCGGTTCGCAGCGAATCCCAAATGGCTCATTTACCTGCCGCCCACGATGTCACCCACAGAAACGAGCACGAGGCCCGGACTTTTGGAGCATCCGGCAGAGGCCTTTTCCTACTTCAGGCGCGAAGGAATTGCGCGCGTCATTTGCGAAGAAAAACACATGGGTTCACGCGCCGTAGTGATTGTGTGTCGCGATGAAGATACGGCGAGGCGGCGATTCGGCGTCGTAGGAGAAGGATTCGGGATTTGTTACACACGCACGGGAAGACGATTCTTCGACAACGCAAAGATCGAACAAGAATTCCTGCAAAGTGTGCGCGGAGCGGTGGACGCGGCCGACTTCTGGGAGCAGTTTCACACGGATTGGATTTGTCTCGACGCGGAGTTAATGCCCTGGTCCGCGAAGGCTCAGGAACTGCTGCGACAGCAGTATGCGGCGGTTGGCTCCGCTGCCAAGGCTTCACTCGCTGCAGTAGTTTCAGCACTGGAGCAACTCGTATCGAAGAACTCAGACGCGCTGCCGTTGCTCGAACTCAACAAGCATCGGCTGGAAGCTGCGAATCGCTATGTCGATTCCTACCGTCACTATTGTTGGCCAGTACACTCCGTCAGCGACCTGAAGCTGGCCCCGTTTCACCTTCTTGCTACGGAAGGCCAAGTCCATGCCCATCGAGATCACGTGTGGCACATGGAAAAGCTGGCAGAAATATGTAAAGCAGGCGACGGCCTACTCCTAGCCACACCACACAAAGTTGTGGACGTGACAGACACCGCGAGTGTGGAAGGGACGATCCAATGGTGGGAAGAACTGACGGGGCGCGGCGGTGAAGGCATGGTCGTCAAGCCGCTGGATTTCATCGTGCGCGGACGCCGAGGCCTAACCCAGCCCGCCGTAAAATGTCGCGGCCCTGAATACTTGAGGATTATCTATGGGCCGGAATATTTGTTGCCCGAAAACCTAGAGCGGCTGCGTAGCCGTTCTGTATCAACGAAACGCTCTCTGGCACTTCGCGAGTTTGTTCTGGGTGTTGAAGCTCTTGAACGATTTGTCCGCCAAGAGCCGCTCCGCCGGGTCCATGAATGCGTCTTCGGAGTCTTGGCCCTCGAAAGCGAACCCGTCGACCCCCGTTTGTGATCGCAGTAACCGGCTGCATCGGCCGGAAGAATCGAAACACGCCCAAGAAAGACACACACACTCCAGTCTTTGGTGTCAAATCAGAAGTAGTATGTCTTATGTCCCTACGATTTCCTGCAAGCAGGTGGGTTTGGCGCACAACAGCGCACACGTCTCTGGACTACGACGGACGCAAGGCTCCCGTTGCAAACTATGCTTCCTGCACCTTCACTGGACGGCGCAGCCATGTCGTGAGTCCAGGAAAAAACAACAGCACGATACGCCGCAGCACCATCCAACCGACCTTTAGCAGCGCCACGATTGTGAAGCCCCATATCACTACCACCGGAAGATTCAACAAAAGTGCCACCAAAGCGTCGGCGTAGTCAGCCATCCCGACAAGTGCGCCGCGCAGCGACAGCTGCGCCTGGTAGAGTGGCCGCCAATGGACGCCGGACACTTGTGCTTGAGCCACCGCACTGATATTAGTCGTGAGCAGAGACATTTCCACCTGGTGATGAAGAAAACGCAGATCGGCTTCCGACTCGTCAATGCGCCCCCGCACCTCGGCCAACTTCGAGCTCACCTCCAAAACGTCCTTTACCGCAGCGGCGCGCTTCAGAATTTCCAGATACTGCGCTTCCTCGGCGCGAGCGTTGCGCAAGCTCGCTTCTTTGTCCACGTACTCGCGCGTAGCGTCACGCGCTTCAATGGTGTCCTGCTCCACGGCCTTGGCGATCCTTCGCACCTGTGTTCGCGCCTCATCAAAGTATTTGGCAGGAATGCGCACGGTAACCTGGGCAGAGCGCGACCGCTCGTCGCTACCCGTTATCCTGGAACTCACGACAAATCCGGAGAGGTGCGTTGCGAGGTCACGCAACTGTTCTGCCGCTTGCAAAGGATCAACGACGATGATTTCGAGCGTCCCGGTACGAACTACCATCCGCTCGGTATTTTCCAGTGGCGTGGCCGGTTGCGAACCATTTACTTCCAGCCGGACACTTCCGGGCACGCTTCCGAGCACTCCGCCAATCATACCGCCGGCCGATCCGCTCATGGAGTCCAGGCCTGATCGTACGTGCCTTTTGGTGCTGAACGACGGAAGGATGCTTTTCTCGTGCCACGCCGACGCGGAATCCACGGAGATGGATGACAACCCCGTCGCTTTCTGTAAGGCGATGCCGCGGTATTCATTCCGCCAATTTATGAACATCAAGAGCAGGAACAAAATAGTGGAAGCGAGAAATCCTGTGGCCAGCCAATGGCGACTCGCATTCCATGCCGTTCGCAATGCCTGCGCCATCTAAGCTCCTTTGCTGTATTAGACAGATGCCAGTCGAGTTTTGTTCCCGCAAGATTTCTCGCGTTCACGCGAACGCTGTAAGCAAGTTAGGTGGGGATCCTCAATAAATTCAGCGTTGCTGTGGCAGGCAGCGCTTGTCAACAATTGCCAATACCTCTTGATTACCGTATTTACCGGAGGAGTGGGTTCAATGGC
>WNGC01002625.1_pt1 | contig 12367 bp, 11 predicted proteins | sample 5400051 | NCBI WGS metagenome assembly WNGC01 (sample SAMN13153368, study PRJNA577476) | soil metagenome | isolation source: 20 cm soil or saprolite under grassland replicate 2 | place: USA:California | collected 2016-06-15 | reverse complement strand
ATCTGCGGCGCGAAATTCAAATTAGGTTGGCGCTCGCGCCCGCCCAGCCCAGGAATATTGCCTACGGTGTTCAGCGCACTAACGCCCGGCAGATCTGAATTTGAACGCCCCGTATCGCGGACATATTGCAACCCGTAGGTGAGCGTGACATTGGAGCGGACCTTCCAGCTATCCTGCGCGTAAACCTGAATACGAGTATCACTGACGCCGCCGCAGGGAGATCCAAAAGCTGATTTTTCTGTCAAACAACTGATGCCGTTACCCAGAATGATGCTGTTGACGCGATAGCTGAGCGGATTTCCCACGCCACCGGGCTGGCTGGCAGCCAGAAGCATAGATTGCGCGCTCGTATCCAATCCAACCTCTGGCGCGAGGCCATAAAAATTTGCCAGCACCAGATCGTCAATCTTGTTCAACTCGAAACCGTATCGAAAAGTGTGCGACTGCCGAATCCGGGTGCCGTCGTAGCGAACTTCTTTATTTTCCTGAATTGTGCGCCGCGGCGCCAGCGGGCTTGGGCCGCTGGCAAATCCCGATCCGCCGCTAAAATTCAGACTGATTCCCGGAGCAACATTGGGGATCCCCGAACCGTCCACTGCGTCAGCAACTCCATTTGAAAAACGCATGTAGCCAAAACGGATGCTGTGGGTGGATGCTCCGCTCCCGAAGTCGAGGCCGACCGTGTGCGTGGGAGCATGAGCGCTGGTCTTGAAAACCTGGAAATTGCTGCCTGCGAACGAATCCACCGAGCTGAGATTGTCATAACTAAAACGGTAGAACAGACGAGCTGAAGTCGAAAGCTTGTAGTCGAGCCTGCCGTCCAGTTCGGTATCGCGAAATGGAGAATGATAGCTGCCATCCAGAGCAGTAAAAGGCGCGTTGAATACGACGGGGGCTACGAGGTCCCGCTTGAAATATTCTCCACCGAGGAAGAAGAACAACTTGTCTTTCGAGATTGGCCCGCCCACGAACGCTGGACTGAAAAATCTGTAGTTCCTGAATGCCGACGACCGGGATGTTCTGGGTGGTTGCGCCATTCGCCTCGTCCGTTATATCTACGCCGTCGGCTTGCGTGCACGTGGTGCGGCCACTGCGCCCCGCCATGGAAACCGAACTGACGCCAGTCTTGGCAGGAGCAAGCGCAACTCCATCCACAACCTGAACTCCGGGTTGCAAATTGCTGAGTTCAAGGAAATTTCGGTTCGTGGGTAACTGCTCCATCTGCTCCGAAGTTTCCGAACCGCGCACAGCGGGACTCGTGGTGTCCACCAGCGAAACCGAAGGTGCGGCGAGCCGTTGCAAGCGGACATCTCCAGTGACACTGGCGCCGCTCTGAATTCGCACCAGAAGCTCGGCAGGCTGGAATCCTTTGGCTTGGACGTGTATGACGTAATCACCCGGGGCCAGGTCGCGAACGGCGTAGGTTCCCGCCGGGCTGGTCGTGGTATGAGTGGCCTGACCGGTGAGTTTATTTGTGATCGTTACGTCGGCACCGCTGACTGAGGCGCCTCGCGGGCCCGTGACGGTTCCTGAGATATTGCCGGTGGAAGATTCCTGAGCAAGAACGGAGGGCGGAATTGCAACGAGGAGGGCGATGGCTCCAGCCAGCGAAATCAAATGCAGGATGGCGGAGCGGGCACAGCCGGCATGGCGCAGCATTCGTTTGGGTTTACCTTCCCTGCAAAGAATTCGAAACCTGGGCGGCGCAAAACAGCAACAGCCCGCGCCTCTACCGGAACGGCGGCAGAGAACAGCCGGGCAAACAACTGATCCTTAATTCAAAAGAAAAGCTGGGATAATCTTATAGACTTTTAGACTTTCATACGAGAATTTGTCTCGTCAATGGTGCTGCGTAGTGAGATGCCGAAATCAGTAACCCATCGCGATTTCAACTTTTTCTGCAAGTTCGCAAATGCGATTGTGTCGGCTCGTCGATGGGGCATTTCTAGCATTAGTCAATGCGATTTCGACGTGTAATACCCCGTACGGTGCCGCACCTTGAAATTTCCCGCTGCCGGCACTCCATTCACACGGACCTCAATGCGCCGGAAGTCGGAATCCGACAGCTTTTGCGACGGATAATAAGCCAGCAGGTATTGTGTGCGCAGCTCGTCGCTGATCTGGCGGAAGGCTTCGTCCAACTGCGGCATGGAGCTGGCGTAGAAGTATTTTCCACCCGTATCTTCCGAGAGCTGGATTAGCGCGTGCTCACCGCCGGTATCACGTCCGGCGCTGGCCTCGATGGGCACTACAATGATGCTGTACAGAATGGCTTCGGCCTGCTGGGCGGCACGCACTGCTTCTTTGTAGTCCACTTTGCTCATGGTGTCGCCGCCGTCGGTAATAACGACCATTACTTTCCTTCCCTGTCGCGATTCGAGCGCTCCTGCCCCTAGATACAGCGCGTCATAAAGTGCAGTGGCAGAACCAACGTGAATCCGGTCAATGGCATGATCGATGCGCCGCAGATCGGAGGTGAAGGGTGTGACCTCGCTCACGATTTCGCTGAACTGATACAAAGAAAGAGCGTCGACCGGCCGCAGAATCGCGTGCGCGAAGCGCCGGGCCGAGGCCAACTCAAGGGGAAGATCTTTGCGCGTGCTGAGGCTGGTATCTATGGCCAGTACAATGGATAGCGGCAGCGCCGATTCTTTATCGAACACCGCGACCTTTTGTTCCTTATCATCTTCTCTTAGTTGAAAATTGTCTTTCTTCAGATCGGCAATTGGCGCGCCGTGCTGGTCCGTGACCGTCACGAACACGTTTACCAATTTTACGTTTACCTTGAATGTGGTGTCAGAATCCTGCGCAATGCAGGCAACGGACAGACAGACCACCAGCACGGCAGCAGCGGCCTTCATCGTGAGAACCGAGTGTGTCTTTGCGAACTTTGCGAACTTTGCGAAACCTCTGCGGCCTTCGCGGTCAAAATCTTTAACGGCAGCGATTGCAGAGATTGGCTGCAAAGCGCGCAGAGAGATTGGTCCTTCGGTTAAGATGCACGCTCCCCAGATTGGGTGCCTCGGGCACGGGGAACCTCGGCCGGGAACGGCTCGCCATCCGCCCAAACCGTCCCATCCTCAAAATATTCCTTCTTCCAGATGGGCACGGTCCGCTTGAGCGTGTCGATCAGCCAATGGCAGGCGTCGAATGCCGCGGCACGGTGCGCAGAGGCAACCACGATTGCCACACTCGTCTGGCCAATTTCCATCCGCCCGACGCGGTGCACGATGGCAACATCGCGAATCTTGAAATTCGATAGCGCTTGTAACGCAAGGTCCTGCATCTGCTTTACCGCCATAGGTTCATAAGCTTCATAATCAAGATAAAGCGTGCGCCGTCCGCGTGTGTTGTTGCGCACAATACCCTCAAAAACCACGTCAGCGCCGTCTTCCGGCTGCTTAATCTTGTCGATCAGCGCCTGTGTGTCAATGCGCTCACGGACTATAACAGCGTAGCGCCGGCCTCTGGCCGGCTGTGCGGCGGGCGTCTCGCCCGCTGAGTCAACGGCACCACCACTGACGGGAGGCAATAAGGCCACTTCGTCGCCAGATTTTAGCTTCGCATCTACGCTTACATACTCCTGGTTTACCGACACTGCTATGGAAGTAACCAAATCCCGAATGCGAGGAATTCGCTCTTCATAGTGACTTAGCACGTCTGCCAAGCGGGCGTGCTCCGGCAGATCGATTGATTCACTGGAGTGCCCTGCCAGGTCTTTCAGCATGCCGAAAAATAAGACACGAATCCGCATATCGCCGATCACATCTTGACAGTAGTTTATCCTGCCGCGCCCGCTGCTGGGAGCAACATATGCAAGTCTGGGATTGCCTGTTGAGGAATACCCGCCAGTGTGAGCCGGAAGGATTTTAGTCAGCTTTTCCGATTCGATCTTGTTCGTGAATGGCCGATTCAGTCCGCAGCGGCACCTTGTCCGGCTATAACTTCCGGGCGGCGCTTGGAGCGGTTGGCGGGTAGGCCGGCCTCGCGAATCTTGTACAGCAGCGCACGGTAGCTGATGCTCAACGCGCGAGCGGTCTGCTTGCGGTTCCAATGGTGGGCTTGCAACACTTTTAGGATCACTTTGCGTTCCAGTTCACGCGTTGCCTGCCGCGTGAGTTTCTTCAGAGAGATCGGACCATCCAAATTGATGTCAGGGTTGAAGAATTCCTGCTCCCGCACGACGAGGTCGCTGCTGATCACTTCTTCGTTGCCTAGGATCACATAACGCTTAATCAGGTTTTCGAGTTCGCGAATATTTCCCGGCCAGTGATACTTCTGCAATGCAGACATCAGATCTGAGGAAAGTGCCCGGGCTCGGCAGTTGTATTTGCGGTTGTAGTACTCGAGAAAATACGTAGCAAGATCTTGGATGTCTCCCCGCCGCTCGCGAAGCGGAGGCAGATGCAGGTTCACGACGTTAATCCGATAGAAAAGATCCTGGCGAAAAGTGCCGGTTTCGATTTCTTCCTCCAGCCGGCGATTTGTGGCGCAGACTACGCGCACTTCAACTTTCTTGTCTTCCTGAGCGCCGATGCGGCAGAACTGCCCATCCTGAAGCAACTGCAGCAATTTCGATTGAAGCGCAAGATCCAATTCGGAAATCTCATCGAGAAAAAGACTGCCGCGATGGGCCAATTCGACGCGTCCAGGTTTCGAGCCGTAGGCGCCTGTGAAGGCGCCTTTTTCATATCCGAAGAGCTCACTTTCGAGCAGAGTGCCTGGGATGGCGGGGCAATTGACTTTTACGAAGGGGCCGGTGCGCCAGGGAGAGCGCGCGTGGATCATGCGGGCGATGATGTCTTTGCCGGTACCGCTTTCGCCCTGGATCAGCACGGGGACGTTGGCGCTGGCAACTTTGTCCATCCGTTCACGCAGAGACTGCATGGTCTCCGAGTGGCCGAAGATCACCGTCTCCGGCGGAATCTCACCTAACGAAGTAATCAGGGAACTGACTGAACTGATGGTTGTCATAGCGTGTGGCCGGCGGTTACTCCAGCACACGATGACAGGTTGCACCCCTAGAGCCAAACCAACAGCATGCTTGGCAGAAGCAACTATTTCGGCGGTAACTGGTTACATTTTGGCAGCTTACAGGAATTCCGCTGAGTCACTTCTTGTCGCAAAACGAGAATGAAGTGCAGTCCGCGCGGGGCCGACCGGGTGGGAAAACTTTTTCACAAAGGAGAATCAACTTTCCTTCGATTGGCGCGCCGAGGTAGCGGGTGATTCGCGAGAGGATGAGAGAATTTCATAGCGACCAGGTGGTAGCCTTCCGCGTGGTTTACGCGAAGTGTGCGCGCACGCAACGTGCGCGAAGCTTTGGGCAAGGAAGTGGTCGCGGCGAGGGGCGCGCTGGGTATTTCCAGCAAAACCTGCGCGGCCAGCGGCAACGCACGGCGAACCGCTATGAGCGCACCCCCAGCGGAGACGTTAAGGGCTGTGGCAAATTCGAGGAACTCTTTGCCCTTCTCGTCCCTACTGCGGACAAATACGGGAATCGCCAACGGTAGGCGCGGCCAACTGCGGCGCTCTATTTCAGGTTTCTTACGATTCAACCCAGCCCCTTGGATTTAAGATACTTCTTCCTCTCACCGCATCTCGTGTGCCAATCAAGTTGCTGGTTACGGGTGTTACCCCCCCAAAACTGGTCAAACTCCGGGAGATTCTCTGAAACAACGCTAGTCCTCCGGCAGAACCGCGAGGGCATCTTCGCCTTTTATTCGGCTTCCATGCTTATGAGTCCACTAATACCATTAACTTCCCCGGTTGCAAGCATTTTCCCCTGTGTGTCTGTTTGTTTGCATTTCTCGTTGACAGAGGGAAAACTCTGTCATACGATTTCCCCATAAGATTTGGGATAGTCAGCAATTATCGTCCTTCCCCTTCGTCCGCCAAACCATGAGATTCCTACATGGGACCATCTCCAGAAAATACGTGTGTTTCTGAGGAAGTCGGGTCGGGCGCGACGGATACGGAAAAACCCGCCAGTAGCAAGCCGCAAACGACAGACTCGCTGACCTACCATGAGCTGCTGCAGGAGTACACCCAGCTTCGTGAGCGGTTTTTGCGCACCACAAACGCCTTGGGCTCGGCGGCTCATGATCTGAAGACTCCGCTTGCCATTCTCAATGGCTATGTCGAATTGCTGCAAAGCGAGAAGCTCGGGACGCTGAACGATCGCCAACGTGAAGTTCTTCACGATATGCGCTCCAGCGGTCAACGGCTGCAGCAGTTCATTCAGGATTTCCTGAGTTTTAGCGTTCTCGAGACCGGCGAAACGAAGATGCGTTACGAAGTGGGCGATGTCAACGCCTGTTTATCTGAGGTTTGCCGGCTGTGGTCCCATCGTTTTCAGGAACGGGGCCTGGCGCTGTATTTCCTCGGCAATGATAAAGTGCCCAGGTTTGCCTTTGATTCCCCCAAGATACAGCGGGTCATATCGAATTTGCTGGAGAATGCATCTAAGTTCACTCCTGCGGGAGGAACAGTCTGGTTGCACGGCGAGCCTTACATGTGGGAACGACGCGCCGCGAACAATCCCGCCGTGCTTAGCGAGCGTCGAAGCCAAACTAATCCGCTTCCCAACTCAGTAAAGGTAAGCGTTTCGGATACAGGACCTGGCATTCCTGCCGAATATCATATTGAGGTGTTTGACGATTTTTTCCGGCTGCCGCAGAACGAGAATCAGGCTGAAGGTATGGGATTGGGTCTGGCGATTGCGCGGCGGCTGGTTAACAGTATGGGCGGCAAAATTTGGGTGGAGAGCGAACCCGGCACGGGGTGTAAGTTTTCTTTCATAATTCCCCTGAAACCTGTCACGGGCGCCGGCAAAGGGAAAAGCAAATGAGCAATACGGCCAAAATTTTACTGGTCGATGATGAGCCGGGAATGCTCCGGTATATCCGCACGCTGCTTGAAGTAGATGACTATAAGGTTGAGACCGCCAGTACGGGGGAGGAAGCACTGGAGCGCGTGCAAAAGGGTTTGCAGCCGGATCTCGTGCTTCTGGACCTGCTCATGCCCGGCATTGATGGGCTGGAGACACTCGAGCAATTGCGGCAACTCCGGCCTGGGGTAAAGGTAGTCATGCTCTCCTGCGTCAGCGATACCCGCAAGGTAGTACAGGCTATACGGCTGGGAGCACATGACTATTTGACCAAGCCGTTCCAGAAAGCCGAACTCGACGCGGTAGTCGATCAGTGCCTTGGCATCAATCAGCAGAACTATGTTGGCGAAGTGGAAGAGCTTTGTGATGACGTATTCTTCGTAGCCGCCAGCCCCGCCATGCGGAAGATCCGTTCGCAATCTGCGTTGGTAGCAAACGTTGATATTCCAGTTCTTCTCCTTGGAGAAAGCGGGACGGGAAAAGAAGTTGTTGCCAGGCTCATTCACAAATTATCGCCGCGGGCGCATCGGACATTCTTAAAGGTGAATTGTGCTGCCGTGCCAGCCGACCTGCTGGAAAGCGAGCTGTTCGGTTATGAAGCAGGAGCATTTACGGGGGCGACGCATCCCAAGCCGGGCAAATTTGAGCTGTGCAACAAGGGAACGATTCTGCTGGACGAAATTGGCGAGATGCCGCCGCTGCTTCAGGCCAAATTACTCCACGTACTTCAGGACCAACGGTTTTCGCGCTTGGGCAGCCGCTCCGTCATTAAGGTAGATGTGCGCATTCTTGCGGCGACGAACATCAATATTCCCGAGGCGCTGGCGACTAAGCGTCTGCGCGAAGATCTTTATTACCGTTTGAATGCTTTTACCTTGCAGTTGCCTCCCTTACGCGAACGCAAAGAAGAGATTCCGATTCTCTTGAAGCATTTCATGTCGCGCATGTCGGAGCAGTATGCGCGGCCTCCTCTTCCACTTTCGCAGGCGCTGTTACAGGCTTGCCAGGAGTACTCCTGGCCGGGCAATCTGCGCGAACTGAGCAACTTCATCAAGCGTTATTTGGTGCTGGGAGATGAGAAGCTGGCCGTGCAGGAATTGCATCCGAAGACGGACGGAAGCGGACCGCGTGCCGATCTAGCCCCGCGAAACGGCAACGAGCCTGCTGGCGGATTGAAATCCCTGGCGCGCAGCGCCAAGGATGAAGCTGAAGCTGAAGCGATCGCCAAGGCTCTCGACGAAACCAACTGGAATCGCAAGCAAGCAGCGGCGTTGCTGCAGATCAGCTACAAGGCTCTCTTATACAAAATCCGCCAATACGGTATCGCGCAGAGCAAGAGCCATCACAAGCTTTCGGCGGGCGCTTAGGGCAGAGGTCCGAGCGGGAGTTGTTGATCCGCGTCCCGCTTCTCCACTTGCCGAGGCACCAACCCCTCAAAGGACCTCCCTGACCAGGAGCCTTGTTCGGAAAATCAAACAGTTCTCAACAGTCGCGGCAGTAATCGGCGAAGTCGCGATAGATTGCTTTGGGATGCTCCAGTCGAGCGTTCCCCCGGGAAGCTCGCGTCGCTGGCGCCTAACCATGAGGCGCGGGCTTCTTTATGTTCAGCATTGAACCGGCGCAGATTCGAGTTCCTGCTCTTAGCAGCGATTACGATTGATGCAGCAGACCCGATCCAGCAGAGTTCACAGGCGGGACATCATGAATAACGCACCGAAAACACTCATTAGATTCACGACTCCGAGTCCGGATAACGCCAGAGCCCCCGGAGCCAAAGCATCATCAACTCGTAAGCCCAGGGCTCGAAGAAAGTTTGCGGCATCAAGAGCAACCCATAGTGAGAACGCGGCCCACAACCCATACAGCAGAGGCGGAATCCGAAACATGCTACTCCCGCCCTTTAATTGCAGCAGCGTGGAGCAGGGCATCGCTATCGACGCAAGGATCAGTACCACGATGGCAAGAGATTTCCACGGCGATCTGGAGACGGCGGTGTTCTCAGTTCGATCTGGCTCGGATTCGTTCATCTCTGCTCCCGCTTGCCAGCCTCTAGTTGGGCAATCCGCTCCAACAATTGTTTCGCCGCGGGATCGCCGGGATCAACCGGTTTCAGCCTTGCTTTCGCTTCATTTGAAGTCATGGGAATACATTGCGGGGCGCTGTACTTTTTCTTCCGCCGTAGCTGGGAATTCGGCGCTGCTTGATTCGATATAGCTGGACCCTTTGGCATTCTCGAATACTCTCCGCGAGAAATGTTTCACCGCCAAGATAATCTTTCGGATCGCGCGTGAAGCTGTTGAAATCATTCTGTTCTGATTTCCGAAAAAGCCAGCCGCTCGCTTTTTGAAATTGACAGGCAAGGCTTTTGTTACGAAAACAGGAATTCGGATCAGAAAGCCAGCAGCCAGCTTTACAGAGAGGGGCGGTATCATGGCACAATATTTCGCGGAGAACCACACAGAAATGAACGTTTCACTCCCCCTGGCCGCGAGATACCGGACGCTGCTGGAGGTCAACAAAGCTGCCATTACACAGCCGACGCCGGACAAAGTCTTCGAAAGTATGTGCGCCGCCCTTAAACAGCTCATCCTATTCGATCGCGCAGGCTTAACTCTCTACGAACCGGAACAGGATGCTCTGAAGCTCATCGCGCGGCAGGGCAAATTCGCGAACAGCTATTTTCGGGTGGGGGTATTGCTCGGACGGGAAGAGTGCCACGATGGCTGGGCGCTCGAGCATGGCTCGCGGATAATCCGCCGCGATGTGGAAGCAGAACACCAATTCCTCGCCGAGGAGCGCACTCTGGCTGAGGGTCTTCATTCTTATTGCGCCGTGCCTTTGATCGTGCGCGGGGAGAGCATCGGTGTGGTCACGCTCCTGAGCCGCCGAAAAAACCAGTTTTCCGAACGCCAGGCCGAATTCTTGCAGCAAGCGGCCAATCAGATTGTGCTGGCCATTAAATCCCTCGATCCGCATTGCGCTCAGCACTTAAAAACCAAACTGTTCTGCCCCCGGTGCATCGCTTCCAGCGGAGGGCAGAAGACCACCACCAAATACAAGGAGCATCTGTCCAATTGGGGGAAAAGAGGCGGTCGGGGCAAGAAAAACCGAGCTGGCGGCTTGACAAATAGCAATTTCGCATAACAATGGTGCGCCGTGCCTAAACAGGACTACTGCGCAATCCATCCGGCAACCAGATTAGTGTGTCCCCGATGCATCGGTAAGAAGGGCGGGAAATCGACAACGCAGAGACACCGCAGCAAGCTCTCTCGTTGGGGCAAAAAGGGTGGTCGGCCGAAAAAGGGCTAAGTAACAGCTCGTTCAACCGAGGCAGACGGCCATGCTGGCAGAAGGAATTCAGTACCCCGGCTATTTTTGTCTTTTTTACATCCGCAATCGGAAGTTCCGCGCTACGCTCCCACCTCTTTGAGCAATTCGTGACGGGGGGAAAAGCTAATTCAAATCCGAATTGCGTTTGACTGCAGGCTTTTGTTGCGATGGAGTCATCGCACTAGAACCAGACCTACTGCCATAACGCACGACGGTGTCCTGTGCAATGTCAGTATCGTTCTCACTGGAATCGCTCGCTGAACGCATAACTGGCTGCTTGGAGGAAGCGAGGTTCACTTTACTAGCTGCTGTTGGCGGCGGCGTGATCTCGGCGGAAAGTTTCGGCAAACGAGTCGCCCTGCTTCCGGCGCGGGACTGACGAGTCACCGGTTTTAACTCGGCAGGAACAATGGCGGCGGGCTTTGTTTCCGAAGGCTGCAGATCGCCCGAGCCCTGTTGCAGAGACGCGGGCAGAGGCGAAAGCCGATGTGCCGACATCCCGAGCAACAAACCTATTGCGATCACGCCCGCGAAGGTGGCGGTTCGCCAAAACATCCTTTCGTTGGTGAAAATCGGGTGGCGCAAAAGCCTGGAATTGCGAACTCTGCGCATGGTGGAACGCGGCACCCCTTGACGCTGCAGCGGCAGCGCAAATGGGGCGGAAGTTCGAGCATCGTAAATCGGCTGCTGCTGCTCCGCAGGCCCCATGGTTTCACGCGCCTTTTCCTCTGCTGAGATGGGCTGCCAGATCGGCCAATCGGAAACAGGCCGCGATTTCGATGAAGGCTCTTTTTCGCGCATGGATTGTTGCGCGGCAACTTCTTCTCCGGAGAGCAATTCCGAGCCGGAAGACGGGATCGAAACCTGCGCGATGGATTCAGCCGCCAGTTCCACACTCTCAGGGGAGCCTGGACCGGGCGATTGTTCGAATGAAGGGTCGTGCACTTCCTCGGAGAGAAGTGGGTGAGACCCAGCATCTTCCATTTCTACGGTCTGAGTTTGCATTTCGAGATCGTCTGGGCCAGACAAAAACACTTGTGGTTCCTCGACAGCGGGCGTCGCCTGCAGATCTTCCGCCCGCAGTTCTGAAACCTGTGCTTCCTGAACGTAGCCGCTTTCGGCTAAGACCGGTTCAGCGTCTCTGGGCGCGTCGGAAATCTCTCCAGCTGCGCCCTCTCCCAACTGAGATTCGGCGGAAATCAATTCTGGTTCTACCGCGCGCGAATCAACTTCTGTCTGCGGAAACACCGGTTCTGAAGCTGATGCAGAAATCATTTGAGGTTGCTGTTCCTCAGATTGTTGGTTCAGGGAAACGGGCTGCAGCTCGGCTGCAGCGTGCTCAGGCTCAGAGATCATCGCGCGAGCATTTTCGTTTATCAGGGGCTGCGATTCCAGATCACTTATGGGCGTAGCGCTAAATTCGGCCGCTTCAACGCGCGGGGCCTCCATACCAAAGCTATGACGAGGAAGACTCTCGATTTGCTCGCTGACGGCGCGCGCCTCAGAACCGAATCGCAGTGATCGGTTGCACCCCGCCAGTAATCGCTCCCGGCATCACAAAAGCGCACGCATCCTGAACGCTCGTCGCGCGTTGCAGAGCTTCCTCCGCGTCACATTCTTCGATTGTGATTTCCAGGTCCGCAGGCTGCGGGGAGGTCTTCCCTGGCGATTCGGTTTGCACTTCGAAACCGCGTGACCGCAGACTTTCGACTAACTCGTGGGCTTCTTCCGGAAATCGAGTGATGATGCGTGCTAGCGCCATGGGGACCTCGAACACGCTGACTGGAGCGATGTTTCGCCCGCCGGATGTCGGCTGTCCGCAAGCAGTTGGATGCGCTTGCAGGAACTACAGTTTACCTCAGGTCCAGCATGAATCCGAAGCCATAAATCCGAAACAAAGACAAATCCGAAGCAAATCGGACGGACCTCGGGGCACATGAAAATCTTTGCACAGTGACAAGGATTCTTCTATGCAGGGAACCAGTAACTAACGATAGCTCTCCAGCACCTTCGTGGCGCGATTTAGCGCGGCTGCAAGGGCGGAGATTTGCTCTCGGGTGCGATCTACATCGTGCCTGTCGATAGCCTCGTTGACACCGGGGATCACCACCGCTGCATACCCGGTATATTGCCCCGGCGCATAGATAG
>WNGC01003339.1_pt1 | contig 12376 bp, 10 predicted proteins | sample 5400051 | NCBI WGS metagenome assembly WNGC01 (sample SAMN13153368, study PRJNA577476) | soil metagenome | isolation source: 20 cm soil or saprolite under grassland replicate 2 | place: USA:California | collected 2016-06-15 | reverse complement strand
AGGCCACCGACCTCGCCCAGACGCCGGCGCAGGCTGCGGACGACCTCGATCTCGTTCAGCAGCGGGCCACGAAGGGGGGACCTCCGTGAACGTGTCGTCCGGTAGAACTCGAAGCCATCGACTTCCTCGTGCGGGGGGCCGGCGGTTGTGTGCTTCAGCCCGGTCAGCTGGACGGTCTTCCAGCCGAACGCCCGCTGGTGCCTGAGAATCGCCAACGTCCGGAAGGAGTACCCGCTGTAGATCGGAATAGAGTGATCGAGGACGTGCAGTACCTTCATATAATGAATTAATCACACCATCGGCAATTGCCGCGACGCCCGTTCGCCTCAATCAAGAAGCGGCGTGGCCGGCGAAGCTGACGGCACGACAAGACTTTAGCTTAACATCGGCTTGCACGACAATCGGGAAGGGCGTCTCGCGGGGGACACTGTGCTTGCGTGAGCAAGTAAGCCAATCCGGCGAGCGCCACTGCCCACGTCGGAGTCACCGATCGAAAGCCGGGAGCATCATGGGCCCACAAGAAAATATCACCAGTGCGGCTTCTCAGCGGGGCGCGGCGGGGCGGGGCCACCGCTCACGGATTCGCTGAAGGACGCCGCGATCCCTCAGCGAATCGAACACGGCACGGCCGAGCAGGCGGTGCTGCAGTGAGTTGGCGTGAGGATCACGCTCCAGCACCAGCGTCTCGCGCACGATGCGGCCGATGGCGGGGGACTGGGGATCGAGGCCGAAGCGCTCAGGACCGAGGCGCTCCACCGTGACGATGCGGCGGCTGGCCTCGATCGATCGGAGCTCGGCTTCGAGCTCCCGCGCGGGCAGCTCTCCCCGCACGTCGTCGATGACGAAGACTACCGGGATGTTGTTCGCCTCCGCGAGCGCGGCCAGGGCGTCCCACCACGGGCGGGCCTCGAGGGCCATCGCGCGACCGAGGCCGCGCTCCAGCCCGCCGGCCGGCCGGCGGAGGACTCGCGGCACCAGCGCGGCGCGCACCGCGTCCATCTGCGCCTCGACCTTGTTGAACACGAACGGCAAGAACTTCGTGACGCGCCGCACGACGGCTCGGCGCTGCGCCGCCTTGAGACGCTGCTGCCGCTCCGCCGCAGGGACGGGCCCGAAATTCCGCTGCCCGATCGCGACGCGCACGATCACCGCCTCGACCCGGTGCGCGCGCAGCACCCGACGAAAGGCCACGAACTCGTGGTACGGCCCGAAGCCCGGATGGCCAGCGTTCACGACCTGCAGCCGCTCGAGGCCCGTCGCAGGGCGCAGATCGCGCTCCAGGTGCCGCGTCCACACCTCGTCGTCCGCGACGCCTGCCCCGAACCACTCGGAGTCGCCGACGGCGAGGACTACGGGCTGGGCCCAATCCGTGTCCGCGCCGCGATGCCCGTCGCGGTTGAGGGTGATGCGCGGGCTCTGCAGCGACATGTTGGCGAGCCACACGTAGCCGACCTGGCTCGGCGCGAGGCGCCCGTCGAGATCGGCGTCCGGCTCGTACTCGAGCTGGCGCAGCCCGATCGGAAGCCGCATGCACGCCTCGCCGAGGCCCAGCGTGAGGGCGATGGTCAGCAATACCTGAACGCGGGCGGCCCAGCAGTGGCCGAGGATGACCCACAAGCGTCCGGCGACGCCGGGTGACTCGGTCGCCTCCGCCCGCCGGGCCGGCTCAAAACTGGAAATAGATGAAGGCATCGCCCGACTGGACCCCCCAAACGAGCCAGACCACGGTGAGTGCAGACACGATCGCGACGCGCGCCGGCGTGGGCATGTCGAACACGACGAACTGGTTCCGTGCCCGCCACTGCGCCCACTGCACGAGCAGGAGGGGCAAGCCGAAGGCGGCGATACTGGTGAGCAGGCTCAGCGATGTCGCATCGAAGCCCCAGCCATTTCGGAAGGAGCCGAGCATCTCCACGATCTGCGCGAAGCTATCGTCCCGCAGGCGGCCGTTGACCATCGCCCGCCGGGTGCACCGGAAGAGGAGCCACCCGAACAGCGTGAACTGGAACATCACGATCACCGACGCCACCAACCGCCAGCCCGTCGGCGACTCGTCCCTACGCCCTCCGAGGCGCTGCGCGATGAGCAGGATCCCGTGATAGACGCCCCACCACGCGTAGTTCCACGCTGCCCCATGCCACAGCCCCCCCAGCAGCATGGTGATGAAGAGGTTACGGTACGTCTGGACGGGCGTGCCGCGACTGCCGCCGAGGGGGACGTAGAGGTAGTCGCGCAGCCAGGTCGAGAGGCTGATGTGCCAGCGGCGCCAGAAGTCGCTCGGGCTCACCGCGAAGTACGGGAGATCGAAGTTTTGCGGGAGCTCGAAGCCCATTAGGCGTGCGACACCGCGCGCAATGTCGGAGTAGGCGGAGAAGTCTGCGTAGATCTGGAACGCGAAGGCGACGACCCCCAGGTAGGCCGCGAGCCAGGTGGTCGTGGCCGACGCGGCGAAGACCGGATCGGCGAGGAGCGCCATGTTGTCGGCGATGACGACCTTCTTCCACAGCCCCCAGAACACGAGCCAGCAGCCGCTGCCGAACCGGGCGCGCTCCCGTCGGCACGCCGGGAGCTCCCGACGATAGACGTCGATCGTGTAGGACATTTCCTGGAACGTGTAGAAGGAGATCCCCACGGGCAGCACGATGTGCAGGTGCAGCGACTCGACGGACAGGCCGACGGCGCCGAGCAGGGGCCGCAGGCTGTCGAGCAAGAAGTTGAAGTATTTGAAGAAGCCCAGCAAGCTCAGGTTGCCGATGATGCTGGCAACGAGGTAGGCCTTCCGCGTGCGCCGGTCCGAGGAGGCGTCGATCCTGAGCGCGCAGACGTAGTCGAGAAGCGTCGACGAGAAGATCAGGAAGAGGAAGCGCCAGTCCCAGGCCGCGTAGAAGTAGTAGCTCGCCACGAGCAGGAGCAGGTTCTGCTGTCGGAAGTCCGGCAGCACGAGATAGAGGAGGTACACGACGAGGAAAAAGATCACGAACTCCCACGAGTTGAAGAGCAAGGCTCACCGGGCCGCGCGGGAGCTCGGGGACAGGGCCGAACGGCTGCTCGTCATTGCGCGACCGCGATGAAGACGGCGCACGCAGGTCACGCTACCGGATGCTCCCGAGCCGCGTCAAGCGACGTCGTGCCGTGAGGTGCTTGTGTGGGATGCCCTGTCGTGGCCGCTGTGGCGACGGGTGCCTGGCTATGTAACGATGTGTCGCCGGCGCAGCTCTTTGAGAATCCCGCGTGCCGAGTCCTCCGCCGCGGTGCCGCGTGTGTCGATGACGATCTCGGCGTGCTCCGGCGGCTCGTAGGGCGAGTCGATCCCGGTGAAGTTCTTGATCTGGCCGGCCTGGGCACGCGCGTAGAGCCCCTTGGGGTCACGCCGCATGCACTCTTCAAGCGGCGTGTCGACGAAGATCTCGATGAATTCGTCCGCGCCGACCAGGTCGCGAACCATGCACCGCTCGGCCCGGAACGGCGAGATGAAGGAGCAGAGCACGATGGCCCCCGCGTCGACGAAGAGCTTGGCGACCTCACCGACCCGGCGGATGTTCTCGACCCGGTCGGCATCGGTGAAGCCGAGGTCGCGGTTCAGCCCGTGGCGCACGTTGTCGCCGTCGAGGAGGTACGTGTGCGCGCCGCGCCCATGCAGCTCGCGCTCGACGACGTTGGCGATCGTGCTCTTGCCGGAGCCCGACAGCCCCGTGAACCAGAGGATCGCCGCCTTGTGCCCGTTGAGCCGTTCGCGCGCGGCCTTGTCGATCAGGAGGCTCTGCCGATGCACGTTGGTCGCCCGACGCAAGCCGAACGAGATCATGCCGGCTCCCGCCGTCGCGTGGGTGAACCGGTCGATGAGAATGAAGGCGCCGGTCTCCCGATTCTCGGCGTACGCGTCGAACGCGACGGGCGTGGCGGTGGCCACATTGCACACCCCCACCTCGTTCAGCTCGAGGGTGCGCGCCGCGATGTGCTCGAGCGAGTTCACGTCGACCCTGTGCTTCAACCGCGTGACGCGCGCCGGGACGTACTTCGTCCCGATGCGCATCAGGTAGGAGCGGCCCGGCAGCATCGCCTCCTCGGACATCCAGAGGATCTGCGCGGCGAACTGATCGACGACCTCCGGCCGTGCGGTCGCGTGGGCGAGCACGTCGCCCCGGGCGACGTCGATCTCCTCCTCCAGCGTGATGGTGACGGCGTCGCCGGCCCGCGCTTCCGGCAGATCGCCGCCGTAGGTCACCAGGCGGGCAACCCTGGCCTCCCGTCCGGAGGACGCGACGACCACGCGGTCGCCGGGTCGCACCTTCCCGGAGGCGACCGTGCCGGAGAAGCCGCGGAAATCGAGCCCCGGCCGGTTCACCCACTGGACGGGAAAGCGAAAGGGCTTGCCCTCCAGCGCGTCGTGCACCTCCACCGACTCGAGGTGCTCGAGCAGCGTCGGTCCCTCGTACCACCGCATCCGCTCGGAGCGGCTGGTCACGTTGTCACCGTAGCGCGCCGACATCGGGATGGCCGTGATCGAGGCGAAGCCGAGCGACGCGGCAAATCCCAGGTAGCTCTCGACGACCTGCTGGAAGCGCTCGACCGAGTAGTCCACCAGGTCGATCTTGTTGACCGCCACCACCACATGGCGGATCCCCATCATGGAGCAGATGTAGCTGTGGCGACGCGTCTGCGTGAGCACGCCCTTGCGCGCGTCGATCAGAATGACGGCGAGATCGCAATTCGACGCGCCCGTCGCCATGTTCCGGGTGTACTGTTCATGCCCCGGCGTGTCGGCCACGATGAACACACGGCGGTCGGTGGCGAAGAATCGGTACGCGACGTCGATCGTGATGCCCTGCTCGCGCTCGGCCTCGAGGCCGTCGACGAGCAGGGCCAGATCGAGCTCCTCACCCGTGGTGCCGAACTTCCGGGAATCGTGCACGAGCGTCCGCAGCTGATCCTCCGGAATCAGGCGCGTGTCATACAACAGCCGTCCGATGAGCGTCGACTTGCCGTCATCGACCGAGCCGCAGGTGAGAATCCGCAGCAGGTCCTTCTCGTCAGGGACGGGGGCGGCCATCAGAAGTAGCCCTCGCGCTTCTTGCGCTCCATCGAGGCGGCTTGATCGTTGTCGATGAGCCGCCCCGAGCGCTCGGACGTACGCGTCGCCAGCAGCTCGTCGATGATGTCGTCGAGCGTCGCCGCCGAGCTCTCGACCGCGGCGGAGAGCGGGTAGCAGCCCAGGGAGCGGAACCGCACCATGCGGACCTCTTCCACCTCTCCCGGCAACAGCGGGAGTCGATCATCGTCGCGCATGATCAGCACGCCGTCTCGCTCGACGACCGGCCGTGGCGCGGCAAAATAGAGCGGCACCACCGGGATCCCTTCCGCGCGCGTGTATTGCCAGATATCCAGCTCGGTCCAGTTCGACAGCGGGAACACGCGAATGGTCTCGCCCTTCTTGATCCGCGTGTTGTAGAGGCGCCAGGGCTCGGGGCGCTGATTCCGCGGGTCCCAGACGTGCCCCGGGGCACGAAAGGAGAACACGCGCTCCTTGGCACGGCTCTTCTCCTCGTCGCGTCGCGCGCCGCCGAAGACCGCGTCGAACCCCCATTGATCGAGCGCCTGCTTCAAGGCCTCCGTCTTCATCACCTGGGTGTGGAGCTGCGAGCCCGAGGTGACCGGATCGATCCCGCGGGCCAGCCCCTCGGGGTTGGTGTAGACGAGCAGCGTCACCCCGTAGCGCTGGGCGATCGAATCCCGGTGGCGGATCATGTCGCGAAACTTCCATTTGGTATCCACGTGCAGCAGGGGGAACGGCGGCTTCGAGGGATAGAAGGCCTTCACCGCGAGGTGCAGCATCACGCCGGAATCCTTGCCGATCGAGTACAGCATCACCGGATTGGCGAACTCGGCCGCCACCTCGCGAATGATCCCGATCGACTCGGACTCGAGACGCTTCAGATAGGTCGACAGCCGCGGCCGGCCGGACTCGGTCGTGCTCATGCTTCCCGTCGGTCGACGAAGACCTTGACACGGCGGGGAACCACCACCACGGAGCCGCCCCGGCGGAGGTCGAGCGCGCCGCAGCGCTCGTGTGATAGCTCGGCCAGCAAGGTCTCGCCGGACTCCGCGAGCAGCTCGACCTGCACGCTCGGCCCCGCCGAGTGCACGCGAAGCACCGTCGCCTTGAAGCCGGGGGCGCCGTTCGGGGTGGTCTCGATCTCGACGTCCTGGGGCCTGACGAACACGCTCGCGTCGCCGGCCAGGGCGCTGTCGTGCTCCACCGCCACGTTCGCGAACGAGACGCGGCCGACCTCTGCGCGGCCGCGGAACCGGTTGACGTTGCCGAGGAAGCTCATGACGAACTCCGTCCGCGGCCGATGGAAGACCTCGTCGGGACACCCGACCTGCTCGACGCCGCCCTGGTTCATCACCACCACCCGGTCGGCGACCTCGAGCGCCTCGTCCTGGTCGTGCGTGACGAACACGCTCGACACGTTGAGCTCGTCGTGGAGCCGGCGGAGCCATCGCCGGAGCTCCTGGCGCACCTTGGCGTCGAGCGCCCCGAACGGCTCGTCGAGCAGGAGCACCCTGGGCTCGATGGCGAGCGCCCGGGCGAGCGCGACGCGCTGGCGCTGGCCGCCCGAGAGGTGGTGGGGCTGGCGGTCGGAGAGCCCGTCGAGTTGGACCAGGCGCAGGAGACTTCCGACCTTCGTGCGGATCTCGTGCTCGGACGGTCGGGCCGCGCGCGGCCGCACCCTGAGCCCGAAGGCCACGTTCTCGAACACGCTCATGTGGCGGAAGAGGGCGTAGTGCTGGAAGACGAAGCCCACCCGCCGATGGCCGACGCGGTGTCCGGCCACGTCCTCGTCGTGGAAGCGGATCGATCCGCTGCCGGGATCGGGCTGCTCGAGCCCGGCGATGATCCGCAGCAGCGTCGTCTTGCCCGAGCCGGACGGCCCCAGCAGCGCCACCAGCTCCCCGTCGGGCACGGTGAGGCTCACGTTGCGGAGAGCCACGAAGCTCCCGAAGGTCTTGGTGATGTCGGTCAGCTCGATGCTCACAGGCTCCTCGCCTCGATCAGGCTCTTGAGGCCGAGCGTCACGAGCGCCAGCAGGGTCAACAGCGAGGCCACCGCGAACGCGGCGACGAAGTTGTACTCGTTGTAGAGGATCTCCACGTGCAACGGCATCGTGTTGGTCTGGCCCCGGATGTGTCCCGACACGACCGAGACCGCGCCGAACTCGCCCATCGCCCGGGCGTTGCAGAGGATCACCCCGTAGAGCAACGCCCACTTGACGTTCGGCAGCGTCACCCGCCAGAAGGTCTGCCACCCGCCGGCGCCGAGCACGAGCGCCGCCTGTTCCTCCTCGGTCCCCTGCTCCTGCATGAGCGGAATCAGCTCGCGCGCCACGAACGGAAAGGTCACGAACAGGGTCGCCAGGACGATGCCCGGCACCGCGAAGACGACGCTGATGTCGTGCCGGCTCAGCCATGGGCCGAGCCACCCCTGGAGCCCGAACAGCAGCACGAAGACCAGGCCCGAAATGACCGGCGACACGGCAAAGGGCAGGTCGATCAGGCTGACGAGGACGCTACGGCCCGGGAACCGAAACTTGGCGATGGCCCAGGCCGCGGCCACGCCGAAGACCAGGTTCAGCGGCACCGCGATGGCCGCGGTGACGAGCGTCAGCGTGATGGCGGCCAGCGCGCTCGGGTCGCGAACGCCGTCGAGGTAGGCGCCGAAGCCCTTCCGCAGCGCCTCGGTGAACACTGAGACGAGAGGCACGAACAGGAACGCCCCCAGGAAGCCGATCGACACCGCGATCAGCAGCCACTTGATCCACGCCGGCTCGGTGACGGCCGACCGGGTGGCGGCGGGGGTGGGGCCGGTCGGGGCGGCCATCTCAGACGACCTCCCGCGCGCGCTGACCGCTCCACCACTGCAACCCGTTGATCAGCAGGAGCAGCGCGAACGAGGCCAGGAGCATGACGATCGCGATCGCGGTGGCGCCCGCATAATCGTACTGCTCCAGCTTGGTCATGATCAGCAGCGATGTGATCTCGGTCTTCATCGGCATGTTGCCGGAGATGAACACGACGGAGCCGTACTCGCCGAGCGCCCGCGCGAACGCGAGGCTCCCACCCGTCACCAGGGCCGGCAGGATGGAGGGCACGATGACTCGCCGGAACGTCTGCCCGCGGGTCGCGCCAAGGCTCGCCGCGGCTTCCTCGGCTTCGAGCTCGAGGTCGGCGAGGGCGGGCTGCACCGTTCGCACCACGAACGGCAGACCGATGAACGTCAGCGCGATTGCCACGCCGAGGGGCGAGAACGCGGTCTTGATGCCGAGCGGCTCGAGGTACTGGCCGATCCAGCCATTCGCCGAATAGATGGCGGTCAGCGCGATGCCCGACACGGCGGTGGGCAGCGCGAAGGGCAGGTCGACCAGCGCGTCGATCAGCCGCTTGCCGGGGAAGTCGTAGCGGACCAGGGTCCAGGCCACGACGAAGCCGAAAACGACGTTGACGGCGGCCGCGGCCAGCGAGGCGCCGAAGGTGAGCTGGTAGGATGCCAGCACGCGCTCGCTGCTGACGGTGCTCCAGAACTGCGTCCAGGTGAGGGTCGCGGTCTTGAAGAACAGCGCCGACAGCGGGACCAGCACGATCAGGCTGAGGTACAGGAGCGCGCACCCCAGGGTCAGGCCGAACCCGGGCAGCACGCTGTACTGTTTGCCCGTCATCCTCATCGCAGGTAGATCCGGTCGAAGATCCCGCCATCGTCGAAGTGCGCCTTCTGCGCTTTGGGCCATCCGCCGAAGACCTCGTCGATCGTGAACAGGGTGATCTTCGGGAACTGGCGCTCGTACTTCTTGACCGCCTCGGCCAGGCGCGGGCGATAGAAGTGCTTCCCGATGAGGTCCTGGCCCTCGGCAGAGTACAGGTACTCGAGGTACGCCTCCGCGACCTTCCGGGTGCCGCGCCGATCCACGACCTTGTCGACGACGGCGACCGGGGGCTCGGCCAGAATGCTGGCCGAGGGCACGACGATCTCGAGCCGGTCGGCGCCGAACTCCTTCACGGCCAGGAAAGCCTCGTTCTCCCAGGAGATGAGCACGTCGCCCAGGCCCCGCTGCACGAACGTGGTTGTCGAGCCCCGGGCGCCCGAGTCGAGGACGGGGACGTTCTTGAAGAGCGCGGTCACGAACTCACGGGCCCGGGCTTCGTTACCCTGTGGCCTCCGCAGCGCGTAGCCCCAGGCCGCCAGGTAGTTCCAGCGGGCCCCACCCGACGTCTTCGGGTTCGGCGTGATCACCGAGACACCGGGCCTGACGAGATCGTCCCAGTCTCGCAGCGCTTTCGGGTTGCCCTTGCGCACGAGGAACACGATCGTCGACGTGTAGGGCGAGCTGTTGTGCGGCAGGCGTGACTGCCAGTCCACCGACAGGAGGCCTCCCTTCTCCCCCACGGCGTCGATGTCGTAGGCGAGGGCCAGGGTGACCACGTCGGCCTTCAGGCCGTCGATGACCGACCGGGCCTGCTTGCTCGAGCCTCCGTGCGACTGCTGGATCGTGACGGCGGCGCCGGTTTTCTGCTTCCAATGTCTCGCGAAGATCTGGTTGTAGTCGCGATAGAACTCGCGCGTCGGGTCATAGGAGACGTTGAGGATCTCGGCCTGAGCCATGGCGAGCGCCGGGAGTGGGAGGGCGAGGGCGGTCGCGAGAAGGAGGGTCTGGAGGGCCTTCACGTCCAGAGGGGAATGCGATCGCCGGGCCAGGCTCGTAAGGTCCTGTTCCTCAAAGGTTTTGGCCTCAGCGCCCTGGCCAAGTCAACCGCTGGAGACGGAAAATCCGTGCCATATACTAGGTAGCCCGTGATATATTCTCGGCCAATGGCCACAGGGAACGTCCGCGACCTCCTCTTGGCTGTCTGGCGAGAGGCGTGCCGCCACATCGAGATCCGGCAATCGACAGGGACCATCGCCCGCCTGCTGGCCGACTGGATGCCGATCGACGCCCTCCTGGTCTGCGAGCTCGACGTCAGACGCTCGCGGCTCGAAACCGTCGCCGTCGGCTCGCCGCGGCAGCGAGCCTCGCTCGAGTCAGGCGCGAGGGAATGCTCGTCGGCCGAGGCCGCGCGACTCCTGGCCTGGTGCCGGCGGGGTGAAGTCGCCCACCGCGTCGAGCGCGCCTCGTCCGGGGACGACTGGGCGCCGTGCGTGCCAAAGGGTGCGCACGCCGAAGCGCTCATCGGCCCGCTCGAGAGCCAGCACGGTCCTCAAGGCGTCCTGGTCGTGCTCGCGCGTCCGGAGGCGCGCTTCGAGACGCGGCACGCCGAGCTGGTGCGGACGCTCCTCGACCCGCTGGCGGTCGCGCTGGAGAATCACCATCGCCTCCATGAGCTCACGGCGCTGCGCGAGGCGGCCGAAGCGGAGAAGCAGTCACTCCTCACCCGGCTGGGCCGCACGCAGGCCGGCGAGACGATCGTGGGCGCCGACGCCGGGCTGCGCTCCGTGCTCGAGCGCGTCGAGCTGGTCGCGAGATCCGATCTGCCGATCCTGATCCTCGGAGAGACCGGCGCCGGCAAGGAAGTGGTCGCGCGCGCGATCCACACGCGCTCGGTCCGCGCCTCCGGACCTTTCGTCCGGGTCAACTGCGGCGCGATCTCCCCCGACCTGATCGACTCGCAGCTCTTCGGCCACGAGCGCGGGAGCTTCACGGGCGCCGTCGAGACGCGCAAGGGGTGGTTCGAGCGCGCCGACGGCGGCACGCTGTTCCTGGACGAGATCGGTGACCTGCCGCCCGCCGTGCAGGTGCGACTGCTCCGCGTCCTGCAGGACGGTTATCTCGAGCGGATCGGTGGCCAGGAGCCGATCAAGGTCGACACGCGGATCGTGACGGCCACCCACCGCGATCTCACGGCCATGGTTCGCGAGGGTCGGTTCCGCGAGGACCTCTGGTATCGGATCGCGGTGTTCCCGGTCCTGCTGCCGCCGCTACGCGAGCGGCGGGAGGACATTCCCAGGCTGGCACGGCACTTCGCCGAGCGGGCCGCGATGCGCTTCGGGCTCACCGTGCAAATGCCAACGGCGCAGGACATGGCCGGCCTCCTCGCGTACGCGTGGCCGGGCAATGTTCGTGAGCTGGCGGCCGTGATCGACCGCGCCGCGATTCTGGGGAACGGCGAGCGCCTGGAGGTCGCCAAGGCCCTCGGGATCGCTCCGGCTCCGACACCGCGTTCCACGAACGCCGCGGCCGGCCACGTCGCCGGGGCGACGGAGGGCCTGGAGGCCCTCGACGCTGCCATCCGACAGCACATCGAGTCCGCGCTGGCCGTCGCCCTGGGCCGCATCGAGGGGCCGCATGGCGCCGCTCGCCTGCTGAAGGTGAACCCGCACACGCTCCGCGCGCGCATGCGAAAGCTTGGCATCGATTGGCGCCGTTTCAGGCAGGAAGGCGCTCGAGAGAGCAGGCTCCCGTGACCGGAGCCCTCAGAGCCACCGGCGGGTTCGTCGTGGTCCTGTTCCTGGTCCTCGCGTTCACCCCTGCCGTGGGTCTCGTCGGCCACTGGATGACGCCACGCAACCCCCTGCGCGGACCGGCCCAGGCGATCGTCGTCCTCGGCGGCTCGGGACTACGCGATGACGGAGAGCTGACGACGACCTCGCTGCGTCGAACCCAGCACGGGATCGGGCTCTACCGCGCGGGCCTCGCGCCGATCCTCGTCTTCTCCGGGTCGCGCTCGGCCCATGGGATCGAGGCGCTCGTGCGCAGCGGCGTGGCGCAGGCGTGTGGCGTACCCCGCTCGGCAATTCTCACCGTGACGACCGCGCGGACGACACAGGAGGAAGCGGTGCACATCGCGCGTCTGCTCCAGCCACAACACATACGCACCATCGCGCTCGTCGTCGACGCCGAGGGTATGTGGCGGGCCCAGCGAGCGTTCGAGCGAGTGGGCTTCGTCGTCATCGCCACGCCCGCGTCCGATGTGTCTTCGCTCTCGCGCAGCCCCGAGGACCGGCTCGACGTGGCGCGCCGCCAGGCGATGGAGCTCGTCGCCGGCGTGTACTATACGCTCGCCGGATATCTATGAGCGTGCAGCCACTCGCCCTCCTCGCCATCGTCGTCGTCAGCACGCTGGCCGCGCTCGTGGCGAGCGTTCGGTCGGGCTTCGTCCCGCGCGAGGGGTGGCGGCCGGCGGTCTGGACGGCGCTCGGGCTGATCGGCGTCTCCGCGGTGTTCCTCGTGTTGAATCTGTCGATCGGGATCGCCGCGATCTTGCTCGTGCGGTTCTTCACGCCGCTGTTCGTCTCGATCTACGTCCTGAACGACATGACGCTCGTGGGCTTGTCGCTCTTGCAGGGGCTGGTGTTCGGGGCTTGGTACCGCGGCTCGATGGACGACTA
>WNGC01006945.1_pt1 | contig 12379 bp, 14 predicted proteins | sample 5400051 | NCBI WGS metagenome assembly WNGC01 (sample SAMN13153368, study PRJNA577476) | soil metagenome | isolation source: 20 cm soil or saprolite under grassland replicate 2 | place: USA:California | collected 2016-06-15 | reverse complement strand
GACCGGCGTCTACCTGACCATCGCGACCCTCGCCTTCGCGCTCATCATCCAGGAAGTCTTCACGCGCTGGGACCGGGTGACGGGCGGGCTCAAGGGCAAGGCGGTGCAGAAGGCGGTCGTCTTCGGCCTCCCGCTCGGGCACGAGGTCGCCTTCTACTTTCTCTGCCTCGCCTTCCTCATCGCCGGCCTCTGGCTCACCTCCAACCTGCTGCGGTCGCCGACCGGCCGCGCGTGGGTCGCCATCCGCGACAGCGAGGTGGCCGCGCAGTCGATGGGGGTCAACCTCGCCGTGTACAAGACCATGGCGTTCGCGTACTCCGCCGGGCTCATGGGGGTCGCCGGCGCGCTCTTCGCGCACAAGATCGGCTTCCTCGCGCCCGACATCTTCAGCGTGTTGCTCTCGATCCAGTTCCTGCTCATGGTGGCGGTCGGCGGCCTCGGCAGCCTGCACGGCGCCGTCTACGGCGCCGTCTTCGTGGCGATGCTGCCGGTCGTGATCTCCCAGGCGCGGGACGCCGTCCCGGTCTGGCTCGGCCAGGTCTTCGCCGTCTTCGGGCGGGAGGCCGGCCGCGCGGTGTTCTCGCTCGTCGACCGCTTCGTCAAGCAGCCCGGGCTCGAGCCCGGCATCTTCGGCCTGATCCTCGTGCTCTTCATCCTGTTCGAGCCGCTCGGCGTCTACGGCCGCTGGCGGAAGATCGCGCTCTTCTTCGCGACGTTCCCGCTCTACAAGCACGCGACCTTCAAGCGCCAGAAGGCGTACATGCGCTCGGAGCGCCTGCGGTGACGTTCTTCGCGGCCGAGCGGCTCGCCATCAACTTCGGTGGCATCCGGGCCCTCGACGGCGTGAGCTTCACGGTGGATCCCGGCCAGGTGTTCACCATCATCGGCCCGAACGGCGCCGGGAAGACGACCATCTTCAACCTGGTGAGCCGCATCTACGACCCGAGCGACGGCCGCCTGACCTTCCGCGGAGAGGACATCACGCGGGTGTCGCCGCACGAGATCGCCCGGCGCGGCATCGCCCGCACGTTCCAGAACATCGAGCTGTTCGAGCACGCGACGGTGCTGCAGAACGTGCTCCTCGGCCGCCACGCCCACCGGCGCTCGCGCTTCGTGGAGGAGCTCCTGTTCCTGCCGCGGGTCCGGGCGCTGGAGCTCGAGCATCGCGAGGCCGCGGAGAAGGTGATCGACTTCCTGGAGCTGCAGCCGTACCGCGACAGCCTGATCGTCAACCTGCCCTACGGGGTCCGCAAGGTGGTGGAGATGGCGCGCGCGCTCTGCGCCGAGCCGAAGCTCCTCCTGCTCGACGAACCGTCCTCCGGGCTCAGCGTCGAGGAGACCGAGGACATGGCGTTCTGGATCCAGGACATCCGGACCCTGCTCGGCATCACGGTGCTGATGGTCGAGCACGACATGAGCCTCGTGAGCGCCGTCTCCGACCGCGTGCTCGCGCTGAACTACGGCCGCGCCATCGCCCTCGGCACGGCGCGCGAGGTGCAGGAGCATCCCGACGTGATCAAGGCGTACCTCGGCGGCTGAGCGATGGCGGACGCGCTCCTCAAGGTCGAGAACCTCGAGACGTACTACGGGCCGATCGTCGCCATCCGCGGGGTGAGCTTCGCGGTGCCGCGGGGCGCCATCGTCACCATCCTCGGCGCCAACGGCGCCGGCAAGACGACGATTCTGAAGACCGTGTCCGGCGTCATGGACCCGCAGAAGGGCACGGTGACGTTCCAGGGCCGCGAGATCCAGCGCCTGGACCCGGACAAGGTGACGCGGCTCGGGCTGAGCCACGTGCCGGAGGGGCGTGAGGTCTTCCCGTTCCTCACGGTCCAAGAGAATCTGCGGATGGGCGCCTACATCCGGCAGGACGCCGACGGCGTTGCCCGGGACCTCGAGATGGTGTACGAATACTTCCCGGTCTTGAGAGCGCGCGCCGAGCAGCGCGCCGGCCAGCTGTCCGGCGGCGAGCAGCAGATGCTCTCGATCAGCCGCGCCCTGATGGCGCGACCGACGATGATGCTGCTGGACGAGCCGTCGCTGGGCCTCGCGCCCAAGCTCGTGAAGGACATCTTCGACATCATCGTCCGGATCAACCGGGAGCGGGACGTGACCGTCCTGCTCGTGGAGCAGAACGCCAACATGGCGCTGCACATCGCCGACTACGGCTACGTCCTGGAAGTCGGGCGCATCGTGATGGAAGATACCTGTGCGCGGCTGCTCGAGAAGCCGGACATCAAGGAGTTCTATCTCGGCATCAAGGACCACGGCGTCCGCGGCACGCGACGCTGGAAGCGGAAGAAGATGTGGCGGTGAGGGCCACGATCCAGAGTACGGCGAGCAGGCCCGGCGGGTCGGCCTGGGGCTCGTCGCGCTCGGCCTCCGGCCGAAGGACGTCGTCGCCATCGCCGCCGAGAACTGTCCGGAATGGCTCTACACCGACCTGGGCGCGCTGTCGGTCGGCGCGATCACCAACGGCATCTACACGACCGATTCGCCGACGCAGGTGGAGTACATCGTCAACGACAGCGGCACGCGCTTCTTCTTCGCCGAGAACGAGGAGCAGCTCGACAAGATCCTCGAGGTCCGCGCCCGCTGCCCGCAGCTCGTGAGGATCTTCGTCTACGACATGGAGGGGCTGCACGGCCTCCGGGACGACCAGGTCATGCCGTTCGAGGCGCTGCTGGACCTCGGTGCGCGGTTCGAGCGCGAGCATCCCGGCGCCTTCGACGCGATGGTCGAGCTCGCGAAGCCCGAGGACCTGGCGATCCTGGTCTACACGTCCGGCACCACGGGGCCGCCCAAGGGGGCCATGCTGAGCCACCGCAACATCCTGTTCCAGCTCGGGTACTCCGACTTCATCGCCGAGCCGCGCCCGGGCGACCAGCAGCTCTCCTTCCTGCCGCTCTCACACATCGCGGAGCGGACGTTCACCGTCTTCTACCCGCTGCGCTCCGGCGCGACCGTCAACTTCGCCGAGAGCATCGACACCGTGCCCGAGAACATCCGCGAGGTGGCGCCGGCGGTGTTCTTCGCCGTGCCGCGGATCTGGGAGAAGTTCTACTCGGCGGTCGCGCTGCGGATGCGGGAGGCGACGCTGCCGGGCAAGCTCGCGTACGCGTGGGCGATCGGGGTCGGCGCGCGCATGGCGGAGCGGCGGATCGAGGGCCGGCGGCCGCCGGCCTGGCTCCGGCTGCTCTATGGCGTGGCGGACTTCCTGGTGCTCGACAACCTCAAGCGCTCGATGGGGCTGCATCGGGCGCGGGGCGCCGCGACCGGCGCCGCGCCGATCGCGCCCGAGCTGATCAAGTGGTACATGGCGCTCGGCATCGACATGCGGGAAGTCTACGGCCAGACGGAGAACTGCGGCCTCGCCACGGCGATGCCCGCCGACCGGATCAAGCTCGGCACGGTCGGGGTGGCCCGGCCGGACACGGAAGTCCGGGTCTCCGCGCAGGGGGAGATCCTCCTGCGGGGGCCGCACGTCTTCCTCGGCTACTACAAGAACCCCCAGAAGACCGCCGAGACGGTCGTCGACGGCTGGCTGCACACGGGTGACGTGGGCCGCGTCGACGCGCAGGGGTTCGTGACGATCACCGACCGGATGAAGGACATCATCATCACGGCGGGCGGCAAGAACATCACGCCGTCCGAGATCGAGAACCAGCTCAAGTTCTCGCCCTACATCTCCGACGCGGTGGTGATCGGCGACCGGCGGAAGTTCCTCTCCTGTCTCGTCATGATCGACCACGAGACGGTGGCCCAGTTCGCCCAGGAGCGCAACGTGCCGTTCACCAACTTCGCCTCGCTCTGTCGGGCGAAGGAGGTGCAGGATCTGATCTGGGGCGAGATCGAGCGGGTGAACGGGCGGCTCGCCCGCGTCGAGACGATCAAGAAGTTCTGCCTCATCGAGCAGATCCTGACCGCCGAGGACGAGGAGCTGACGCCGACCATGAAGCTGAAGCGGGCCTTCGTGAACCAGAAGTACAAGGACACGATCGACGCGATGTACCACGAAAGGAGCGGATGATGACGAAGCTGCTGGGAGTGGGACTGCTGGTCGGCGCGGTGGCGCTGGCCCCTGCGGCGATGGCGCAGCGCGTGGAGCCGCGCGGCGTCTCCAAGACCGAGATCGTCCTCGGCATGCACACCGACCTGTCCGGGCCGGCCGCGACCTACGGCGTCTCGTCGTCGAACGCCGTCAGGATGCGGTTCGACGAGGTCAACGCCGCGGGCGGCGTGCACGGCCGCAAGATCCGGCTGGTCGTGGAGGACACCCAGTACCAGGTGCCGCGCGCGGTGCAGGCGGGCACCAAGCTGATCAACCGCGACCACATCTTCGCCATGGTCGCGCCGCTCGGCACTCCGATGAACAACGCCCTGTTCAAGGACCAGTTCGAGGCCGGCGTCCCGAACCTGTTCCCGCTGTCGGCCGCGCGCTCGATGTACGAGCCGTTCCACCGCCTCAAGTTCTACGGCGCCGCCTCCTACGTCGATCAGGTCCGCGCCGGGATCAACTATTTCGTGTCCAAGAAGGGCAAGAAGGCGCTCTGCGCGATGTACCAGGACACCGACTTCGGGAAGGAAGTGCTGGACGGCGTGCAGCTCCAGGCCGAGAAGATGCGGATCAAGCTCGTGGAGACGACCACGCACAAGCCGACCGACCAGGACTTCACGGCGCCGATCACCAAGCTCAAGGCGGCGGGCTGCGACCTCGTCGTGCTCGGCACCATCGTGCGGGACTCGATCGTGCCGTACGCGACGGCGCGGAAGATCGGCTGGACCGACGTGGACTTCCTCGGCTCCGCGGCCACCTACGACCTGTTCGTCGCCGCCGCGCAGGGCGGCGTGACGGAGGGGCTCCACGCCATGGGCCTCACCGACATGCCGTACCGTGACACGCTGAGCCCCGCCGCGCAGACCTGGTTCGACCGTTACAAGGATCGCTTCAACGCCGACCCGAACATCGGCGCGGTGTACGGCCACGTGGCCGCCGACCTGACCGTGGCGGGGCTCGAGAAGGCCGGCGCCGACCTGACGCTCGACAGCTTCGTCAAGGGGCTGGAGTCGATCAAGGGCTATCGCGACATCTTCAACGGGCCCGAGGCGAGCTTCGGTCCGGACAAGCACCAGGGCGCCAACTCGTCCTTCCTGGCGGTGGTCAAGGGCGGGCGCTGGACCCGCCTCACCGACCCGCTGTCGTTCTGAGCGACGGCCGGCGATTGGGGCCGGGGGCTTGCGCGGCCCCGTGCGTGCGGAGTACCGTCGGCACCCTATGGCGATGACGCGTTCGCGTGCCGGCCTGCTCGGCGTGGTCGTCCTCACGCTCGTGGGCGGCGTCCCGACACCGCACGCGGCGTGGGGCGGATCGCTCAAGGGCACCGTCGTGCTGAAGGGAACGACGCCCGCGCCCCGGAAGCTCGCGGTGACGATCGACCAGTACGTGTGCGGCAAGGAGAAAAACGTCGGGGACCTGGTCGTGTCACCGCAGGGAGGGATCCTCAACGCCGTCGTCTGGCTCGACAAGCCGCCGGCGTCGCCGCGGAACGGCGCGCCGCCGCCCCCGGTCGCGATGGACCAGAAGGAGTGCACGTTCACACCGCGCGTCGTCGTCGTGCAGGCCGGCGGCCGGATCGACTTCCTGAACAGCGACCGCCTCCTGCACAACCTCCACGGTACGCCGAACGCCAACCCGGCGTTCAACCGCACGCAGCCGCGCGGGCGGACGATCCCCATCACGTTTCCGCATCCCGAGATCATCCGCGTGAGCTGCGACCTCCACTCGTGGATGCGCGCCTGGGTCGTGGTGGCGGCGCATCCCTTCTATGCGGTCAGCGACGCCGGCGGCCAGTTCGAGCTGCCCCGGCTCCCGCCCGGACGCTACACGGTGCGCGTCTGGCAGGAGCGGCTCGGCACGGCCTCGAGCGAGGTCGTCGTGGCCGACCCGGGCCCCACCACCATGACGCTGGAGATGACCGCCCGCTAGGCGCGCGGGGGGTCGCCATGGAGCGTACGTCGGCCCTCGATCGACTGCCCCCGGCGGTGGCGGCGCTGCTCTCGTCGCCGCTCGGCGTCCTCGTGCGCGCCGTGGCGCGGGTGCGCGCGTCCGTCCACGTCAAGCTCCTCGCCGCCTTCCTCCTGATCACCCTCCTCTTCATCGCCATGGGCGTGGTGAGCCTGCGGACCGTCATGAGCACCTCGCGCCAGACGACGCTCCTCGACCAGGCCCACGAGCGCGTCAGCTGGTCGCGGCAGATCGAGCACGCGCTCGCGATGCAGATGCACTTCACGGCCATGGCGCTCATCGCGCGCGACGACGAGACCGTGGGCCAGATCCTGCGCGAGAACAACCGCTTCAACGACACGCTCGCCCGCCTCGAGACGGCGGCGCCGGCCGAGGAGCGCGCGCTCATCCAGGAGATCCGCGGGGCGCAGGAGGAGGCGATGGCGGTCGTGGCCGACATCGCGAACGCCGTCCGCGACGGGCGGATCGCGGCCGCGATGAGGGCGATGCGGGCGCGCGAGGAGCCGCTCTACCGGCGGATCGAGGGGCTCGTGGGCGAGCTCGTCGCCGCGGAGGAGGCGCGGATGGCGAGCCTCCGGAGCGGCATCGAGGCCGACAACCGCCACTCGCTGCGGCTGATGGCCGGCTTCGCCGCCGTCTCGATCGTGCTCGCGCTGCTCGGCGGCTTCGTGATCTCGTGGTCGTTCATCCTGCCCGTGCGCGCGGCGCACGACTTCCTGAGCGAGGTGGCCGCGGGGCGCTTCGGGGGGACGATCGTCGTGCCGAACCGCGACGATTTCGGTGCGCTCGCCGAGCACATGAACCGGATGAGCCGGGAGCTCCACCGGTTCGACGAGGAGCAGCGGGTGGCGGCCGAGGCGCTCCGCGGCCTCAACGACCGGCTGTCGCAGGCCAGCCGGGCCAAGTCGGAGTTCCTCGCGAACATGAGCCACGAGCTGCGCACGCCGCTCAACGCGATCCTCGGCTTCACCGAGCTCATGCTCGACGAGCTGTACGGCGAGGTGCCGGCCGCCCTGCGCGAGCCGCTCACCGACATCCAGACGAACGGCCGGCACCTGCTGCGGCTCATCAACGACGTGCTCGACCTCTCGAAGATCGAGGCCGGCCGCCTCGAGCTGGGCGGGGGCGAGTACTCGGTGCAGGAGATCGTCGACGTCGTCCACACCTCCCTGCGCTCGCTGGCCATCGAGAAGGGGCTGGCGTTCACCGCGACGGCGCCGGCCGACATCCCGCCGGCCCGGGGCGACGGCCGGCGCCTCACGCAGTGCCTGATGAACCTCGCCGGCAACGCGCTCAAGTTCACCCGGCACGGCCGGGTGGACATCGACGTGCGGCTCGACGGCGAGTCGCTCGTGTACCGCGTCAGCGATACCGGCATCGGCATCCCCAAGGACGAGGTCGAGAACGTGTTCGCGGAGTTCCGCCAGGTCGACGCCGCGATCACCCGGGAGTTCGGCGGCACCGGCCTCGGGCTCAGCATCACGAAGCGGCTCGTCGAGATGCACGGCGGGCGGATCTGGGTGGAGAGCGAGCTGGGCAAGGGGTCGACCTTCTTCTTCACGGTGCCCTTGCACGCGGACGGAGGGGGCGCATGAGCGGCCTGAGGGTGCTCTACGTCGAGGACAACGAGTACAACCGGAAGATCGTGCGACAGCTGCTGAGCCGGACGTCCTACCAGCTGCTGGAGGCGGCGGACGGCGAGGAGGGGGTGGCCATGGCGCAGCGCGAGCTGCCCGACCTCATCCTGATGGACGTCCAGCTGCCGAAGCTGTCGGGGCTCGACGCCACCCGCAGGCTGCGCGCCGATCCGCGCACGGCGCACATCCCGCTCGTGGTCGTGACGTCGTTCGCGCTGAGCGGCGACGACCGGCGCGCCATGGACGCCGGCGCCTCGGCGTACCTGGCCAAGCCCTACAGCCCGCGGGACCTGCTGGCGCTGATCCGCAAGCTGCTTCCCGAGAACTGAGCGAGTTACGAGAGGAGAGAGAACGCGATGAGATACGGAACGACGTCGGGTGTCGCCGTCGCCCTGGCCGTGCTCGCGCTCGCGTCCGGCGCCGACCGGGCGGGGGCGCAGGGGCAGGCCGAGCAGTTCACGCCGGAGTACCGCGAGCTGCGCCGGACCTACGACGAGAAGCACACGCCCAAGATCGAGGCGCCGGACACCGTGAAGCGCGGGCAGTGGTTCGAGGTCACGGTGACGGTCGGCGCCGGCTCCGCCCACCCGTCGCTGGCGGAGCACTTCGTCCGCTACATCGCGCTCTACAAGGACAGCGCGGAGATCGCGCGCGTCTACCTGCACCCGGTGTTCTCCTACCCGAAGGCCGTCTTCACCATCGCGCTCGACGAGGGCGGCGTGCTGCGCGCGGTGGCCGAGCCCACGCACTCGGCGGCCTGGGAGGGCTCGAAGAGGATCGCCGTCAGCCGCTAGGCCCCGGGGGTGAGGACTCCGCCGCGCGTCCTGATCGCCGACGCCAACCCCACCAACGTCCGGATCCTTCGCGCGCGGCTCGCGGGCGAGGGCTACGACATCGTCACCGTGGCCGACGGCGAGGAGGCGCTCGCGGTCGCGCGCGAGACGCGGCCCGACCTGATCCTGCTCGACGTGATGATGCCGAAGCTCCATGGGACCCAAGACTGTCGCGAGTTGCGATCTCGAGTTGCGATCTGATGAAAGGTCTGACACTGAGCGATTTCGCGGTGGAGTCGAACCCTGGTGCCTTTCGGGCCACGCGAAGCCGCTACGTCGTCGTCGGGCCGAGCCCCAACAAGGCCAGGACCGAACATCATCTCTCCTGCGACCTCCGCAAGCTCTAGTCAGGCTCCAACGATTGCTTTGAGGCGGAAAGAAATGGTCGACCAATCGCTTCAACCGCCACTCGAGGTAACGTGGGGACGCGCAGCGAGGGTATGGTTGGCGTTTGTGTGGAGGGCGACGGTCATCAGTGTCATCGTCGGCGGGGTGTTGGGAGGAATCGGAGGCGTGGTGGTGGCGCTGATGCACAGAGGCAACGCCGGCACGGTGGGCACGATTCTGGGTTGGCTCGGATCAATCCCGGTGTCGCTCTACGAGCAGTTCAGGGAATTTTCGATCCGATTGGTTCGAACCAGCCGAGCCTAACGGGTTGCTGAAGTGGTTCGCGGGCGGCATCTGACCCCCGCCAGCGCTACCTCTGATCCTTCAGCCCTTGCCCGATTCGGCTGCGGACGGTTTCCGCGGCGGCGCTGCGGGGCGTCGCCGGATTCGGCGTGGTGTCGGCGCCCATCCGGTCGGCGAGGAGCAGGGTCAGTAGCGCTTCCATCACGCTGCCGGTGCTCGGCGTCCCGTTCGCACTCCCGCCGTTGATCACGATCTTGGGCACGACGTCGACGCGCGCGGCTTCGATGGCCTCGGCGAACCGGCTCACGACCTGTTGCGTGAGCTGGAAGCGTGGTCCCGCTGGGCCACGCGGTCTGGGTCGATCGCAGCTCCGAATCCGCAGACGAGCCGGACGCACGGGTCGTCCGCCAGGTAGTGCGCGGCGCGCTCCGCGCTCTCGCGAGCCCGATTGCGGACCGGCGTCTCCGAGGATCCATCGCACCGAGGATAGCACCAGCTGCCAGCACCCTGTGACCGCGTTCCAAAGGTGGCCGGCCGGATGAGATTGGACCTGGCGGGCTCGCCGGCGACACGCGCGAAGGCGCCGCGCGCAGCTCAGGGGTCTACAGCCGCGATCTGAGCCCGCGCGCGAAGCCGGCGACCCAGTCGAGCATGCGCCGCGCGCGCGAGCGCCAGCGGCGGATCTCCACGGCGAACGACGGCACGTCGGCGAGCGGCACGATGGAGCCGACGAAGGTGAGGATCTCCTGGTTCACACGCTGAGGGACTTCCAAAAGCAGCATGTGTCCGGCTTCCTCGATGATCCGGAGCGAGGATCGCGGGATGAGCTCGGCGAGGCGCGTGGCGAGCGCGGGCGGTGTGAGCCGGTCCCGGCTCCCGCACAGAATGAGCGTGGGCACCTTCAGATGCGTCACCTGCTCGGTGAGGTCCATGGCCTTGGCGGCGCGCACGTCGCTCACCACCGTCTCCGCCCGGCAGGTGCGCAGCTCGTGCATGCCGAGGCTCACGGCGCCGGCGGGCGCGCCGGGCGCGAACAGGAGCTTCTGCGCCATCGAGAAGAAGACGAGCTTGCGCAGGGGCCCGGGAAGATACGGGAGGAACCGCTCGCTCAGACCGTCGCCCGGCGGGAGCTTCGCGCAGCTCGAGAGGAGGACGAGCCCTCGCACGGCGTCCGGTTGCCGGGCCGCGAGCTCGATGGCGACGGCGCCGCCCAGCGAGTGCCCCGCGGCGATCACCGGGCCGGTCCCGAGCGCGTCGAGCAGCCTCGCGGCCACTTCGCCGTACGCCGCGATGCCCGGCTGTGGCACCGGCTCGGACTGACCGTGTCCGGGCAGGTCGAGAGCGACGACCCGCAGCGCGCGCTCCAGGCCCCGGAGCTGGTTGACCCAGTAGCGCGCGCTGACCCCTGAGCCGTGGAGCAGGAGGATCGTCGGCGCGGTCGCCGGGTCGCCGGTCGTCAGGTAGGACACCCGGCGCCCCTGGATCTCCACGAACCGCCGCGTGACCGCCGCGTCGTCGAGCATCGTCAGGCCTGGCCCGTCTCTTCTCTCCATTCTCTCCATTGTCATTTAGAAGGACGGATCTTTCGCCAGGATTCGTCTGCCGTCTTTTGCGGCAGCGATCTGCGTGTCGCTCATTGTTTCAGCAGCAGACGCCTCGCTTGAGGCGTAGGCTAAGAGGCTCGGGACGGTTCGTCCTTGGCATGCCCCTTGTTGGGGGGGCGCACGGAGAGACGGGTGGACCCATGAACGCCCGGATGGAGGGATCGGTGAACGAGTGGTGGAGCGATCTCGATGACGATCTGCTGGCGACCCTCGGAGCCGGCGGCGCGATGACACCGGTCGAGCTCGGCCGGCGTCTCGGCATCTCCGAAGCCGCCACCGCCTCACTCGTGGCGATGCTGGTCACGGAGGGCAGAGTGCGGATCTGCCTCGTCGAAAGGAGGGACGCGACAACCAACACCGTGGCGCTCGTTCCCGAGGCTGTGGTTGCGTTGCAGTTCCTCGATCGGCGACAGGGTGAGTGGTACTGCACCGATTGCTTGGCGGATGCCGTCGGCATCGATGGGGTCGACGGGAGGGCCCTGCACCTCCTGGCGATGTCGATGTCCATGCGAGAAGCCTTAGAGGCCGGGTACAGGGCGAAGGCCGGTGGCCCGTGCACGATCTGCGATGGGAGCCGCCCCAGGGGGCGGGCCCTCCAGGGTTACCAGTCCGTGCAAAGTGTTGGACGTGCTCAGGTTGCGTAGTACGCGCGGGCTCAGGCGCGCGTCACGAGCTCGCTCGTGCGGGTGTTCCGCGCGACGATCCGTCCGCCCTTGATGACGAAAAGCTTCTCCGCCTGCTCGGTGATGGCCTGCACGGGGTCCCGCGCGTCGAGCACCACGAGATCCGCGCGACAGCCGGGCGCCAGGCCGTAGCCCTCGAGCCCGATCGCGCGCGCCGGGTTCACCGTGATCAGCTCGAGGAGCCAGGCCATCTGCTCGAGGTTCCCCAGGTGCGCGGCCATCGCCGCCACGAGGGCCTGGCGCAGGAGGTCGGGATGCCCGTACGGCGTGAAGGGGTTGACGACGTTGTTCGTGGACAAGGCGACGTTGACGCCCGCCGTGCGCAGCTCGTGAAGCCGCGTGACGCCCCGCCACGTCCGCCGGACGTCGTCGCGCGCCTTCACGTGTAGCTCGGTCGCGGGCAGGCTGATGACGTGCAGGCGGGCCTCGCGCAGCCTGTCGATGACGCGCGCGCGATGCTCGGGCTCGAGCACGTCGAGCGTGCAGAGGTGGCCGAGCGTCACGCGCCCCTGCAGACCCCGCGCGATCGTCTGCTCGGCGATGTAGTCGCACGTGAGTCGTGACGGGTCGTCCGAGGAGTCGGCGTGGAAGTCCAGCGGCACGCCCGACGCCTCCGCGAGGTCGAAGAACCAGTCGATGTGGCGCCGCTCGTCCTCGTCCATGTAGGGACAGCCTCCCAGCACCTCGAGACCCGTCTTCAGCGCCTCGCGGAGGAGGTCTTGCGTCACGCCGTCGCGGAAGATGCCTTCCTGCGCGAAGGCGATGAGCCGGAGGTCGAGCACGCCGGCGAGCTCGGCCCGCAGGCGCAGGAGCGCCTCGACGCCGCGCAGCCCGACGTAGGCGTCGATCTCGACGTGCGCGCGCATCGTCGTGCAGCCGTGCCGCAGGGCCACCTCCAGGACGCGCCGAGCGCGCCGGTAGATGTCGTCGACGGTGAACGTCTTCTTCAGCTCGGCGACGAGCGTCT
>WNGC01002019.1_pt1 | contig 12380 bp, 12 predicted proteins | sample 5400051 | NCBI WGS metagenome assembly WNGC01 (sample SAMN13153368, study PRJNA577476) | soil metagenome | isolation source: 20 cm soil or saprolite under grassland replicate 2 | place: USA:California | collected 2016-06-15 | reverse complement strand
TGCGCCGCAGAGCGCTGCGCGCTCGTTTGGGCCATGCGTTTCGCGTGGTATTCCTGTAGCGCTTGCATATACGCAGCCTGCTGCGCTGCCGTCCAGTCCTTCTCGGGTCCCCACCGCGCTACGAACCCCCGGCGGAATCCCTCTAATTCCTCACGATAACTGTTCGCTGCGCAACTGACGAGCAACATCGTGATTGCTGCGAGGGCCAACAGACAAAGTCGCTTCATTCCTGTCATGCTATTGCTTTGCGGTTGGGGGACAAGGCGCAAAAATCGGCAGCAACTTGCGCAGCCAGTACTGGCGTCGTGAGGGCTGGCTCAGAAATGGGCTGTCGCAAAGTTCAGCGCCCCCATCGCAAGCAGGGACAGTTGCGTGCTTAGCGCATTTCGATTTCTCGACGTAGTACTTCGGTCGATTTCGATTTCTTGCAGGCGCGACGAAAGGTGATGATGCCGCAGCTCCCAGATCCCAGTCGCCGACGGACCGAATGCCCGAGTCGTGGATGCCCGATGGCCCAACACATTTCTGATTTCACGCAATTGGATCATTTCTGGATTTTCGGATATCGCTTTTAAAGTAGATGCAATTGGATCAGCGCTAAAGTGCGTCGCGAAACTGACCGCAACGGACGAAAAGGCGATGCGGTGCAACTCTGTCAGCAGGAACTTCCCCGGGGCGATCATGTACGCAACCGCGTAGAGGGCGTAAGCAGCACTATCCAGAACAGCGACGCCGGACATGAAAAATCCGAACAGCGAGTGTTCTTGGATGTTGCGTTCCGTCACGCAAGTCGAAGTTTGAATTGATCTCGTAAATTCGCGGTCGTAATCGGCAGCGGACGCAAATCGGTAAGCTACGGCATTCCAGCCGCCCGCGTAATGTTTGTACGCTTCAGAATGCTTCGGCTGCAGAGGCGATATCTTCTCATGGAACTCGTTGTACGTCGCCGTTGGAAAATCTAACGGAACTTCGATGCCTACCGTGTTTACGGTCATAGTTATGCCCTCCTCCTATTACAGAGAATTCCCTGCAAGAGAATTGCAATATGGAAATAGCAGCCCTGGACAGGAAGTCGACCTCGCGCCGTGGCATGATGTGAGTGCAGGCCGAGCCTGGCATTTCGTGTCCAGCGCGAGATGCGCCGCTAATGACGTCATTTTCGTGTGCGTCTGTGCGTTGACGCCGGCGGGTTAGTCGCGGAGTTTCGCGCAGATGCACGCAACGCAAATAAAACCGGCGCCAGTATTTCGCAAAACGGCTGAAACTTTTCACGCCGGCGCAAAAACGCTGCCGCAGCGCTACTTTATTTCACCGGAGATTTTTGCGGAGGAACAGGAGAAGATTTTCTCCAAACAATGGGTATTCGTCGGACATCAAAGTCAGATTCCCGACGCCGGCGACTACATCGTCCAGCGAGTTAATCACGAATCGTTATTCGTTATTCGAGACAGAGGCGCAAAGATTCACGGGTTCTTCAACGTCTGCCGACATCGTGGCAGTCGCCTGATTGAAGACAATTGCGGAAACCGTGCCGCGATTCAGTGCCCGTACCACGCGTGGATTTACGGGCTCGATGGCCGTTTGATCGGCGCTCCGCACATGGATGAAGTGCCGGGATTCGAGAAGGCCGACTATCCGCTGCACGAAGTGAATCTCGGGATTTGGGAGGGGTTTATTTTCGTAAATCTAAGAGACGCCTCGGCAGAGCGAAGCGACTACAGCTTGGAGCATTGGTTCGCGCCGTTGAGCGGAAAGTTTTCCCACTGGAACATGTCGATCTTGCAACCGGCGAAGCGGATTGAATATGACGTGCGCGCCAACTGGAAGTTGATGTTCGAAAATTATTCAGAGTGCTATCACTGCCCCGGCGTTCACCCACAGTTGCAAAAGGTTTCGCCGTACGATTCGGCCAAGAATGATCTGCGCGAGGGACCGTTTCTCGGCGGATTCATGAAGATCAATCCCGGCAAGAGCCTGACCATGAGCGGGAACGCGTGCGCGGCGTTCGTCGGCAAGATCGAGAACCTCCAGCAGGTTTTTTATTACTCCATCTTCCCGAACATGCTCCTGAGCCTGCACCCCGAATACGTGATGGTGCATCAACTCTGGCCGCAATCGCCGGAGCGAACGTTGATCGTGTGCGATTGGTTTTTCCACCCAGAGGCGTTCAAGCGCAGCAATTTTAATCCGGAAGATGCTGTTGAGTTTTGGGACATGGTAAACAGACAGGACTGGCACGTGTGCGAATTGAGCCAGCAAGGAATTTCTTCGCGCGCGTACGACCCAGGCCCATACTCGGCGCGCGAGAGCATTCCGGCGGCCTGGGATGAGTACTACTTGCGGCAGATGGGCTGAGTTCTATCCACGGTTTTGGGAATTCCGAATCTCTGACGCGTCTTCAGAGCCTAATTCAAACAATCTGCCGACTCCTCTGCGGCCGAGCCAGCCGCTCTACAAGTTGGCAAGAATTTTTGTGGCCATCGATTTTTCCGAATCGAGAACCGCATCCGCGGGAAGACCGTGAATTCCAATCGTGATCAGGATATCGCCCTTGAGAACGTGCAACATTGCCATGCCGGTCTCGTTAGGGCAGAAGATCGCTTTGTCACCAAGACCGTCGATACGAGTCGATTTGCTGCCATCGGCGGGCAGCACGGAAAACATTGTCTGAGTAAGATGCGCCGGGGCGTCTTGCCCCGCATAGAGAACGTCGAAATAGAGTCCCTTGCCGCCTTCGATCGCATGATAACTCCACTCCGAATCGTAGTAGCCACCTTTGCCGCTTTGGTTGCGGCCTTTGGCGTCTTTGACCGGCACGCCCAGAATTTTCTCGGCATCGGACTTGGTGATGACCTTTGGGATGTCGATTTTGTCGCCAGCCATTGCGGAGCGCACGCCGGCGCAAATGATGATCAAAATAGTGAAGCCAACGATTGTTCTTCTCATAAAATCGTGAAGTTCGATGCGAAGCATGACGGAGTCGCAGCGTCACATCAATCTTCAATTATACGTGACCGAAGAATCGCGCTTTGTGATCAGGAATCTAACATCTAGTATCCAGCACCAGGAGCTATGCCGCCGCCGCTGACGTATGCTAGTTATCTCGATCTGGAGAAGCTGCTTTCGCTTCAGAAACCGCGCTCCAGTCCGCCGGAACACGATGAGACACTCTTCATCATCATTCACCAGACGTACGAACTGTGGTTCAAGGAGATGCTGCACGAGTTTGAAAAAATTAAACGCGACTTTTCCGCGGGCGATCTTTTTGGAGCGATTCACACCTTCAAGCGCGCCCGCACGATCATGAAAGTGCTAGTGGCGCAGGTGGACATTCTTGAAACAATGACGCCATCGTCTTTCTCAAGTTTTCGTGACCGACTTGAAACCGCTTCGGGATTTCAGTCCGTGCAGTTTCGGGAAATCGAATTTGCGCTTGGATACAAGCGGGCATCGACAGTCGCGTATCTAAAGCCGGATTTCCCCGGATACGATCGGCTGCAAAAGCTATTGCACGAGCGCAGTGTGGTTGATCATTTCTATGATTTTCTCGCCTCGCGCGGAGTAGAGATTCCTGGCGATTTGGTAAATCGCGACGTCACACAATCAAATGGACCAGATGAGCGCGTGCAGAGGGAAATTCTTCGCCTCTACAAGCAGTCGCCGGAATGCTCGATCTTGTTTGAGTTAATGACCGATTTTGACGAGGGATTACAAGAGTGGCGTTATCGTCACATCAAGCTGGTCGAGCGAACGATCGGCGCCAAAAAGGGCACCGGCGGTTCGCCGGGCGTTCCGTTTCTCAAAGAATCGCTGTTCAAACCTGTCTTTCATGATTTGTGGGCGATTCGGCACGAGCTTTGATTAGCCACTGATGAACACGGATTTTCACGGATTAAGACAAACAAATCTGGAACCTAAGAGGCCTTCCGAATCTGTGTTTCATCTGTGTTAATCCGTGGTCAAAATCAATCAGCGATCCAGACATCACGGCTTTAAACCGAGGAACTCGCGCGCAGTGCCGGAAAGTACCTGCGCTTTCTCCTTATCGGAAAGGTTCATCGATTCGATGAGTTCACCCGGTTTTGTTTCACCTAACGGAAAAGGATAATCGGAACCGAGCGCAACACGTTGCGCACCGAAAAGCCTGAGCAACAATGCCAGAACGTCGGCGTCATGCACGAGTGAATCGACATAGAACCGCGCTGGCGCGTTGCTGCGAGCAAGATACGCGCGTGGATTCGTGTTGTTTTCCGCCGCGACCAAGTCCGGTCGCACGTGGAATGCGCGCTCGACGCGGCCAACGGTAAACGGAAATGCACCGCCGCCGTGAGCGAATGCAACGCGAAGCCTTGGAAAGCGGTCGAACACGCCGCCAAAAATCATCGAGCAGATGGCCAGCGAAGTCTCGGCTGGCATACCGACTAGCCAGGGCAACCAATATTTCGGCATCCGCTCTTTGCCGAGCATATCCCAGGGATGAACAAAGATAGCGGCGTTGAGTTGTTCTGCCGCGCTCCAAACAGGCTGAAGCGAGGCATTATCAAGATTCAAAGGGTCGATGCGTCCGGTATGCGGATTTGCATCCACATGCGTGCCGATCTCAGCCCCGCGCAACCCCAGTTCACGCACGCATCGTTCGAGTTCGCCTGCTGCGAAGTCCGGATCTTGCATTGGAATCGTCGCCAAACCCGCGAATCGTTTCGGATGAGCACGAACGGCTTCCGCGATGTGGTCATTGAGTCGACGGGAGAGATCCAAACCGTCCGTTGGTTTTGCCCAATAGCTAAACATCACCGGAACGGTCGAGAGCACCTGCATGGAAACGCCGTCACGATCGCATTCCTCGATCCGCTGGACGGGATCCCAAACATTGTCGGTAATCTCGCGAAACACGCGATCGCCAATCATCATTCGTGCGCAGCAGGGCTTGTAATGATCCAATCTGACGAACCCGCTGTAACCGTATCTCGCGTCGAGGTCGGGCCAATCTTGCGGCAAAATATGAGTGTGGAGGTCAATCTTCATGCGATGTTGTAGCGTCCGCTTTCTCAGCGGACTTTATGCGCTGAGGACAGCGCACACTACAGCGATTTCATCGGCTGTGGCTTCTCGACTTTCTTGCCGCATTTCTTGCAGGTGCGGCGTGCGTCGTCGTTCCAGAAATCGAGCATCGCCTGGCTGAAATGCTCAACGATGTCCGCGCAATCAAAATGGATGTCTTCCACCAGTGCACCGCAATTTTCGCAGTAGAAAATCACGTGTTCCTTTTCTCCGGGCGGGCGGCGTCGCTCAACCACGACACCGATCGTGTCCGGCGGCCGCTGCGGAGAATGCGGAACATTTGCCGGGATAAAGAAGGTTTCGCCTTCTCTGACAATATGATCCACGATCCGATCGCCTTCGCGAGTGCGCACCTTGATGTTGCCTTTGAGCTGGTAGAAGTACTCCTCCGAGTCGACTAGATGAAAATCGTTCCGCGCATTCGGTCCCTTGATGACCATCACAAAAAAGTCCCGGCCGTCGTACAGATAACGATTGCTCACGGGCGGCTTAAACTTGTCGGCGTTTTCTTCAATCCATCTTCCGAGGTCAATCGGCGGTTGCACAGTGGTCATGGTAAGAGCGTATTTGGCGGCTGCGCAGCGTCAAACCGGGGTGTTGACTCGCAATGCCCTCGTTCGGAGGAGTTCAGATGACCCTTTGATTCGCGACAGAAGCTGCCGCGACCGCCTCCGGGATGGGAGCCCCGAAACGGCCATGAGCCCGGTGAAAATCGACATTTAGGGTTGAATGCCTCGACGAACCCCGCATAAATATCCGCTTCCAATGAACCCGCGCCGTTTTTTGCAAGCCGTAGCTGCAAGCCTTGTCGCTCTGCTCCTCTTCAGTTGCGAGGAGTATCCACCTTATGCGCCGGGCATGTATCCCCGCGCCGCTCCAGCAGGCTGGTGGAATGATGAAGGCGCGTCCGGTTCGGCCAAGATCGTTGTGCATATCGGCGAACAAAAGGGCTACTTTTATAAGGGCAAACGCTTGGTCGGCGAAACGACCGTCTCCACTGGTAAGCCTGGTTTTTCCACTCCGCCAGGCCATTACACCGTGCTTTCGAAAGACGCCGGTCATGTCTCGACCGTGTTTGGCGATTACGTGGACGATTATGGCAACGTTGTCAGATCAAATGTTGACTCACGGAAGGATGCCCGTCCGAAGGGGAGCCATTTCGATGGCGCGCGAATGCCGTATGCGATGTTCTTTAGAGGCGGATACGCTATGCACCAGGGCTACGTTCCGCCCTTCGCCGCGTCGCATGGTTGCATTCGTTTGCCAGGACAAATGGCCGTCAAGTTTTTTGAAAATGCCTCGGTTGGCACTCCGGTCACAGTAACAGAGTAAGGCAGGCGCCGGGGTCAGCCAGTGTATGCCCGCCAAGCGAATCCCGCTGAAATATAAGATCACTGCTTACGTCGCGGCCTGGTTGGTCGCGCTGTTCGCGACCAATCCCAACGGCAAGTATTGGCCCTTGGTTTACATGTTCCCTATGGGTCTCGCTGCTTTCGCTAATCAGCATTCAGGCGGGTGGGGCCTGTTGGCGACCTGCGTAGGAATTTATCTTGCTCAAGCGTACTTTTATTTCCGCTCGCGCAGAGCTTGGTCGACGCTCCTTCTTTTCGGCATCCTGTTCGTCTTGCTTATCTGCAATGTGTCAGGATGCCGGGCCATGCTCAATACGCATTAGAAACGCGCGACCAGGAAAAGAAAGCTGCTATTTATCCAGCAACAATGTGGGCGCTTCGCACATTTGAGAAAATGCTCCGAGCTAAGAGGCGTGCTAAAATATCGAGGCATGCACAAAAGCGTTATCCCGAACGAAAGAGTCTCCGGTGTGAGCTTAACCAGAGAGGAGACGGCCCGCTATTCGCGGCATCTCATAATGCCCGAAGTCACAACCGATGGACAACGACGGCTGAAAGCAGCGCGCGTTTTGTGCATCGGCGCGGGTGGACTTGGGTCCCCGGCCGCGCTCTATCTTGCGGCAGCCGGTGTCGGCACGATCGGAATTGTCGATTTCGATGAGGTCGATCTTTCCAACTTACAGCGGCAAATTCTTCATGGAACAAAGGATGTTGGCCGCAGCAAACTGGAATCGGCGCAAGATCGGCTGCGCGATATCAATCCCGAGATCGAGATCGAATTGCATCAGTGCCGGTTCTCCAGCGAAAATGCATCGAAAATTGTCTCGGAATACGACGTTGTCGTCGATGGATCGGATAATTTCGCCACGCGTTATCTGTCGAACGACGTCTGTGTTTTCGCGAGCAAACCAAATGTGTACGGATCCGTATTCCGTTTCGAGGGGCAGACCACCGTGTTCGCACCCTATCTGGGCGGACCATGTTATCGTTGTCTTTTTCCCGAACCGCCTCCGCCGGATTCAGTCCCGAACTGCGCGCAAGCAGGCGTGCTTGGCGTTTTGCCGGGGATAATCGGTACGCTACAGGCGGTCGAAGCGATCAAGCTCATCGTGGGCATCGGCGAGCCGCTGATCGGACGTCTGCTGCACTTCGACGCGCTGAAGGTCAAGTTCCGAGAGCTCAACCTCCGGCGCGACCCGCAATGTCCAGTTTGCGGTGAGAATCCGACAATCTTTTCGCCGATTGACTATGACCAATTTTGCGGCGTCCGAGATGAGGAGACGGTCCCTATAATCTCCGTCAATGAACTAAAACGAAAGATGGATGCGCGCGAAGCATTCAAGTTGGTCGATGTGCGGGAACCATTTGAATACGAAATCGCGCGAATCGATGGCGCGCAGTTGATTCCGCTCGGAGAAATTGCTGAGCGGGCGGGCGAACTACAACGCGAACAACAGATCGTTGTCCATTGCCACAGTGGCACGCGCAGCGCGCAGGCGGTGCGACTTCTGCAGCACCGCGGTTTTAACAACGTCTACAATCTCGAAGGCGGAATCGATGCCTGGTCGGATCAGATCGATCCCAGCGTGCTGAAGTATTGAGCCGAATTCTGAATTAACGCCGTGGCTTTGGCGCGGTGACTAAGCGCGCCAGTCAAACGAACCGTATTAACGGACTGAAGCCACGGTGTTAATGCGATTGCGTTAGTACCTCAGTGAGTTGTTCGGCGCTTGGAACATCATTCCACTGAGCTAACAGCTTCCCGTCTTGTGCAAACACGAGAACCCGAAAGCTCGCCGACTGGGCGGGCTCCTTGAGTTGCGATGACGCGCTTCCATCAAAGTCAATTACGGTGAAGATATCTGTGCGTGCGTCTCGCGTGATTTTTTTCGCGTCATACCGGGCCTGGAGCCGTTTCGCCTCTTCGTTGACGCGCCGTTTCACGAGCGGAGTTATCAGCTTGCGACCGATTGCAGTAAGCCTTCTGGTGAAATGAATAATCGTGATCATTCTGTAATCCGGATTGCCCAGGCAATAATCGGGCACATGGTCACCCACAGTGCGCGCCTTTTCCCGATCGGCCGGCGTGGTCAGCACCAACACAGTCACGTGTCCATCAGCGGTGGAAACTTTGTTGCCATCCATATCGACAAAACTCAGCGAATAGCTCGTTCCACTTGAGAGTTCCCCGCGCAGATGTGCAGCTGGAAGAAACAACGCTATTTCTGCAAACAAAAAGAATTGAAGTGCACTCAGGTTCACGACTAAGCAAATTGACGGTGATGTCATGCACTGACAACTTCCAGTCTGTCCCGCGTCAATCAGTGTCTTCATTTTGCGGACTGGCGAGTCTCAGCTGTGTGTCGTTGTCGATCCTTTTTGTCTGCAATTTCACAGGGTGCGATCGAATGGGGTCTTCGCGATACGCGCAGTTGATGCAGGATGCGGACAACAAATCAGCCCAGGGAGATTTTGAGCGTGCGATCAACTTGTACGAAGCCGCGCTCGAGGATTCCGAAAGCACTCGGAACGCTGAAGTTCACTACAAACTGGCGGTTCTTTACGACGACAAACTAAACGATCCCGTCAGTGCACTGCACCATTTCAAACGCTGTCTGGCGTTAAGCCCAAACGGCACCCACGTGAATGAGGTGAAAAATTCCATAAAACATGACGAAGTCGCTGCACTGACTGCCTTGTCTGGCGATTCCGTCATCGCGCGGTCGGAAGTAGCCAGGCTGCAGAACGAAAATCTGAATCTGCGCAAAGAGATTGAACCGCGTGCAGCCTCTTCACGGATCGCCCCGGAGAAATCGAAGGCAAATGACGCCAGCTCAAAGAAAAATGCGTCGAAGAAGGCAGACCGGACGTATGTTGTGAAGCCGGGTGATACTCTCTTCTCGATCTCTCGAAAATTTTATAAATCATCGAAACACTGGAAACAGATTCTCGAGGCCAACAGAAAAAATATCCGCGACCCGAAGAAGCTTACAGTTGGTGAGACTTTGAATATTCCCTAGATGGCGGCCGAACGTTGTAGCAGGAATCGGTGATCTCGGGGAAACGAACTGCACAAGGGCACTGCATCAACGATGGCCGCTACAATGTCACGCTGTTATTCCCAGCAATTCGCGTTGCCAGGGAACCAGCAAAGATGTTGCTCGCCTGTCATCCGCGGCGATGGCCTCAAGCGTGCCACGCGGCGCGATGAATGATGGATCCAACCCAAGCTCTTCAGCTGATTTATCGCGTCGCCGCCGAAGCTCCTCCGTGCACCGCACCGTCTCAGCAGTTGGTCGGGTTCCAAACCGCCGACGCAGTACCGGCGCATCCGATTCCGGTGTCGCCAGTCCGGTTCGGGCCGCCTCCCGAAACGCCTCCCGACGGCGTGGTGAAAAGTGTTTGTAATCAGGTGAGTTACCTGAAGCGAAACTGATTGCAGCATGCAAAAGCTTTTCGTTTTGCAAAATGTGAAATGGCGGGCGATCTGCCATTTCCGCTTCTCTTTCACGCCATTGCCAAAGCGCGCGGAGCACTGCGGCAGCAGGCCCTTTGAGCGAGCCTGATCCGCGCACGCGCCAAGATTCATCATTTTTTCGGACACGCGCCGTAGCCGCCTGCTCAATGGCGCGTTGGCACGATTGCCGCAGCCAATCGCGACGGTGATAACTCTCCAGCTCGGCTTCCAGCTTTTCTGCAAGTGGCAATAGATAACGCGTATCATTGATTGCGTATTCCGCCATTCGCGCCGGCAAAGGCCGTTTTGCCCAATTAGCTTTCTGCGAACCCTTTGGTAGTTCCAGGCCAAAGTACCGCTTCACCAGCGCAGCCAGACTGAATTCACGAATTCCGAGGAGACGAGCCGCGATCAACGTGTCGAAGATTTTATGCGCGATGAAATTCAAGCCGCGCCGTAGCATCCGCAGATCGTAATCAGACCCGTGCAAGACAATCTCCCGGGATTCAAGCGCCTGGCGCAGTGGCTCCAGATCGAGATCAGCCAGCGGATCGACAATGACGTCGTACTGTAGCCGGGATTGGCTTGTCCCGCCGTAGCTGCGCGAAGGCGGATGATCCCGGCTGTGAGACGTAGGTCCCAAATCCGAACCGGCATCAACGATGCCGGCAACAGTCGGCACACTGATCTGAAGCAGACAAAGTTTCTCCCGATAGGAATGGAGACTGTCTGCCTCGATGTCGATCCCGACACGATCTGCTGCCTCAATCTTCTTGAGCAGCTCAGACAAGCCTGCGTCGGTCGCAATGAGATCAGATCGAAATGACGAATGACGAACGCCCAATGACGAAAGACTGACGAAATCCGAATGACGATGAGCTCGCTTCGAGAGCTGTTTCGACACTAGGGCATTAGGACTTCGGTCGTCACTCGTCATTCGTGCTTCGTCATCCTTCAAACATTTGTCATTTATCGCTTTTGCCAGGCGAAATTATCTCAAGCCGCTGAGCAACAGTTCCGCGTTGGTCTTTGTCGCGAGCAGATTATCAATCAGTTTTTCCATTGCCTCCAGAGGCGGAAGCGCTGCCATGGTTTTGCGCAACATCAGCACGCGTTCCCATTCATCGGGATGATAAAGCAACTCCTCGCGCCTCGTGGCTGAAAGCAGCGGATGGATCGCGGGATAAAGTCGCTTCTCCTGCAATCCGCGATCCAGATGCAGCTCCATGTTGCCTGTGCCCTTGAATTCTTCGAAGATCAGTTCGTCCATTCGGCTGCCGGTTTCAGTCAAAGCAGTCGCCAGTACCGTCAGGCTGCCGCCTTCCTCCGCATTTCGCGCCGAGCCGAAAAATTTCTTTGGCTTAATGAGCGCCTTCGCTTCGACGCCCCCGGACATAATCCGTCCCCTGCCCGGCTCCAGATTATTGTATCCGCGCGAAAGACGCGTGAGGCTGTCGAGCAGGATCACCACATCGTGTTTCATCTCGACAAGACGTTTGGCGCGCTCCAATACCATTTCAGCCACCTGCACATGTCGCTGCACGCTTTCGTCAAAATTCGAATGGTAAATCTGGCAATCGACTTCTCGCTCTAAGTCCGTCACTTCTTCCGGGCGCTCGTCGACCAAGAGCAGGATGAGCACAACCTCGGGGTGATTCACTCGAATCGCTTTTGCGATTTCCTTTAGCAGGATCGTCTTGCCCACTCGTGGCGGCGCGACGATGAGACCGCGTTGCCCGCGCCCAAGCGGGGCCAGCAAATCCACTGCGCGCGCACAGATGGAGTCGGTCTTGGGATTTTCCAGAATAATCCTGCCCTGTGGAAACTGCGGGGTTAACTTGTCAAAGTGCGTTGGTTGCGTCCATTCCTGGACCGGTTGGCCCTCAATGCTCGTCACCTCATCGAGGCAAAGGAACTTCTCACGCTGGCCTGGCAATCGAACAGTCCCAGCAATCTTTTGCCCGGGTCGCAACTGATATTGTTCAACGAGGGCGCGCGGAACGGATACGTCCTCAGGAAGAGGCAAAAAATTCAACTTTGGCCAACGCAACATCGCAAAGGAATCGCTGACCTGATCCAGAAAGCCCTCCGCAGTGACCGTTGCGCCGCCGCCTAATGAAGCGCGAACAATATCAAGGATGTGTTGATGCCGAGAGCGCGCGGGATGCAAATACAAATCCAAATCACGCGCCAATGCTTTCAGTTTTTTTTCCGGAAAGGCTTGCAGCTCATTTATATCAAGTGAGCGCGCTGTAACCGGGGTCGTCGACCCCGGTGCGGGAGCAATGTCCTCTGAAGATGCCAATGCCTCTATTTTTTCGTCCATGTTTGCCGTTGCCAAAGCGCAACAAGAAAACGCGCTTGCTCCATTAGCACCGCACGACTGCCGTCATTCCATACCACGTGATCCGCTCGGGCAATTTTTTCCTCAAGTGGCATTTGTGACTTAATCATCTGTTCGGCTTCAGGCTGTTTGAGCGACATTCGTTGGGTCAGCCGTGCTAACTGCA
>WNGC01002018.1_pt1 | contig 12382 bp, 9 predicted proteins | sample 5400051 | NCBI WGS metagenome assembly WNGC01 (sample SAMN13153368, study PRJNA577476) | soil metagenome | isolation source: 20 cm soil or saprolite under grassland replicate 2 | place: USA:California | collected 2016-06-15 | reverse complement strand
GGCCAGAGAGACTTCGCAAGCTTCCCGGCAGTCGGGGCAATAGTAGAGACCGTCGGAGCAAAGGCGCACGTTTACCTGCCCCTTGCAGATAGTGCAGTACTTTTCACAGGCGCAGCGATCTTCCGGCAAATCACATTGCGCGCAAACGGTCGGACCTTGCATAAGGGCCTCTCCGCAAAACTCTACCTGAGCATGGGAGGATGCGGCAAGTCGAAGCTGAGTGAAGTGCGCTAGTCGCTCAACTCCTATTGGGGATACGCCTCAGCTTCTGATTATCCGAACAACCAAGCGCACCTGCCGCTATGAATTGCGGCCTGCCGCAGCGCGTTGCTAAATGTCGCGGCTATGTTCAACGGTTAATACGATTTTCCCTTGCGCGTGTCGTTCCTGCAGATAACGCAGAGCTTCAGCTGCGTCGCTCAACGGGTAACGTCGATCGATGACGGGTACAACTTCTCCGGTTTCAAGAAAATCTTTCAGAAAAACTAAATCTTTCTGGTTTATATTCGCTATGATTCGCTATAAAAAAACATGTCTTCTTGCTTCCAATCCGTGACAGTTACGGCGCCAGTGACATAGCCTGGAAAATGTGAGGCAAACCACCTCCGATGATGACATAAATTCCGTCCTGACTCAGCGCCCGCCTGTAATCGAAAATCGAATCATGGGCATTCGCACCCATGATCAGGTGGTAACGCTGCCCGCTCTGCGTGAAATCTTCTCGAGTGTAATCAATGACATGTCGGCGCCAATCGATCGCGCCGTGTCCACATTCCTCGTGCTGCACACGGCAGTGACCCCCGCCCCGAACGATTTGGCAGTCTGGACCGCAAATGTACCTACGCCACCAGACGCGCCATCAACCAGAACCTTATGGCCTGGCTGGACGCGTCCCTTCGCCGCCATCACTTTGCTCGTCTGGAAGAAAGGAGTGCGTTTCGACGCTGAACATCTGAAACAACAGCAGCTTGAGCGTCCGGTCGAGAACCCTTCCATCCCTGGATTCATTTCTGGCGGTGGTCCGTCGGTTCTTGAGACGCTCTGGTTCGAGGGTGAGTAGCCATTGGCGCTTTAGGCTGAGCGCGTGCTTCGAGCACCGCGAGTCTCTGGACTAACCGTATGCCCTCTCGGACAACCAGAAAAAGCTATAGGCTTTGAGCCTCAGATAGAACCATGGTTGGCACCTGACCACCACACTGCTTGTTCGTGTCAAAAGCCGAAGCACGTCGTCACGCCGCGAGGTGAATCTGCGGAAAAGAGAAAACCACGGATCCTCACTCCAACACACGGGCTGGATGGCAATCGGAAGTTGACTTGCCACCTGGTGGCCCCTGGTGGCGGGGTTCTTTGACCCGTTTGAGAGCGCGTGCTAGTATCGATTTCTGCTTGAGCCATTGGAATGGAATCCGCCGCAACTCCTCACAAGAGCGAGCTTCGTAGGACGCCGCTGAATGCATTGCACCGCCGCCTTGGCGCAAAGATGGTCAATTTCGGCGGATGGGATATGCCAGTCGAATATCCATCGAGCGGCGGTCTGATTGCGGAACACAAGGCGGTACGGGCGAGTGTCGGCGTTTTCGACGTCAGCCACATGGGGGACATTCGAATCCGCAGCGGCGGGAAGCCCGGCGGGGCTCTGGCGGCGGTGCAGCACATCAGCATGAACGATGCGTCGAAACTGGCCATTGGCCAGGCGCACTATTCGGCGATGCTCTATCCAGAGGGCACGTTTGTGGATGACGTGATCGTGCACCGGCTGGGCGAAGATGATTTTCTGCTGGTGATCAATGCCGGGACGCGAGAGAAAGACATCAACTGGGTGCGCGAGAATATCAAGAGTTTCGATTGCCTTGTCGAGGACTTGAGCGACGCTTACACGCAATTGGCGATTCAGGGACCGCGGGCCGTCGATCTCCTGCGGAAACTAACTGACGTGGAGTTGAACGGCATCAAGAATTACTGGTTCGCGCATGGAACGGTCTGCGGTTTGAAGAACACGCTCATCGCGCGCACGGGATACTCGGGCGAGGATGGTTTTGAGATTTATGTGCCGTCTGATGTGGCGACCAGCGAGAAGGTCTGGAATCAGGTGATGGAGGCGGGGCGCGAATTCGCCGTCATTCCCTGCGGCCTGGGATGCCGGAATACGCTGCGGCTGGAATCAAAGATGGCGCTGTACGGGCACGAGATCAGCGACAAGATCAATGTGTGGGAAGCCGGGCTGGATCGCTACTGCAAGATGGAAAAAGGCGATTTCGTGGGACGCGCGGCGCTGGAGCAAGCGAGAGCGGCGGGATTGCGGCGCACGCTGGTGGGGATTGAGATGGTGGACCGCGGAATTGCGCGCGACGAATATTGCTGCTGCAATGAAGCAGGCGATGCCATCGGCGTGGTGACGAGCGGCTCGCCTTCGCCGACGCTGGGAAAAAACATTGCGCTGGCTTATGTGCCGCCGGAGTATTCTTCGGTGGACACGGTTTTGTACGTGGAGATTCGAGGGCAGAAGTGCAAGGCGCAGGTGGTGCCGACGCCGTTCTACAAGCGGCCGAAGAAAGCAGCGGCGCCGCGCGAATCCTGATCGGACGCAAAAGAATCCAAGGAGTGACGTGATGGCTTATCCGAAGAACTACCGCTATACCAAAGAACATGAGTGGATCAACGTGGAGGGCGGACTCGCAACCATCGGGATCACCGACTACGCGCAACATGAACTGGGCGACGTGGTCTTCGTCGAGCTGCCCAAGCCCGGAGCGAAAATCGAAACCGGAAAGTCTTTTGGCACGGTGGAGTCGGTAAAGGCGGTCAGCGAGATTTACGCGCCGGTTGCGGGAGAAGTGATCGAAGCCAATGGCGAACTTCAGAATACACCCGAGAAAATCAATAGCGATCCGCACGGCGGGGCGTGGCTGATCAAAGTACGCCTGACGAACGCCGCTGAGCTTAGCGGGCTGATGGACGCGGCTGCCTACGAAGCCTATATCGCAGCCAAAGGTAAGGAAGCCTCGGCCTGATGCGCTACCTCCCGAAGAGCCCCGCCGAGCGGCAGGAGATGCTCGCTGCCATCGGCGCAAAATCCATCGACGAACTGTTTTCCAGCATTCCCGAACGTTTTCGCCTGCGCGAAGCGCTGAACATCCCCGGACCATATTCGGAAACCGAGATCATCCAGTATTTTAAGGACCGCGCGGCGGAGAATTCGGACGGGTACACGAGTTTTCTCGGCGCAGGCGTCTACCATCATCTTCGCTCCGTGGTGACCGACGCTATCATCCAGCGCGGAGAGTTCCTCACCTCGTACACGCCCTATCAGGCGGAAATCACGCAGGGCACACTGCAGGCAATTTTCGAGTTTCAGACGCTGATGTGCCAGCTCACGGGGCAGGAAGTGGCAAACGCGTCGATGTACGACGGCTCGACGGCGACGACGGAAGCCGTGCTGATGGCGGAGCGCCTGACGAGCCGCCGGCGCGTGCTGGTGGCGCGATCCGTGCATCCGGAGTACCGCGACGTACTCAAGACCTACGCGAAGAATTCAGGTTTGCGTGTGGAGGAGATTCCGTTTACAACGACCGGAACGGTGGATGCAAGAGCGTTGCAGGCAACCCTGAAAGATGACGTCGCGGCAGTCGTCGTGCAGTCGCCGAACTTCTTCGGAGTGATCGAATCGTATGCGACGCTAGCGGATTTTACGCACGCGGCTGGTGCGATGTTTGTAGTCGCGATTGCGGAAGGTGTCTCCCTCGGGCTGGTCAAGCCGCCTGCGGAAGCGGACATCGTGGCGATGGAAGGCCAGAGTTTCGGGCTGCCGCCGAGTTACGGCGGACCGTTCGCTGGCGTGATTGCTTCGCGGGATAAGTTTGTGCGGCAAATGCCCGGGCGGCTCGCGGGACAAACGACGGATTCCGAGGGCCAGCGTGGATTCGTGCTGACGCTCGCGACACGCGAGCAGCACATCCGCCGCGAGAAAGCCACCTCCAACATTTGCACCAACCAGGCGCTCTGCGCGCTCGCGGCCACGGTCCACCTGACGCTGCTCGGCAAAGAAGGTTTACGCGAGATGGCGGAACAGAACCTGTCGAAGGCGCAGTTCGCGCTTTCGGAATTGCTGAAGATTCCCGGCGTCCGGCGCACGTTCGACGCGCCCTTCTTCAACGAATTCACAGTCGAGCTGCCGCGCTCGGTAAAGATAGTCAACACCGAGCTCTTGCGCGAAAAAATCATCGGGCCGTTGGCGTTGGGTACCGCATATCCGGAACTGACCAAGCGTGCGCTGGTGTGCGTCACGGAAACGACGACGCGCGCGGAGATTGAACGGTTCGCGGGCGCGTTGAAACGCGCTCTCGAGCGGCCGATTTAGATGGGCTTTTGCTATGTAGTGGCGCGGCATGCTGCGCCACTACAAGCTTAAACAAGGAAATGAATTCGAAAATCAAAAAAGCATCGCGCCATACCAACCAGAACGAAGGGCTGATCTTTGAGAAGTCGTCGCCGGGAAAGCGCGCGTTCGAATTGCCACCGCTGGATGTGCCCGCGGTCGATCCCGCAAGAGCTCTCGGCGCGAATCACCGGCGCGCGGGCATCGATGGTTTTCCCGAGGTGAGCGAGATCGAAGTTCTTCGCCACTTCACGCGCCTTTCGACGTGGAACTACGCGATCGACCTGGGCATGTATCCGCTTGGCTCCTGCACCATGAAGTACAACCCGCGCGTAAATGAATTCGTGGCCCGGCTCGATGGGATTGCCACGGAGCATCCCTATCAACCGCAGGAGCTTTCGCAAGGCTGCCTCAAGATTCTGCGGCTGCTCGAAAAGTGCCTGCTGGAAATCACCGGCATGGATGCGATCACATTGCAACCCGCAGCCGGGGCCCATGGTGAAATGACCGGCCTGCTACTGATCCGCGCATATCTTGAGAAGCAAGGGAATCCGCGGAAGAAAGTTTTGATTCCGGACTCCGCGCACGGAACGAATCCGGCAACGGCGGTTATCGCGGGCTACGAAGTGGAAAACATCAAGTCCGAGTCGCACGGACAGATTGACGTTGATAAGCTGCGCGACCTGGTGACCGGAGACGTTGCGGCATTGATGATCACCAATCCATCGACGCTGGGAATTTTTGAGCAGCGGATTCCGGAGATCGCGGAAATCCTGCACGCCAAGGGCGCGCTGCTGTATATGGACGGCGCGAACATGAACGCGCTAACGGGCGTGACGCGGCCGGGCGATCTGGGCGTCGACGTGATGCACTTGAACCTGCACAAAACGTTTTCGACACCGCACGGTGGGGGCGGTCCCGGCGCAGGTCCGGTGGCGATGAAGAAAATTCTCGAGCCGTTCCGTCCGGTGCCCATCCTGGTGGAAAGAGAAGGCGGGCGGCTGGCGCTGGAACCGGTGCGTCCTGTTTCCATCGGCAGAGTGAAAGCGTTCGCCGGCAATTTCGGCGTGCTGGTTCGGGCGCTGGCGTACATCCTCGCCTACGGCCCGGGAGTGCGGCAAGCTACGGAAGACGCCGTTTTGAACGCGAATTACATTCGAAAGCACCTTGAGGCCGTATACGAACTGCCCTATTCCCTGCCCGCGATGCATGAAGTGGTGTTCAGCGACGCCATTCAAAAGAAAAACGGCGTGACCACCATGGACATCGCAAAACGGTTGATCGACTACGGTTTTCATCCGTACACCACGGCGTTTCCGCTGATTGTGGCGGGGGCGATGATGATCGAGCCGACGGAATCCGAATCCAAGGAAGAATGCGACCTTTTTATCGATGCGATGAAGGCCATCGCGGAGGAAGCTGCGACGATGCCGGAAATAGTGAAGACCGCGCCGCACACCACGCGCGTCCGCCGTCTCGACGAAGTCGGCGCCGCTCGCAAACCAATTTTGCGTTGGAAGCCGGCTGCCCCACGCAGCGAAGCCGCGGACTGAGCGAAGAGGACAACGGTTTAAGGGACATGCAACAGCCCGAGATTCCCTTCAAGGCACACGCCCACTTCGCTGCACGGCCATCCTGCTTGCTACTTGCTAGAATCTGCATAGACCTTTTCTTCGCTGGACCGAAAGCCGCATGACATCCGCCGTCGAAGCCTGGCTCCCGAAATCAATAGTCCTGCTGCGCGACTACGATCGCCACAAATTCCTATCCGATCTGATCGCCGGCGCGACAGTTGGCCTCGTCGCGCTGCCACTGGCGATGGCGTTTGCCATCGCATCCGGTCTCTCACCGCAAGCGGGACTGTATTGCGCGATTGTGACCGGCTTTCTCATCTCCGCGCTGGGCGGATCTAAAACACAGATTGGCGGACCCACGGGCGCATTCGTTGTAGTCGTGGCGGGCATTGTCGCCAAGCACGGGATCGACGGCCTGTTTATGTGCACGATGATGGCGGGGGTTCTCCTCGTGCTGCTGGGTGTAACTGGTATGGGTGCCATGGTGAAATACTTTCCCCGGCCGGTCGTCGTCGGCTTCACCAACGGCATTGCCATCCTCATCGCCAGCACGCAGATTCGCGACTTCTTCGGTTTGAAGATGGATCACGTCCCCGGTGATTTCTTTCACCGCATGATGGCCTTTGGGCAGGCGTGGAATACTTTTTCAGTACCGGCAACCGCCGTGTCCATCCTTGCGATTGCCACGATGGTTTACTGCCTGAAGTACGCCCGGAAAATCCCGGGCGCCATCCTGGTCACGTTCGGCGCGACCGCTGCCGTCCTGTTTCTGCATGTTCCTGTAGAAACCATCGGCACGCGCTTTGGGGGAATTCCCAGCGGCTTGCCGAAATTGGCCTTTCCGCATTTCCACTACGACATCTTTCGGCAACTCTTGTCATCGGCTTTCACCGTGGCGATGCTGGGCGCCATCGAGTCGCTCATGTCCGCGGTCGTCTCCGACCGTATGAGCAACGACAAGCACAACCCAAACATGGAATTGATTGGCCAAGGCGTAGCGAATATCGTTTCTCCGTTGTTCGGCGGGCTCCCCGCCACGGGAGCCATTGCCCGCACAGCCACCAACGTCCGCGCCGGCGCGAAGACGCCCGTTGCAGGGATCATTCACGCGTTGACGCTGTTGGCGATCGTTCTGTTTGCTGCGCCGCTGGTGAAAAACGTCCCTCTCGCGGCCTTGGCTGCGATTCTGATGATTGTGGCGTACAACATGGGCGATTGGGAGGAGATCCCGGAGATCTTGAAGCTGAGCAAGGCAGACATCGCGGTGTGGCTGCTGACGCTGACATTGACCGTCGTGACTGATCTGACGTTTGCTGTGGAAGTGGGGATGGTGCTGGCAGCGTTGACGTTTATTCGCAAGGTTTCGAGAACTACCACGGTGAGTCCCGTCACGAAAGACTATGTCGAGGACAGCCGCGTGCACATCCTTCAAGGCAAGGACATCCCTGACTACGCCATTGTTTACCGGATTCACGGACCGTTTCTTTTCGGGGCCACCGACAAGTTTTCCGACATCCTCCATTCCATCGACACCCTGCCACCCATTGTTATCCTGCGCTTGCGAAATATGACCGCGATCGATGCCACCGGACTCGGCGCTATCCGCGACCTGGCGGACTCCTTGCAAGCTTCGGGACGCTCCCTGCTCTTGTGCGGCGCCCGCGAACAACCCTCGCAACTGATGAAGCAGTCCGATTTCGAAAGGCACGTCGGCGAGGAGAATATCTGCGCGAGCATTACGGAAGCCCTGCAACGCGCCGCGGAGGTCTATCGGATGCGCCAAGCCGATCAGAACGCGGGACTTCAGACGCAAAACAAGTGAACGGGGAGGAGATTCCCGATGCACCAGATGCGGTATTGCCAGTACTTAGTTATCTGATATCTGAATTTTTTCTTTAGGTTTGCGCATTTTCTTTCTCGTTTCACGCAACCGAGATCTTCCTTTCTCCTTGCAGTAACACGCCGTGCCTACTCTCTTCGCCGAATGTTCGTTTTCACTCGCTTTCCAGCAAAAAGGAGATCTCCTTGAAACAGAGATTACTGGCAGTTGCCCTGTCGGTCGGGCTGGACAAGGCCACGCCCGACGTCCTGGTACAGCCGATTTACGGCACCATTTACACCGGGTCGTCTAAGAAGAACGCCGAGCATGGCGGCTTTAGCTTCGCTGACACCAACGTCGGCCTGATGGTCTCAAATCCCCATCTACATTCCCGCGTGGTCAAGACTCCGGTGGCCACCTCCCAGGTCGCAGCATCGATCCTTAAGGCGCTTGGAATAGACCCCGCGAACTCCAGTCCGTACGCCAGGAAGGCACCCAAGTTCTGCCGTTCCTCTTCAGCCCTGAGGGTGGCAACAGCGGGAACTAGCCGCCGACTCCCGTACGACCCCATACAAAAGGGCGTCCCGACCCGGTCGGGACGCCCTTTTTCTCATTTCTAAATTTCTTGTGCGTTTTTTTTCTTCTCTTCTCTGCGTCCTCAGCGTCTCTCTGTTGATTGCTCTTTCTATCTTGTGAACCGCACCGTGTCCAGGATCGACGAAAACGTCTTGTCGTAATTGTCATAGGCGGATTGCGGAGCGAGGCAGACGAAATAGACCAGACCCTCCGGACGCAGAACGGTGACGAGCCAATCCGTTTCCTGGCCACCGACCGGTGAAACATTGCTTAGAAAGGTCGAAATCCCAGGCTGCCCGTTGAGGCGCAAACGCTCGCCTTGCCGCGTGACTTTCATGCTCGGATTCGACTTTTGAAGGTCCTGAATCACCTGGCTCGTCGCACTATTCAGCTCTTTCCCATCATTGGCCTCGCCCTGGGCCTGCGCCACGCCGATGATCAGCCCATACGCGAGGGTGCTATGGCCGCTGCCGTCATCTAAGACCCCGCCTTCGGGAGCAAAGGAAACGCCGCTTCCGTTGCTATCGGGATACTTCTTCCAATTGTCCGGGTACTTGAGCGAATATGAACTCGCCTGATACGCCGAGAAGTTGGAGGAAGGCGGCGCGGGGGCAACGACGGCGCCAGGCGTTCCAGGGGCCGGCTTTTTCACCACCGGCAGGGCCAGGACTTCTCGCTTGATGGCTTCGAATTCGGCGGAGTCCCTCTTGGCGTTTTGTGGAACGCCACCAAGCTTCCCTACTTCTTCATCGACGCGCCCGACGCGATGTTCCGGATTCGGGTGGTCGGAGAAAAACTCCGGAGGATTCTTCCCCTTCGTTTCCGCTTCGAGCTTCTCGAAAAATTGCGCGAGGGCGCGCGGGTCGTAGCCCGCATCGTAGAGGACTTGAGTGCCCATCACGTCGGCTTGCGATTCAGCCGTTCGCGAATAGCGCAGGAGCACGCCGCCGGCCGTGAAACTGCCCAGCTCCGTCAGGAGCGCGCCGCCGGTGGTGTCTCCAAAAACTGCGCCGAAGATTCCCAGACCCGTTTCGGCCAGCATCGCCTTGGTTGCCTGGTTGGTGCCATGGCGCAGAGCGACATGCGACAACTCGTGCGCTATCACTCCTGCGAGCTGCGCCTCATTGTCCGCTGCTTCGATCGCACCGCGGTTCACAAACACATATCCGCCGGGCAAAGCAAAAGCATTGATGGCTTTGTCATTCACGCAATGAAATTCGAAGGGATACTGCACGCCACCTGTCGGCAGCTTTTGCGCCAGCCGCGTGCCAAGTTGCGTCAGGTAGGCATCAACCTTCGGTGCGTCGCAAGGCGGCAACAGCTTTTCTGCATCCGTGGCTGCCCGCTTGCCGAGGTTTATGTCGTCTTGCGGAGAAAACTTGTTCCAACCCTGTTTGAGTTGCGTTCGCTGCGCCGGCGCGTCAGGAACTAAAAGCAAGGACAGGCCCAGGAAGAAGCCAGCCGCCAAGCCGCGATGCGCTCGGCACGCCCGGAGCCCCCGACCAGCGTTTCCGCTGAGAGTTTTCCATTTCAACCCGGGGATGCTCACGATGACCTCCCCAAAGCCCAGTGAGTTAGGATGGCATTCCTCTGTTCAAGGTTACTCTAGCACCGCTGGGGATGAAATCGGCATAGGGGGGAGCGGTCGCCCGCTCGCCCCTGCCATACCACCCGTCATGCGGGTCCGCATCGGGCGGTTCAGAAGGTTACGCAAGGCCATCGAACAGCCGAGGAAGACCGCGAGGGTCGAAGTAGGAGAGCGGAAGCGCGAGGGACAAGGCCGGGCTGTTCGCCACACGCCAGGGCCCGTGCGGACTACCCGCCGTTTGCGCAGCGAGTTCCTTGCCAACCCCGCGTTGGCGTAGCTTCCCGTACCGTCGTCTCGAACGTCTCGGTCACAGCGTCAAACTCGAACCCTGCGTCAGCGCCTGACCGAAATTTTCAGGGCCGGCTGTGAAGAGGACTTTCACCTCCAAACTATCGAACCTGCTCGGCACACAAGAAAAAGCCCGGGCGGCTGGCCACCCGGGCGGAATCAGAGAGAAAAGAAAATTGTCTTACCGAGCCATGCGCGGCGTGGGCTCCGGCGAAAGTGTCACGCCGGGCGCATCCGCAGACTTGCCGTTCTTTGCGGGAGCGGTACGCGCGGGAATAACGGGCTCCGCCTTGCGCGCTGGGATCGCCAGGTTCTCACCCTCGCGGACGAAGGTCAGGCAATCCTGCTCCTTGTTCCAATCGATGCACACGAGGTCGCCGAGGTGAACCTGCTCGGTCGCCAGCAAGTTCGCCAGTGGATACACCACGTGGCGCTCGATCGAGCGCTTGAGGTGCCGCGCCCCGTAGCGCTGGTCCGTGCCTTCCCGCAGGAGGAAGTCGCGGCCGGCATCGGTCACCCGGAACAGAAACTGCCCCTTGGCGGTTTCCAGAACGCGCTGCTGCACTTGGCGCAGTTCGATCTCGAGCACCCGCTCAAGCTGCTCGCGCCTCAGCGGATGAAACACCACCACTTTGTCGAGGCGGTTCATGAATTCCGGCGAAAACTTGCGGCGCGCCGCTTCCACGGCCGTGCGTTCGACCTTTTCATCGAAACCGGCGGCAGGGATGTCCTTCGGCTGAACGAAGCCCATGCCGCCCTGCATGAGCTCAGTAATTTCTCCTCCGCCGAGGTTGGAGGTCAGGAAAATGACTGTCTGGGAGAGGTCCACGCGGCGGTTGTCGCCCAGCGTGAGCGTGGCCTTATCCAGCATCCCAAGGAGCAATTGCCACAGGGCGTCGCTGGCTTTTTCGATCTCGTCGAAGAGCAGAAAGCTAAGCTTCAGTTTTTCGGTATGGCTTGCCGCCAAGGCTTCCTGGGTGATTAACGGATGGGTTTCGCGGTGGCCCAAATAGCCCGGAGGTGAGCCAATCAGCTTGGCAATTTCGTGCGAGTGCTGGAACTCCGCGCAATCGACCTTGATCACCGCTCGAGCATCCCCAAAAAGGATCTCCGCAGCCGCTTCCACGATGCGCGTCTTTCCCGAACCGGTCGGACCGAGAAACAGTAGGTTGCCCACCGGACGGCCGGGCGAGTTTAATCCAGCGCAAAACACCTGGAACATGTCAACGAGGGACTGCACACCCTCTTCCTGTCCAACGATCTTTGCGCGCAAGGAAGAGTGAAAATCACATGTGTCATTGCTTCGGATGGTCGGATCCAGTTGATGGCGGACGGCAGCTTTCATATCATCAACCCTTCTCGCGTCTAACTCCCCAGACGCGTTGCGCGTCTCACTTTTGCGCCACCATGAGCTAGTGCATGGGGAGTGCCAATCTTTTCCAAATTTTGGGGGTTCGGAAAATAGTGCAAACTCAACAACATACAAGCTTTGCAGTTCTGGAAATTGTCTCAGGCCGTGAGACGGTGTTTCATTTGCGCAAAAAGGGAAAGAGTTGAAACAGTTTGCATCAGCGGACTGACGACTTGTGTCAGTGGGCTTACGACAAAAAAGGGCGTATCTTGCGACCCGCCCAAAGCCATAATTAAAGTGCTACTTTAAGTATTTGAACGTTCCTGTTTCTTGCGTCCTTGCGCAGACGCCGCAGGGCCTGCGGCCGGTTGCGCCGCACGCGACTTCCGCTCTTCAATCGCGGCTTCCCTCGGGGTTTCGGCAGACTTCCCGTCCACCGCTTCGGCAGCGGCAGCGCCAGCACCGACGGCTCGTTGCGAGGCGGCCTGTACGAGCGCGCCCTCCCCTTCGCGCACAAACGTGAGGCCATCGTGGCTCTCATCCCAATCGATACGCACCAGGTCGCCCAGGTTGACTTGATCGGTAGCCAGCAGATTCGCCAGCGGATAGACAACATGCCGCTCTATGGCGCGTTTCAGGTGCCGGGCGCCGTAACGCTGGTCGGTGCCTTCCCGAAGCAGGAAGTCGCGGCCAGCCTCGGTCACGCGGAAGAGAAACTGCCCCTTGGCGGTGTCCAGGACGCGCTGCTGCACCTGACCCAGCTCGATATCGAGCACTTCCTGAAGCTGCTCGCGCTTCAGCGGGTGGAATA
>WNGC01010773.1_pt1 | contig 12384 bp, 11 predicted proteins | sample 5400051 | NCBI WGS metagenome assembly WNGC01 (sample SAMN13153368, study PRJNA577476) | soil metagenome | isolation source: 20 cm soil or saprolite under grassland replicate 2 | place: USA:California | collected 2016-06-15 | reverse complement strand
ATAACGAACGATCTCGACCGGGTTGGACCCCCAGTACCTCCCTCCAAAAACCTCTGAGCCCAATCCGATCCACCATGAAAACTGTTACCTATGTCCCCGGTACGTTTGTTACCCTTGTTCCCGGTCCATACACCCTTTTGACAAAGGGGGAAATCAAATTCATTTCGCCCATCCTACCAACAGTGAGCCTCACGCCGCGCAACTCACAAGAGACTACCCATCTTTTTCAAACTTTTTCAAAGAGGGGTAGGGGAGATTTTCCGGCGGACTTTGCCAAGACCGTCATGAGCTCGTCAATTACAAATAATGTCGGTTAGATCTTGAGCCGGTAAAAATTGATCGGGTTGTCGTACAGGATCTGCTGTTTGGTATCGTCGTCGATATCCGCGCGTTCGAGAAATTCCGGAAGATCATGCTTGAACATGTCCGGCAGTCGCTCGTGGGGATAATCCGATGGCCACATGAGGCAGCGCGGATTAAATTGCGTCAACACCTGAGGCAATGCTTTTTCTTCGACTTCACAAGTGGCCCAGACTTGGCCCGAACGGATATATTCACTCGGTTTTTTCTTGAGAACCGGAGCCTGCATGCGGTACGGTTTTTCCATTTCCTCGTCCATGCGGTCCATCATGTAGGGAAGCCAGCCGGAGCCCGCTTCGAGGAAAGCCACCCTGAGTTTCGGGAAACGCACGAAGACGCCCTCGAAAATCATGTGCGTGAACTGAATCAGAATCGCGAAAGGATGCTCCAATGTATGGACGTGAAGAAACTTGTTGAAAAAATCGAAGCCCATGCCCCGGCTCGGCGCGCCGTGAACGGTCAGCGGCATATCGAGCCTCTCTGCCGCCTCATAAATCGGATCGAAGTCCGTATGACCGTAACCTTTGTTTAGAATGGTCACGGCGGGCATGAGACCGGCAACGAGCCCAAGCTGCTTCGCGCGCTCGAGTTCCTTGGCTGCTTCGGTGGGCTCGTGAACCGGTAGCAAGGCAACCCCTTTAAGTCGCGGGCTCTGTTTGGTGAAGCGCTCGGTCATCCAGGAATTATAAGCGCGGGAGATGACGCAGGCCCATTCCGGATTCTGGATGAGTCCGAGCGCGAGACCGCCCGTCGGATAGAGCACGGTCGTATGCACGCCAAGCTCGTCGAGAAATTCAAGCCACTTCGCTGCCGGCGTCTCGTGGACTTTTCCCGGCACACCAAAGCCGCGATTCCAACCGTCGAGTGAGGGAAAATAGCTGTAAGTTTGAAAATGCGGACCTTCTCGATAACGCCCTTCGAGGAACTCCCGCAACTCGGAATCCTTTTCCATCACATGTCCGTCGGCATCGATAATCGGGTAATTCACGTTCATGATAGGGCTCCTTCTAAACTAACGGGCGAAACGAATTGGAGTGCTGGAGTGATGGAGTGTTGGGTAAAGAATTATCACACAGTTCATCCGGGGATTTTGCATCACTCCAATACTCCAGTACTCCATCACTCCATTTCACAGGAACGAAATGCCGCCATCGACATTAATTGTTTGACCGGTGACGTCACTCAAAGGTGACGCTAAAAACAGCATGGCGCCGACCAGATCCTGAGGCACTTGGACGCGCTTTAGAGCACGGTTGCCTACGGAGGATTGCCGGAAGCGGATCATCTCATCGGTAGGGTTTTCTTCCGACAACGTGTTACCGGGAGCAAGAACGTTGACTTGGATGTTGTCATCGCCGACTTCGCGCGCGAGTGTGCGAGTGAAACCGATCGTTCCAGCCTTAGATGTCACGTAATGAATTCGTCCCGGGCTGCCGTTAAACACCGTGCCGGAAGCGATGTTGATGATCTTGCCGGATTTCCGCGCGCGCATCGCGGGCAATACTGCGCGGCAGCAGAAGAAGAGCCCTTTTAAATTGACCGCCATGAGTTTGTCCCACTCTTCCGGGGTGATGGTTTCGATCCTGCCGCGGTTCATTGGGATCGTCGCGAAGATAGCCGCGTTGTTGACGAGCACATCGATTCTGCCAAAGCGCTGTAATGCCGCCGCAGTCATGTCCTTCGTCGATTTGTCGTTAGAGACATCCACGTGGACGGCCAGAGAATCGCACCTCACCTTCTCGGTGATTTGTGCCGCGACATGTTCGGCCGCCGGCTTGTCGATATCCGCGACAACGACCTGAGAACCGGCCTTCCCGAAGCCCAGGCAGTAGGCTTTACCGATGCCGTGGCCGCCGCCGGTGATAATGACGACTTTATCCTTCAATCCTACTTCTCCGTGTCCTTCAATGGAAAGACATGGCTCACCATTTCTTGCACCGGGAACTTCGTCTCTTCGATGAGCCGGAGCGCCGCTTCCGTTGCGTCGTTGTCGGCGGTGAAACAACCCTGGAGTTTGATCTCGCCCCAGACGAGTTTATCCATGAGCATCGGTGTTACCGTCGTGTCGCCGGTCAAGCCCGCCAAGACCATGGTAGCTTGCCGATGCAAACAATCCACGGATGTCAGTATCGCCTGCGGATTGCCCGAGACGTCCACGACCACATCGCACATCTCGCCGTTGGTCTCCTTGCGGATGACTTCGACAACGTCTTCTTCTTCGACGTTGATCGTGCGGTCAGCGCCAAACTTTTTTGCCAATTCTAGCCGCGGCTTGTCGCGCCCGATACCGGTAATGAAGATTTTAGCCGCGCCCGCGTGACGCGCGGCGAAGGTGCACGAAAGCCCTTGCTGCCCGGGACCTTGGACTAAAACGTAGTCGCCCATTTTGACGCCGCCGCGGCGAATCGCCCACTGAAAGCCGTTGGCCATCACTGAGCCGATGAGCGCCGCTGCTTCCGCGGGAAGCGCGTCACTGATCTTCGTCGCGAGAACATCAGGAGCGAGGTAAATGTAATCCGCGAAGCCGCCGAACAGATGCGGCGGCTGATCGCACTTGGTGCGGCCACCATAGTTGGTGCGCTGCTTGCAGAAGCGCTGGTTGTTGCGCCGGCAATCGGCGCAGCGGCCGCATCCGATGGCGCCTTTCAAAATGATTCGATCTCCTTCTTTTACGTGGTGAATCGCCGCGGCATTTTTTCCGAGCTTCTCGACGCGGCCGAGAATCTCATGTCCGAGAATGATCGGATACGGAACCCGAAGCTTGCCGTGTAGGTATTTGACGTCGGTGCCGCAGACGCCACCCATTTCGACCTTGACGAGCCCGCCGTCGGGCGGAATATCCGGCACGGGGTACTCGCGGATCTCCAGTTTGTCGGGACCCAAAAGTGTTGCTCCACGTGCGCTTGCCATAGAACCTCCTTCGATCGTCGGGTGTCCTTTAACACAGCGACGATGCGGGTCAAGTTATTTCACTTTGTATTCTTGCGTCAGTTTGTCGATGAAACCGCCGGCATCCAGTTCCTTGACCAGTGAGGAATCCACGAACCGCTCAGGGTTTTCCCTCAATAGCTTGGGATCTTTCTTGCCGACCTCTTGAATCGGCAACTCGAAGTACTCTTTGGCCGGATAGGGTTTGAGGGGAAAGTCATACTCGCGGAAATTTTCTTCCAGCACTTCCCGGTCTTGGACTTTCATATACTTCGCCAAAACTTTCATGCTGAACTCCTTGTTAGCTTTATAAACGTGCACGCCTTCGATCATCGCCTTGGTGAAATTGACCAGGTCCGCCCGACTCTTGGCCAAATATTGCTTGCGCGAAACGAAGAAGAGGCTGGAGTAGGGAATGTTGAGTTTCGACGCATCGAGCAGCAGTGTCATTCCTAGTTTTCGTGCTTGCAGTGTCATCGGCGGGGTGAGCATCGCGGCATCCGCATTATTGGTCTCGACCGCGACAATGCGATTCGATTGGTTGCCCACCTGAAGTAGCGCGACATCGATGTCCGGTCGCAAGCCTTCGCGTTGCAGGAGATACCGGGCTGCGAAGTCGGCGTTGCTACCGAAGCGGCTGATGGCGATGCGTTTTACTTCCTTGATGCTTTTGATTCCTTTTCTGGCAAAAATGCGATTGTCCATGGTATTGCCGAGCCGACCGAACATGACCAGATCCAACGCCGGCGTCGAGATCACCACTTGCGGCGAGAACATACCGACTTGAGCGTCGCCCGATGACAAGGCTGCGGCGGCCGAGCTCGCGCCCTGGATAAAAATCAACTGGACTTGGTTGCCGTATTTCTCGAACAGCTTGGCTTCTTTGGTCACCCAGAGTGCCGCGAACTGACCGACTTCACTAGTCCAGACGACGTTGATGTTGGCGGCGTGCGCCGGTGTAAAGGAGCACAGGAACAACAGCCGTGCTAACAGCCGAAGCGGCAAACGCCCACGAAATCTCATATATGAATATCCTTTGCCTTGAAGTTCTCTAAGAGCTATGGTGAGCGCACTTACCCGATATACTGCCGATCATAAATCGAAGCAAGTTCAAGGAGAGATCTATGATTCGATTAATCATTGCCGCGCTAACCATCGTCCTGCTCACTCATAATTCCTTCGCGCAGGGACCGACTCGGGTCATGTCTGGCTATGCTGCGATATCCGGACCTCACGCAGTGCTGTGGGTTGCCCGGGACGCCGGTCTCTTCGAGAAAAATGGCTTGCGCGCCGAGGTGGCCTACATCCGTAGCGGTTCGACCATGGCCCAGACCATAGTTGCGGGGGAAATTCAAATGGCTCAAATGGGCGGCCCAGCGATGCTGGCCGCGGGGGTCGCGGGCATGGACGTAACATTTGTCGCCGTGGCGCTCAATACCACGCCGATTGTGATCATGGGCACGGTTTCGAAGATGGAAGAACTGAAGGGCAAGGCGATCGGAGTTACCCGATACGGTTCCAACACCGATATCTCCGCGCGCTTCGCGATCAGAAAAGCGGGTCTGCAACCGGAGAAGGATGTCGCGCTGGTGCAGTTGGAAGATTACCCGGGAATCATGGGCGGCATCGCGTCAGGCCGCATCGCTGCCGGCGCGCTGGCCGACCCGTTCACCGAACATGCCAAGAAGTTAGGTTATAAGGAAATTGCCGATATCGCGGCCCTCGGATTGGAGTTTCCGTTCGTCGGCATCGCCGCTAAGAAATCATTTATAAAAGAAAACGCGGATACGGCGCAGCGGTTTGTCCGCGCCTACACCGAAGCGATCGCACTATATAAGAACAACCGGGATCTAGCGATGAAGGTGACGAGCAAGTACACCGGCATCAAAGACCCGGCGATCCTGGGCTCGACGGTGGATTTCTACGCTCCTAAATTAGCCAGCGTTCCCTATCCGACCGCCGGCGGGATGCGCTTCGTGCTGGAACAAATCGCGACGCGCGACCCGCGGGCTAAAAATGTCAACGCCGAAAGCTTCATGGATGTTCGGTTCGTCAAACAGCTCGAAGAAAGCGGCTTTATTAAGGGGCTTTATCCGAAAGGGGAGAAGCGGTGAGACGCGCATGTGCCTTCCGCGCGATATTCTCCAAATCCGCGCTTCGACCCAACGCAAAATAGGCTCACAATCCGCTCGACAAAACGCTCATCGCCAACAATCGCTGATCCGCCGTTTCATAAGAACGCGCCACGTGGCCGAGATCTAGCACATCACTCACTTGACAATCCTTGCCAGACCAACGTATTGATCCTACCAAGACTCTTTTAATGCAGTCTCCTTATGGTTAAGCAGGGACGTAGTGCTTGGCAATACTCGTCTCTAGGTTAGCGATTTTAGACAAACAAAAATCAAAAAGATGCGCTCGACGATTATTGATACGCCAAAGCTGAGTTTTCTCGCGTGATCACTAATGCCACCGGGGTCGCGGTTCGAGATATTCTCACGGACATAAGCACCGCTTCCGGTGAGCGCATTTTTGTGTTCATATTGGACAGGAATTTGGGCAAGGAGTTGCCGCGTAGAATTAGTCCTTGACTTGGCCATTGGTTTTGAATAGCATTTTTTTAGTTTAGCAGATGACCCGAAGGGCTCCTTCGGCGGAAGGTAGCCAGTCGGGGCATAGGCCGACTTCAAGATGACAACATCTGAGTCGGCTTTTTCATTTTTATTCGATACGAACAGCCGGTAGGCCAGTGAGGAGGTAGCTCTCAGAGGGCGACTCGCTTAAGGGCAGGCCAGCTTATCCCCCAGGGGGAAGGCTGGCCTTTTTTTTTGGGTTCGTTTCTTTCTTTAAGCCTGCCGAGCCGGGTATATCGAGGAGGTGATGCGTTCAACCGAAAAACTCGTTGGTGACTCGCATCGGAGATTCAAAGGAGACAAAGACAAGGAAGTGTCGTACAAACAAAAAATAGGAGGACAAGACGATGGCTGACCAAAATACGGCTAGTGAAGAGTTGCTATTGGACGTCCGAGTAGCCGAAGCTTCCAAGCTCTATAAGTTCTATCTCAACAATGAGAAAAAGATCCTCGGAACCTTCTCCGTTAGCATCTTTCTTCTCGTCTGGGAATTGACCGGAAACGTGTTTCAAATGATTAATCCCATGTTCATGAGCGCACCTTCGCTCATCTGGAAAGCCGCTGTGCAGCTCTTTGTCTCGGGAGAGATCTGGAATGATCTCAGGGTTAGCGGGATTGAATTCGCTTGGGGATATATCCTCTCGGTTATCGTGGGCGTCCCCTTTGGGATCGCGATCGGTTGGTACAAGAAGTTGGCCTATGTCTGCGATCCTTTTGTCAACGCGATGAACGCTACGCCGCGCGTCGCCCTTTTGCCGCTGATTATTATCTGGTTAGGTATTGGCATCCTCTCCAAAATCGGCATTATTTTTCTCGGCGCAGTATTTCCACTGCTGATCAACACGCGAGACGGCGTGAAGACCACGCCTCACAACCTCCTCACTGCAGCGCGGAGCTTTGGCGCTTCGGAGTGGCAAATATTCAGGAGCGTGGTGATTCCCTCGACCGTCCCATTTATCCTCACCGGGTTGCGGCTGGGGATCGGAAGGGCGCTCATCGGTGTCATGGTTGGCGAGCTTTATGCCGCGACCGCCGGGATCGGATTTATGATTACAGTGGCTGGCGCGACCTTCCAGACCGACAAGAATTGACAGGGTAGAAAGAAGATTCGACAGGTGGCGTCCAAAGGTGGGGGCCGAGTAGTATCGTTGAGCGCGCTCTCAACCAGCATTCTACGAGACTAGGGGCAGCAGTGAGTGCCCGAGACTGATTCTCCGACCCGAGGAATCGAGGACAAGGGCTTGGTGTCCTTTCAGGAGCCTACGCCTGTCCCCACACATCGTGGGCGGTGTCGACCACGAGCTTGAGCTTGTGCCACTGCTCCTCTTCGCTGAGCAGGTTGCCTTCCATAGTGGAGGCGAAGCCGCACTGAGGACTGAGGGCTAAATTTTCCAGAGGCACATACTTGCTCGCCTCGTCGATGCGCCTCTTGAGTTGGTCTTGTGATTCCAGTTCGGCGAGCTTGCTGCTTACGAGGCCTAGCACGACGGTCTTGCCGTGCGGCACGAAGCGCAAGGGCTCGAAAGTGCCGGCCCGCTCGGACTCATACTCGAGCAGGAAAGCGTCCACCTGGAGTTGTCCGAACAGTTTCTCAGCAATGGCGTCGTAACCGCCTTCGGCGTACCACTGGCTGCGATTGTTGCCACGACAGAGATGAATGGCCAAAATGACTCCCGCGCGCTTGGCGCCTTCGAGGCATGCGTTGTCCGCGCGGATTGCCTCATCGAGCGCAGCCTCGGGGTCTAATCCCATCTCGTTTTTAATGTAGTTTCGCCATTTGGGATCGATGTAATAGCTGTAGCGAGGCGCATCGATCTGGACGTATTGCGCTCCTTCATCTATGACCGCTTGAATCTCCGCTTTGATGATCGGCACGATGTCCCAAAGAAAGGCGGAATGAGTGGGATACACTTTATCGCTGAGGCCCTTCTTGTAATAGATCGCGGGAAATTGATTGGCGGTGGGCAGGGTGATCTTGATATCGCCCGGGCTACGCTGTTTCATGAACGCGAGCTCGTGTTGGGTCAAACGCTGGGTCTGCTTGATCTTGCCCATCACGATCCCGGGCACCCGAGACGGCTGAGTCGAGGTGCCGGCGCCGCCCGCCTGCCAGGAGCGGAGGAGATTGTCGCTCTCGTCGATTCCTTCCACCGCGTCGTTGAAGTCGCTCATGAAGTTGAGGCGGCGGAGCTCTCCGTCGGTGAAGATCTTTAGACCGAGATCTTTCTGGCGCTGGAGCAGCCGCAGAATGTGCTTGTCTTCCAGCGCGCGCAATTGCCCGTGCCCCATCTGTTTATCGCTGCGAGCCTGCAGGAGTTCCGCCGGCCGCAGGAGACTGCCTATCTGATCCGCGCGATATTTGGCCGCCATAAGAATCTATCCTTCACAGGCGCTAAAAATCGACGTTCCCCGCATATCATCCGGCTAAGCTTCCTGTCAACGCTAGGTAAGTTAGCTGTGGTAGCTTAGCCCGACCGTGACGTCATGATTGTGTGTAAATTTAGGATTGCGCTCTTCCCTTCGGCCATGCTCGTATCCAAGATTCGTCGCGCAGTTTCTTAGGCTCATAAGATTCGTAGTGTGTGAAGTCGGCGATTGTTCTGCGCGGCTTGGCGCCCGGCCAGAAGCGGGCACGGCCGATCGGCACGACCCAAAGCAGGCGTATCGGCTGCGGCACATTGAACAGCTCCCTCAGTTCTGGCTCGATCTCCTCGCGGACCGAGACCCAGACTGTTCCGAATCCCATGCTTGCCGCCACGAGCATCATCTGCTCGACCGCGCTCGCCACGCTCGCTTGAAAGAGCTTTTCCCGATCTCCCGGTCGACGCGTGGTGAGATAGACCATCATCGTCCTGGGATCGGCACAAACCAGGACCAGAACGGAGGCATCGCCGACATAATATTTGCTCAATCCTTTGTAGTTGACCGGGTCCTCACGCTTGCGCTGCCGCCATTCGTTATAGAAAATCTCACGGCAGCGCTTCATCTTCTCGCGATCGCGCGTCACGACGAACTCCCAAGGCTGCGTGTTGGCGCCCGACGGCGCCCAGCGGGCCGCCTCGAGAATCGCTTCGAGCTGTTTGTCGCTCACTTTTCCTGCTTTGTAAACTCTGACGCTCCGTCTCTTCTTTATGATCTGCAACAGGCTTGCGCTATTCATGGGCATCTCCAATATTGAGGGCGAGTTTGAAACCTGCCCCTCTATCTATTTGGTTGCTAAGGAGATCACGGCACCAAAGGATCTCCGTTTAGACCTAAATTTCTCACTGCTTGTAGACTTTGTCGATAAAGCCTTTTTTTTCCAACTCCCGCACGATGCTTTCGTCCGCCAGGTCTTCGAAGCGGAGTTGTGCGCCGGGCTTACGGCTGGTCGCTTCCTTAATTTGCGTCTCGGCACCGGCTCTGGTCACCAGCGGTACCACGTCATAGAGTTTTGCGCTCGCGGTGTAGGCGTCCTCCAGATAAGCTTCGTTGTTTATTCTGCTGTATTTGGCAATGATTTTTTTGGTCTCTTCCTTGCGGCTCTTGAAAAAGTGGATAGCCTCGATGTGCGCCATCAGAACTTTTTTCACCGTCTCCCTCTGACGCGAAAGATAGCTTCTCGTCGTTGTCGCGCAGATATAGGGAAATTCAAACCGCTTCTGAAAATCGGCGGTACTGATGAGGATCCTGAAGGGCATCCCTCTGGTCAAGTGAATAATCCCCGGAGGCGACGGAAAGCCGGCGATTCTGCCGGTGCGAAACGACGCTGCCCGTTCCGCCGGACCGCCGACCTGCATAATAGGAACTTGCTTATCAGGTTCCAGCCCCAATCCCCTAATCAGCGCGCGCGCCGCTACGTCTGACGCGCTGCCGACCCGGCTGATGCCGATGCTTTTTCCTTTCAGATCTTCCGCCGATTTGACGGATTCGCTCACGACCAGCTCATAAGGAAGAGAATTGAGATAACATGCGACAAGGACGAGATCGGCCCCTGCTACCACTGCGCTGGCTACGCCTCCACCCGATGCGTTGGCCACCTGTACGTCTCCGGCCACGAGACTGGAGACGCTGGTCGTGGTGCTCGGGATAAAGAGCAAGTCTACGTCTAATCCGTTCTTCTTATAAAAGCCGCGATCTTGAGCCAAATACCAGACGGAGTTACTGCTCTCCAACGCGCTGTGCGAGAGCCTGATTTTTTCCTGAGCCCGGCCGTCGTTTAAAGAAAGAAAACAAGAAAGAAGCAACAGTCCGCCGAAAAACCAAAATCGCCGTGGAAGTTTCATCATACCCTCCAAGAAGATGCGATGATGAGACGCCTTTTCAATAATCCATTTTTTAAATGAATGTAAGTCCCGCCGCGCAAGACTTTTCGATGCAAGACTATCGTTATCGAGTGGGAATATCCATACAGTGTTTGATCTACTGTGTCCAAAAAACCTGGCTCCTTCGGATTCGGCACTATTTCCAATTTTGTCTTAGGTCGCTGTAAGGAAATACGTTCTTGGGCGCGCCGTTTTTATTGATCTGGAGGGATATTCAGACATCGTTATCGAAACCCTCACTGATTTTTCCCGCTGGCATACCCCTTGCGACCTTTGTTTCTTAGTATCTCCAAGAAAGGAGGAATACTACGTGAAACGAAGAAAGGAAATTTTAACAGCGGTTCTTCTATCCGGCAGTGTCGGCTTGGGAGCCCAATCGCTGTTTGCCCAGGGTGTGCCGGGAGGTCGTCCATCTGGACCGAGCAGTCCTGGACAAACGACAGGTCCAACCGTCCCACAACCGGAACCGGGGATGCCTCGCGAAATGCAGCCCACTATTCCTGGGCAACCGGCGCCGGGCCTTCCTCAAACCGCGCCAATTCCAGGACAACCAGGAACTATCCCCGAGCAAATACAGCCGCCGGAAGCGGCCCGCTCGCACGGGATGGTAATCTCCTCCGATGATATCAGAAGGGCACAGCAAGCTCTCGGAATGAATCCCGCCGAAGTTAGTGGCACGATGGACGCCAAGACTCAGCAAACCTTGCGTGATTTTCAAAGAACCAACAACTTACCGGCCACCGGAGTCTTGGATGAAAAGACCGCCAAAAATCTTGGAATCACTTTAAACGGCGACGGAGTTTCCACCCCATCGCAGCGTCAGGACAGCACGATGCCGAGATCTAATAGCTCCACTCCACCAGGAACTGTGAAGTGAGCGCAGCCTTCGTTCGGGCTGTCGTGTATCAGCGGACCTCCGGGAGGGGTAGCCGATAGGGCACCCTTCCCGGAGGAACCCACTACTTCGTAGATGTCCCACACCGCGGCTGTTTCGCCGGTTGATTTAACCGCTGGTTCGAAAAGAGTCCTATCTACCTGTTCGCCTTCGGCTGCGTATATCTTTCCCTCATAATGGAAGTTCGTGGTGATTGATTGAAAGACCCGGCGCCACTGCTTCGAACAAGCTTTCGATTGACACCGATCGCCTGGGCAAATAAGCTCCGTTCGTAAAATCGTTAGCCGATATGGGACTCCCACCATCCCGACCGTAAGGACGTCTCGGAGCAGGCAAAAGCAAAAATCTTGGGAGAAAATGACCAAACGATTTTACGGCTGGCAATGACGTGAAGCTTCGTCTCGCTGTCTTTCTGGTTTTTTCTCTTGCGATTGTCGACCTGGCGCAGCATCCTTCCTACGCTGCCGATTCTGCGGGCTTGCGCAAGGTCCGCATGGCTTTCACCTCGCTTTCGGCGGTGATGATGCCACCCTGGTTAGCGCGTGAAGCCGGAATCTTCAACAAGCATGGTTTAGAAGTGGAAGTCATCGCCACGCCGACCGGCGTCGAGGGGATGAATGCGTTGATCGCCGGCGAAGTGCAGTTCTTGCAGATATCCGGCGGCACCACCGCAAGCGCGGCGTTGGGCGGGGCCGACGTCATGATCGTCGGGACCACGCTCGATACTCTGGTCCAGAATTTGATGGCGCGCCCGGAAATCGAAAAGCCGGAACAGCTACGCGGCAAGGCTTTGGGCATTACCCGTTTCGGAACTTCCATCGACGTTGGTGCGCGCATCGCGTTGCGCCATTTCGGACTCGTGCCCGAAAAAGATGTCGCCATCGTGCAGGTCGGGGGCATGGAGTCCATGGTTTCTGCCCTCCAAGCCAATCGCATCCAGGCCGGCATTCTTTCCAATCCGGCCATCAGCCAGGCGAAGAAACTCGGCCATCACGTCCTGCTCGATATCGCTTCACTGGGCATTCCCTATGCGTTTACGGGCATGACGACCCGCGGCCGAATTATTCGCGAGGACCCGGATCTCGTGCGCCGCTATATGATGGCGCAAACCGAAGCGATCGCCCGCGCCAAAAGAGATAGGGAACTCGCGCTGAAAGTGATGGGGAAATATTTGCGTACGACCAATGCCGCAGCGCTTGCCGAAGCCTACGAGATCGACGTGCAGAAATTTATGCTCAAGGTGCCGCTGCCTACCGCCGCTGCG
>WNGC01002017.1_pt1 | contig 12384 bp, 11 predicted proteins | sample 5400051 | NCBI WGS metagenome assembly WNGC01 (sample SAMN13153368, study PRJNA577476) | soil metagenome | isolation source: 20 cm soil or saprolite under grassland replicate 2 | place: USA:California | collected 2016-06-15 | reverse complement strand
GCGTGAAGAATGGCCAAAGCGAAGTCAGCAACGTTCTGATCAGAGGAACCGTCTCGGATTACCTCATCACTTCGACTTTCGACTTTAAGGAGGGCCGATTTTTTAACGATGTCGAATCACGCGGCGGCGCCAACGTGTGCGTGATTGGTTACGATGTGGCCGACGCGCTGTTTCCTTCCGAAAGCCCGATCGAGAAATCGGTGCTGATCAATGGGCAACCTTTCAGAGTCGTCGGGGTTATCTCACGGCAAGGCACATTCTTGGGATTATTCAGTCTAGATTCGATTGTGGTGATGCCGTTGCCAGCATTTCAGAAATACTTCAGCGCCAAAAGCGATTCCGACGTTCTCGTAAAAGTGAAGGATAAAACGAGGCTCGCGGAAGCGAGAGACGAGCTGACCGGAGTCATGCGGCGCGTGCGCGGGTTGCCGCCGGAGAAAAAAGACGACTTCAGCATCAACGAACAACAGGCCCTGAAAAGCACGCTGGATCCAATCAAGAACTCCATCGCCATCGCGGGGCTTTTTATTACTGGTCTTTCGCTTTTTGTCGGCGCAATCGGGATAATGAATATCACGTTTGTAAGCGTAAAAGAGCGCACGCGGGAAATCGGAACGCGCAAAGCTCTGGGCGCGCGGCGCCGCACGATCCTTCTTCAATTCCTGATCGAGTCCGCTTCGCTGTGTCTGCTCGGCGGATTCATCGGGCTGGGCGTTGCGTACGTAATGTGCACCGGCATCGGCCAGGCGTTTCCCTCTTTTCCGATCCAATTTTCGCTCGGCCTGGTCCTGGTGAGTATGGCCGTCTCAATTCTCACGGGTTTGTTCTCCGGTTTTGCCCCCGCTTGGTCCGCCTCCCGCCTCGATCCGGTCGCGGCGCTTCGATATGAGTGATTCATCAAGTGTATCATTAACATCGGCCTTTCACAGCAGTGCGGTCGGTCCCGAAAGATACGAGCCGTTTCAACGGCTTCTACCTGGACCTGCGCTGAAGTCCAGAATCGCGGTTAAAGGTAAGCTGTTAAAACGGCTGCGACGGAACGCCACGCAATTTCACCGGTCCTGAAGGCCGGTGTTAATGAAATGCTCTTCAGCGAAATAATCAAGATGGCGCTCGGCTCGTTAGGCGCGAATAAACTGCGCGCTGCGCTGACTATGATCGGCATCACGATCGGCGTTTTCTCAGTGATTTCGGTGATGACCGCGATCGGGGCGCTGCAGTCCTCCATTGAAAGCGGCATTAGTTTTCTCGGGTCGAACATTTTTCAGTTCGCCAAGTACCCGGCGAACGTGAATGTCGGCGGCGAGATCAAGAAAAAATATCAGAACCGCCGCAACGTCACGTATCGCGAGGCGCTGCATTACGCGAAGTTGATGGAAGGCAACGCACGCGAAATCTGTCTCAAAACCTTCGGTTACGAGGTAAAGGGACAGGCTGTTTATAATGGCGTGAAGACCACACCGAGCCTTCTCATCGTTGGGACAAACCGGAGTTTTCTCACCGCAAACGCTTACACGCTGGGTTATGGCCGGAACTTGAACGAAGAAGACGTCGAACTTTCACGCAGGGTGATTGTCGTCGGCAGAATGATCGAGAAACGATTGTTCCCGCACGAAACGCCGATCGGCAAAGTGGTGAGAGTCAGCGGCCACAGTTACACAATTGTCGGTGTGCTCGCCGAGAAAGGAACTTCCTTCGGCCAGAGCCAGGATGACCTTTGCATCATGCCGATCACACGATTTTTTGAGGATTACGGTGAAGCGAAACGCACGGTGAACATCGCTACGCAAGCGTTCTCCACGGAGGCTTACAATCAAACCCTGGATAAAGGCATAAGTGCTATGCGCATCGCGCGTGGTCTGCGCGCCGATCAGGAAAACGATTTCGAGATTTATTCGAACGATTCACTGAAAAGCGCGTTCACGTCTGTTGCGGGCATCGTCCGGATAGGTGCATTCGTGGTCAGCTTCATCGCGCTCCTCGCCGCTGGAATCGGTATCATGAACATCATGCTGGTGAGCGTGACCGAGCGGACAAAAGAAATCGGCGTGCGTAAGTCGATCGGCGCACGCAGTCGCGACGTTCTGCGTCAATTCCTCACCGAAGCCGTCTTTATTTCGGAAGCTGGCGGAATCCTCGGAATCATCCTTGGAATCATCGCCGGCGATTTGTTGGCAGCTTGGCTCAAGGTGGACATCATTTTCCCTTACGGCTGGGCAATTGCTGGACTTCTCGTTTGCTCCGCCATTGGCATTGGCTTCGGCCTCTATCCAGCATATCGCGCAGCCAACCTCGATCCTATCGAAGCGTTGCGTTACGAGTCATAGGTGGCAAAGCGCCTGTCGTGTATTTTGATCGCAGCGGTTCTGTGCGCCTGCGTTACGACCGTTCGTTCGCAGCCGCGTCTAACGTGGTCTCAGGTTAGCCGTATTGCTGATGTCCAAGTCGGAGGGGCAGCCAGAGTCTCGCGCGACTTCGATCAGGTAAAACTCAACTCAGCTATTCATCGGACAAACGTGTGTGGTTCGTAGATTATCGCGAGAAAAAGACTGGGTATATCAAGTACAACGTCGCGATCGACGACAACACAGGATAGGCGACAACAATCGTAAACGATTACTGGTAATGCTGAATGACCGCGCGATCCGCGCGCCCCTGATCCGACGCGGCCACGCGATATCGCTTGTTACTCCAACCCGAGCGCCTTGAAAGTCGCGTCGAGGTGTTTGAAATGAATATCGAGCGAGCAGAGGCGATCGATTTCTTCTGGTGAAAGGCGGGCGGCGATTTCGGGTTCGCCTTTCGCGTTTTCGGCAAATGTCCCGTCGCCTTTCCACGTTTTCATGGCGGCGCGTTGCACAGCTTCATATGCGTTTTTGCGCTCTGTGCCTGCGCGCGTGAGCGCGAGCAGAATAGACTGGCTGAAATACAGGCCCTTGGTTAGCGCGAGGTTTTCCGTCATTCGATCCGGATAGACCTGCAATTTTTCGACGACATCGCACAATTTCGCGAGCATGTAATCGAGCAGGATGCATGAGTCCGGCAGAATAATCCGTTCGGCGCTCGAGTGACTGATGTCGCGCTCGTGCCACAACGCCACGTTCTCCAACGCAACGACGGCATTCCCACGAATTACGCGGGCTAATCCGCTCAACCGCTCGTTTGTGATCGGGTTGCGTTTGTGGGGCATGGCGGAGCTGCCTTTCTGGCCTTCGCCGAAAAATTCTTCTACTTCGAGCACTTCAGTTCGCTGGAGATGGCGAAATTCCGTCGCCCAGCGATCGATGCTCGACGCGATCACGGCGAGAGTGGTCATAAATTCTGCGTGTCGGTCGCGCTGCACGATTTGCGTCGAAAGCTTCGCGGGTTTCAATCCGAGCCTTTCGCATACCGCACGCTCGATTTTTGGATCGATGTGCGCATGCGTGCCCACCGCGCCACTGATTTTGCCAACGCGAATACGCTCTCGGGTTTCGGTCAGGCGCTCGACAGCGCGACCGAATTCGTCATACATCAGCGCGAGCTTTAATCCAAACGTGATCGGCTCAGCGTGGACACCGTGGCTGCGACCGATCATCGGCGTCATTTTGTACCGACGGGCCTGGTCTGCAATTACGCTTCGAAGTGTTTCGAGATCATCGAGAAGGATTTGGCACGACTCGTTCAGTTGCGCCGCGAGCGTCGTATCCAGAATGTCCGATGAAGTCAGCCCCTGGTGAATCCATCGCGACGCCGGTCCGACTGATTCGGCTACATTTTCCAGAAAAGCGATAACGTCGTGATTAGTTTGTTTTTCGATTTCGAGGATCTTGGGTATCGAAAACCGCGCCCGTTTTCGAATCTCAGCAGCGTCTTTTTTCGGAATCTGGCAAAGTTCTGCCATCGCCTCGCAGGCGAGCACTTCGATTTCCAGCCAGATTTCAAACTTTCGTTGGTCCGACCAGATTTTGCTCATCTCCGGCCGGGAATAACGGTCGATCACGCTGGGAACATAAAAGCGACCGCGGTGAGCGAAAAGCGTTTTCGTCCAGATTGGCCCAGGATTCAGCTGTCGCGTAGTCGGTTCACCGCATTTGCGTCAAAAGAAAGTCCGCTGAGGACAGCGGACACTACAGAATTACACGCTTATAGGATGAACTTTCCCCGGGCTTAGTCAGCAAACGCGGGCGCGCAGGAAGCGTCCGTTATCTTGCACACGTACCTTGCCGCTCGCCAGAAGGTCTGCGACCGCTGCCACCGTTTCTTTGCTGCTTCGCGTGCAGGAACTGACTGCCAGGATTAGATCACCGAGCGAAAGCCGAGCGCGGGGTTTCATGATTTGGCGAAATTGGCGATTCCTTTTCATATGTTGGCCATTTCTATTCTGAGCAGGTCTAATGCCATGAATGGTTGTGAATATTTCTTCCATCGTCAGAGGTGAGTTATTCAGTCCTTCTCCACTTTAGAACTGACCGCAGAGCGACACTTTTGTTCAATTTTAAAACACGATTAAGACGCAAGCCGTTCAGCGCGCAACGGCTGCCAATCGTCAATTCTGAAAAGCGATGGCTGGCCAAGCCGGCATTCCCCGTGCCGCGTGCCCGCGTTGGCGCGACTTCAGTCGCTTCGCTTTTTGTCTGTCAGACTGACCACCAGCAGATAAAGAACGGTGATCACGACGCATGCGATCACGATCATGTGAAAATTACCACTCTCCTTTACGGCTTTGATCAAAGCCGTCGCATCTTTCGACTCGATCATTTGACGTGTCAGCACTTTTTGGCCAAACCACGCCAGGACAGAACACCACAGTGCCGATCCGGCCAGGGTCATGATGCTGAATGTGACGAAATTCATCCGAATGATTCCAGCCGGAATAGAAATGACGTGCCGGATCACTGGCAAAAGGCGCGCAAAGAAAATGCCCCCTGCTTCGTACCGACGAACCCATCTTTCGGCACGATCTAGTTTATGCTCGCTGAGCAGAAAATAGCGCCCCCACCGAGCGATGAAGACTCGCCCAAGCCACAATGCAGCCCAATAGGTTGCCGTCGCCCCGAGCCACGAGCCGAACGTGCCCGCCGCGATGACACCGAACGTGTTTAGTTTCCCCTCCATAGCAAGAAATGCAGCAGGAGGAATAACGATCTCGCTGGGCACCGGGAAAATCGAGCTTTCCATCGCCATGAGCAAAATGATGCCCACATATCCCCACTGCTCGACCCACTGAAACCATATTTGAACGAGATGATGCATATTGTCACTCCGCGCCCTTCGACTACCCTCAGGGCAGCTCCGCCGAGAAATCTTCCGATCTCAAGTCGAATGAATTCGCCCTAGTTCAGTCCAAAAACTAAAATCCGCAATTTGAAATTCAGATGTCGATCTATCGGCGCGTCCTTCGTTACTACCAGCCGTTCTGGGGAAAAACGATACTCGGCCTGTTTCTATCGTTGATCGGCATTGGCCTGAATCTGCTCAAGCCGTGGCCGTTCAAAATCATTGTGGACGATTTCCTGCGGCCGACGCCCGCTGACCGCGGCGATTGGCGCACTTGGATTCCCCTGCTCTGTCTCGCGCTGGTCGTTATCCAGTTTGCATGGGGAATCATTAACTGGATCACGAACTATCTATTCGTGAAGATTGGCCTCCAAGCGCTGCTAAAGCTACGAACCGATCTGTACTCGCATCTCCAACGCCTCTCTCTTAAATTTCATGACGCACGGCGGTCTGCCGATTCTAGCTTTCGCGTCGCGTACGATTCGCAGTCGATACAAACGATCTACAACAAAGGTTTCACCAACATCTTCGCTTCGGTAATCGCGCTGATCGGCACATTCATCGTAATGCTGAGGCTCGACTGGGTGTTGACGCTGCTATCCCTCGCGATTGTGCCGCTGATCGTGGGCGCGATTTATCTCTTCGCGAGTCGGATTCGTAGTGAATCGACGTCGATTCAGGAACAGGAAAGCGCCGTCCTCGCGCAAGCGCAAGAAGGATTGAGCTCGATTCGGATGGTGCACGCGTTCGGGCGCGAAGATTTCGAAGTCCGGCAATTTCATCAGCAAGCGCAGCAGAGTTTGCAGGCGAACCTTCGCTTGACGCTGACGAACGTGAACAGCGCGCTGGTGATCAGCACACTCATGGTCATCGGAACCGCAGCGATGTACTACGTAGGAACTTTACATGTGCTTGCGGGCACCCTCAGCCTCGGTTCGCTGCTGGTGTTCAGCGCTTACCTCCTGATGCTGTATCAACCATTGGAATCGCTGACGTACACTGCCTGGGCAATGGAAGGGGCTACAGCCGGCGCGAAACGCTGCTTTGAAGTGTTGGATAGTCAGGACGACGTGCGCGACTCGCCAAATGCTGTCGATATTTCATCGGCTAAAGGCGCGATCGCGTTTCACATGGCAAATTTTGGTTACGCCGAAAGTCGAATCGTTTTACGCGATATCAATCTTTCCATCGCGCCGAATCAAATTGTCGGACTCGTGGGCGGCACGGGCGCCGGCAAGAGCACGCTGCTCAGCCTAGTGCCCCGCTTTTACGATCCTAGCACCGGCTCTGTGATGCTCGATGGTCGCGATGTCCGCGAGATTACGAAGAAATCTTTACGCGCTCAGATCGCCATCGTGCTCCAAGACACGCTACTTTTCTCAACCACCGTTCGTGAGAACATTGGCTATGGCCGACCCGATGCGACCGAGGAAGAGATTATCGAAGCAGCGCGTCGGGCGCAGGCCGACGAGTTTATTCAGCAAATGCCGCAGGGCTACGGCAGCCTCGTCGGCGAACGCGGCGGACATTTGAGCGTCGGCCAACGTCAGCGCATCGGAATCGCGCGAGCATTTCTGAAAAACGCGCCGATTCTATTGCTGGACGAACCGACTTCGGCGCTCGACCCCAGCACCGAATCTGCCATCATGGAAACCATCAAGGAACTAATGCGCGGCCGGACAACTTTGATTGCGACACATCGGCTGGCGACCATTCACAATCTCGACCAAATCATCGTGCTGGATCACGGATGCATCATCGAGCAAGGCCTCGGTTCGGAACTTCTGGCCCGCGGCGGCGTGTACGCAAAACTTTATGCATCGGGAAAATTTCCGACGTAGTAGCGCATGAGTCTTGCTTGTGCGTTTTGAATTCGCAACCAGGATGGTTGCGCTACCATGAGCAACGTTAGAAACGATCGACGTGTCGAAGGCGATTGGTGGCCGGAGGCAATTCCGCCGAACGTCGACTTTGGCGACGGCTTTTATTGCGAGAGCGCGCAAATTTTTCGGAAGCTTCAAAGCAAAAAATCGCGCGCAGTCGTCATCGGAAAACACGTTTCCTGTTACGCAGGGTGCTCATTTGCCATCGGCGATAATGGCCAATGCACTATCGGCGATTTCACGCTGCTCAATGGCGCCCTGATTATGGCCGAAGACAGGATCGAGATCGGATCGTATTGTCTTGTTTCGTGGAACGTCGGCCTCGCCGATTCCGATTTTCATCCGCTGGAACCGGCGCAACGTCTGATCGACGCGCAAGCCCTGGCGCCGTATTTCAAAAATCGCCCGGGACGCCCCACATTGAAAACCGCGCCAGTGAAAATCTGCGACAATGTCTGGATCGGAATGAACGCTGTGATTTTGAAAGGCGTCACCATCGGCGAGAACTCAGTTGTCGCGGCGGGCTCAGTAGTCACAAAATCGGTCGAACCGAATGTCGTAGTGGCGGGCAATCCAGCGACAGTCGTCAAACAATTTGACCGCAGAGGTCACGGAGTCCGCAGAGATGAATTTCATTGTTAATCCTCTGCCCCCTCGACGGTAATAATGAAACGCAAGCGCATTGTGGTGATGGGTTTCATGGGATCGATGCCGATCGCGGGCGTCGTCTGGCAACACATTCATTACGTCGTGGGACTGCAACGGCTCGGGCACGACGTTTTCTACGTCGAAGATTCAGCGCGTCTTCCATACAATCCCGAGACGTCCGAAGTCACTGACGAGTTCGATTACGCGGCAAAAGTTCTCGCCCGGCTAGCGCGCGAGTTTGATTTCAAAGATCATTGGGCGTATTGCGCACGCTACTTGCCCGGCACTCCAACTGCCGGTATGTCGCTGAAAAAAATCCGGCAACTCTATCGAGATGCGGACGCCATCCTGAACGTTTGTGGCACGCAGGAATTCAACGACGACCTGCTCGTTTCCGATCGCATTTTTTATATCGAGAGCGACCCCGGTGTTGAACAAATCAAGATCGACAAAGGCGTAAAATCGACAGTCGAATATCTGCGACGGCACCACGCGCTTTTCACATTCGGCGAAAACATCGGGACAAACAATTTTCCGGTTCCGCTGCATGGATTCAAATGGCTTTTCACGCGACAACCAGTGGTGACAGATCTTTGGAAAACAGCGCGTTGCCCTTCCCGCGCTGCCGTATTCACAACTGTAGCGAACTGGTCCACGAGCGGTTTGAAAGACATTGCCTGGCGCGGCAAAAAATATCTCTGGAGCAAGTCACGCGAATTTCTCCGGTTCATCGCCGCGCCGAAAAAAGCGGGCGAAATATTCGAGATGGCAACCAACATCGACGATTCACGGCTGCGCAAAAAATTCGAGCAAAATGACTGGCGCCTGACTTCGCCCCTGCAAATGAGCATCGACTACTGGCTCTATCACGATTACATCCAGCGCTCCAAAGCCGAGTTCACGGTCGCTAAGGACCAATACGTACGGCTCAACACTGGCTGGTTCAGCGACCGCAGCGCCTGTTATCTCGCAGCAGGTCGTCCAGTGATTACTCAGCAAACCGGCTTCACCAAAAATTACGGCGGCAACGAGGGACTGTTATCTTTCCGGACGCTGCATGAAATCGCCGATGGCGTGAAAAAAATCAATGCAGATTATGCAAAACACTCTCGCGCCGCTTGCGCTCTTGCCCGCGAAGTCTTCGAAGCCGAAACGGTGCTGAAATCGGTTCTTGATCGGGCTGGGATCTGAACAACATTGCTGCCGTCGCTGCGGCCAGAATTTTGAAGATTGGAGTTTCAATTAATCAGGTCACGATGTGGGAATGAAAATCGCCACGATTATTGCCCGGGTTCTTCTCGGACTCGTTTTTGTCGTGTTCGGTTCGAACCTCTTTTTGCATTTCATTCCGATGCCCCGCCGCCGCCAACGTTGGCTGGAGACTTCACCAAGGCGCTTTTCCTGAGCCATTACCTTCACGTCGTTGCCATATTCCAAATCGTCGGCGGTTTGCTCCTGGTCATCGGACGCCTTGTCTCTCTCGGCTCGGTTTTGCTTGCTCCCGTCATCGTGAACCATTCCGGAGCGAAGCGCTCGCAATCGAGCTCAAGGACAATGACTGCGGAGTAACCGTGACAACGTTGTGTCCAGGTCCCACCGACACGGATCTCTTTCTGAAGGCGGATCTTCTCGAGACACGCGCATTTCAGAAGCGAGCGTCTCGGCGCCACGGGACGTGGCGAAGGCCGGATACGACGGTTTGATGAGGGTGAGTTGTTTGTGGTGCCCGGCATGATGAACAAAGCTCTCGTGGCGTCGCGGCGCATTCTGTCCGAAGAGGCACAAGCGAGTTTGAACGAAGCGTTCTATAAGAAGGTGCCGCCTGAAGATCAGAAACGGGAGCGCGGCGTGTTCGAAGAGGCCGTTACGTCAAAGCACTGAGCGCGTCCGGCTTTTGCTGTAGTGTGCGCTGTCTTAAGCGCACCGGAGTTCGGTTCATTTCTCCGCTGAGACAGCGGACGCTACAGCTCTGCAGATTTGCGGCTGACACAGCCGCCTCTACAGTGTTGGTGCTGTGAAGCGCTGGTGGCTGGTTGCCGTTATCGTTGTCGTTCTTGTTTTGGTGGGCGCGGGTGCTGCGCTGTACGTTGATTGGACGTGGAAACGAAAACTGTCACCGCGCGGCGGGCGTCCGTTTTTGTCTCGCGTCGAATTGCCGGTGCTGTCGTTTCAGCAGGGAGACAACAAATGGCGCGACGATCCGTTAGGCGGCGTTCCCGAGAACGGCACGCTGGGGGGCGAAGGCTGCGCCGTGGCGGCGGCGGCGATGGTGTTCAAGTTTTACGGGATCGATGTCGATCCGCAGCAGTTGAACTGGTTCCTGGCTGCGACGGGCGGATTCACGGACCAAGGGTGGCTTTACTGGGACCGTGCGGCGTGGTTTGCACCCGATCGGGTGCGCCACGTGTATGAAGATTTGCCCTCGTATCAATTGATCGATTCGAACATCGCGCACGGAAATCCCGTGATCGTGCGCGTGCGGTTGGGTAATGGCATCACGCATTTTGTCGTCATCGCCGGGAAAGACGGTTTCGATTATCTCGTGCGCGATCCGGGCGCCGGCTCTACGAAAGGGCTTTACCCGTTGCGAGAACTCGGCAGTGACATCGAGGCGCTGCGATTTTACCAGCCCATCGCGAATACAAATTCGAACGTCGCAGTGCAGCGCTGAGCGCACAATCCGCAGAGTCCGCGTTCAATCGGATCGTCTGTTCCTTGTTCGCAGAAAAACGCCCCGAACGGTTTCCCGCCAGGGGCGCTGCCTGCCTGTCTCGGTCCCTCAGTTCTACTTAGGTCGACGGGAATCACGTCGAACAGGTTTTCGCCGTGTTGCTGAGTGAAGAACAGCATCGCTCGGTCTTTTCTGAATTTCTCGTCCCGATTAATGCGCGGATCGTGCTGTCTCCCTCGGACATGTGCACGCCGGTCGGTTCGTTATCCTCTTCCCCTGGGACACCGGCCAAGTTGTCCAGCCCGAGCGCGACGAATCGCGCGGCGATGCTTCTTTCCGGATGGTGTTGGTTCAGTTTGTAAGCCCAAATCGAATCGAGCTTATTCAACTGATCGTGCAATGTGTCGCCGCGATCTTCTGTTACCAAGATCGTGTCTCTGTCATCCACGAAAGTAATGATCTCAGGATTGGCCGCGGGCACACCACTTACGGTTTTGTTGAAGACTCGCGCGTTGTCCGCGGCAGCATTTGAATCGGCCATAGCGGCAAGCGCGATAGTGGTAACTACGAGCGAACAGGACTTGGCCTGCTTTGGATTTTTGAGACTTAGTTTCATGGATTTGATTGGTGTTCGTTGGTTTTTGTTTCGGTTTGCGCGGCAATTGACCCGCGCTCGAACACCTACACGCCAATTGTGACGAACCGGTTTAGAATGTGTAAAAGCTGTGTGACTTTTGATATGACAGAGCCGTTACGCGCGTGCAGCCGCTGCGGCTCGACGGCAACGGCGCGGCCATATGGGTTTGACCTAGCCAGCGGTCAGACGTCTCCCTACCGTTGCGCGCTAGAGTTTGTGTTGCTTAATCCGGTTCGCGGCATCTAATCAAAGATAAACAAGTTCTTGGATATTCTCTTTCGTAATCTAATCTAGGGATTCACGCTGGTAAATTTTCGTAGGAAGACTTGCCCGCAGGCCTAACACAGCCTGCTCTTGGGCTGAACAATGAAAAAGGACCGATCTAAGGCAAACGCCCCTGCAGTTTTGAATAATGCCTATTGCTCGAGCGGAATCGAAGGATTGGATGACATTTTGTCCGGCGGCCTGCCGCGCGATTGTTTTTATTTGATTCAAGGCGATCCGGGTTCGGGCAAAACGACTCTGGCATTGCAGTTCTTGCTCGAGGGAGTGCGCTGCGGAGAACGGGTTTTTTACGTAACCCTTTCCGAGACCCGCAGAGAATTGACGAAGGTGACGCGCTCACATGGCTGGTCACTGGATAGTATTCCGCTGCTGGAAATATCCGCTATCGAGCAACTGCTGCGTCCGGAAGCGCAGACCACGGTTTTTCATCCGTCCGAGGTCGATTTGAATAAGGTCAGTAAATTGCTGATGGACGAAGTGAGCAAAACGCGCCCGGCACGCATCGTGTTCGACTCACTCTCCGAATTTCGGTTATTGGCGGAAACGGCCTTACGGTACCGACGCGAATTGCTAAATTTAAAACAACATTTCGCCGAGTGCGGAAGCACGGTGTTGTTGCTGGACGATAAAATGGACAGGGGCTTGATCGGTACCGATCCGCATGTGCTAAGCCTAAGCCACGGAGTTATTGAGATGGAGCAGCTTTCTCCGGATTACGGCACGTCTCGACGCCGGCTGCGTGTGCTGAAACTGCGAGGACTTAAGTTTCGCGAAGGCTATCACGATTACATTATCGAGACCGGCGGATTGCGCGTGTTTCCTCGTCTCGTGGCCGCGGAGCATCACGCAAAATCTCGGCCACCCAAACACGTTTCCAGCGGTATTAAGGAGCTGGACGATTTGTTCGGTGGCGGTTTGGATCGCGGTACCGCGACACTAATTCTCGGCGCCGCAGGCACCGGCAAATCCACGCTCGCTTTGCAGTATGTCAAACGAATGGC
>WNGC01023565.1_pt1 | contig 12395 bp, 11 predicted proteins | sample 5400051 | NCBI WGS metagenome assembly WNGC01 (sample SAMN13153368, study PRJNA577476) | soil metagenome | isolation source: 20 cm soil or saprolite under grassland replicate 2 | place: USA:California | collected 2016-06-15 | reverse complement strand
CCTTCTTGGTTTTCCCGACGAGCATCCATCGGATTGTCACCAGGTCGCGGTCGCGCACGCAGAAGACTTCTTGTTGCACAACCGTGCCGTGGCAGTCATAGGTCCAGGTCGGCCAAGGGTCTGTCGTGAAGCCTGTGCATTGTTTGTACCCTTCCGGGTGAATGGCGTTGGGGTAGACACTGGTCGAGATAGGATATGATTGGCCTTCGATGTCGATCCATGCTTCGAGGTGATTCACGAAGACAAACCGTTCACTCGGCGGCTTGCGCCCCGTGAGCAGCAGCGTATGGTAGCGGGTGGTATTCGCGCCCGCGACTGTGCCGGATGCGAACCCACCGCGACCGTTGGTCTCCAGCCACTCAAGGCCCAGTGCCTGCTCGAAGTTTTGGCATGCGGTGGCGTCAACCTTCATGGCTTCTCTCTCATCAAGAGTGTATAGCCAATGGCAAGAGTTCCTTACTATACGCTATCAGCCATTTGCATAGGTTCCCCTATTCCCCTGATTGTTGAATCAGCTTCGCCACTAATCCCGTCCAGCCCGTTTGGTGACTCGCGCCAATGCCGGCGCCGTTGTCTCCATGGAAGTATTCGTAGAAGGGAACCGTGTCTCGCCAGAGCGGATCTTCCTGGAACTTCGCGGTGCCTCCGAAGACGGGGCGCCGCCCGGTTTGGTTGCGGAGAAAAATGTGGATCAGCCGCCGAGACAATTCCGCGGCGACTTCGTTTAAGGGGATAGTCCGACCAGAGCCGGTCGGACATTCGACTCTATAGTCGTCGCCAAGGAAGTAATGGAACTTCTGGAGTGATTCGATCAGCAGATAGTTGACGGGAAACCAGATCGGGCCACGCCAGTTGGAGTTCCCGCCAAAATTTCCCGTACTCGATTCAGCCGGTTCATAGTCCACTCGATAGTCCATGCCCATCGCCGAGAGCAGATAGGGGTGATCTTTGTGGTAGCGCGAAAGGGCGCGGATGCCGTAGGGAGACAGGAATTCCTCTTCATCCAACATATAACGCAGCACGGATTTCAGCCGGTCGCGGCTCACCAGCGACAGGAAGCGCCGGACCTCGCCATCCTGTGATTGTGTTTCCACGTGCGCGCTGAAGTCGGGACGGTTTTCGATGAACCACTGCATGCGGTGTTTGAACCGGGGGAGACTATCGATCAGTTCAGAATCTAACGTTTCAACCGCAAAGAGCGGGATCAACCCGACCAGTGACCGGACCTTCAAGGGAAGCGTCTGCCCGTCCGGAAGTTGCAGGACGTCGTAGAAGAATCCGTCTTCTTTGTTCCACAACTCGATCTTCTCGTCGCCGATGTTGTTCATGGCCCGGCAGATGTAGACGAAGTGTTCGAAGAACTTGCTGGCGACGTCCTCATACGCACGGTTTTCTCGGGCCAGTTCCAACGCAATCGAAAGCATGTTGAGGCAATACATGCCCATCCAACTCGTCGCATCAGATTGTTCGATGTTACCGCCGGTCGGCAACGGCGCGCTGCGGTCGAAGACCCCAATGTTATCGAGCCCTAGAAAGCCACCCTGGAAGATGTTTTTTCCTTTGGCGTCTTTACGATTCACCCACCAGGTGAAATTCAAGAGCAATTTGTGAAAGACGCGCTCCAGGAAGAGCCGGTCTCCCACGCCTTTCCGCTTCTTGTCGATTTTGTAGACGCGCCAGGCGGCCCACGCATGTACGGGAGGATTCACATCTCCAAACGCCCATTCATAGGCGGGAATCTGGCCGTTCGGATGCATGTACCACTCACGGAGCATCAGGATCAGCTGTTCTTTTGCAAAGGTCGCATCCACCAAAGCTAACGGAATGCAGTGGAATGCGAGATCCCAGGCGGCATACCAGGGATACTCCCACTTGTCCGGCATGGAGATAACGTCGGCGTTATAGAGATGCGTCCAATCCGAGTTGCGTCCATGGAGCCGCTCCCTGGGCGGTTCGGACCAAGTCGGGTCGCCTTTCAACCACCGATTGGCGTCGTAATGGTAGAACTGCTTGCTCCAGAGGAGGCCGGCAAACGCCTGCCGCTGCACGCGCCGCGCGTCTTCCGAGAGATCGGGCGGCGCGAGCTCGTCGTAGAACTCGTTGGCCTCTTGAATACGCTGCGCGAACGTGGCGTTGAAGGCCTCGCGCGGGAGACCTTTCTCGTTATCGTCGTTCGTCAAGCGAAGATGGACAATGTCCGATGCGCCGGGAGCCAGTGAGAGGGTGTAGTGAGCGGCGGCTTTCGAGCCGATCTTGTCGGGGCTCACCGCTCCTTTGTCGCCCCGCACCACGTAATCATGAAAGCTGTCTTTCACATAACGGGCCCCCTCCGTATCGCCGTATAGCCGACTGGTGTTTGTCTCGTTTTCCGTGAACAGCAACGTCGGCTGCCGCTCGCACCAGAGGCGTCGTCGACCGTAGTACTCGTGATCCAGCTCAATGATGCTCATGCCCTTGGCGGCTTTTCCTTCACGCATTCGCGGCCGGCGCGCGTCGAGTCCCCAGGACCAGGTATTCCGAAACCAGAGAGTCGGCAAGAGTGTCAGCTCAGCAGGATCGGGCCCATGGTTGACGACGTGAATGCGGATCAGTAGATCCTCGGGGGAGGCCTTGGCATATTCTACGACGATGTCGAAGTAGCGATTCTCGTCGAAGACGCCGGTGTTGATCAGTTCGTATTCCGTGCCATGGTTCCCTTCATTGCCAGTGAGGCCGAAGACCCGTTCCTTCAGAATGGGATCTTGTCCGTTCCAGAGGGCGATGGCGAAGCAGATATATTGGTGACGATCGGAAATGCCGGCCAGTCCGTCCTCATTCCAGCGAAAGGCGCGCGAGCGAGCCTGGTCGTGAGAAAACGATTCCCAGGCGGTCCCGTGCGGGCTGTAGTCTTCGCGGACGGTACCCCAAGCCCGTTCGCTGAGATAAGGGCCCCAGCGTTTCCAATGTTCCTTCCGGCGGGCGTCTTCATCGAGACGCTTCTGTTCCGCGGTGAGCGGTGATGGACGTGCTGGTTCTAATGCGACGGTTCGGCGTGAATGCGGCATGGGGCTCCTCAGCGGCTCGTGTAGAGGAACGGTCGGCAAAGCAGGCGTTTTCTTACAACCCTAGCAGGAGAATGACCCAGTCCGCCAGCTCCGCTTTCGATATCCCTGAAGCGTGAAGCATATCTCGTGGAAGGGCGGAGCTAATAGCTTATGGCGCATAGCACGGACAAAGACAAGCTTGTGATCGTTCCACGGGCATGCTATCGGTCATACGCCATAGGCTCTTTACTTTCGGATGAGCGTCGAACGACGCTTCATGTAAGAGGTATGAGGTGGACGGCCTGTTAGGACATCCTGCAGGCTCTTCTGTTATCGTTGGGCCTAGGATAGAAGCTGGGTCGAGTTGTGGAACAATCGCGGCAAGTCCTCGGGGTTTCGCCTGCATTATTCATGAAGGATCGTTGCGAAAGCGTGCAGACGCGACGCAAGACGGGTATTCAGAGGCGTGAAACCTTTAAGCATACTTGTGCAGTATGTCGAATGGCTGAACGGAGGGACGGCCTGTCAGTGCCCGGTATCCACGCTTGCATCAGTAGCTTCATGAATCATGTGGGGTATAGGAGGGGAGTTCGATGAGCCGAAGGGTGTAGAGGTATTGGTAGAGCCCTTTACGGTCCATCAGTTCGGCATGGGTGCCGGTTTCCACGAGGCGCCCTTTGTTGAGGACCAGGATGCGATCAGCCCGTTGGATGGTCGTCAAGCGGTGGGCGATCACAAACGTCGTCCGGCCTTTCATGAGTTGTTCCAGCGCCTCCTGGACGAGACGTTCCGACTCACTGTCGAGGGCAGACGTGGCTTCATCCAACAACAAGATCCGTGGATTTTTCACTATGGCCCTGGCGATGGCGATACGCTGACGCTGTCCGCCCGACACATTGATCCCCTTTTCCCCCACGATGGTCTGGTACTGGTCCGGGAAGCTCATGATGAAGTCGTGGGCATGGGCCGCACGGCTCGCCTCCACCACCTCTTCCTCAGTGGCCTCCCTGGCTCCATAACGGATATTGTCGAGAATCGTGCCGCCGAACAAGATCGTCTCCTGCGGGACCAGCGCGATTTGCCGATACCAACTGTCCATTGTGACCTGGCGGAGATCTTGCCCGTCGATGGTGATGTGCCCCTCAGTCGGATCGTAGAAGCGGTGGAGCAAGTTCATTACCGTTGTCTTTCCGGCGCCGGTGGGACCGACGATGGCGACTAGTTCGCCTGGCTTGGCTTCAAACGACACATCTGTCAAGACCGGTTGACGTGGATCGTAGGCAAAGCTGACCTGTTCCGCTCGGATGTGTCCCGAGACGGTGGAGAGCGACATGGCCGTGGGGGAGTCGCTCACCTCGGAGCGTGTGTCCAGAATTTCGAACACCCGTTGGGTGGCACCCTGCGCTTCCCTGATCTGCGCGAACACGCGGGCAGCGGAACTGAAGGGACCGATCATAATTCCGGCAAAAAGGACGAATGCAAAGAGATCGCCCGGCGACACGCTCCCGTCGATGACCTGGCGTCCCCCATACCACAACACGGCCGCTGCGGCGGAAAAGGTGAGGAGGCTAATGACAGGAATAAACACCGCCATGGTGCCGGCCCGTCGCATCGCCAATGTCAAGGTCTGTTCGACTTGCGTGGCAAACCTGGTCTCTTCACGGTGTGATTGGACGAAGGACTTCACGATACGGATGCCGGAGATCACTTCCTCAATCAGTGTACTCAAGGCAGCGGTTTGATCTTGAATCGATGTTGAGAGGGATTTCAGCCTTCGCCCGAAGAACTTGGCTACGAGGACGAGCAAAGGGAGCAGAACCAGGATCAAGAGGCAGAGCCGCCAATTCATCGTCAGCAAGAACGTGATCCCTCCGACGAAGGTCACGAGTTGTTTCACACTGTCGATGGGCGTTTCGGTGACGACCGACTGGATCACCGTCACATCGTTCATGAGCCGTGAGAGGAGTTCGCCGGTTCGCCGTCGGGCAAAAAAGCTCACTGATAAGGTCTGTAGATGCGCAAAGAGATGCTGACGGAAGTCGGCGACGATACGCTGCGAAATCCATGCAGTCAGATAGCTATGGCCCATCGAACAGAGCCCTTGCAGGACGACGAGTCCGAGAAAGACGGCGATCAAGTCCGTCATTCGGGACTGGTCGTGCTGCACGGTTATGATGTCCCACAGGGTGCCGGCCAACCGCAGCAGGGCCAGATTGATGGCGGCGACACCCATGACCAGCAGGCCTGCCAGCACCATGCGGGACAGGTAGGGCTTCAGGAACGGGAGAAATCGTGAGAAGGTGGACATGATGAGAGGTGATCTTAGAGGAGGCGGCAAGGGAAAACCAAGAAAGAACGGCAGAGAGGGAGACGCACGCTGGAAGCGTTGTCGATAGCTATAGCTGTGCGATGGATTCGATCAGGTTCTTGTTTATGGCCACGAAATCCGAGCGATCCTTATTATCGACCACCACGTCGGTGAGGCTGATGAAGAGACGTTGTTCTTCGTTGATCGCATCGGACACACGATTCCGCATGGGAGGAATGAGAAAGTCGCCAACGTAGATGCAGTTCACAGTCCGGACGCGGATGCGAACCTTCTTGCCTTCGGGCACGGACCCCTCCTTCCCCTTCTCGGGTGGGCCTAGCTTTTACGACGTTCAAACTTTTGACGCCGGCGCAGCTTCTTGTACTTGTGCTTGCGCATTTTCTTACGGCGTTTTTTTAGCACACTGGACATGCGTTCTCTCTCCTGCAAGGGGCGGAGTCTAGAAGTTTTTGCCTCAAATTGCAAGGTCATCAACGGATTAAATTCTTCATGGTTGGGCCAGAGCCGTGCGACTGGACTGGGGGACCTGGAATGCAGTGAGGGTTGGCTCACGAGCGCTTGACCTACCTGATACCCGTTCCTATACTGCAACCAGGATGTGTCCGTACAAATACCCACTGTTTCCCGTCTTGGTCCTGCTCGGCTCGATAGCCTTGATCGGCCCAACTTGAGCGGCTGCGGGAAGAAGCCCAGGGCGATTTCGAGATATTTAGTACCATCACGTTGGACTTCGTGATCGAGCGCATTATGATCGAAGGAGACGACATTGATGTGTTTGTGCATTGGCAAGGGCTGTGGAAAAAAGATGCGGACGATCCGGGTCTCCGTCAGCGAGGTCATACGCGATTGCAATGGGTCGGAACACAGTCGATCCTTTTACGCGGGGTTCAAGGCGATGCTCCATTCGGTATGAAAGCTCGGCAGGCCACGATCGATCCCACACGTTCTTCCAATAAGAAGTAATCCATGCCATCTCTTCGATCTCGTGCCCTGGTGCAGGCCGATTTCTTGGTTATTGGGAGCGGTGTGGCCGGTCTTCGCGCGGCGTTGGAACTGAGCCGCTCTGGCCGTGTCATGGTGCTGACGAAAGGGCATCCGCTTCAGAGCAGTTCGATCCATGCGCAGGGCGGGGCGCTCGGGAGGCCGCCCACAGCCGAAGCCGAATTCTGCGCGCGCGGGGGGATGCGACGGGGAACGAGATGGTACGAGTGTTGATTGCCGAAGTGAATCGGCAGGAACGTATTCGGCGATTAGATCATCACTTTACCGTGGATCTCGTGGTCGACGCCGGACGTTGCTGCGGGGCCGTTGTGCTGGATGAAGGGTCTGGTCGCCAGTTCGTGTTACCGGCTCGTGCGATCGTGTTGACCACCGGCGGGGCCGGGCAGATCTATGCGAGGACGACAAATCCCCCGAACGCCACCGGTGATGGTATGGCCATGGCACTGCGCGCGGGTGCGGTGCTTCAAGATATGGAGTTCGTGCAATTCCATCCCACCGCACTATATCTGCCGTCGAGTCCGCCGTTCCTGCTGTCGGAAGCGATGCGAGGAGAGGGTGCGCAGCTGCGTAATAATAAAGGGGCCCTGTTCATGCAGCGGTACCACCCATTGGGGGCGTTGGCGCCGAGAGACATCGTGTCGCGGGCAATCTTGGCGGAGATGGCGGCGACGAAAGCGCGTCATGTCTATCTTGACGTCACCCACTTGGGGGCAGAGTTCGTGAAGCGGCGATTCCCGACGATTTATGCGACATGCCTTCGTTATGACATCGATATCACGGAAGAATGGATCCCTGTGTCTCCCAGCGCGCATTATATGATGGGTGGGGTTTGGGCTGATCTGAACGGTGCGACAACGGTTCCAGGTCTCTTTGCCGCCGGGGAGGTGGCTTGTAGCGGTGTGCATGGAGCGAATCGCCTGGCGAGTAATTCCTTGCTCGAAGGATTGGTGTTTGGCGTGCGTGCGGCATTAGCAGCCGTGGCTTTTTCCGCCAGGCACGAGTTCTCGGCACTGTCGTCTCAGGAGGCCACACTCCGAGCGGGCCAATTCGGTACACTGGAGGATGCGGAAAAGCTGCGCAGCTCACTTCGGCGAACGATGTGGGGACAGGTCGGCGTCATTCGTTCGGGTGAGTCACTCATCCGGGCCTGTGCGCAACTGTCACGGTGGTCCCAACTCGTGACCCAGCCGTTTGCAAACCGAGCCGCGCTGGAAGTGAAGAACATGGTGCAGGTGGCGCAATGTGTCGCGGAAGCGGCGCTGTGGCGAGAGAATAGCGTCGGGGCACATTACCGGGCAGATTTTCCAGAGGCCAAACGGGCCGGTTGGCAACAACACAGTCGCCTAGTGAGTGGAGAAGTCGTTAGTGGGAAGACATTACAGAAATCGCGGGGGTTGCTGTTGTCTCTGCGGGGGCGTATCGGCTAATCGGACGTTCCGTAATGACGCCATCGTGGACAAGGAACGTGCGGTAGTATCGGAGAACCTTCCGGACGTATTGCCTGGTTTCATCGAATGGGGGGAGTGTCTGATAGTGGTCAACCGCATTCTCTCCTGCATTGTAGGCCGCCAGGGCCAGGGGTAAGTTCCCATGGAAGCGGTCGAGCAGTTGGCGTAAGTATTTCGTTCCTCCGCCCACATTATCATCCGGATCATACATATCCCGCACATCCAAACGCACGGCGGTCTGTGGCATCAGTTGCATCAGGCCGATAGCGCCGGCGCGAGAAACCGCTTGTGGATCAAAGTCCGATTCAGCTTTGATGACGGCTCGGATCAACGCGGGGTGGAGCTGGTGCTGCGAAGAGTGCCGGCGAATGACTGGCTCGAGTTCTCGCTCGGACAAGGTGACATGGAATCGGCTGGACTCGACCTCAATTTTTCGATAGCGCGAGTCTGACGGGACGTTGGTGAGGGAGATCGAGCCGTCGCGCCCGACGAACTGATAAATTTCTGCCTTGGTTGTTGGTACGAAAAAGGACAGCGAGCCGATTCCCGCGATCACCGTCGTGGTGAGTCCAATGGCTGCGTGCCGCCGAAGGGTCGTGATTATTAAAGAAAAGGTGTTGTGCATGGTTGAAACGATACCAGGCTCCCAGTGGGTGTCAAGAAAATGCATGTCTTGTGCCTGGATGCCTGTAATAAAATAGTAAGGGAAAACAACAGGGTTTGTGGGAGTATGGAACGGCTAGGGTTCTAGAAAACGCGTTCGGTTTGCCATAAATAGTCTGTGGAGTTGCTGGGTAAGAAGTCCAGGTGTCCCATTCCCCACCGGATGTCCGTCCACCATGGTGACCGGCATCACTCCCATACTTGTGTTGGTGAGAAAACACTCGTCTGCTTTATGAATTGCCTCGATCCCGAAATGTCCTTCTTCAACCGGGATCTGTGCCTCTTGCGCGAGGCTGAGCACGATGTCGCGCGTGATCCCGTCCAGCAGGCCGCATGCAAGTGCCGGGGTGCAGAGCTGGCCTGCTCGGACAAAAAAGAGATTGCTTGGATGTTGTTCAAAAAGTTGGTGGCCTTGATCTGGGGCGAGAGCGCGCTGGGCAGGTTCCTTCTGGTTCGGGCGACGATCAGGTTCACACCGATTCGGTATTGTTCAGGTGGGGGAGCGTGAAGCGGTTTGGTCATGATCACCACGGTGGGGGTTGGGCACAGGGCCGGATCGAGACCGATGTCGCCGGCTCCTCGGGAGATGGTGATGCGAAGGTACGCGTCGGTGCGTTCGTGTCCGACGTCATTCCTTGTCATGGCTTCGTGGAGGAGTGCCGGCCACCTGTGCTCGAGAATTGGGATAGCCAGGCCGATCGCGTCTGCAGATCGTCGAAGCCGAGCAAGATGCAGGTCCCGCATAAAGATTCGGCTCCCGTAGGAGCGAATCGTTTCATAGACGCCATCGCCATAGAGAAAACCATGATCGAAGACGGAGACAACGGCCTCCTCTTCTTTTACGAACCGATCATTGAGATAAATCCACATCGTCACGTCTGTTGCAGCGCGCTGAAGAAGGCCTGGGCCTTCTGGAGCGTTTCCTCGTATTCCTTGGCCGGATCTGAGTCGGCGACAATCCCGGCACCGACTTGCAAGTAACCCTTCCCCCCACACCATACCAAAGTTCGAATCACGATATTGAGATCGAGGTCGCCGTTCCAGCCGATGTACCCAAATGATCCGGTGTAGGGGCCACGGCGCACCGGCTCCAACTCCTCAATAATTTCCATGCACCGGATTTTTGGTACCCCCGTGATGGTGCCTCCAGGAAATAGCGACTGAATCAGATCGAAGGGCGTGGCGTCCGGCTTCAAGGCACCGCTGATATTGGACACGATATGGCTGACGTGGGAGTACTGCTCAATCGCCATGAATTCATCGACCTGCACGCTGCCGAACCGGCAGACGCGGCCCAGGTCGTTCCGTTCGAGATCGACGAGCATAAGGTGTTCCGCCCGCTCCTTTTCACTCGAGAGTAATTCGCCGATGAGGCGATGATCGTCAGGAGCGTCGAGCCCGCGCGGTCTTGTTCCAGCCATCGGGCGCGTGTCCGCCTGCCGGTCGCGCAGGCGGACTAGCCGTTCGGGCGAGGAGCTGATCAACGTGACATCGTTGAAGTGTATGAGCCCTGAGAAAGGCGAGGGATTAACGGCTTGGAGACGTCGATAGAGTTCCTGCTCGTAGGATGATCGATCCGCGCCATCGTTATAGGCGCTGGGAGGTTGGAGAGTGAATCGATGCGACAGGTTGGCTTGGTAGATGTGTCCTGCCGCAATGTACTCCTGGCAGCGCCGGACTCGATCGAGGTAGGCATCCCGCGTTTGGTTTGGATGAAAGGCCATCTGATCGAGGGAGGGAGGATTCTTGAGGGGAGCGGGCCTTCCGCTCAACTTGGCTTCCCACTCGGTCAGCCGGTCTAAGCCCTCGCGATAGAGTTTCTCTCGTGGCTCTTTCAAAAACCGTTCCATGGGCGGACAAAAAATAATCTGCAGAAGATCGGATTGATGATCGACGGCGGTGATGATGTCATACAGACCGAATTGCAGATGGGGCAAACGCAGATCGTCTTTGGCGATAGATGGAAGCGTTTCAAATTCGCGCACGAGATCGTAGCTGAGGTAGCCGATGGCTCCGCCCCAAAAAGGCGGCAGGCCTGGAGGAAGCTCGATCTGGGGGGATGCGAATAGTCGGCAGAGGCTTCCGAATGGATCTTTCGACGAGCACTCGTGTCCTTTGTGGGTGCGAAGGGAGGCCCGTCCATATCGCTCAGTCAGCACCGAGAAGGGGCTACTCCCTAGAAAGGAATAGCAGGCTCCGCCGTCTGCTCCCTTTCCGCTGTCAAGTAAGAACGATGGCAGAGAGGGAGACGCTATCAGGCGGTACAACTCAAATGGTGTCTTCCCTTGGCCGTCCATCGTGAGGACCAGGGGCTGTGGAGGACCGTCCAGGAACGATGGTTGTGAGAAACGAGTCATGGGTGAATGCGTATCGTTCTACACATATGCGCCACTCACTATACCCCACTGTTCCGGCTGTGTCACAGCGCATAGTCGGCTTGACAAATTTAGGATGATTCTGCTTGAATTGCGCGCCCGCCATCGGCAGAGTCCTTGCGTTATAGGCTGCATTGCACTCTCCTCCGTGGGTACGACATGCCCCCTTCACAAGATCCATTGTACGCGGGGCTCGGCCAAGCGGTTCGGATCGGAACCGAGCTGCTTGCTGCGTTGATTGTCGGAGGAGGGTTGGGTTGGTTGTGTGACACATACCTCTTCGGCTCCACTCCCTGGGGGATGGTCGGAGGTCTTGTGTTGGGCGTCGTGGCCGGGATCAGGAATGCATACCGGTCGGCGCAGCGGTGGCCGAAGACATAACGCGATTCAATAGAAAGTACGAAAGCGCCATGGAAGAAAGTCCGCTTCATCCGTTCGAGCTTCACAATTGGATACCGATTTCACTCGGCGGATTGGATATTTCCATTAATAAAGCCGTTGTCATCATGTGGGTTGTCGTCTCCCTGGTGGCGGTGCTCATGGTGGTGGCCGGCTCTTTATTCTCTTCTGCAACTTTATCGGGTTGATCCCCGGCAGCTACACCGTGACGAGTCAGATTGTTGTGACGGCTGTGTTCGCCTGCTTGGTGTATGGGCTCAGCCTGGTCATGGGATTTTTTCTGCATGGGATCAAGTTCCTGGGCATTCTTGTTCCCCCCGGTACGCCTGGGTGGTTGTTGCCAATGATGATTCCGATCGAGTTGATCAGTCAATTGGCACGGCCTATTTCACTGGCCGTGCGGTTATTTGCGAATATGACGGCGGGCCACGTGACTCTCGGGGTCCTGTTCGGCCTGACCATTAGCGGTGGATTGTTGATCGGGTGGTTGCCCTTTGCGTTCACGGTCGCGATGAATGGATTGGAAGTCGGTATCGCGTTCATTCAAGCCTATATTTTTACCGTGTTGACCTGCGTCTATTTGGGGGACGCATTCAATTTGCACGGCCATGATGAGCACGTGCACTAGCGCGTGTGAGTTCAGACAAAGGAGGAGTAGGACACAATGGATTCAGCAGCAGCAGCATTGTTGGGCATGGGGTTAGCGGCGGCAGGGTTTGCCGGAGCCGGTGTGGGGATCGGCTACATCTTCGGGAAGATGATTGAGGCGGTGGCCCGCCAGCCGGAAGCAGAAGCCCGCGTCGGAAAGTATATGTGGATCGGGTTCGCGTTGGTGGAAGCCATCGCGCTGTACGGTCTGGTCATTGCCTTCATCATCATGGGCCTCCGCAAATGAACTTGCAAAATTCTGAGTTGAAAGTTCTGAGTGTAGAGTTGTCGGAAATTCATAACTCAGAACTCAGCATTCAAAACTACACCGAAGGTGGTTATGCCGCAGTTTGAATCTCACTTTTTTTCTTCCCTGATTTTTTGGGAAGTCCTGTCATTTGCGATTCTCCTCTTCGTGCTCTACAAGTTTGCCTTTCCCGGCATCTTGAATGCGTTGGAAGAACGGGAAAAGAAAATTAAGGACAGTCTTGATCAAGCCGAGCGACAC
>WNGC01006355.1_pt1 | contig 12399 bp, 9 predicted proteins | sample 5400051 | NCBI WGS metagenome assembly WNGC01 (sample SAMN13153368, study PRJNA577476) | soil metagenome | isolation source: 20 cm soil or saprolite under grassland replicate 2 | place: USA:California | collected 2016-06-15 | reverse complement strand
GAAGGAAACCACAAACCAAAAAGAAAGGGACAACAATGAATGCACTAACTTACTCAAATAAAGCACGAATACTGCCACTGCTCATCGCGCCGGCACTGCTCGCGCTCCTGTCGCCCGCGTCGGCTACGTTGCCGCCGGGGAACACAGTCGCCCAGTGGAACACGATTGCCGAGAACACAGTAGTGGGCTCGGGCGCGTTCCAAGGAGAGGGCTACATCTACATGGCCTACACCGCGGCTGCCGTGTATGACGCTGTCGTCGCGATCGAGGGGGGCTTCCAACCGTATGGTCCACCGATCACGGCGCCGCCGGGGGCATCGGTCGATTGCGCAGTCATCGAGGCTGCCTACCGGACGCTTGTCAACTATTTCCCGTCACAGGCAGGAACTCTCGGCGCGCTATACGCCGAGGCGCGCTCGAACTTCGGCGGTTGCACCGGCGATGGCGGCGGGGGCACCGCTGTTGGACTACAGGCCGCGAACGACATCATCATCCTACGCACGGGCGACGGGCGGCTGACCCCGATCGGCACCACGTCGCCTTTTCCCACGCTGCCGCCAGCCCCGGGCGTGTGGCGACTGACGCCGCCATTCGCGCTGCCGCAGACGCCGTGGGTGGGGAACGTTCGCAGATTTATCCTGCAGAGCGTGGACCAGTTTCTGCCCGATCCGCCGCCGTCCCTTCAGAGCGATGAATGGGTTGAAGCGTTCGATCAGACCAAGGCCTACGGCGCCCTGACCGGCAGTTTGCGCAGTGACGAGCAGACCTTTATCGCAAAGTTCTGGTCGGCGAACGTGATCCGCCAGTACAATCGAGTCGGGCGCGACATCGCAGCAACGCGCGGCCTCGGCCTGCTCGATACAGCACGGTTGGCGGCAATGGTCAACGTCGTCGCTGCCGACGCAATGATGTCTATGCATCATGCCAAATACCACTACTTGTTTTGGCGACCGGTCACTTCGATCAACGGATCGCTTGACCCCAGCGCAGTCACAAACGACGGCTTCGGTCCCGTGCCGGGTTATCACGATGGTAACCCAGCTACTGTCGAGCAGGCGGGCTGGCGGCCGCTCTTGACCACGCCTAACCACCCGGAGTACCCCTCGGCGCACAGCACGCTTACATCGGCAATGACCGAGGTGTTTAAGACTTTTCTAGGGACCAACCATATCGACCTCGATATTCACGGCTTGGACCCTGCAGGTCCTCCGAATAACCTGAACGCGGTACGGCACTTCGACATGCCTAACGACCTCCGGCAGGAAGTCATCAACGCCCGAATCTGGGCGGGGCTGCACTACCACTTCTCCTGTGTTGCCGGTATGGTCCTCGGCCGCCAGGTCGCCAACTTCGACCTGAGCCACGCCTTCCAACCCGTTGAGTAGAAGTTCTTGCAGCTAGTCCGATGACGCGGATTGATCACTCGAACGCAGGCAATTGCAAACGATTGAGAGACTGGAGCAGCTCGACGCCCGCCCGCCGCCTCTGCGGCGGCGGGCTCATGAGCAAGAGAGGAGCGGCTAAGCCCGACAAATCGTAGCACTCGAAGCACTGATTTCGGCGGTCATCGCTACGGCAGGACTTCACGCCTGTGAACGGTAATGGGTGAGCCGTCGGCAATGAACGCGGAGCGGGGTTGCTGGCTTAACGTTGCAGCGAATTGTTCGCCGTAAAGACTCGCGACGTCGGCATTCAATTCAAAGCTGCTCGCATTCCAAATTATCCATCGGGGATGCTCGACTCGATATTCGCCGCAGCCGCTGCGAAGACAAGTGTAACCCCAGTAATGCTCGGTGATAAATTCGGCGTGAGATCCCGCTGGAATTGATTGTGGTTGACCGGGTGCATTCATCTTAAGCGACTCCCATTTGCGGCCGCGTCGCCACGAGTATTCCACCTTCAAATTCTCATCGAGATGTTCGATTTCATGCTTCATCGGTAAGGCGACGTAATTTTCGCCGTAGCATGCGCGCGCGAGGAACGCGATCGCGCGCCGCGGAACAAGCTCACGGATGAAAACTACCCCGCGCCGCCAGGTGTCCGCCGATTTTCTCCGGACGTAGAAGCGCAAATTCACTTCTTCGAAATCGCGGTGCAGTGGAATGGGGAAACCCAGGAGGCGTGTATCCAGGAAAAGAAATCCGACTACGCTCAGGAATGTCTCGCCGTTTTCAAAGTCGATTTCTGTGCCCGAGGGAACCAGCGGCGCGATCAGCCGATGATCGACGACATAGTTCAGCATCGCGAGGTAACGCCAGTTAGCAGTGAGAAACGGTTGCACCTAAAGATTTGCCGGTTCAGGCGACAACTGCCGTCAAACGCTCAACCAAGAAAGCACGAAGCAAGCGCATGAAGAGTGTAGGACTAGCTTACTCTGAGTTGGATCGAACAGCTCGACGCCCGATCGGAAGTCACTGCAACAATTTTTCCAAGGATGGACTTCGTTGCGTGCCCAGCGCGGTAGCGCGGGCGTAGTGTTTTCTGGCGAGTTCCTTCGAGCCGGGCTGCGTGGTGATGAGAATGACCGCAAGATTAAAATGCGCATCGCCGTCGTCAGGGTTGTTGGCGAGAGCCTGAAGGATCTCCTTCTCTGCCTCTTGCTGTCGTCCTTTTTGGCTGGCGGCGATACCGAGATAATTGTGCGCCGTGGCGCTTTTTGGATTGATCGCGACCGCGTTCGTTAAGTCCGCGATCGCATCGTCGAATTTCGACTGCCGATATTCAACAATCCCCAAGGTGGTGAGCAGAAAATCGTTGTCGGGCGCAATCCCCACGGCCTTTTTCAAGGCTGACTCCGCCGAGCGCAGATTGCCGGTGCGAACGTAAACGACACCAAGGTTCGAAAGCGCGTCAAGGTTGTTGGAATCTTCGGCCAGGATTTGCTGATATTGCTTTTCAGCTGCTTTGTAGTTGCCCTGCTGAAAGTTCTTCTTCGCGCCGCGAACGAGGCCCGCGATTTTCGGTGATACACCGGTTTTAGACGAATCGGGCCCTTTCGTTGCCGCATCGCTCTCGCCACGTGACGTTGCATTTGCGTCGGCTTTCGCAATGCCGGTCGCCGATTTTTTTTCAAAGACAAAGCTCGCTTTAAATAAGCCGGCCTGCTGGTCTGAAACTGAGACCACTGGCTGCCGGAGCAAAGCAAGCTCCTCTGTGGTTAAGCTTGTAACCGGTTGCGCGAGTAATTCGATTTGGCGGTTTAACGCGTCTGATCTGATTTTCAATCTATCCAGCTCCGCGATTACGACCTTCCTTGCTTCGTCGCGTCGCGCTTCTTCCTGGCGTTCGCGGACGACGATGTTGCGCAACAGTTCGTTTTCTCTGGCGAGCTTCCCGGATTCCTCACTATTTGCACCCGCCAGCTTCGCACCTTGAAGCTCCGTACCTGCCTCATCCAACTGAACTCCAAGCTCGGCAGCTCTAGCTGCCAGATAATCATTTGTCTTCTCGCTCACGGACAGTCGCTGTTGGAGTTCTCCTAATTGCTGGTTGATCTCGGCAAATTTCTGCGCCTTAATCGGATCGCTCTCGCTAAGAGTTCGGACCTTTTCCTCCGCATTGGCCAATTTCTGTTTTAAATCCTCCTTCTCCGTCAAAAGCAACTGGACACCGTGTTCGACTTCCCTCGCGACATTCAATTTGGCCAGCGCTTCATCGCGCTGATGCTCAAGCGTGATGATTTGATTGTTCGCCGCGGCGAATTTCGCCTGAATATCGTTCCTTTGCTCTTCCGCCGCCACACGTGACTGATCGGCTGCAGCTACGGACTCTTTCAAACGGGCAATCTCCGCGCGCAATTCTTGCTGATCGCTCACGCCCTTTTCCTGCGAGGCGTGCGACTCTCGTAAGGATTCCTGAGCGTGTACGAGCTGATCGCGCGTCTGTTGTTCTGACTCCCTGGCTTTGTCGAGTTCGCTTTGTGTTTGCTCGAGCTTGGAATTCGTTTCCTTCAGACGGGCATCGACATTCTCCTTCTCTTTGCGTGCGGTTTGAAGGTCGTTGCGCGATTTCTCCAACGCCGCCTGAAGTTGATCGATGTTGCTGCGCAATTTTTTTGTTGACTCTATGACCGACGCATCGCGCGATTCCTGGATGCTGCCTTCCACTGGTTGTGAGGCTACAACTTCAGGGCCGGGCTCGGACCAGCTCTCGGTTTCGGGCAGTGATGGAACAACTTCGGGCAAGGGACTTGAACGGGCACTGAGCGCATTTTGCCTCGTCATCCTTTCCTGGATTCGCAAGATTCCTTCGCTGATCTTTCGGCCGCGATATTCGACAATCGCTGGCTGCCAATCAGCATGCGATTTACGCAATTCCGCGATCAGGCTTCCAGCGAATCGATATTTGGCCAAAGCCGTCTTGAATCGGCTTTCACGCTCCAGCTTTTCGCCCTGTTGCGCGGAGAGATAGGCTTTCAAGAAAATTTCACTCGGATCATCCTGCTGTCCTACAAGCGTGGTGATTCCCAGGAGAAAACAGAGGATTAGCGAAGCCACACCGGCTCGCTTCATACCGAGGCGAAGCGCAATGCCAGGCGATCCGGGGGCAGCTTTTTGTTCCACTGGCGCCGAGAATTACTGGAGAGCACGGGGAAAGTCGAGCCCTTTATTTGCAAAAAAAGATTCGAATTTTACAATCTTATTTCCGCCAATGGTGGTCGTAGCTCAATGGTAGAGCCCCAGATTGTGGTTCTGGTTGTTGCGGGTTCGAGTCCCGTCGACCACCCGGCTTTGCAAGTCCCAAATCCCAAATCCCAAGCTACAAATTCGTTTAATCTTGCCTATGGGAATTGGTACGTGGGGCTTGAGATTTTTGATTGTGTGCCTGTAGCTCAACCGGATAGAGCTTCTGACTTCGGATCAGAAGGTTGGGGGTTCGAATCCCTCCAGGCACGGACTTACGTTCATTTTTGCTCCCGCCCGATATCCGTATTGCACCTGCGAGCAGAATAATTACTGATCTTAGAAAATGGCGAGGGTACACCGACACGAAGAGTTCATGCGCGCCGCGCTGAATGAAGCTAAAAGGGCGCTCGGCCAGAAAGGACATCATCGGGAAGCGGGCCGGGATCACGCTGAGATTGAGTGCCTCCGCAATTTCGGCGGACCCGTGCCACCGCGCGCTACGCTGTACATTACTCTGGAGCCGTGTTCGACAGTAGGACGCACTGCTCCATGCGCGGATGCGATCCTAAACGCTGGCATTAAAAACGTGGTCGTAGGCACGATTGACGTAAACCCGCGGCACTCCGGCAAAGGCATCACGCAGTTACGAAATGCGGGTGTTAAAGTGCGGGAAGGCATTTTGGCCGACGAGTGCACAAGACTAAATGAGGCTTTCAACAAGTGGATCATCAGTGGCCGTCCCTTCGTCATCGCAAAATGCGGGATGTCGCTTGATGGTCGCTTGACGCGCCGTGCCGCCGAGCATCGGTGGATCACTGGTCCTTTCGCACGGCGCCACGCGCGTCAGCTTCGCGCACACGTGGACGCGGTGCTTGTTGGAGCGGAGACGGTACGCGCAGACAACCCGCGATTAACCGTGCGCGGTGTGCGCCGCGCGCGGCAACCCTGGCGTGTCGTGCTCACGCGTTCGGGCAACCTTCCACGGCCGGCTCACTTATTTTCCGACCTGCTCGCATCACGAACGCTGATTTATCGAGGTAAATCGCTGGCTGCCGTGCTGAAAAATCTTGGCAAACGAGGTGTTACGAGCGTGCTGATTGAGGGTGGGGGCGAAGTGCTCGGCCAGGCGCTCGACGCGCGTCTCATTGACAAGGTGCAACTTTATCTCGGTCCGATTTTGACCGGAGGACCAGTCATCGCGTTCCCCGGTGGCGGAGCCGAAAACACCGCGAATGCATTGCGCCTTCGCTGCATTTCATATAGACGAATCGGGCGGAGCGTTTGCATAACTGGATATCCGGAAGAGGTCGGGCAGGGTAAAAGGGGGAAACCTTTCGACAGGCCTCCTGTTTAATCATTAGGAGGTAAAACAATGAAGAGACTTCTGTTTATTGCACTGGTGGCGGGAGGCTTGACCTTTGCCGCGGTGCCCCGCTCCGATGCTGGAGTTTACTTCAACATTGGGTTTGGACCGGGTTACTACGGATATTACCCTTACGGCTACTATTATCCGTATCGTTATCATTATTACCGGCCCTACTACTGGTACGGCGGACACCGTCATTATTATCGCCACCATCGTCACCACCATTACTACCGATATTAAGGTGACGCAGGATCTAGAAAACAGATTGAGCTGGCTCGAAAGCAATTTCGAGCCAGCAGCATTTTAGGGAGGATCCTTTCGCTGCGGGAGATTTGCGAAAAAAGCCGGTCTACTTTTTTGGATTAGCCGACTCCGCTGGTTTCGTCACAGGACTTCTGACTGGCTGATCAATCTGGAACTCTTTCTTTAGCTGCTGAATCAATGCCGGCAGTTCTTTTTGCCGCTCCTCTTCGATTTGCTGCCGGAGCGTTTGTTCGACCTTCCGCCGTTCCTGAACGTAACGGGATTCAAATTGAGCGCGCTCCTGCGGACTCAGATGAAGACCGGATTCGCGAAGCGCGGCCTCCGTCTCACGTTGAATCGTCTGCCGCCGCAGATTCTCTCGCTGCCGCATCATGTTGCGCTCTTCGGGACTCATCTGCACCCAACGCTCTGCGTTGCGCCGGAAATTCTGCCGGGCTTCCGGCGGCATCGCGAGCCAGCGCTCACGGCTGCTTTGACCCGCTGGCCCGCGCGCAGAGCCAGCGCCCTGACCTGCCGGTGGTCCGTGCGGGGGCCCGGGCATCGGCCGGCTGATCGCTCGATGTGACTGAGGTTGCGCTTGCGCAGCGGCGCAAGACAAAACAAAAATCGATAAAGCGACGACTAGCTCACAAGGCCGGCTTTTCGTCCCACACGTTATTTTCATCCCAGGCGATCAATTCATCCAGATCAGCCACGACGTCATAATCTTGTGGATCGATTTTGGCCACCACCTCTAGATCGTTTCCAGACGGTGTCTGTGAGATTGGATGGCGCGTGGCGATAGCCATGCCGACCACGATGATTGCCACAGCTGAGGCTGCAACAAGTCTTCGCAGGCTAAACCAGTTTCGCGCTCGCTCGAAACGAGTCGCTTCCTGGCGGATCTTTCTTACTACGTTGCGGGCAAAAAACGGCGAAAGACTGGGCTCGGGAACGCGGCCCAGAATATCCCACAACCGTTTGTCATCTTGAGGTTCCATGGTCTCCTCTTAATTGAACTACTTGCAGCTTCGGAAGTTGCGCCGAATAAGGTGTCAAGATTGACACTATATTCCTGGGGCTTCAAGAAAACCTTCTAGCTGTCGAATACGAGTTGGGTGGCGCATTTTGCGCAAGGCTTTTGCTTCGATCTGGCGAATCCGCTCGCGAGTGACTTGGAATTGCCGACCGACTTCCTCCAAAGTTCGGCTGTATCCATCGATCAGGCCAAATCGTTGCTCGAGCACTTGTCGTTCGCGATCGGTGAGCGTCTCCAGCACGTCCTTGATTTTTTCCTTCAGCAAAACAATGGCGGTCATGTCGCTCGGATTTTCGGCCCCTCTATCTTCGATAAAGTCCCCGAAATTCGTTTCCTCGCTCTCACCCACAGGAGACTGCAGTGAGATCGGTTGTTGGGCCATCTTGAGGACTGCCCGAACGCGATCAACTGGCAGCAGCACTTCTTCGGCCACTTCTTCGGGCGTAGGTTCTCGTCCGTATTCCTGCACCAGCTGTTTTTGAACGCGCATGAGCTTGTTGATCGTCTCGATCATGTGCACGGGAATTCGGATCGTACGCGCCTGATCGGCGATGGATCGTGTGATCGCTTGCCGAATCCACCACGTCGCATAAGTGGAAAATTTGTAGCCCCGACGGTATTCAAATTTCTCCACCGCTTTCATCAGGCCCATATTGCCCTCCTGGATCAAGTCGAGAAACGAAAGGCCTCGATTGGTGTATTTTTTTGCGATTGAAATAACCAGACGCAGATTGGCTTCCACCATCTCGGTCTTGGCCTTGAACGCCTGGCGCAGCCAAGTCTTCAATGTCCGATACTCTTCGGCATAGTCGGAAAGCGAAAACCACAGGCTCTTTTCCAATTCACGAACTTTGTTCTGAAGCTGGAGACGTCTTTTTTGGCTTCGAGGATTTTTTGCCAGCTCGGTGCGCAGGTACAGCGACGTGTGGTGCGCGTCGTCGGCCAGGTGCACAAATTCCTCTGTGACTCTTTGCTTCAGGTAAAAATACGGATAAATCCTTTGCAGCGAACCCAGCGTTTTTTGCAACGCCCTTATTCCCCGGGATCGCTTTTTTAACGAGTTGCGCCCAATCTCACAAAATTTTTGGGCGATCGCCGTGCTTAATTGCTCGACCTGTTTGCACAAGCGAGGGAGGTTCTTCATGTATCTTTCGCGGCTCTCGATTTTCTTATCGAGGATCACGCGATCGAACCGTTCGCGGCCTTCGAGGAGCTTCCGGGCAAGTTCCAGATGCGCGCGCGCGACAAAGCCAAAGCGACTGATGTGCTTCTGGACCATCCCTTCGGCTTCCTCAATTCGTTTGGATATTTCAACTTCCTGTTCCCGAGTTAGCAGGGGGACCTGACCCATCTGCTTGAGATACATCCGCACCGGATCGTCGAGAATATCAACCTTCGGTTCCGTTCTCTCATCTTCTTCGTCCTCGTCAGCGTCTTTTTTGCCATCCTTATAGCGATCTACTTCGGACGCTTCGATAACGTCAATTTCCAGGCGGCGCAGCCGCGTCAGGATCATATCCAGTTCGTCAGCGTCGGTGACGCCCTCTGGCAACGCCTCGTTTAGATCGTCAAATGTGAGGTAGCCTTGTTCTTTTGCCAGTTTGATCAGTTCGCGAATGCGATTCTGGACTTCAACAGCAGAATACAAACCAGATAGCGCTATCGGCGCGGCATCCGGCAATTGCCCATTATGAGATCGCGCCGAGCCGGCCCTGGTGCGCGCGATTTTGAACGAAGCCCTTTGTGAGTTCTTCTTCAGATTCCGCCTGCCAACGAGATGTTTTCTTGAGACCACGCGGTGATGCTTGCTTCCATTAAGCCGTTGCGCCGACGATTGTCGGCTCCCTCCCCTTCGTTTCGAATGCCTGGCCAAGATTGTACGGTTAAGATTTGACTAAGACGTTCGATCTTCCCGGGCTCTAGATCGACAACTAATTGTCGGCCGAGCCGGCGGGCTGCGAAAGCTCGTGGAGCTGTTCCTGCAGGTCAAGGATTTGTTTTTGCAAATTTACTATGTCCCCGGCGCTGAGCTCTGGGAGCTTTATCCGGTTCGTCGCCACATCAAGCTGACGACGCAAAACGGTCTGCCGAATACCGAGCCACCATTGTTCGACCATCGCTCCCGCTTTCTCCGGCATTTTTTGCAGGAGCCATGACGAAACTAATCGTTCTTCTGCTGGCGAAAGCGTTACCATAAACACGTTCAGCGATGCTGGATCATCCGGACGCAAGTCGCTCTCGAGAATATGCGCGAGAATTTCGGCGTCCGGAACGTGTGCAAGAATCTCTCGCCAATTTTGCTGGCGGAGAAAGTCTCGAGCCGCTTCATCTCGTAGCGCCAAAAGACAGAGCATCGCAATATCGTGCCGCGGAGCCGGCGCCATTGTGCCAGTTGCGTGCGTTTCAGACGGACGCTCCCGACCGAAGACCGCTTCGTGGCCCCTTTGTTTGGATACGAGCGCTTCAAAATTCTGGGCAGGCACACCAAGACGCGCACTCACCTTACTCATTATTTCTCCGCGCATGAGTGGATCGCGCACGCGGGAAACAGTCTCGGCAAGGCGTCTGGCCACTTGCATCTTGGTTCCCAATGAGCCTAGATCGGAGCCGGTTGTCTCGCGCTCGAGCCAGTAATCGAAAAAATCGCGCGCGCCTGTAATGCGCTTTTCAAATGCCTCTTTACCTTCGCGCCGCACCAGCGAGTCTGGGTCTTCGCCCGCGGGCATTTCAGCCACGCGCACGACCAGATCGTTCTGAAGTAAAGCATCGAGCGAACGTTCGGCGGCTTTTTGGCCTGCGGTGTCGGCATCAAAGCAAAGCACGACTTCGCTTACGAAGCGCTTCAAGATACGCGCCTGATTATCTGTAAACGCCGTACCCTGCGGCGCCACGACATTCGTGATCCCCGCTTCAAACAAACTGATCAAATCGAGCTGCCCTTCGCACACAACTGCACAGTTGGCCTCAATTAAACCTCGCTTGCTTTTGTGTAGGCCAAAAAGCACGCTGCCCTTTCGAAAAAGCGCCGTCTCGGGGGAATTCAAATACTTCGCCGCACCTTGTTCGTCTTTGAGAAGACGTCCGCTGAAAGCGATCACTTCCCCAACATCATTGCAGATCGGGAACATGATCCGTCCACGAAAGCGATCGTAAGAGGCTGTAGCGTGCGCTGCCCTCAGCGCATTCGGCCCATCACTCTCGTCTTTCGTCTTGATGAGTCCGCTCGCGATCAAATCGCGCAGCTCATAGCCCCTCTCGCGTGCCCAACTGCCGAATGCGTTCCACTCGTCAGGCGCATAACCGAGTTGCCAGCCTTTCGCGATTTGCACCGTGATTCCCCGGGCCCCCAGATATTTTCGCGCCGCATCGCCTACTTCTCTTTTGATCAAGTTTTCGTGGAACCATTGCGCAGCCTCAGCATGCAGCTTGAGCAAACGCTGGCGCAATTCATCTTGTCGCTCTTCATCGTCTCCCCCACTTCCACGCGATTTCTCGACGATCGTGATTCCAGCGCGGGCGCCAAGCTTGCGCACAGCCGACGGAAAATCAATGTGCTCGTAATCCATCACGAACCGGAAGACACTCCCGCCTGCGCCGCAGCCGAAGCAGTGAAAGGTCTGCCGGCTCGGGCTCACCATGAATGATGGGGTTTTCTCCTGATGAAATGGGCAGAGCGCCTTGAAATTCACTCCCGCCCGTTTCAGCGGGAAATACGAGCCGATTACTTCGGCGATATCGTTCGCGGCAGCAATTTGCTCGATCGTTTCCGAAGGGATCGTTCCCATGCGCGCCTGATTATTTTTGCCTCGTTTGGCTTTGGAAGCGATGCCAAAGTTACGCAGTGCGAAATAATCTCCAACTTGTGCCAAGGAAACTGTTGTTGGCCGTTTTGTTTTCCGCGTTGACCGCGACAGTGACAGCGGAAGCACGGGACGTGATTCAAAAAGGTGACGCGGTCGTCGTGCCGCTGCGAGGTGAAGTCGCGGCTTCGCTACTGGCATTTTTACGGCGCGCAGTCAAAACAGCCGAAAACAACGAAGCCTCCGCGATCATCTTTGAGATGAATACTTACGGTGGGCAATTGGATACCGCGGCGGATATCGTGAACGCGCTCAATCAAACGAAAATCCCCACGTACACATTTATCAACACAAACGCCGGCTCGGCGGGTGCGCTCATCGCCATCGCCACTCAACACATTTACATGGCGCCGGTGAGCGCAATTGGCGCTGCCGCGCCAATTCTTCCGACCGGCGAAGATCTTCCCACCACAGCCAAGGAGAAGACGATTTCATATTGGTCTGCGCTCGTCCGCGGCTCGGCGATCAAGAACGGCCATAATCCCGATCTTGCCGAGGCGTTCATGAACAAAGATAAAGAAGTAAAGATCGGCGACCGCGTCGTTCACCCCAAGGGAGCGGTCCTGACTCTTAATGCGCAGGAAGCGACTGAAAAGATCAACGGCAAGCCGTTACTCGGAGAAGGCATCGTCGATTCGATTGCCGATCTAACCAAAAAAGCCGGGTTCAAAGGCAACGTCGTGACGATCGAGCCCACTGGGTTCGAGCAAATCGCGTTTTGGATCACTGCGCTCGCGCCGTTGCTGCTCTTGGGCGGAATCCTCGGCGCGTATTTGGAATTCAAAATTCCCGGCGCGACGTGGCCGGGGGTCATTTGAATGGTTCTCGTGTTGATCGAGATACTTTTCTTCGCGCATTCCACAATTGTTTTCGGCGTCGTCGGCGTGTTCCTCATATTGGCGTCACTGCTGTGGACGATGGTCGATCGATATCCAGGCCAAAACTTTTTCCCAACCGGCAAAGCGCTTGCTGTTCCGTTGCTCAACATGTTTATCGCCATCGTGGGATCATTCATCGTCATTGCTCTGCTGGCACGCTATCTGCCGCGTACGAGCATTTATCGGCGATTCGCCTTGATGGATTCGAATCCGCCCGGGCCATCGTTAGCCGGCGTGCCAAAACAATTCGCTACTGCCCTCGCGATCGCACCCGGAATGCAAGGTACCGCAATCACGGTTTTGCGACCGAGCGGCAAAGCGCGCTTCGCCGATCACGTTGTCGATGTTGTCACCGAAGGCGAATTCATCGCCCCGCAAACACCAGTCA
>WNGC01002016.1_pt1 | contig 12400 bp, 8 predicted proteins | sample 5400051 | NCBI WGS metagenome assembly WNGC01 (sample SAMN13153368, study PRJNA577476) | soil metagenome | isolation source: 20 cm soil or saprolite under grassland replicate 2 | place: USA:California | collected 2016-06-15 | reverse complement strand
ACCTTTATCTGGTAGTATAATTTTAGCTGGTATTGTTTTGAAACTAAGCCTATACGGTATTCTTAGATTAATTTTACCTTTATTACCTAAAGCTTTTATATACTATACGTATATAGTATTTTTAATAGGAGTTCTAACCATTATATATGCCAGTTTAAGTACACTTAGAACTATAGATGTCAAAGAATTAATTGCTTATTCATCTGTATCACATGCAGCTGTATATCTTTTAGGTGTATTTAGTAATACTCTGCAAGGTATAGAGGGTGGAATTACTTTAGGTTTAGCACATGGTTTTGTTTCATCTGGTTTATTTATATGTGCTGGAGGTATATTATACGATAGATCATCTACAAGATTAATAACATATTATAGAGGTATTGCCCAAATAATGCCTTTATTTTCTATATTATTTTTTATTTTATGTTTAGGTAATTGTGGTGTACCTTTAACATTGAATTTTTTAGGAGAGTTCATGTCTTTATATGGTGTTTTTGAAAGATTACCTTTGGCAGGAGCGTTAGCATCTTCATCTATTATATTTTCTGCAGCATATACTATATTTATGTATAACAGAATAGCTTTTGCGGGATCATTTTTTATTTATTTTTGAGAAAATTATATACCGGATTTAAATAAACGTGAATTCAATATCCTTTTAATTTTAGTATTATTTACTGTTATATTTGGTATATACCCAGCTCCTATATTAGATGGTTTGCATTATTCTACTTATTCTATCTTATTTACTTTTGATAGTTTAGTTTAATTTATATAATATGCTAATTTTTTAATATAAAACAATGTTTATTGTTATTACTCTATTTTAGAATAAATTATTATACGTTAATAAGCACCTAATTTGTACTTTAAATAAAACAAAACTAATTAAAAACAAAAATGATATTAACTTTTCTTTTATTATTACTTTTTTCAAATGGTCTAACAATAAGACCTGATACATCAATTTTATACTCTAGAATAGGTCTATTAATAGTATTTTATGGTATTATATCTTCAATGTTAAGTTTTCATATAACATATTTGCAAAAAGGAATAGGTCTATACAATGGACTATTCAACATAACACCCATAACCCACAGTTTTCAAATTTTTATTTTTTTAATATGTGGTATTATATTATTAATGACAGGATTTTATCCGAGAAAAAAATATAAAGGTGATTCTACGTCCTTATTAGATACACTTACAAAGAAAGTAAAACAATATACAAGTATTATAAATAAAGTATCAGAGCAATTTACTATAATAGAATATGCATTAATAATAATATTTGTAATAACAGGTGCGACACTTTTGTTAGCATCCGGAGATTTAGGTTCTATATATTTATGTATAGAATTACAAAGTTTTAGTTTATATATAATATCAGCCATGCATAGAAACTCTGAATCATCTACAGGATCTGCTCTTACATATTTTTTATTAGGAGGGTTATCTTCATGTTTTATATTATTAGGTGTAGCATTAATATATGCTAATTCAGGTTTAACTAATTTAGATGGTATATATTCTATAATTTCAGATTCTGAGAGATATTTAAACTTTTCTACATGATATATGCATACTTATATATTTTATTCTTTCCTTTTAATATCTGTAGGATTTTTATTTAAAATAGCTGCTGCTCCATTTCATTGATGATCTCCTGATGTATATGATGGAGTACCGACAATAGTTACAACTTTTATAACAATATTTGGTAAAATATCTATACTAGTACTTTTATTAGAATTATCTCATTATACTAGTACATTAATATATTCAGCTATACAATTATATTCATGAACTGTAAGTTTATCTATAAGTTGTTTTTTTTCTCTTATAATTGGTACTGTTTTAGGCTTAACACAAATAAGAATAAAAAGATTATTAGCTTATAGTACAATATCTCATATAGGTTTTATATTATTAGCTTTAATAGCTCATAATATAGAGTCATATCAAGCTTTTATGTTTTATATAATGCAATATATTATAACAAATTTAAATGCATTTCTTGTTATAATTGGTATAGGTTTTAGCTTATATTTGTATCATACGAATATATCAGAAAATAACAACTTATCTGAAAAAAATAATTCTCCTATACAACTAATTAGTCAATTAAAGGGATATTTTTCTATTAATCCTATATTAGCCTTGTGTTTAGCGATTAGTATGTTTTCATTTGTAGGTTTACCACCTTTAGCAGGATTTTTTGGAAAACAGATGGTACTAACTAGTGCTCTAGATAATAATAATACCGTATTGGTTATAATTGCTATTTTAACCAGTGTAATAGGTGCTGTTTATTATTTGAATGTTGTAAAAACAATATATTTTGATAAAACTGATTATAAAAAATCTTATTTATTTATTGAAGTTACACTTTCAAACTATTTATCTATTAGTATAGCTACGCTAACATTAGTTGTAACACTTTTTATATTAATGCCCAATGAACCATTAAATTTATGTAGTTTATTAGCCAGTTCCTTAAGTGAAATAATTAACTTTTATTAGATGCAAAAGTAATTTTTATGCTATAAAAATTACTTTATGATTCCTTCCTATGATTTTAAATTATAATTTAAAATAATATAATTATTAACTTTATAATTTAAACAGATTTATTAAAAGTGTAACTATTTAATTTATTATAAATATATGACTAACTTAACTCGAAGTCAGTTTCAAGCTCATCCTTTTCATTTAGTATCACCTTCACTTTGACCTTTAAATACAAGTTTTTGTTTATTAGCTACTGCATTTAGTGCAGTATTAAGCTTTCAAGGTTTCGAAAAAGGTGTTAATTTATTATTTGTATCTCTTATAAGTGTTATTTATTGTATGTCTTTATGATTTAGAGATGTAATATCGGAAGGTACTTATATAGGAAATCACACATTAGCAGTACAACGTGGTCTAAGTATGGGAGTTGGTTTATTTATACTATCAGAAGCATTGTTTTTCCTTGCTATATTTTGAGCTTTTTTCCATAGCGCTTTATCACCTACAATAGAATTAGGAGCAAAATGACCACCTATGGGTATACAAGCTATTAATCCTTTTGAATTACCATTACTTAATACTATAATTTTATTGTCTTCAGGTGTTACAGTTACATATGCACATCATTCTTTAATACAAGGTAATAGAAGTGGAGCATTATATGGACTAATTTACACAATACTATTAGCTATAGTATTTACAGCACTTCAAGGTATAGAGTATACAGTATCTTCTTTTACTATAAGTGATGGTACTTACTCATCTTGTTTTTATTTTGGTACAGGTTTTCATGGTTTACATGTTATGATAGGTACTGCTTTTTTAGCAGTAGGTTTTTGACGTTTATTAGCTTATCATTTAACTGAAAATCATCACCTAGGTTTAGAGTCGGCTATTTTATATTGACATTTCGTAGACGTAGTATGATTATTTTTATATATTTCTGTTTATTACTGAGGATCTTAGTATATAACAGTAATATAATGTTTTAAATTAAATTTTTGTAATAAATATTTATATCTTAAACAAATACAACTAAATAAATAACCTAAAAAATTGAACAACATATTAATCATAAATATATGACTAGTCCCCGTGATAAATTATTATTTGAGTTAGACACTAGTATTTTAAATGAAAATAATTTTCCATTTATGTACAAAAACTTTTTAACGCAATATGATAATCCCGAACCTTGAGGTTTATTTTTCCAAGATAATGCTACTCCCCAAATGGAAGCCTTAGAAGAATTACATAACAATATTATGTTTTACTTAGCAATAATTATGTTTTCTGTAACTTGAATATTTGTGTCTATAATATTAAATTATACAAGATCACGTATATCTAATAAATACATGAATCATGGTACATTGGTAGAATTAATTTGAACTATTACGCCTGCCTTAATACTAATATTAATTGCTTTTCCTTCCTTTAAATTACTTTATTTAATGGATGAGGTTATAGATCCATCCCTAGTAATTTATGGTGAAGGTCATCAATGATATTGAAGTTACCAATATCCGGATTTTACAAATAATGATGAAGAATTTGTAGAGTTTGATTCATATATAATACCTGAAAGTGATCTAGAGTTAGGAAAATTGAGAATGCTAGAAGTAGATAATCGTGTAATTATACCTGAATTAACACATACACGTTTTGTTGTAGCTGGTGCAGATGTTATTCATTCATATGCTTGTCCAGCATTAGGTATAAAATGTGATGCATACCCAGGACGATTAAATCAATCATCTGTATATTTAAATAGAGAAGGAACTTATTTTGGTCAATGTTCAGAAATATGTGGAATATTACACAGCTCTATGCCAATAGCAATACAATCCGTTAAATTAGGTAAATTTTTATATTGATTATATGATCAAATAGGTTCTTAAAAAAGCTTATTACATATAACCTAATTTTCAATAATAATTAATAAATATTTAATTAAATATATACAAAAAATATGTATGGTAGATTATTAATTTAAAAAACGTTTTTTAAGTTAATAATCACATACATATAAATGTATAAAAAAAAAATAAAGCAATAAAAATGTTAAATATACAATCACTTATTGCAATAATAGAAGTAATACTTGTAGTAGTACCAGCGTTATTAACAGTAGCATTTGTAACAATAGCGGAAAGAAAAACAATGTCAAGTATGCAGAGAAGATTAGGTCCTAATATTGTAGGATATTATGGTTTATTACAAGCATTTGCTGATGCCTTAAAACTATTATTAAAAGAATATGTAGGACCGACACAAGCTAATTTAATTTTATTTTTTCTTGGCCCAATAATAACTTTAATATTTTCATTATTAGGTTATGCAGTAATACCTTATGGCCCTGGTCTTACTATAGCAGATTTAAATCTGGGTATATTATACATGTTAGTTGTTTCTTCTTTATCTACATATGGTATATTATTAGCCGGTTGATCAGCTAATTCAAAATATGCCTTTTTAGGTTCATTAAGAAGTACCGCTCAATTAATCAGTTATGAACTAATATTAAGTTCTGCTATACTAATAGTTGTTCTATTAACTGGTAATCTAAATTTAACTATTAATGTAGAAGCACAAAAAGTTGTTTTTTTTGTTATACCATTACTACCAATATTTATAGTATTTTTTATAGGATGTATAGCAGAAACAAATAGAGCTCCATTTGATTTAGCTGAAGCAGAGTCTGAATTGGTTAGTGGTTTTATGACAGAACATTCTGCCGTAATTTTTATATTCTTTTTTCTTGCAGAGTATGCAAGTATAGTTTTAATATGTATATTTACTAGTATATTGTTTTTAGGTGGTTATTTGAAAATGTTTTCATTAGATTTTTTAATAAACGGGTTCTTTTTTTTTGATATTATTAATGTAGATTTTTTTAAAAATATTTACACTGAAGTAAATATTAATTTTATTAATACATTATTGGATGGTCTAATTTCTAGTTTAATGTTAGGAATAAAATCTTGTTTATTAATTTTTGTTTTTATTTGAGCTAGAGCATCTTTACCTAGAATTCGTTTTGATCAACTAATGTCTTATTGTTGAACTGTATTATTACCTATAGTTATTGCATTTATTATATTAGTACCTTGTGTAGTATACAGTTTATCTTTAATTTCTACTAATTTTTATTTAATTTAAATAATATTATAGACAAATTCATAACATTATACATAATTTCATCAGTATACCTTATTATATCCCATTTAGGGTATTGATATATAAATGATAATATTAGAATATTAAAAATATGCCTCAATTAGTACCATTTTTTTTTGTAAATCAAGTTATATTCAACTTTTCTTTACTTTTATTAATAATATATATGTTTACTAAATATATATTACCTAGGTTCGTACGTTTATTAAAAAGTCGTTTACATTTAAATACTTTATAGAATATAAATTTATTTAATTTGTATTTTTTAAGCAATAAAAGTATTTTTAAATGTTACTTAAAATAAATTTAGAGATATAAATATATCTCTAAATTTAAAGGAGTAGGTAGTAGATGGTTTACTATTGGACTGCAAATCCTTATGAAGAGGTTCGATTCCTCCCTATTCCTTGTTTAATTGAATTTTAATTAAACAATTTAAAAAACATAAGCAAATACACTTATAACTGTATTTGTTTTTATAAAGTATTTTATAAAATTTATTTTAGTTCATAAGTTAATCTGTAATATATATAATGAAATTTTCACTAATCTTGTTTTTAATAGGGATATTAGGCTTTGTTTTAAACAGGAAAAATATAATATTAATGCTTATTTCAATTGAAATAATGTTATTATCTATAACACTTTTAATATTGATAAGTTCACTAAGCTTTGATGATATATTAGGTCAAACTTTTTCCATATATATAATAGCTATAGCCGGAGCAGAATCTGCGATAGGTTTAGGTATATTAGTAGCTTTTTATAGATTAAGAGGAAGTATAGCAATAGAATATAAATAATGTATCTAGCTTTAATAGTGTTACCAATATTAGGATCAATAGTATCCGGCTTTTTTGGTAGAAAAGTCGGAGTTAGCGGATCACAAATAATTACATGTACTTGTGTAATAATAACAACGTTTTTATCTATAATAGCATTTATAGAAGTAGGTTTAAATAACATACCTGTTACAATATATCTTTTTAGATGAATAGACTCAGAAACTCTTAATATATCTTGAGGATTTAATTTTGATTCATTAACAGTTTCTATGCTAATACCTGTATTAATTGTATCTTCTTTGGTACACGTATATTCTATAGGATATATGAGTCATGATCCACATAATCAAAGATTTTTTAGTTATTTAAGTTTATTTACTTTCATGATGATCACACTTGTAACAGCAAATAATTTTCTATTAATGTTTGTTGGTTGAGAAGGTGTGGGAATATGTTCATATCTTCTAGTAAGTTTTTGATTTACCAGAATAGCAGCAAACCAAAGTTCTATGTCTGCATTTTTAACAAATAGAGTAGGTGATTGTTTTTTAACAATAGGTATGTTTGCTATTTTATGATCATTTGGTAATATAGATTATTATACAGTATTTTCTTTATCTCCTTATCTTAACGAAAATGTTATTACTATTATTGGTATATGTTTATTAATAGGTGCTATGGCTAAAAGTTCTCAAATAGGTTTACATGTTTGATTGCCTATGGCAATGGAAGGTCCTACTCCTGTTTCTGCATTAATACATGCAGCTACTATGGTAACAGCAGGTGTTTATTTATTAATGCGTACATCACCTTTGATAGAATACAGTTCCACTGTTTTAATTCTTTGTTTATGAGTAGGTGCTATTACTACAGTATTTAGTTCTCTTATAGGTTTATTTCAACAAGATATAAAAAAAGTTATAGCTTATTCTACTATGAGTCAGTTGGGTATGATGGTAATAGCTGTAGGTTTGTCTTCTTATAATATAGCACTATTTCACTTAGTTAATCACGCTTTTTATAAGGGTTTACTATTTTTAGGTGCAGGTGCAGTAATACATGCAGTAGCAGATAATCAAGATTTTAGAAAATATGGAGGTTTAATAGCCTATTTACCATTAACATATTCAGTTATGTTAATAGCTTCTCTTAGTTTAGTAGCTATACCTTTTATGACAGGGTTTTATTCTAAAGATTTTATTCTCGAATCAGCGTATGGACAATACCACTTATCTAGTATAATAGTTTATTTTATTGCTACTATAGGTGCAATGTTTACTACTTTATATTCTATTAAAGTTTTATACTTAACTTTTTTAACTAATCCTAATGGATCTTTAATAAATTATAAACAAGGCCATAGTGCCCATGACGCAGATATATTCATGAGTATTCCTTTAATAATATTAGCTGTATTTTCTATATTTTTTGGCTATTTAACTAAAGATATATTTTTAGGGTTAGGTTCAGGTTTTTTTTCAGACAATGGTTTGTTTATCCATCCTTCACATGAAATAATGTTAGATACTGAATTTGCTGTACCTGTTTTATTTAAATTGCTTCCTTTCTTTCTCACTATAAGTTTAAGTTTACTATCCATAATCTTTACTGAATTTTATCCTAGGCTACTAATAAAATTTAAGTTATCTAATATTGGTTATAATATATTCAGCTTTTTTAATCAAAGATTTTTAATAGAACTTTTTTATAACAAATATATTAGTGGTGTTATACTTAAATTAGGTGGCCAAACTACTAAAGTAATGGATAAAGGTTCAATTGAGTTATTTGGACCTTATGGTTTGGAAAAAAGACTAACAAACTTAAGTAAATCCATAGGTAATTTAAGTACAGGTGTAGTAACTTCATATGCATTATATATTTTAATAGGTTTAATATTTTATATTTCTATTTTATACTACGGTAAAACTCCTGATAATTATTTAGAATTATTATTGATTCTATTTGCTTTTGTTAATATTAATTATAATTTTAAAGATTCTTATACTATAAATATAAAACCTACTAGTATAAATTATGTTACTTGGATAATACCGGTTTTATATTTAAAAATAAAAACAGTTTTTCCTCTAATGTCTTTATTATTAATAATAGTATTATATATTTTAGCCACAATATTAAAATATTTATATGAAATATCTATTTTGTTACCTTTTTTTACTTTTACTATTTATTTATTTGTAAAATGTTATATAAATGTAAAACAAGAAACATTTAGTTATTCATTAGATATAAAAGAAAAAGTAAAAATTTATATAAATTTTTATAGAGATTTGTTAAGTGTATTAATTAAAGAATTTAATAATATTATTATATATATTACTATAATAGTAACAACTATTATGTTATTATGTATTAATAATGCATTTTTAATATACTATTTCGATTTACCAGTGGATATAGTATGATTTAAATGATATTTTAAATTTTGCATGTTAGGACCTTATATGTATTTATCTGTATTAATTACTAAAATATATTTATATTATAAGAATAAATATATTATAAATCATAATATATTTATAAATAATATATTTCATAAGTTTACTATACAAAGATTATTTCTATTTATAAGTTTAGGTTTTTTAAGTATTTATTTACCCAATTTACTTATAGATATACCTATAACTTGTTACGATGGCTTTTTAGTTACATATAGTTATCAAGATTATGTTGATTCTGGTTATAAATATCGATTTATTAGAACATGAATAGATACAACCAAGGTTTTCAAATATAATGATCCTAGTTGTACTACACCTGGCTATCCTTATGCTACCACTTGTGGATCCTTAAATAGTTATATAGATATGAAAATTGTTAACAATCAATTACCTTTTGCAGCTAATCTTCAAGAAATAGACAGATTAAATAATTTATCCTATCAACATATTTCAAAGGTTCACGAATATTCATCAGTTAGAGGTATTATACCAGATATCTCTAATAATGGCGCTTACATGGTAGTAACTGACCCCCAAGGTAACACTATTTATAATAAAGGAACTTTCCTTTATTACAGTACTGAGGGTGCTGTTCTTGGTTTCTCAGTTTTTATTCCTGGAGGTCAAAATGTACCATTTAACTATGGAGGTATAAATTTTGCAAGTTCATTTACTATACCTAGTAACTTACCAGTTTTTAAAGCTATAAGTTAAAAATTTATACTTAACTTATAGTTTTTGTTAATATATACTTTAACAAAAAACTAAAAAAGTAGTAAAACAAATTTTTAGTAAAAATATAATAACCTAAAATAAGGTTTAATTATATAATAAAAGATAACATATAAATATATATAAATACACATGAGAATATTAAAAAGTTACCCTTTATTAAAATTGGTAAATTCATACGTAGTAGATTCACCGACACCTTCTAATATAAGCTATCTTTGAAATTTTGGTTCATTATTAGGATTTTGTCTAGTAATACAAATAGCAACTGGTGTAACATTAGGTATGCATTATACTCCTAATGTATTAGAAGCATTTGATTCAGTAGAGCATATAATGAGAGATGTAAATAACGGATGATTAATACGTTACTTACACTCAAATACAGCATCAGCTTTTTTCTTTTTAGTATATCTTCATATAGGTAGAGGTATATATTATGGATCCTATAAAGCACCAAGAACGATAGTATGAATTATTGGAACTGTTATTTTCGTATTAATGATGGCAACAGCTTTTCTAGGTTATGTTCTTCCTTATGGTCAAATGTCTTTATGAGGTGCAACTGTTATTACTAATTTAATGAGTGCCATACCTTGAGTTGGACAAGATATAGTAGAATTTATTTGAGGTGGTTTTAGTGTTAATAATGCTACTTTAAACAGATTTTTTTCTTTACATTTTGTTTTACCATTTGTTCTAGCAGCCCTGGCTTTAATGCACTTAATTGCATTACATGATTCCGCAGGATCTGGTAATCCTTTAGGAGTATCAGCTAATTACGATAGATTACCTTTTGCTCCATACTTTATATTTAAAGATTTAATTACAATATTTATCTTTATTATAGTTTTATCTGTATTTGTGTTTTTTATGCCTAATGTTTTAGGTGATAGTGAAAATTACGTTATGGCTAATCCTATGCAAACACCACCTGCTATAGTGCCAGAATGGTATTTATTACCATTCTATGCTATATTAAGATCTATACCTAATAAATTATTAGGTGTAATAGCAATGTTTTCTGCTATATTAGCATTATTATCTTTACCTTTCACTGATTTATCTAAATTAAGAGGTATACAATTCAGACCTTTAAGTAAAATAGCCTTTTTCATATTTATAGCTAATTTCTTAATATTAATGCAACTAGGGGCTAAACACGTAGAATCACCATTTATAGAATTGGGTCAAATATCTACAGCTCTATATTTTGCTCATTACATAATAATTATACCATTTGTAACACTATTAGAAAATAGCTTAATAGATTTAGCTACAAATTCTAAAAATTAACTTTAAATATATATTTAAAGTTAATTATAATCTATTTGTATTAATACATGTATAAAAAATAATATACATTAATAATACATATTTAATTAAAAATAACTTTATACTTACTTAAATTTTCACTAGATTTTTACTTTTAGATTTACTTTTTATCTATTAATTTATATACATATAATATGACAAGTTTAACATTTTTTTTTATATTTATACCTATATTAGCGTTAATATTATTAACAGTTAATATAGTATTATCACCTCATAACCCTTATCAAGAAAAAAATAGCGCATTTGAATGTGGATTTCACTCTTTTTTAGGTCAAAATAGAACACAATTCAGCATTTCCTTTTTTATATTTGCATTATTATTCTTACTATTTGATTTAGAAATATTATTAGTATATCCATATATAGTAAGTGTATACTCTAATGGTATATATGGTTTAATAATTATGTTGGTATTTTTTTTTATATTAAAATTAGGTTTTGTATTTGAGTTAGGTAAAAATGCACTAAAAATAGATAGTAGACAAGCGAGTAGTTTTCAGATAAAAAACTGAAAACAAATAGTTTTTATAAATAACTAGTTTCAAGGTTAATATTAAATAAACAATGATTATAAAATACATTTTTAATATATAACTAAAAACATCCATTTCACTTTACATTTATAATAAACCGAACACTTTATGTCCTGTATAATAAGTATAAGGAATATAATATTTCTTGGTAAATATATATATTTATCAAGGTAAGTATAAAAAGAAACTATTATGAATAAATTGCTATAAACCAAAGTAAAATGACTAAGATAAATCTTATAATAAACAAAGTGAACTGAAATATCTAAGTAACTTTAGGAAAATAAATCAAACGAGATTCTACTATTAATGTGAACTAAAGTAGAATAGCTTTTAAGTAAAATGGTATATCTGTTTGAATAAAGGGGAACCTTCCTCTAAAGCTAAATATGGTATTATAAGCGATAGTGAATAGTAACCGTGAGGGAACTTGTTTAATAGTAGTTTTATAAGCAGCTTAAGTAAAATTTAAATAATTAATAAAAGCGTACCTTTTGCATAATGGGTCAGCAAGTTAATATTAGATGCGAGCAGTAACAAATACTGCCTAGATAAAGCGATTATGAAAAAATAAATAAGTATCTAAAATTAGACCCGAAGACTAGTGATCTTACCATTATCAGGATTATAAAAGTCCGAACGGGTTGTCGTTGTATAGACATCCGAAGAATAATGGTAAGTTAGTGAAAGACAAAACTGACTAGTTTAGCTGGTTTTCCGCGAAACCTATATAAGTAGGTAATTTAATTTACATCTTAGCAGGTACAGAACTGTGATCTCGAGCAATATAACAAATTCTGTATACATCGGGGGATCGTGAAGATTTTATCGGAGAGTATTTGCACTCGAAAGG
>WNGC01002912.1_pt1 | contig 12402 bp, 15 predicted proteins | sample 5400051 | NCBI WGS metagenome assembly WNGC01 (sample SAMN13153368, study PRJNA577476) | soil metagenome | isolation source: 20 cm soil or saprolite under grassland replicate 2 | place: USA:California | collected 2016-06-15 | reverse complement strand
AAACTGCACCCGTTGTTCCGGCAGTACTTGGAAGGTGGGGAGATGGTCGAGTGGGGTGCGAAGACGATCCCCGAAGGCGGCTACTACGCGGTTCCGGCACGCCGCTCGGGCGACGGCGTCGTGGTCCTGGGCGACTCGGCCGGGTTCGTCGATGTGCCATCCCTCAAGGGAATCCACTATGCCGTGCAGTCGGGGATGTTGGCCGGGCGCGCCATTTTTGCGGGTCTCAGAGCGGGTGACGCCTCCGCCGCGCGGCTCGCGGAATACGACCGCCTGGTGAACGCGTCATTCATCATGAAGGACCTGTATCGCACCCGGAATATGCGGCTCGCGTTCAAGGATGGATTCTATGTGGGCGGGGTCAAGGCGGCGCTGATGACGCTCACCGGGGGACGGCTCCCGGCCGGGAAGATCGCGATGCGACCCGACGCGGCGGTGGAGCGCATACTGACCCCGGGTGCAAGCCCGGGGATCACCCCCGACGGCCGGCTCACCTTCTCGAAGGTCGAGGGGGTCTTCAAGTCCGGAAACGCGACGCGCGATTCGATTCCCATCCACCTCGTCGTGGGCAAGGACGTGCCGGCCGCGGTGGCCGAGTTCTACTCGCGGATGTGCCCGGCCGGGGTGTACGAGCTGGCGCAAGGCACGCTGCGCGTGAACGCGCCGAACTGCGTCGACTGTAAGGCCACGGACGTGCTGGGGCCGAGGTGGACGCCGCGGGAAGGAGGGAGCGGGCCCAAGTACAAGCGGATGTAGGGGGTTCGCGCAACACCCCTCGGCGGGCGTCGCCGCACCAAAATCGAGCCGGCGGCCACAGCCCCAGCCCCTGTCCCGGTCGATATCGCCATTCCCACCAACACGATAGCCTGTAGCGACTTGTCGTCTCGACTTGGCACCGGGTATGCAAGCCTTGGCCGCCTGAGTCCCGTAACCGCGCTTCGACCTCTCGGATCGTCGCGCTCCCGATGAGGCCAGGAGGTGCATAGCATGAAACGTGATCCCACGCTCCATGAGCGGCCCCGGCGGCGCGGCTGGGATCGGCGGGAAGATCGCGGCCGCCGCATGGTGCGCGACCGCCGGCGCGAGACCGTCGAGGTGCTGGTGGAGCGTCGCAAAGGCGTCGAGCGACGTGCGGAAGCGCCCCGCCGCGCCCAAGCGGGCCGACGGATATCGGACCCGGAAGGCTTTCAGCGTCTCAACCTGTAGTTCCGCTTATGGCCTGGCATAGCGTGGTGATCGCCGTGCTGGCGCTCGCCCTCGCGTGCGACCTGTACCTGCGTGGTCGCGCGCTGGTCAAGGCGCGTGGGCGGGCCGGCGGTCGGGTGACGTGGAACGAGAACCGGAGGGCGTTCTACGAGCTCGCCGGCAGCGAGTTCGAGCGCGCGCGGCGCTACGCCCATCCGTTCACCCTGGGCTACTTCGACCTCGACGACTATAAGGAAGTTGCCGACCGCTTCAGTTACGCGACGGCAGAGGAGATGTTGCGCCTGGTGGCCGAGTCGGCTCGCCGCTCCATCCGCGCGAGCGATGTGGTTGCACGGCTCGGTGGCGACACCTTCGGCATGTTGCTCCCCGAGGCGGGTCCCGAGGCGGCCGACGCGGTGGTCCGCAAGCTGCAGCAGTCGGTGCGGGACGAGTCGCACGCTACCGCCATGCCCCTCTCCATCAGCGGGGGGGTGGTGACGTGCCTGCAGCCGGCGGAGAGCCTCGAGGCGGTCATCGGAGCTGCGGACCGCCTGCTGACCGGCGCGAAGGGCGCCGGGAACGACACGATGTGGTGCGAGGTGATCGCCCCGCAGCCGCTCGAAGGGTTCGAGCCGGCGCGGCTCAGGCGCCCGTTCCGCCTCCCTCCGGGATTCGACATGCCGATACCACCGCCGTTGCGTCGGTCATAGTCCTGCCATCTTGATTCCATCGATAATGAATTGCACGGCGATCGCGCACAGCACGAGCCCCATGAGCCGCGTCAGGATCCGCATGCCCGTCTGGCCGCGACATAGACCCCGACGGTCGTGACCGCGCCCTTGGAGGCGCCGGTCAGCACCATGACCGTCGAGATCGCCCCCGGCCCGGCGAGCATCGGGACGCCGAGCGGCATGATGCCCACGTCCTCTTTCTCAATCCCCTCGGCTTTTTCGACCGCCGTCTCCCGCTGCTGGCTGCGGCGCGCCTGCACCATGTCGAGGGCGTTGAGGCCGATCAGCACACCGCCGGCGACCTTGAACGCGCCGATCGTGATGCCGAACAGACGGAAGATGAGGCTGCCGCCCAGGGCGAACGCCGTCAGGGTGATGGCACAGGTCCAGGCGCCCCGCCTGGCCATCTGGCGGCGCACAGCGGGTGGGTCGCGGGCCGTCATGACGAGGAATGTCGGCACCGCGGTGAGCGGATCGACGATGAACAGGACCGACGTGAAGATGAGGAACAGTTCCTGGAGCGTCCGCAGCGTCTCGCTCACATCGCGACCTGCACGACGCGATCCTTGCCGGCGCGCTTCGCCGCATACATCGCCTGGTCGGCCTTGCGGATCAGCTCGTCGGTCCCGGCCTCGGTGCCCGAGACCGCCACGACGCCGATGCTCGCGGTGACGGAGGGGGTGCCCCGGAACACCGTCCGGATGCTGGTGACGAGTCGGGTAGCCGCGGCGTGCGCCACGGCGGCGTCGGTCTCGGGCATCAGGACCGCGAACTCGTCCCCCCCCAGCCGGCCGACGACGTCCGCCTGACGCACGGCGGCGCGCATCGCGTCGGCCACCAGTCGCAGCACGGCGTCGCCGGTGGCGTGGCCGTGCGCGTCGTTGACCGACTTGAAGTCGTCCAGATCGAGGTAAATCAGGGCCAGCGGCCGGCCGTAGCGTCGGTTGCGGCTCAGCTCCTGCGCCAGCTCGTGGGAGAACGCCCGGGCGTTCAGCACGTTCGTGAGCGGGTCTTGGGTCGCCAGCTGCTCGAGCTGCGCGTGCGTGTGCCGCAGCTGCGACAGGCCGGCGATGGCCACGCCCACCACCGCGAGGTACGCGAGCTCGTTCACGACCCGGTAATCGAGCAGCGTGCTCGCGGGCATCTGGTCGATGCCGACGGTGAACCGCAACAGGCTGCTCACCAGCGCGAACGCGATACCCCAGTGCATCCCGTCGTGCCAGGCCGCGAGGAGCACGGGAATCACGTACAGGATCTCCAGACGCAGCTCGCCCGGCGTCCGCGCATTCAGGAGGTACACGCCCCCGACGATGGCCGCCCATGCGAGCAGGCGCAGCGCGCGGAGCAGGCCAGGGCGGCCCGCCATTTAGAAAGGGACCTCGGCGATGTGGGTCGGATCGTCCAGTAGCAGCGCCGGGAGGATCTCGCCCGCCGCCACGGTGGGCCGGTCTTCGGGCACGATCAGCAGCGCGTTCGCGCGGGCCATGGACGTGAGGATGCCGGAACCCTGCGGGCCCGTCAAGCGCGCCGTCAGGGCCCCACTTGACCCTTCCGGTTGAACAACCGCTCGCAAGAAGTGACGCAGCTTCGGCCCGAGCTTGATCGCCTCGCCCACGCACACCGGCACGGTGCGGCGGAACGGCAGCCGGTGGCCCAGCAGGCGCCGCAGGGCCGGGCGGACGAACAGCTCGAAGGTGACCATCACGCTCACGGGGTTTCCGGGGAGGCCGATCCACGGTTTGCCACCGAGCAGCCCGAATCCCACCGGGGCGCCGGGGCGCATGGCGATGCGCCACAGCTTGATCTCACCGCCCAGCTCCGTCAGGACATCGCGCACGAAGTCGTGATCGCCCACGCTCACCCCGGCGGTGGTGACGACTAAATCCGCCGCTCGTGCCCGCGCGTCGGCGAGGTGCTCGCGCAGGCTTTGCTTGGTATCGCGCGCCAGGCCCAGATCCACGGGGGTGCCGCCGGTCCGGCGGATCAGCGCGTCCAGGGTGTAGGAATTAGAGCTCGCGACCTTCTTGCCCGAGAGGATGTCGGCCGCACGGTCCAGGCCCACGATCTCGTCGCCCGAACCCATGTAGGCGACACGCGGGGCATCGTGGACGAGCGGGGTGGCGTGGGCGATGGACGCGAGCACGCCGAGCTGGGCGGGGCCCAGCGGCGTGCCCGCGCCGAGCACGACTGCGCCCGTGCGGATGTCCTCGCCACGGTAACGGACGTTCTTCCGGGCGTCCCGGCCGGTCACAACGGTGATACTTCCGGGCTGCGCCGGCTCGGTGTCCTCCTGCCGCACCACGGTGTCGGCGCCGGCCGGCAACGGCGCCCCGGTGAAGATGCGCGTGACCTGGCCGGGACCGATCGGCTTGGTCGGGAACTGGCCGGCGGCCACAGCCTCGATCACGGCCAGCGTGATCTTGCGATCGGGCGCGGCGCGCTCGACGTCTGCCGCACGCGCCGCGTAGCCGTCCATCGCGGAATTGTCCCAGCCCGGGAGGTCGATGGGACTCGCCACATCCTCTGCGAGTACCCGGTCCAGCGCTTCGCGCAGCGGCCGGCGGGCTGCGGGGAGCGGGGCGACATGCTGGAGAATCAGGCGGGCCGCTTCGGTCGGCGTCAGCATGTCAGGGTGGAAGAATCTTGGCCCGGTCCCACGCGAGGTTGGCGATCGTCACGAGCCAGGCGGTGTCGGAGAACCGGAATACCGGAAAATCTGCCCGGTACTTGGGATGGTCCGTCACCATGGCCACCCACTCTTCCGGGTCGTGGACGGCCGGGTCGAACAGCGGCTCGGGCCCTGCCGCGAGACGGTACACCTCGATCTTGGGAAGCGGGGCGCGCTTGAAGCCCTCGACGAGCACGATGTCCGCTCCCTCGAGATAGCGGCGCGCCAACGCCACCGGATCCGACTCCTGCGCCGTTCGCTCCCACAGCACCCGCTGCCCCGGCCCCTCCATGAGGACGCGCTCCGCCCGCCCCTCGTGCCAGTGGCGCCAGGAGTCCTTCCCGCGCTGGTCGGTGTCGGCGGCGTGGCTGCCGTGCTTGATCGTCATCACACGGAATTGCCGGCGTACCAGCTCCGCGGCGAGCGCCACCAGGAGCGTCGTCTTGCCGGCGTTCTTGCGTCCGATGATCGACATCATCCGCGTCGCCGCCACGCCGCCTCCGCCCGTTCGAGATCCGCCGGAGTGTTCACGTTGAAGAACAGCGCGTCCGGGTCGCCGAACGTGCGCACCCGTTCGAGCGGTAGTGTACCGACCTTCACATCGGCGTGGAAGCCGATCGCTCGCAGATCGCCGCGCGCCAGCTGCCGCTCGATGGCGGCCCGGCAGGCCGGGCCGTACACGGCGCACAGCGGCTCCACGCCGCGCCGGCCATCGCTTTCGGGGAGGAAGGCGTCCCAGCCCGTCGAGCCCTCCGACAGCGCGCGCAGCAGCTCCCCGGTGAGGAACGGCATGTCCCAGGCGACGCACAGCACCGGGCCCACGCCCGAGACGACGGCCGTGTAGATCCCGCCCAGGCTGCCCTGGCCCGGGCGCACGTCGGGGATGGTCCGGAGGTCGGGGCGCCAGGTGGGCCCGTCCGGGGCGTTGGCCACGAGCAACGGGGGCTCGCCGGTTACAACAGCGACGGCGTCCACTACGCGGTCGAGGATACGTCGCCCCCCGAGCTCCACCAGCCCCTTGGGGTGCCCGCCGTAGCGACGGGCGGCGCCGCCGGCCAGGACGGCGCCGCGCACGCTCTCACACTCCGAGCGCGCGGTGGTCGACCATCAGACAACGGTCCATCACGCACCGAATGCCCACCGCTTGGGCCCGCGCCCGCGCGGCCTCGTCCACCACGCCCATTTGCAGCCAGATCAGCCGGGGGCGAGGCCGCAAGCCGATGGCCTCGTCCACGATCGGCCCGACGAACTCGCTGCGCCGAAACACGTCCACCACGTCGATCGCGTGGTCCGCGGCCGCGGCCGTCAGGGTCGGGTAGCTCTTTTCGCCGAGCACCGTGGCGTGGCCCGGGTTCACCGGCACGATCCGGTAGCCCGCGTCCCGCAGGTAGCGTGCGACCCCGTGGCTGGGGCGCGTCGCCGTGGGCGAGAGCCCCACGACAGCGACGGTACGTGCCGTCGCGAGGATGTCGCGCAGCGGGTCCGCCGTCACGCGTCGGGCCGGTGGACATGCGGCGTGCCGCTCACCGCTCGCCCAACCAGCACGATCCCCGTGCGCCGTGCGATCGTCACCGCGAGCGTCGACGGCACGCTCGGCGTCGCGACGTAGGCGAGCCCGGCGCGCGCCGCCTTGTACGCGAGCTCGGCCGAGATGCGACCGGTCACGAGGAGCCCGCGCCCGGCGAGTGGTTCACGGGCGATCACCGCCGCGCCCACCACCTTGTCCACGGCGTTGTGCCGCCCGATGTCCTCGGCGTGGAACAGCAGGCGTTCGTCGTCCGTGAGCGCCGCGGCGTGGATGCCGCCGGTCTCGTTGTAGCGCTCCCCGCGCGCGAACAGCTCCTTGAAGAGCGCGCGCAGCCGCTCCGGGGCGGGCGGCGCGCCCCGCGCCGGCGCGTGCGCCACCTGGTGCGGATCGGCGAGGAACGTAGACACGGCCCCACAGCCCGAGGCCAGCACGCGTCTGCGGTTCTCGCCCTTCACGGCGGCCACGCGCTCCGGCTTCACCTCGGCCCAGAACCCGAGGTCCGGGGCGCAGGGCCGTAGCTTCACGAGATCGTCGAGCGACTCGATGTAGCCCTCGCCGTGGAGCCACCCGGTTGCCAGCTCCTCGAGCTGGTCAGGTGTGCACATCCAGGTCACCGCCGGCTCACCGTTCACCTCCAGCCACACGGGCATCTCTTCGACCACGGCAGATTCGACGAGCATGCGGCCACGGCGGGTGCCGGGCTGACGGTCCCCATCCGTGGGAACTGACCCCGGGCGCGAGCCCGGGGTGAGCGGGTCTCGGTTCGTTGGGGACCCCGGGCTTGCGCCCGGGGTTAGTGGTTCAGGGTTCACCGAAATATTCCGAGTAGATGTGCGGCCCCTCCTGCATGCGCACGGCGTGCAATGTGACGCCGCGCGGTAGCTGCGGCGCGATTCGTTCCCACACGTAGACCGCCAGCGCCTCCCCGGTCGCGAGCCGGCGCCCGGGGCCGAACTCGGGCAGCGCCTCGTTGATGCTGCGGCCGTCGAGCCGCCGGGTGATTTCTTCGGCGAGCAAGCGATCCAGGTTCTCGAGGCTCATCACGCCCCCTACGTCCGCTGCCAGCGGTCCTTTCACCGTGACGCGGCACTGGTAGCGATGGCCATGCGCGGTCGCCGCCCGACCGAACTCCCGGGCGTTCTGCTCGTCGGGCCAGTCCGCCCGCCGGATGTAGTGCGTGGCGTTAAATTCAACGATGCGTGTAAGATAGCTGATCGGCATGGCTAGAACACTCGCACCGCGCTGGCCTTGAAGGAGAACACCACGGGGCCTCCCGGCGTGAGCCCCAGATCCCGAGCCGCCTCCTCGGTCACGACCGCCACCAGCTCCACACCCACGTCCGCGGTGACGTGCACCGCCCCCGGCCGCTGGTGCGTGAGGCGGGTGACGCGTCCGGTGAACACGTTGCGCGCGGAGGAGGCGAGGGGCTCGCGACTCACGAAGATGTCCGTGGGCGACACCGCCAGGATCGCGGCGCCCGTCTTCTCGGTCGCTGCCGCGATCTCGATCGTGCCGACGCACACATGCTTGAGGTCACCCCTTCCGCTCGACGGCAGCTCCACGCGGAACAAGTTTTCAGGGGTGACCGGTGACAGCCTGCCCTCGGCGAGGGCGCGCACGTCGTCCGCCCAGCGATAGGCGTCCTCCAGCTGATGCGAGGCGAGGCAGACGATGAGCGGGCGCCGCGCGCGCTCTTCGGCCAGTGCACGGTACAGCGTCTGCGCCGCCGCGCGGTCGGCCGAGCTGGCAGGCTCGTCGAGCAGCAGCACGTCGGGCTCGACCGCGAGCGCGCGCGCCACCGCCACCCGCTGCACCTCGCCGTCCGACAGCTCATGCCGGCTGCGGGGGAGCAACGCAGTGATCCCCAGCCGCGCGGCGATATTTTCTGTCCTTCTGTTCACCTCTGTGCGTCTGATCCCTCGGACCTGTAGTCCGAACTCTAGATTTTCTCGGACGCTGCCGCGCAACAGCAGCGGCCGCTGCTCCACCAGTGTGATGCGACGCCGCGGGGCCGCTCCGGCCACCACGACGCCGTCGAGTCGCACCTCACCTTCGGACGGCCGCTCGAGCAAGGCGAGCAACCGCAGCAGGGTGCTCTTGCCTGATCCGTTCGGACCCACGATCGCGACGCCCGCGCCGGGAGGGACGGCGAATCGCTCGATGTCGAGCACGACGCGGCCGTCGTAGCGGTGACGCACGCCGACGAGCTCAAGCATGACCGCGGCCCTGAAGCGCCTGCAACGCGACGTTCACGAGCAACGCGAGCAGCAGGAGGATGAGCCCGAGCGCGAGCGCGAGCCCGAAGTCGCCCTGGCTCGTGTACAGCGCCACCGCGGTCGTGAGGGTGCGGGTCTGGCCGCGGATGTTGCCCCCCACGGTCATGGCGGACCCGATCTCCGCCACCACGTGGCCGAAGGCGGTGGTCAGCACCGCGGCGAGCGCGAATCGCGCCTCACGCGCCACGGTCCACGCGGTACGCCACCGGCCGGCGCCGAGCGTCTCGGCGGTGCGGCGGATGCGGGGATCGACGCCCTGGACCGCGGCGGCGGCCAGCGCGGCGGCGATCGGGAAGGCGAGCACGACGTCGCCCACCACGATCGCCTGCCAGGTGTAGAGCCATGCCACACCGCCCAGCGGGCCCCGGCGGGACAGCAGGCCGTACAGCAGCAGGCCTACCACCACGGTGGGAAACGCGAGAGCCGTGTTGACGACCGTGAGCGCCGCGCGGCGTCCCCAGAAGGGTCTCGTGGCGAGCACGAACCCCACGGGAATGCCGAGGCCGCAGGCGACCACGGTGGCGATGAGGCCGACCTTGAGCGTGAGGAGCGCGATACCGTACACTTCGACGTCGCCTGAGAGAAGCAAGGCGACCGCGCGCCGTAATCCCTCCCCTAGAAAGTCCATCCCACGCCGATCGTGGTCCACGGATGCGCCGTCCAGTCGGTGAGCGACGCCGTGGCGGGCACGACGACGCTGCAGTCCGTCGTGCAACCCGTGGGTCCCGGGACCCTGTAGGACAGGGGGTAGTTGAGCTTCCACAACACCAGGCGGAAGTCCCCTCGCACGGAGAGGCGCCGGGCGGGGTACCAGCGCAGCCCGGCGTTGGGCGCGATGGTGAATTTCGTGCCGAACCGGTAGCCGCTCGGGTCGCGCGGCGACGTGCTGCTGATGGCCACGCCCAAGCCTCCGCCCACGTAGGGGGCGAAGCCGCGCCACGTCTTGCGGCCGGTGAGCACGAGCTGCAGCCCGGCGTCGGCCAGGACGAGGTCGTTCGTGAACGGGCCGGTCTTGCGCGACGCGGAGTCTTTCGTCGGATCCACGACGAAGCGGTTCGTCTGCCCGTATCCGAGGCCGAGCGACGCCCCGATGGCGCCGAACAGCACTTCGTAGCGGATTCCGCCCGTCTTGCCGTCCGAGAGCCCGACGCCCACGCTGCCGCGGCTGCCGCCGAGATAGCCGAAGGTGAGGACCCAGACGCCGCCGCGCCGGACGTCGTGGTAGGGAGAGTGGGAGGGCTCGTGGCCGACCTGGGCGGCGGTCACGTTGTACGACGCTATGACGCTAAGCCATACGATGGCCGCGATGGCGGGGCGGAGCGGACGGACAACGTGGCGTCGTAGCGTCATATGACGTCTTTCATCAGTCTGTCTCCCTCAAGTCTCTGCCGGTCATTTCCGGCGGCGGTTGGATGTCGAGCAGCCGGAGCAGGGTGGGGCCGACATCGCACAGCGCGCCGCCGTGGCGCAGCGGCCCGGGCGCGGCTTCGTCGATGAGCAGAAACGGCACCGGGTTCGTGGTGTGCGCCGTGTGCGGGCCGTCCGTCAACGGGTCGATCATCAGCTCGCAGTTGCCGTGGTCGGCCGTGACGAGCAGCGTGGCGCCGCGCCGCTCGGCGCTCTTCACGACGCGCTCGAGACACCGGTCCACCGTCTCCACGGCCTTCACGGCGGCGCTTAGTACCCCGGAGTGGCCGACCATGTCCCCGTTCGCGTAGTTGCAGAGGATGAAATCGTGGTGCCCCGCCTCGATCGCCTTGCACAGGACGTCCGTGACTCCCGGCGCGCTCATTTCGGGCATCAGATCGTAGGTCGCGACCTTTTGCGACGGTACCAGCAGCCGCTCCTCCCCAGGGTAGGGCGTTTCCACGCCGCCGTTGAAGAAGTACGTGACGTGCGCGTACTTCTCCGTCTCGGCGGTGCGGAACATGGTCTTGTCGTGGTCGGACAGCACCTGCGCCACGATCTCGGACAGCACCATCGGGCCGAACGCCGTCGGGAAGGGAAACGTCGCGTCGTACTGGGTCATGGTGACGAGATCGACGGAGGGCCTGGTGCCGGTGTCGAAGCCGTCGAACCCGTCCAGCGCCAGCGCGCGCACCATCTGGCGCATGCGGTCGGCCCGGTAATTGAAACAAAAGATCCCGTCGCCCGACCGGATACGGGGCGTCCCCGCGATGACGCGGGGCTTCACGAACTCGTCGGTCTCGCCGGCGTCGTAGGCGCGGCGGATCGCGGTAACCGGATCGGGGGCCACCTCGCCCACGCCGTGCACCATCGCGTCGTAGGCGATCTTGGTCCGCTCCCAGCGCTGGTCGCGGTCCATCGCGTAATAGCGGCCCACCACGGTGGAGACCACCGGGGCTTGGGGCAGCTCCTGCATGAACGCGAGCGCCGACTGCGGCGGCGTGTCACGCCCGTCGAGCCAGGCATGAATGGCGACCGGCAGCTCGTGCAGCTGAGCAAGCGCGACGGCCGCCACGAGATGTCGATCGAGTGCGTGCACGCCGCCGTTGCCGATCAGTCCCGGGAGGTGCAGGGTCCCGCCACGCCGCTTCACCCGGGTGCACAAGTCGACGAGCGGCGGCAACCGCAAAAACGCGCCGGACGCGATCGCTTGTGAGATCCGCACGATGTCCTGCGGCACCACGCGACCGGCTCCGAGGTTCAGGTGCCCCACTTCACTGTTGCCGATCTGTCCCTCGGGAAGACCCACGGCGAGCCCCGATGCGTTGAGCAAGGTGCGGGGCGCCTTCGCCCAGAGGCGATGCCACGTCGGCGTCCGGCCGAGCTCGACGGCGTTGCCCTCCCGGCCGGGACGGAAGCCCCAGCCGTCGAGCACGATCAGGACGACCGGGGTGCGCGGCCCATGCCTCTTTGCCATATTGGAGGGGATGCAATCTAGTCGGGCCCTCTGCGCCCTACCAGTTGTGCTGGGGCTCGTCGCACCCCTGTCGCTCGCCGCCCAAGCACGCTATCGCGTCACGACCGACGGGGCCTGGTTCTACCAGGAGCCGGGCGGAAAGCGCCTGGCGCGACTGGCACGCGGGGCCGTGCTCATGGGTGGGGAGACGCAGGGCGACTGGCAGGGCGTCATCCTCGAAGGTTGGATTTTCACGACCTCGGTGGGCCCGACGCCGCGCGCGGGCTACGACCTCGCGGTGACGCGCGCCCCGGAGGAGAACCTTCGCTCCGCTCCCGCGGGCGCGCTCATCGGCAAGCTGCCCCAGGGCTTCCTGCTCACCCGGGTCGCGGAGGGTACGGCGGGTCGCTGGATCCACGTCACGCGCGCGGGCTGGGTGGAAGCGACGGACCTCGAGTCGGTCGCGCAGGTGGCGAGCTCGCGGACGGCGAGCGCGGATACCGGTTCGGGTGGATCGACCCCGGGCCCCCGCACGGGGGCGCCGGGAACCCCGGGCCGTGGGTCCGGAGTCGGTCCACCCGACTCGAGCGCCGGCTCCTCCGCCCCCGTCGATCCGGCGCGCGTCGAATCCGCGCGGCGCACCGTGCTGTACCGCGTGCCCGAGGGCCCGCCCACCGGCACGCTGGCGCCGTCGGCGCCGCTGCGCGTGCTGGATCGCTCGGGCGAGTGGACGCGGGTGCAGCTCGAAGGCTGGGTGAAAAGCGCGGACCTGGAAATTGCGCCGCCCGGCGTCCTCGTTGGCATCACGGCCGCCGAGCTGCGCACCGACCCGCAGCGCTACGCGGGACAGGTGCTCCGCTGGACGCTGCAGTTCATCTCGACGCAGAAAGCCGACGAGCTGCGGCCCGAGATCCCGAACGGCGCCACCTACTTCCTGGCGCGCGGACCGCTTCCCGAGCGCGGGTTCGTGTACGTCGTGGTGTCCGAGGGGAAGCGCGCGCAGCTCGAGACCCTCACGCCCCTCGCCACCATTCAGGTCACCGCGCGCGTGCGCACCGGCCGCACCCGGTTCCTCGGCAACCCGGTGCTCGACATGATCAGCCTCGAGACCCTGCCATGAACGAGATCCTGCGTGACCGCCTGCTGCGAAA
>WNGC01002015.1_pt1 | contig 12415 bp, 12 predicted proteins | sample 5400051 | NCBI WGS metagenome assembly WNGC01 (sample SAMN13153368, study PRJNA577476) | soil metagenome | isolation source: 20 cm soil or saprolite under grassland replicate 2 | place: USA:California | collected 2016-06-15 | reverse complement strand
GATGGACAGCGCGGAGGCTATCAAGCCCTTTCGCCGAATGCTAATGATACCAAAGGGGTCAGCCTAAGACCAAGCTTTCCCTGCTTCCCCTGTCATCCCTGCAACAGCGCGATCGCTTTGCCTTCGCGATGTTCTACCTGATCCATCGTGCACTGGTGCGGAGCTTTGTCCGGGCGCCAGCGCAGAAATCTTGTGCCGTGCCGAAACCGGCCGCCGGTGAAATGATCGTAGGCAACTTCAACGACAACCTTTGGATCGACGGGCTCCCATTCGCCAGTGCGCTCTGTGCTCCAGCGACTCGGTCCTCCAGGGGCGTTGCCCGTGAATCCCGGTGGTTTCTTCAGCGCTACAAATTTTTTTGTTAACTCACGACGATCTGAAGCTTTGAACCCGGAGATAAATCCGACGTGATGCAGCAAACCGTCGTCGCCGTAGAGCCCGAGCAAAAGCGAACCGATCACGCGCGCGGCGGTGGCGTAACGAAACCCGCCTACAACACAATCCGCGGTGCGAATCTTTTTTACCTTCACCGCAGCGATGCGTTCGCCCGACGCGTACGGAGCGTCTAGGCGTTTCGCGATGATGCCGTCAAGATCGCCCCCGGTTTTTCGAAACCAATCGCTCGCAAGCTTGTAATCAGTTGTTGCGGGCGAAAGTCGTATGCTTTTCGCTGATTGTAGATTCGAACGCGCGAATTTCTCCAGAAGCTTCCTCCGCTCAAGCAGATTCAGCTTCAAATATGAGTTCCCGTTCTCCGCAAGCAGATCGAACACGATGTAAACGGCTGGATGAGCTGCAGCGAGTTTCTGAACGCGGCTCGCGGCAGGATGCAAACGTAGTTGCAATTCATCAAATGAAAGTGCGCCGCCAACCGGAATCACCAGCTCGCCGTCGAGAACGAATCGTTGGTGTGGCAGCCTCGCCACGTTAGCTGCAACATCGGGAAAATAACGCGCCAGAGGCTGACCGTTCTTTGATTGCAAGAAGATTTCATTGTCATCACGAAACGCGAGACAGCGAAAGCCATCCCATTTCGGTTCATATTGCCAGCCATCGCCGGTCGGAATTTCATCGACCGACCGCGCTTCCATTGGTGGTATGGCAGGTTTCAGCAGCATCTTAAGATACGTTTCGCAACGCGTGCATTACTGGACGCACTGTAGCCAGGCCCGCTATGCGGCGTCCAACGGTAAAGGCTTCACAGAGCAACGGCCAAACACACGTCTGTCAGCGATCTGTTCTAGGACGCGCCATGGCAAACCAACAAAAATCATCGGGATCCAACTCATCGTTCTTCGCCAATGCTTTTGGTTTAGTTAAGCAAACAGGGCAGGAATTTCTACAGGACAAAGCGCCGCAATTAGGCGCGGCGCTTGCATACTACACAGTCTTTTCACTCGCACCGCTGATTCTCGTTCTGCTCTCCCTCGTGGGAGTAATTTTTCGACACGATCCAGCGGGGGCCTGGAATAAGATCACACAGCAGATGAGCTATTTTCTCGATCCAAGCGCTGTGCAGGTGGTGCAAAATATCGCGCAAAAGGCATCGGAGCCCGGTAAAAGTACGATCGCCACAATCATTGGCGTTGCCCTGGCGCTTTTTGGCGCAAGCGGCGTGTTTGGCCAATTGCAGGACGCATTAAATACCATTTGGGGCGTGAAAGCAAAACCCGGTGGTGGTATTTGGGGCTTCCTGCGAAGCCGATTTCTTTCCTTTGCAATGGTCGGCGGAATTTGCTTCCTATTGCTCGTTTCGCTCACGCTTGAAAGTGTGCTTAAGGGCTTCAGCCATTATGTGCAATCGATGTTGCCGGGTGGAATTATAATAGCCATGACGGTCTATCTGGTCTTCGATTTTGCCGTCATTGTCCTTCTCTTCGCGATCATTTTTAAATTCCTGCCGGACGTTAACATTCAATGGCGAGACGTTTGGATCGGCGCTGTTATGACTGCGGTACTTTTCGGTGTAGGGAAATGGGCGCTCGGCTTCTATTTGGGGAGCGGCACTGCCGGTTCGGCTTATGGAGCTGCCAGCTCGTTAATCACATTGTTGCTCTGGGTTTATTACTCGTCCCAGATCTTGCTTTTTGGTGCTGAATTCACCCAGGTCTATGCAGAGCGAGCCGGTCGTGGAGCAAAACCCGACGAGTACGCAGTCCGCGTCCAAACAAAAGAGGTCGAGCGCGACTAGCGAAAAGGATGACGACGAACACCGCACCGCCCGGCGATCCTCATTCCGAATACTCATCAAGCATTCCCGAGCCGGCCAAACAACAAAAACGCGACGACGATCGCACAAATCAGCCCAAGGGCTGCGGCAACGACGAGATCGGACAGGTAATGCTCGGCAACGCAGATGCGCGAGTAGCCAATTAGTAGCGGAATTGGGAGACAGATGAGACCAATTCGCAAGTTTGCGAACAATAAAACGCCGAAAAATGCTACCGATTCAGCAACGTGACCCGACGGAAATGACTGAAACCGCGAAGCGAACTGTGGACCCTTCCAAACCTCTGCCGATTTAACGAACGGCCTCGAGCGCCGAGTTGCGAACTTCATACCCTGCGCGATTAGCCAGCAAGCGCTAACGCAATTAGCATCGCTACGAAGATGTTCCTGTTCCAGCTTGGCAATGCCGCCGCGCTGCCGATCATGGCGGGTCTCCTCGCCGCGCGGCTTCCCCAAACCGCAACGCTCATCCTTTCTGTATGCATTTTCGCGCCGCAATTCGTGGTGGTCGCCATCGCGCCCGCCATTGGCCGCAGAGCCGAAAGCTGGGGCAGGCGTCCTCTGCTTGTGCTGTGCCTCTTGGCACTGGCTGTACGCTGCGCTTCTTTTGCGGCAAGCAGCGAGCCTGCTCTCGTGATCGCAGTCCAGCTGCTCGATGGCATATCGGCCGCAATCCTTGGCGTGCTCGTCCCCCTCGTTCTCGCCGATGTCATGCGCGGCACTGGCCATTACAATCTGGCGCAAGGAGTAGTCGGCGCCGCAGTGGGCATCGGCGCCTCGCTCAGCACAGCAGTCGCCGGCTATATCAGCGACCATGTAGGCAGCTCCGGCACGTTTCTGTTCATGGCCGGGGCCGCGGCCACAGGCCTCCTACTCGTCATCGCCCTTATGCCGGAAACAAAGGGCAGCCCGTCCAGTCGTTGACGGAACTTTTCGGGGCATATCCCAGCCATGTTTCTGAATAGCTAGGCCCGCAAAAAAGGCTTCTGTTGTCGCGTTAGCATGCTCCACCCACTCACACCGCCTTAGGTCGTGCCACGTTCGCGACTAGCAGCTTTAAATTGCCCAGTTCCTTTCGGGCGAAACAACTCCTCTGACGTGTTGGACGTCCTCCTTGATTTCGGTAACTTGCAGATGCACCTCCCTGGTCAAACCGTGCTTGGCCTACGAAAGCTTTTCAATTAGCGTAGTCCTTCACGCAACTCACCCAACATCGCATCTGAGGCGATGGAAATCCCATGCATCCACCAGAAGCACCCCGCCCAGCAAACCGTGCCGATGGGAGGCAAGAACGAAGCCATTGCTTGAAATTTGCACGTCGAGAAATTGCGTCACAACAACAGACTCAAAATCGTTGGGCGCTTGCGCGATAGTCGGTGGCGAACAGCGGAAGTATCCTCCCTCTGATCCTGCACTTTTCCACCGGCGAGCCGTGTCAGGAAGGAGATGTGCTGGCTCGCCTCTTTGCTTGTCCGCGTTTTCGCGGTGCCTTTGTCGATCGCCGGTTCTTCGGACGTTTTGTTCCCGTTCTCTCAGGTTTTCCCCGGGCTTGACCTAGTAAACCGGCAAAATCAAAACCGAACAGTTGCCTGATTTTCGTGTTCAGCTCTGGCAATACCAAGCGCTGGCCAACGTGCGACAGCTCATTGACCACGCTGTCTGTGAACCTGGCGAACTGCGAATGTTTGCTGGTCTTGGCGAGCTTGTGGGAGTAGCCGACGGTGTAGCCGAGCGCGAATCCTGCGGATAATGCACCCAAACTCCAGACCACGGGCTCCTTCTGGAACTCGTCGCGGTAATCAAGGACGTCAGATACGGTTTCTTTAACCGTCCCATACTGTTGCTCCGCTTTGTCTTGTATCGCCTCGACCGTGGTTCTGAGTGAATCACGGGTCCGGCCAATCTTACGTTGAAGCTCTCTCTGACTCGGTTCTCTATCGCCAGTTTTTGTTGCCATATTCTTCCTCCTGTTTGTATGTAAATAGCAGCCTAGAATTCTTGCTTCACAAACTCTTTGTCTCGCTGTAGCTCGGCAGCACTCTTCGGAGCCAGGCGCTGTTTCGCCAGGCGCTTCTTTGCCATCACAATGACGATTGCGCCAATCACCAGATAGAGCACGGCCGTGATGATGAACCCGAGGCCATATCGCGCAGCCGGACTCCAATTTGTGCCGTCGAACAACAGCGAAATGAAAAATGCGATTGCGACATTGAGAAGCGCAAAACCGACGGTGGCGATCACCACCCCGCCTAAAATCAGTCCGATTCCAGCCGCGTATACGCCAGCCTCTTGCCGTAGCTCGTTCTTAAGGAGTTCCAGCTTTGCATCGACGAGCTGTGTCAGTTCGTTTGTCAGCCGCGCTAATAACGAGGGGAGGCTCTGGCTTTCCCGTTCGAGTGTCGTAGGTTCTCTGTCTCTTTCTGCCATGTCCCTTATTTCGCCTTCGCTTACCGCATTTACCTAAAATGGTTCGCGTGGCACTTGCGCAGCGGATGTAGTCGTCATTTTCCAGGATTGCGGCCGTCTCTTAGTTGACGCGATTGATGCTTCTGGCCTGGTGGTGCTCAGAACTTTCTGCTTTGTAGCAGATGCGCAGAACCAGAACGACGGCTGCATGCGAAGTGTAAGCGGCGACACTTACGTTTGTGAGGAGCAACACTGGGATTAGGGCTTGTCGAACCAGCAGCTCACGGTCCCGTGAGCAGAGCGCCACGGCTGCGTGGATGTCACAAGGGGAAAAAGGAAGATGCGAATCGCACAGATTGCGCCATTAGTCGAGAGCGTGCCTCCGAAACATTACGGAGGAACAGAACGAATCGTTGCCTATCTGACTGAAGAGTTGGTTCGCTCAGGGCACAAGGTGACTCTCTTCGCCAGTGGTGACTCGGTCACAAGCGCCCAGCTTATTCCTGTATGCCGCCGATCATTTCGGCAAAACAAGCGTGCTACGGATTATCTGTCGCGCGAAGTCCTGCTCATGGACCATGTTATGCAGCGCGCCAGTGAATTTGACGTGATTCATTTTCATACAGGTTGTTTGCATTATCTCATTTCGCGGCATCTGACAGTTCCGCACGTGACAACATTGCATGGCCGGCTGGATACTCCTGAGTTGCTTCGGCTGTATGAGCGCTTTCGGGAAATGCCGATGATCTCCATCTCAAATGCACAGCGCACACCATGGCCGTGCGCAAATTGGCAGGCGACGATCTATCACGGGTTACCCCAGGATCTATTCCGGTTTCACCCGGAGCCCGGTAGGTATCTGGCATTTCTGGGACGCGCCTCGCCGGAAAAGCGAGTAGATCGCGCCATCGAGATTGCCAAGCGAGTGGATATGCCGCTCAAGGTAGCAGCGAAAGTCGATCCCGCTGACAGACGCTATTTTAAACGTGAGATCGAGCCGCTGCTGAACGACCCGCACATAGAATGGCTGGGTGAAATCAGCGATAAGGACAAGGACGAATTTCTTGGCAACGCGTACGCGTTGCTGTTTCCCATTGACTGGCCGGAGCCGTTCGGACTGGTGATGATTGAGTCGATGGCGTGCGGTACACCGGTGATCGCCTACGTCGGCGGGTCAGTTGCAGAAGTTATGGACGACGGCGTGACAGGCTTCGTGGTGAACGACATTGAAGATGCGGTAGAAGCCGTGCGTCGTGTTCGAGACCTGAGCCGCGCTCGATGTCGGGAAGTGTTTGAGAAGCGGTTCGCAGCGAGCCGCATGGCAAGCGATTATGTAAACGCGTATAGCCGTCTGGCAGATTCCCGGATGACAAGAGTGGAGCAATCGGTGGAATCGTCAATGCGCTCTTTTCAAGGTGCCTTGGCAAGCTGACGATACGTTGCGCAGCCCTGTGGATCGCGAATTTCAAAAATTCTAACGCGACACACGCGCATTTCGTTGGTTGGCCACGTTTCCTCTTGTAGCCGGTACAAGCGTACCGTGTCCTACAACAACAATCGAACCAAACCAGGAAAGGGAAAGAAAAGAGGGATCATGAATCTGGAGACATTAAAAGAACTTTACGTGAACGAACTTCGGGATCTGTATAATGCCGAGAACCAACTAATCAAAGCATTGCCAAAGATGGCGAAGGGTGCTTCATCAGACGACTTGAAGGAAGCTTTCGAAAAGCATCTGGAACAGACCAAGGGTCATGTGCAGAGGCTTGAGCAAGTCTTCCAAGAACTGGGCGGGAAGGCCAAAGGCAAAACCTGTCAGGCCATGAAAGGCTTGATCGAAGAGGGATCGGAAGTGCTCAAGGCAGATGGCGAGGATTCCGTTATCGACGCGGCCATCATCGTAGCTGCGCAGAAAGTCGAGCACTACGAGATCGCCGGTTACGGGAGTGTGCGGACGTTTGCGCAACTGCTTGGGCAGGACAAATCCGCAGAGCTTCTGCAACAAACTTTGGATGAGGAATCTGAAGCAAACGAGCTTCTGAACAAGCTGGCCGAAGACATCGTAAACCCAGAGGCTCTAATGGAGCCGGAAATGGCGTCGGCTTCTTCAGATCGATAGTCGTTCATCAGTTGCTAACCACTAATTAAGATGCATTGCTTGCGGCTCGTGTCGCTACCAAGCGCCGGCCGCAAGTAATGCATCAGCGATCGGTTGCATTACTCATAAGCCGGCCGAACCTCGTCAGGCATGGCTTGCCGCCTGCGACAGGGCCGTAGGTTCGGGATTCCAACCAGACCGCCGCTTCCAAGTTGGTTCTGATCACTTAGCTTAGGGTTTTCTCTCTCCTCTTTCTTTCTAGCGCTTTATCGAAAATGGCGCACAAACCGTCACGATAAAACCGCAGGCGAAAACCATGCTCCTCAGCAAACCGCGCGATTTTTGGTTCACGGTGATTCCCGTGGTCGGGCCAGACGCGGCTGAGTTCTTCCTGGTAAATGGCGCAGTGTTTTGCCGTCTTCAGCTCGCTCTTAATCTGTCGCAAAAGTCTTCGCATACCACTCCTCCACAATCAATTCCAAAAGTTACCGTATAATCCGAAAAGCGTCTGGTAACCGGGTGTATGTTACCACTCGAAACTCTACAGGCAACGAGTCGCCCAGTCGGCAGATCAGGCCGCTCCGCTGGCCGGACTCGAATTTATTGCAGGGTTATTAACTGGAGAGACATACTCATGAGAGCGAAGGCAAGGTTACTCGGTCACCCGATTCACCCGATGTTAATCGTGTTTCCGCTGGGCTTGCTCACGGTGGCGGCGATTTTCGACATTATCTATGTCTCCACGCATGACGGTCATTGGGCTGACCTGTCATATTGGATGATTGCATCAGGCATCATTGGTGGGCTGATCGCGGCGGTGTTCGGAGTGATTGATTGGTTTGGTATTCCGGAAAGCACACGCGCGAGGTACATCGGGCTGATCCACGGCCTCTCAAACGTCGTTGTAGTGATTTTGTTCATCGTTAGCTGGTTTATGCGTCGCTCTAACCCGACAGCGCCGGGCCTGATAGCGATGATGCTGGGATGGATTGGCATCGTCATAGCACTCTTCTCCAGTTGGCTGGGCGGTGAACTGGTTTACCGGCTGAATGTCGGCGTCGATCGCGGCGCAAATCTCGACGCGCCCAATTCGTTGTCTGGTCGATCTACATTGGGGGGACTCGGCCGCCGTCGTTCTGCGCGTGGCGAAATCGGCGCACCTTAGAACATCCGATCGCGCGGTTAGCTGCGCGTGGATACGTAAGGATTCTCCGCACCTCAGTGTGCTTGTAACGCGCTGCAGTGCCGAAGCATTATTCTCATCGGCGAATCAGAATTCTACCGAACAGTTTCAATTGGGCCGTCAATTTCCTGCGTTCCAGAAGCCAAAACCACAGAGGCACACCGTCCAAGTGGTTGCTTCCAACGAAAGAGACAAAAACCGCGCAACAATCCACCTGCGATAAACGTGAGCAGATGCTGAATTTATTACTTGGTTTCGCTTCCATTGCGTGCGCCGCTGTGATGTTGGCTGGCGTAGCCTTCGCGCAGCCTTCCACGCCGGCAGACGACGGGCAATGGACGATGCCGGCAAAGAATTTCGAGAACACGCGCTATAGCGGGCTCGATCAGATCAAAATTAATAACGCGAGGGACTTGCGCGTTGCCTGGACATTTTCTACTGGTGTGAACAAAGGCCAGGAAGCGGCGCCGCTTGTCGTCGGCGACTCGATGTACGTCGTCACGCCGTATCCGAACATTCTTTACGCCCTCGACCTAAAACAAAATGGCGCGGTAAAATGGAAGTTCGAGCCTGAGCCTGCCGCCGCGGCGCAAGGTGTTGCGTGTTGCGACGTGGTGAATCGCGGTTGTTTTTTCGATAAAGGGAAAATTTTCTTTAACACACTCGACGACAACGTCTGCGCAGTCGATGCCAACAGCGGAAAGCTCCTTTGGAAAACGAAAGTAGGCGAGATCAACAAGGGCGAGACAATGACCATGGCCCCGTTGGTGGTGCACGACAAAGTGCTCGTGGGGAACAGCGGCGGCGAATTCGGGGTGCGTGGCTGGCTGACCGCTGTCGATGCGAACAGCGGCAAAATCGCTTGGCGCGGGTACAGCACCGGCCCGGACGCCGACTGCTTGATAGGATCGGAGTTCAAACCGTTTTACGAGAGCGACCGCGGCAAAGATCTCGGAGTAAAATCCTGGCCGCCGGATCACTGGCAGATCGGCGGCGCCACAGTGTGGGGCTGGATCTCATACGATGCGGCGCAGAACCTGATCTTCTACGGCACGGCGAACCCGGGAACGTGGAATCCGGAGCTGCGTCCGGGCGACAACAAGTGGGCATGCGGTGTGTTCGCGCGCAATCCCGACACCGGCCAGGCGCGCTGGTTTTACCAATGGAATCCGCATGACGAATTTGATCACGACGGCGTAAACGAAAACATCGTAGTAGATCTGCAGGTTGATGGTCGCACGCGGAAGACGCTGCTCGCCGCGCAACGCAACGGCTACGTTTACGTTCTCGATCGCACGACCGGCGAAGTGCTGTCTGCTACGCCGTTCATTCGCATCACCGCGAGCAAAGGCGTCGATCTGAAGACGGGCCGCATCATACCGAACGAGGAGAAGAAGCCGCAAATCGGAAAAGTAATTCGCGACGTGGCGCCCGCGTCGCCGGGTGCAAAAGATTGGCAGCCGTGCGCCTGGTCGCCGCGAACGCACTTGCTCTACATCCCGCATCAAAACCTGGCGATGGATTACGAAGGCGTTGAAGCGAGTTACATCGAAGGCACGCCGTACCTCGGCGTGAATGTAAAAATGTACGGCAACGGCGGCGGCAAACGCGGCGAGTACTGCGCCTGGGATCCGGTGCAAAAGAAAAAAGTGTGGGCCATCGAAGAAGATTTTCCTGTGTGGAGCGGCACGCTGGCTACCGCTGGTGACGTCACGTTTTACGGAACTATGGACGGTTGGTTCAAAGCCGTGAACGCCAAGACCGGCGAAGTGCTTTGGCAATTCAAAACCGGCTCTGGAATCATTGGACAACCCACAACATTTCTTGGGCCTGACGGAAAACAATACGTCGCAGTTCTGTCAGGCGTAGGCGGTTGGGCGGGCGCAGTGGTTTCAGGCGATCTCGATGCGCGCGATCCAACTGCCGCTCTGGGTTTCGCCAACGCCATGAAAGATTTGCCGCAGCACACCGCGAAAGGCGGCACCCTTTACGTGTTTGCGCTGCCATGAATTCACCACGAAGGACACGAGGATCACGAAGATTGAATCAGCTTTTCGTCTTGGTGGTCTTCGTGCTCTTCGTGGTGCAAAATTCAGCTGCCGAAGAGCAACGCGTGCTGAGAGTCGCTGCGGATCCGAATAATCTCCCCTTTTCAAACGACCGCCTGGAGGGATTCGAAAACGAGATTGCAGAGCTGATCGCGCGCGAGCTCCACTGCAGAATTGAATATCATTGGCGCGCGCAGCGGCGCGGGTTTTTTCGCGAGACGCTCAAGAGCGGCGATGTCGATCTCGTGCTCGGAGTGCCTGCGCATTTTGATATGGCGCTGACCACCGCGCCTTATTACCGCTCGAGCTATGTGTTCGTAAGTCGCGTTGATCGGAATCTCCACGTGTCGTCGTTCGACGATCCGCAACTGCGCAAGCTCAAAGTCGGCGTGCAACTCGTCGGCAACGACGGCGTCGATACGCCCCCCGCGCACGCCTTGGCAGCGCGCGGAATGGTGAACAATGTCATCGGTTTCACACTCTACGGCGATTACAGCCAGCGCAATCCGCCTGCCCGGATCGTGGACGCTGTCGCGAATGGTGATATTGACGTTGCCATCGCGTGGGGACCGCTCGCCGGCTATTTCGCAAAGCACTCGAAAACACCGCTCGAGATTATTGCGGTGACCCCCCAGAAAGAGGGCCCGCTCAGGTTCGCGTTCGACGTCTCGTTGGGCGTAAGCAAACAGGAACGGGAGCTGCGAGATGAACTCGACATGTTCGTCACCAATCACCCCGAGGAAATCAACGGCATCCTTGACAGATATAACGTCCCGCGCGCCTCGCGTGAGGCACAGCTCACGTCAGCAAAATGAATCAGGAGAGCAAAACAAAACGAATGGTAGGCACGGCACTCCGTTTCCGTTCGCACGGAGTGGCGCACCCTACCCAAAGCTTCGTGCGTTCCTGCATGCCTTATTTTCTTGTTCTTCTTCCATTTCTGTTTTTCAGCTGTGAACGCGAGGAGCGTACACTGGTCGTACAACCGCCTTCCGCGCAAGAGGCGTCGCTTCCGCAGGTGAGCGATTTGGCTCCAGGCCCACAGCATAACAAAGCGCCGTCCGTGCCAAACCCGGACGAAAACAACTCATGGATGATGGCCGAGGGGAAGCGGTACTATGAGGCGTACAACTGCGTTGGTTGTCACGCGCACGGTGGCGGAGGGATGGGCCCGCCGTTGATGGACGAGAAATGGATATACGGACACGAGCCGCAGCAAGTGTACGCAACGATTGTGGAAGGCCGGCCTAACGGAATGCCATCGTTTCGCGGGAAAATTTCGAACGATCAACTCTGGGAAATCGTGGCTTACGTTCGCAGCTTGAGCGGCCTAACAAATCAATGGGCCGCAAACGCGCGCGACGATCACATCAAAGGGGCGCCGCCACCGAATTCCGTTCCGGAAGGAACGCCACACAATAGTTCGGAGCCGCAACCATAATGAACACGAGTTGCTGTAGCGTGCGCTGTCCTCAGCTCAGAAGGTCTGAGGTCCCACAAACAACTCCGCTGAGGACAGCGGACTCTACAGCTTTATGAGCGCTGCAGATTTCCAATCAGCATTGAATCCTGCCGCGTCCGAATCGGCGCACATCACGCATCTGTGGTGGACGTTCTTTTGGGTGACGCTCGTGATTTTCGCGCTCGTCGCGATTTTCCTGTTCATCGCGATCCTGCGAAACATTCGCCGCGCGTCTGGCGATCCGCAGCCGCCGATCCTGCCGGAACCGACGCAAGCGAGCGAAAACCGCGCGACGAAAGTGGTCTCTGCGTTGGTAGTCATCACGGTGTTGATCTTGTTTGCGCTCCTGATCGGCGACTTTTTCACCGGCAACGCGATTTACGCCACGCCGGACCCAAACGCGCTGGCGATCAAAATTACCGGACACCAATGGTGGTGGGAAGTGGAATATCAGGACCCGCAGCCGAGCGAGATCGTGACCACTGCAAACGAGATTCACGTACCCGTCGGAAAGCCGGTGAAGTTGGAGCTGCAATCCAGCGACGTCATCCACAGCTTCTGGGTTCCGAATATTCACGGCAAAAAGGATCTTGTCCCGGGGCATCCCACCACAACATGGTTCACCGCCCGACGCACCGGGGAATTTCGCGGGCAATGTGCCGAGTACTGCGGCGAACAACATGCACACATGCGACTGGTTTTCGTCGCGGAAGCGCCTGACGCATTCAGCAGTTGGCTGGCGGCTCAAAAGAAATCCGCGCCTGAGCCGATGTCGGATTCGCAACGCCGCGGTCGCGATGTTTTTCTCGCCTCACAATGTGTGATGTGTCACACGATTCAGGGTACCAAAGCGCGCGCAACGCTCGGGCCCGATCTCACGCACATTGCCGGACGAAAAATGATCGCGGCCGGCGAACTGCCGAACACCCGCGGCTATCTAGCCGGCTGGATTTTGAATGCATCAGCGCTGAAGCCCGGAGTTCGCATGC
>WNGC01002014.1_pt1 | contig 12416 bp, 11 predicted proteins | sample 5400051 | NCBI WGS metagenome assembly WNGC01 (sample SAMN13153368, study PRJNA577476) | soil metagenome | isolation source: 20 cm soil or saprolite under grassland replicate 2 | place: USA:California | collected 2016-06-15 | reverse complement strand
TACGGTGCGACGGTGATCGCCGCGGACCCGACCGCCCCTTGGAACGTCGCGTAGATGTTCGTCGATCCTGGCCCGACCCCGGTCACCACGCCCTTCAGCGACGTGGAAGCGCTCACGCTGGCGATGCCGGGGTCGTGGGTTGCCCAAATGACGGGCCCGGCCGGATCGCCCCCCACGATTGTGGCCGTCAGCTCGACGGTGTTCGTTCCCGCAAGTGAAAGCGCCGCGGAGGTCGGCGCGATGGTGATCGAGATACTGCCCAGGGTCGCCTGGATCGGCACGTCGCTGGTCAGTGGCGTGAGCGTCATGGAGACCGTCGGGTTAGCCCCCGCCACCACGTTCACGCCCGTCGCTACACCACTGTGCGTCTGGACGCCGCCGGCGTCGTAGGCGCGGATCGTGATCGTCCGATTGGAGCCGGCCGGGATTGTGATAGTGCCGCTCGCGACCCCGCTCGCGACGATGAAGTTGAAGACCAGCGGTGTCGCGATGTCCGCGGCCGTCACTTCGACGACGATCGAAGTGACCGCAGTTGCGGAGACGTCGGCCCGCACCGCGAGATGCGCCTGACCGCCACTCGGCGCGGTGGCCGGGTTGCAGGAGGCGAATGCCAGCAGGGTCGCGCAAGCCGTTAACGCAGAGCAACGTGTGACAGCCAACATAACCCAGTGCCTCCACCTATCGGTTCGAGCGCGTTCCAGCAGCGGGGAGGGACGCGCTCCGTGACGCGTGTCACTGGCAAATTCTGCGCCCTGCGACTCGTGAGACCCGCCGCTCTGGGGCGCCGCGTCGTAAGGTGTTGTCGCCGTTACGACTAGTCCGGCGGCCTCGCGTGGCGGAGCGGAGTCGCACTCCCCATGGTGTCCGCTTGCAGGTCGTTGCTCGAGTGGAACGATTGTCTATCGCGCATAGCGCCTAGTGCCGCGACGTCGTGTTTGCCGTTAGGCAGACGTGGTAGCGTGTCGCAGAGCTCGAAGCGCGTCGGTTGCATGTAGCGAGGCAGCTCGATGCCGCAATGGCGCCGCAGCCGCTCGAGTGAACCACCGCCCGCCAGCACGACGTGGGCCACGATGCGCTGCCCGCGAATGTCGTCTGGCTCCGCACCGATGACGCAATCGGTCACCTCTCCCGAGGCGTAGATCGCCTCGGCGATCTCGTCCGGACTGACGCGATAGCCGAGGGTCTTGATCATGCGGTCGCGCCGTCCCACGTAGTACAGGAACCCCGCGTCGTCCCGCCGCACCAGATCTCCGGTGAACACGACCCGTTCGGTATCGGCCACGGCCGGCGCGCGGAGCGGATTTGGCCGGAACACCCGCGCGGTCGCTTCGGGATCGTTCCAATAGCCCAAGGTGACGGTGGGCCCGCGGTACACGAGCTCACCCACCTCGCCCGGTCCGCACGGCGTCAGCTCGGCACCCAGGACGATCACCTCCGCTCCCGGAATGGCGCGGCCGATCGAGTCCGGGCGACGATCCACTTCTTCCGGAGGCAGGTAGGTGCAGCGCAGGGCTTCCGTCAGGCCGTACATCAGGAACAGCTGCGCGTGCGGTTGGGCCTGGCGCAGCGCCCGCACGCCCGCGACCGGCAAGGGGCCACCGGCATTGGTCATGACGCGCAGGTCGGGCAGCGGTTCTGCTCGAAAACCGGGGACGCCGAGCAGTTGCAGCCACAGCGGTGGCACGGCGGCGAGCACCGTGACACGCTGCGCCCGCAGCTCGCTCACCAAGCGCGGCGCGAGCGGCGAGCGGTCCACGATGAGGCAGGCGCCGGTAGCCACCGCGCACAGCACCTGGCTCATGCCGTACACGAAGCTGAACGGCAGCAGGGCGGCGATGCGGTCGGTCGGCACGATGCCCAGATAGCTCGTGACGGCTGCGGTGGCGGCGTGGAGATTGGCGTGCGTGACGGTGACGCCCTTGGGCCGTCCGGTCGAACCCGACGTGTAAACGATCTGCACCGGATCGGCGCCGAGTCGAGTGACCGGCGCGAACTCGCCGGCGCGGGGGAGGTCTTCCACCAGGAGAACGCGACAGGCATTCCCGGCCCAGGGCGGGTGGCCCGCTGCGACATGGACCGAGGTGAGAAGCAGGCTCGCTCCGCAGTCGTCCAGCAAGTCCGCGATCTGGCGCGGCCGGAGCAGCTCGTTCAGGACGACGGCGATGCCCCCGGCGGCGGCGACCGCGAAGAACGCGGCCACGGCGTCCGGGCTGTTATCGAGCATGATCGCCACGCGGTCGTCGGGCTGGAGCCCGGCGGCCACCAGCGCGCTCGCGATGGCCGCCGCGCGCTCGAGCAGCGTCGCGTACCCGACCGCGCGGCCACGCACGATCATCGCCGGGGCCGTGCCCCGGGCACGCCAGAGCAGGGCGGCGATGCTCGGGTCGAGGAAGGCGGCCATGCGCGCCCAGGGAGCATTGCCTGTGCCGGGGCGGAGGCTCCGTTGTGGCGGTGCCCGCCGCCCGGGCCGTCGCACAAGTGTGACAGCCGATTGCTGCGCGCCGTGACAGCGGCAGAGCGCTATCTCGTTGCGGCTCCTCACAATGAGCGCGGTACCGCGGGTGGTACGAGGCCCCAACCTTGCATACCGCAGTCGTCACATGCAAGCGGATCGAAGAGGGAGCCTGGCCACTGAGCTGGAGGTCGATCCGGCCCAGACGGCGGCCGCGATCTGCGACCGGTTGCGCGACCAGTTGAGCACCCAGCTGCAGCGCCGGGGCCTCGTGGTCGCGATGAGCGGCGGCGTGGACAGCTCGGTCTGCGCCGCGCTGGCGGTGCGCGCGGTCGGCGCCGGTCGCGTGTTCGGACTGCTGCTGCCAGAGCGGGAGTCGGACCCGCTCAGCTTGACGCTGGGGCGGCGTTGGGCGGAGACGCTGGGCCTCGAGTTCGCAATCGAAGACATCGGCCCCATGCTCGAGGCGCTCGGCTGTTACTGCCGCCGCAACGAAGCGATCCGGCGGGTGGTCCCGCAGTTTGAGGATGGCTGGCGCTGCAAGGTGGTGGTCACCGGGAGCCCGCTCGACTCGGACCGTCTCAACGTGCCGTACATCGCAATCGAATTCCCCGACGGTTCCGTGCGGCGTTCGCGCCTCCCTGCGGAAGAATATCGGCAGATCGTGGCGGCGACGAACTTCAAGCAGCGCACTCGCAAGGCGCTCGAGTACTACCACGCCGACCGGCTGCACTACGCGGTCGTGGGCACCCCGAATCGACTGGAATACGATCAGGGATTCTTCGTGAAGGGCGGGGACGGGCTCGCGGACGTCAAGCCGATCGCCCACCTGTACAAGACGCAAGTGTACGCCCTGGCGCAGTACCTGGGCGTGCCGGCCGAGATTCGCGAGCGCATCCCCACCACCGACACGTACTCGCTGCCCCAGACGCAACAGGAGTTCTATTTCGCGCTGTCCACTGAGACGCTCGACCTGGTGCTGTTCGCTCATAACCATGGGCGAGACAGCACGCTCGTCGCGGGGGAGGTCGGCTGTGACGTCGGCGCGATCGAGCGCGCCGTGCGCGACATCGGGCGCAAGCGGGCGGCGACCAAGTATCTCCACCTGCCTCCCCTCCTGGCAGGTGCGGTACCGGAGGTCGAGGCGCCGGTGGCGGCGGAGTCGGGCTGATGTGCGGGCTGGCGGGGATCGCGCGGCGGGAGCCGAGCGGGGTCAGCGTCGAGACGCTCGGTCGTATGGCGGCGACGCTGCGACACCGGGGGCCGGACGGCTTCGGACGGTTCGCGGGGGCGCGCGTGGGACTGGCCCACGTGCGGCTCAGCATCATCGACCTCGCGGGGGGCGCACAGCCACTCGGCAACGAGGACGGGCAGGTGCTCGTCGTGTACAACGGCGAGATCTACAACTATGTCGAGCTGCGGGCCGATTTGGAGCGGCGGGGGCACCGCTTTCGCACCCGGACCGACACCGAAGTGTTGGTGCACGGCTACGAGGAGTGGGGTGCGGGGGCGTCGCTACTGGAGCGCCTCAACGGTCAGTTCGCGTTCGCGATCTATGACCGTCGCACCGAGACCGTGATGTTGGCGCGCGATCGGTTCGGCGTACGCCCGCTGTTCTATAGCGAGCAGCATGGCGATTTGCTGTTTGCGTCGGAAATCAAGGCGCTGTTCGCCAGCGGGGAAGTGCCGGCGGTGCCGGATCTGCAGGGTTTGGACGAAGTCTTCACGTTCTGGGCGGCGCGGCCGCCGCGCACCGTGTTCCAGGGGGTGCGGTCCCTGGAACCCGGGTGTTACGCGGTCTGGCGCGACGGCCGCCTGCGCGTGCAACGCTACTATGCGCTGCACTACGCCGAAGCCGCGGCGGAGGCGCCCGAGGACGTGGGCCGGCTGGACGACCTGCTGCACTCGGTCGTCGGCCTGCGGCTGCGGGCCGACGTGCCGGTGGGCGGGTACCTGAGCGGCGGGCTCGACTCGAGCGTGACGTGCACCCTCGCCGGCGCGATGTCGCCGCATCAGCTGCGCACCTTCGCGGTGGCATTTGAAGATCCACGGCTCGACGAGCGCCAGTTCCAACTGCTGGTCGCGCAGGAGATCAAGAGCCGTCACGCCGCACAGGCCATCGGTCCGGCCGACATCGCGCGGGTGTTTCCGGAGGTCGTGCGGCACGCCGAGACCCCACTGGTCCGCACGGCGCCGGCGCCGCTGTTCCTGCTGTCACGGCTCACCCGCCAGCACGGCATCAAGGTCGTGCTGACGGGGGAGGGCTCGGACGAGCTGTTCCTCGGCTACGATCTGTTCAAGGAGACGGCGGTGCGGCTGTTCTGCCTGCGCCAGCCCGGGTCGCGCGTACGTCCCCGACTGCTCGATCGGCTGTACCCGTATCTCGATGCGCGCGGGCGCCGCGGCGAGTTCTGGCACCGCTTCTTCCTCGAAGCGGGGCCGCCGGACGATCCACTGTTCTCCCACTTGCCACGCTTCCGCTTGACGTCGCACGTCAAGCAGTTCTATTCCGCCGACGTCCGCGCGGCGCTGGCCGGGACCGATGCGCTGGAAGAGCTGCGGGAGAGCCTGCCGGCTGAGTTCCCGGCGTGGTCAGCGCTCAACCGCGCCGCGTATCTCGAGATGGTCACTCTGCTGTCGCCGTATCTGCTGAGCTCGCAGGGAGACCGGATGTCGCTGGCGCACGGCGTGGAGGGGCGCTTCCCGTTTCTGGACCATCGGCTGTTCGAATTCGCCGCGCGGCTCCCCACGCGCAGCAAGCTGCGCGGCCTGCGGGAGAAGGACATCCTGCGCCGCTGGGCGCGCGACGTGGTGCCGCCCGCCGTGGTGGAGCGGCCCAAGCAACCGTACCGGGCGCCCGACATCCCGGCGTTCTTCACACCGGAGATGGTGTGGTACGCGCGTGAGCTGCTGGACGAACCGGCGCTGGCGCACACGGGGCTGTTCGACGCCCGGTCCGTGGCGGGGCTGGTGCGGCGTTGCCGAGAAGGGGGCGGGGACATGGTCGGGTTCCGCGAGAACCAGGCGTTCGTGGCGATTCTGTCCACCCAGCTGTGGTATCACCAGTTCATGACGGCGTCCACCGCGGGCGACGCGGGCGCCCCGCCGCCCGCCGACGTCGCGCTGGTGGAGCGCGCCGCGGTCTCAGATTGACGATCTTGGCCGGAGAGGAAATGACCAGCATGGATCAGCAGGCCGTGCTCGCGCGGACGCGCGGCTACGTCATGGAAGCATTTCTGTACATGAGGCCCGACTTCGCCCTCAGCGACGACGACAGTCTGTTCGAAAAAGGCGTGATCGACTCGATGGGGGTGCTGGAGCTGATCGGCTTCCTGGAGAGCGAATTCGGCGTCTCGGTGGCGGATGGGGATTTGAACGAAGGGAATCTGGGGACGTTGGCGGCCATCGCCCGCTTCGTCGTCGCCCGGCGCGGCAACGGCGCTGTGGGATGACGGCCCCCGAGGCGCGAGTGCTCGATTCGACGCTCCGGTTCGAGTTGTGCCGGGAGAGCGACGTTCCGGCTCTGATGGAGTTCATCGGAACCGAGTGGCGGGCGGGTCACATCCTGAGTCGTGACGAGGACCTGCTGCGATGGCAGTTCGCACCGGAACTGCTGCATGGTCGGCGCGCGTCCGGTCCCACGGTGCTCTTGGCTTGGCTGGACGGTACCATCGTAGGGATGCTGGGGCTCACCGGCTTCGATCTGACCGTGCTCGGGGATCGCTATCCCGCGATCTGGCTGTCGCACTGGTTTGCCGCGCCTGCATATCGCCGCTACAGCGTGGCGCTGCGTCTCCTGTGGGCTGCACGCGATTTGGGAATCGACGCCCTCGTGACGCTCGGCGCGAACGACGTGTCCACCCGGCTACTGACGCGCCTCGGGCTCGAGCTCATTCCAAGCCTGCCCCGCTGGGTGGGGGTGTTCGACGTCGCGGGGGCGGTGGAGCTGGTGCGCGCCGCGGGTCGCGAGGTCTCGCTTCAGGATGCTGAGCAACTCTGCCGCCGTCACTTGGTAGCCCCGCCGGAGGCCACCGCACTGCCGGGCGGCTTCGGGGCGGTCGGCTGGAGTCCGTCCACCGCCGCGGCCTGGAATCGCTTTTGGGGAGAGCGGTTGGCCCCACGGCTCGTCGGCGCGACACGGGATGACGCGTATCTGCAGTGGCGTTATGTCGCGCATCCACGGTTTGCATACCAAGTGCGCGTCGCGCGGCGGGACACAGACGGCGCCGTAGAGGGCCTGCTCGTTTTTCGAGCGGAGCAGGTCGAGGGCGTGGCGAGCCGGGTACTCCGGGTCGTCGAGTTTCTCGCGACACCAGCGGCGGAGCCGTGCTTGGTTCGCTCGCTGCTCGAGGCGGCTCGGGAAGCCGGGGCGGCAGGGGCGGACTTTTACTGCTCATCCGCTCACGCGGCCCGGGCCTTGGCACGCGCGGGCTTCCGCCGGGAGGCCGCGGACGCCCCGGTTCCCTTTCCGTCGCGGCTGCAGCCGCTGGAGTCGGGAGTGTACCCGATGACGACGCTGGTACGATTGCCGGGCGTGTGGCGGCCTACGCTGGGGCGACTCATGACTGAGGGTTGCGTCTACATCACCAAGGCCGACGGGGATCAGGACCGGCCGAACTGACAAGAACCCCGGCCAAGGTACGCCGGCCGGAGGGCAAAAAAACAGGCCCGACAGTGTCGGGCCCTTGTAGGCAGTGATCTCAGCGTCGCTGCAAGCTCAGGTGGCGCAAATGCTCCCGGACAGTTCCCCCGCCCAGTCCAAGTGAGCGCAGGCCACCCCGCCCTTGGTCGCGTGCGAATGCCCCACCGTGATGCGAAACGTTCGATCGGTGATCGAGCCGTAGTCAACTAGCTCTGGAGCTACGTAGCTGCCTTTCATGTCGTTCCCCCTAAGGTATTCCGTCGCGTTAACGGCTCGAGAGCGTAGCATACCGCTCCAGCGCCGCGTGTCAAGACCCGAACGTTTCGAGTACGCGGGCCACGGTCAGGTCGAGGCCGGCCCGGGAAAGCGGGCGCCGGAGAATCCAAACCGGCACCTTGGTGAGCAGCTGGGTCAACTGCGTGAAGTTCCGGTGCAGCGCGCGCTCGCCCGGAATGCGAAAGCTGAGGGCCCAGAGATCGGGTAGCGCATTCGCGCCGCCGACCCGCTGGAGTCGGACGCCATCGATCGATTCCTGGAGCAGCACGATCGCGCGTATCGGCACGGGCGCACCACCTCCTCTGCGCGCCTCATCTAACTCCAGGTAGATTCGATCGCGGCGCGTGGACACGAGACGCGTACCCGTTGGGGCAGCGCCGTCATACATGTCGGGTCGCAGCCGCAGCAGCGCGGGACCGGGCAGTATCGCCGGCTCCGGGGTAAGTCGACAGCAGGCGAGGTCCTCGCTGAGGACACGATGACCACTCCTGTGAAATGCCAGTGCCAGAGTGGTCTTGCCATGGCGACCGGGGGCTCCGAACAACACCGCGCCATCGTTCACTTCGACCGCGGCGGCATGCAGTGCCAAATCCCCCCGGTACGTGAAACACAGCAGCGCCGGGAGCCCCCACAGCCCCAGCTCCCACAGACTCGCCGCCGGGTCCTTCGTGAGGTGGATCGTGCGGGTGCGCGGATCGATCAGGCATGCCGCGCCGCCGGCGATCCGGAACTGGAACCCGAGCGCGTGGCGGTACAGCTGTGCACGCACGTCGCGGCCGTCGTCTCGCAGGTCCCACTCGAGCAGCGGGGGATGGTTCGGCAGCGCCGGTGCCTCCCCGTTGACGTGCACATCCAATGTCTCCCCCCCACCACCCCTCCTCAGGAACTGGAGGGGCTGAGACGAGCGGACCTGGAAGCCGTAGGCTGAGCCGGGAATGCTCACCATCGGTTCAGGAATGCGTGAATCAGCGCGAGGTCCTTGGCCCAGACCCAGTCGAACAGCCCGAAGTCGGCGCGCTCGAGCCGGTCTGCGAGACGACGATAGTCGACGCCATCGATCCGGTGTCGCGGCTGCATGAGAAATCGCCGCAGCATGGCGTAGTCCATCTGGGCGGTGACGTGATCGTCGAACGCGGTCTTATCGCGGCGCTGGCGCACGGCATTCGGGAGCCTTCCCCCGAGCAGTCTGCGCATCAGCGTTTTGGAACGGAGGTCGGGAAACTTGCGCTCGGCCGGAAGGCTCAGGAAGAACTCCCACAGATCCACGTCCGCGAAGGGGTGGCGCACGGTGACGCCGTTCAGCTGGGCGCATAGCTCATCCGCCTCCAGCGTGATCGTAGAGCCCTGGAACGCGAGGAGCTGTTGGGCCGACCAGCGGGAGCGGCTCGGCGGGAGGAGATCGGCGCGAGCGGGCACTTCGTCGAACTTGCGCGGCTCTATCCAATCCGGCGTGAACCGTGGTCGGTTGAGCTGCCGCACTCGCAGATACCAGTTGGCGAGCCGTCCTGGCACGAATGGCAGCAGCAGCTCCCGCGCGATCGTCCTCCACGACGTGCCACGCCCCCGCTCGGCGGAGACCAGGCTGAAGAGGGCCGCAACTTTGCCATGCGTCAGCAGGTGTCCGAGCAGATGGCCACGGGTGTCGACCACGAACTCGGCGAACTCGCCCGTCAGAACATTGCGAAACCCGAGCGCCCGTGCCCGCGCGTAATTCTCGTTCAACCCCGGAACCGAAACCATCGGAGCGGGACCGTCCAGCAACGCACACCAACGTTCCAGATCGTCCAGCGTTCGCGCCTGCGGCACGAAGGTATGCAGCTCGATGCCGAGCTCGGTGCTCGTCAGCTCGATGTAACGGGACTCGTCCACTCTCGGGAGATCGGGAAACACGGCGGACAGCGCGGCGATCGGCGTGCCTGCGAGCGCGCGCTGCCGAGGCGCGGCAAAGGCGGCGACGGCGGTGGAATCGAGGCCCCCGCTCAACGCAATCACATCGTCACCGCTCATGCTCCGTGCGACGGCCTGTTCGAACAGCTCCCCGAATTGGTGCGCGGTGTCCTCGGGGCCGAGCCGGGAAGACTCCAGGATGTCTTCCGGTTGCCAGAAGCGTCGCGTGGTCGCCGCGCGGTCTGGGGCGGCGGTGAGGGTCGTTCCCTGGGGCAGCCGCGACACACCCTTCAGCGCGCAGGGCGTGTCCGCGGGCATGCGGTCGTACAGGATCCGTTCGAGCACGTCGAGATCGGGAGCGGGCGCCCGATCGGCGCCCGCGAGCACCTGCTTGGCCTCCGTCGCCGCGAAGAACGCTTTCGGGTCGTCGCGATAGAACATCGGCTGGAACCCCACATGATCACGAAAGCACCACAGCGAACGCCCATCAGTGACGACGCCGGCGAAGGGTCCCCGCATGCGATTGGGTGCCTCGAGCCCGAATGCCTTGAAGGCACCGACGACGACGTCCGCCGGGGCGGGCGATCGCGGCGGAGCGCCTGCGTCGCTCAGTGCTCTCGCGAGCTCGGTCACATTGTCCAGGCGGCCCTTGCAGGCGGCCATGACCGGCCCGTCGTGCGAGATCGCCGTGTCCACCGTGCCGGGATAGTTGCTCACTCCCAAAACGCAGTCGCCGCAGACCCGCACCGTGACGCAGGAGCCGCGATGCGGTGCGGCGGCGAGCATGCGGCGCGCGAGCGTCGGATCAGGAGGGCCGGAGCGGCCCAGAATCGCGATCACGACGCGGTTCGGCGACTGAGCGTATGCGGCTCTGGCGGAAGCGGTGGCAAAGGCGCGTACCGGGAGAAGTCGCTCGAGTTTCCCAGGACGACGCGCCCATCGCTTTCGACCCATGCGTGCGCGATCAGGCCCCCCGCCTCATTCTTCACCACGCCGATCCGCAAATCGGCTGGATGGCCGTGCAGGATGAACAATGCTTCAGCCGCCAGTGCTTGAACGAGACAGGTGGAGTAGGGGACCGCACGTCGAGCTGCCGACACCGCCCAGACGAGTCGACGGCGCGCGGTTGCGGGACCGCGGCGCGGCGAGGAGGGCCGGGCGGCTCGCGCGAGGAGACGACGGACGATTCTGAAGGGCAGCAGCCACAACGCGATCCGCGTGACGCCGAGCCAGACGACCGCCTGGATCAGCAGCGCGCGATCTCGTTGCGACAGAGACCAGAACTTGTGGTGTGCCTCAGGTAATAACGACCGGAACCGACCCACCATCGTCTTCTGGCTCATCATATCTCCAGTGGAGGTAGCGACGATGACGGGGGTGACCGAAGGTACAGTCGGCGATTTGACCGTACTCGACGAGTTCGGGTGATTCGTACGGCTGCTTCATAAGGCCCCCTCTCCGCGACGCCACCCAGCCTCAACGTGCGCCGTGCTGGTGGGGTCGGTTAAGTAGTTGCGGCGCGGTCTACGCGGTTCCTAGGGTGCAAATACCCTGCCTCCGGACTTCGCGTCGGGCCAGTCGGCCAGTCGAATCGCTGTGTTGCAGCTCTGTGACATGCGGCGCTCACAGTCGGTCGGCGGTGGGACAGGTCCACGATCTGCGCGACCGTCTCATCGAGGCTATCGAGCCGGGTCGGGCGATAGAGGTTCCACAGCGGGCACGCACCGGCCAGCCGGGTCACCTGGACGAATGCCCGAGCTCGTCCCTCAGCCGTTGGGAGCCGAAACGTGAGGGCCCACAGGTCGGGAATTGCCGCCGCTGCTGGGAGGGGCTGGAGAGCGATGCCGTCCGCGGACTCGCGCAGGAATACGACGGCCGCGATGGGGACCGGCGCGCTGTCGCCCTTGCAATCGTCGTTCACGCCCAGGTAGACCCGGTGGCGTCGTGCTGCCACGACGTGCGTGCCCGCCGGAGGCTGGCCGTCGTACACGTCAGGTCTGACGCGCAACAGGGGGGGGCCCGGAAGCACACTCGGCGCGGTGGCCAGTGAACAGCATGCGAGATCTTCGGTGAGCACGCGGTAGCCGTGTCGTTGAAAGGCGAGGGCCAGGGTCGTCTTGCCGTGCCGCCGTGGGGCGGCGAGCACGATGGCACGGGACTCGATCTCCACGGCGGCGGCGTGGAGCGGGAGGTCGCCGCGATGCATGCAGCACAGCGCGGCAGGAACTCCCCACATACGCTGCTCGCGGAGCAGCTCATCGTGGCTCTCAGGCATCTCGATCCGGCCGGCTGATGGATCGATGTGAAACGCACCCATGTCGGTTGCCCACAGCTCGAAGGCCCGCTGCGTCTGGTACAGCGAGCAGCGCACCTCATGGCCGGGCCCGGGGAACGTCCACTCCACGAGCGGGCTGGTCGCCGGTCGCGACCGCGGCTCCGATGCCATGGCGACTTCCAGGGTTTCCACTCCGCCCCCGGACCTGAGGAATCGGAGGGGTGTGCGAGACCGAATCCGGAATCCGAAGCCTGAGGGGTCTTCAAGCATGCGGCGCGCGATCGCTGGTCTCGACCAGCCCCCGCTCGGCAAGTTGCTGCAGGAAGGTGAGGACGTCGCGCTCGCAGCGTTCGGGCTCCACGTCGAACTGTTGCACGATGGTATCCCGGATGTCCGCGACGCGCGTCGGCGTCTTGAGCAGCTCCCAGATGCGGGCAGCCACGCGGGCCAGGCCGTAGTACCTGCCGGTTTGGAGGCTGAGAACGACGGCCTCGCCCGCAAGATCGGACGACACCTGGTCCGGGGCGGCGACGACGACCGAGCTGATCGTGATAGCGCTGACGTTAGTTGAGGCCATACATCCTCCTAGGGTTCCACGATCGCTGGACCACGCGCCAGGCTTCGTAACACAGGCGGGCGGCACCGGCCACCACCCGACGGCCAGCGCGGTGTAGTGACGTCGCGCCTCGCGGGAACAGCAGGGGCAAGTGGGCCTCGGCGCGGGTTGCTTCGTCCACGAGCAGGCGCCGGCCACGGCTGACAGCGTCGGGTCCCCAAACCGGGCGTGCGGCAAGGTGACCGGCGGCTTCGAATAGGCGAAAGACCGTGAGCCGCCAACTCAGCGCACGGGACAGATCGAAGGTCGGCAGGTCTTGGAGCGGGTT
>WNGC01002919.1_pt1 | contig 12418 bp, 10 predicted proteins | sample 5400051 | NCBI WGS metagenome assembly WNGC01 (sample SAMN13153368, study PRJNA577476) | soil metagenome | isolation source: 20 cm soil or saprolite under grassland replicate 2 | place: USA:California | collected 2016-06-15 | reverse complement strand
CGCTTCTGGGCTTGCCCGATGGCGCTCGTCACCCAGGGGTGGGTGATGACCTCGTTCTCCTCGGCACCGGTGCGGTCCATCCAGCGCGCGATGCGATCCGACCCGAACAGCCGCATCAGATCGTCCTCGAGCGAGAGGAAGAACACGCTCTGGCCGGGATCGCCCTGACGACCGGAGCGGCCGCGCAGCTGCCGGTCGATGCGCCGCGCTTCGTGCCGCTCCGTGCCGATGATCACGAGTCCGCAAGGCGGATCGTCGTTGCAGCCCAGCCGCTTGAGCTCTTCGGCGGAGAGGTCGGGCCGCTCGACCTGCTGCCCAAAGGGGGCCTCGTGCGCCGTGATCCCGCAGACCTGACACTTTTTCACGCCGGGACCGAGTTTGATGTCGGTCCCTCGACCGGCCATGTTGGTCGCGATCGTGATGGAGCCCGGCTGCCCCGCCTGCGCCACGATCTCCGCCTCGCGCTGGTGGTACTTGGCGTTCAGCACCTCGTGCCGGAAGCCGCGTCGCTTCAGCATGCGCGACAGCGTTTCGGAGACGTCCACGTTCACCGTCCCCACGAGGACCGGCAGCCCGCGCTCGTGCTGGCGCTCGACCTCGTCGAGGATCGCGTTGTACTTCTCGCGTCGCGTCTTGTAGATGAGGTCGTGCTTATCCACGCGGCGCACCGGCCGGTTGGTGGGGATCACCACGACGTCGAGCCCGTAGATCTGGAAGAACTCGGTCTCTTCGGTCTCCGCCGTGCCGGTCATGCCGGCGAGCTTGTCGTACATCCGGAAGTAGTTCTGGATGGTGATGGTGGCCAGGGTCTGGCTCTCCTCCTGGACCGCCACTCCCTCCTTCGCTTCCACCGCCTGGTGCAGACCCTCCGACCAGCGCCGCCCGTGCATCAGCCGCCCGGTGAACTCGTCGACGATCAGGACCTTGCCCTCCTGTACGACGTAGTCCACCTCCCGCTCGTACAGGGCATGGGCCTGGAGCAGTTTGTGGATGATGTGCAGCGTCTCGCTCTTCATGGCGTAGTCCCCTTCCACCTGGCGACGACGCTCGATCTTCTCCTTGGGCGCGAGGCTTTCGTCGCGCTCGATCTCGTGCACGGCGTGCGAAATGTCCGGTACCACGAACAGGTTCGGATCCTCGGGCGACATGGTCTCCACGCCCTTGTCCGTCAGGTGCACGGAGTGCCCGCGTTCGTCGAGTACGAAGTAGAGGTCCTCCTCGACGTTGCGCATCTTCTGCTCGCGCGCAGGCAGCTTCCGGTCGGCCAGCACGTCGAGCTCCACCCGCTGCACCTGGGTCTTCACGCCGGGCTCCTGGAGCAGTTTCAGGAGCTTCTTGTTCTTGGGCATCCCGAGCTGCGCCTGGTACAGGAGTACGGCGCCCTCGTACGTGGTCTTGGCGTCCGCGAGCAGCGGTTCCGCCCGGGCGATGAGATCGTTCACGATGGCGGTCTGCTTCCGCACCAGCTGCACGACCTGCGTGTTGAACTGCGCGTATTTCTCGTCCGACTCGCTGCCGACCGCGCCCGAGATGATGAGCGGCGTGCGGGCCTCGTCGATCAGAATCGAGTCGACCTCGTCGATGATCGCGTAGGCGTGGCCCCGCTGGACGCGCTGCTCCAGCGTGAACACCATGTTGTCGCGCAGGTAGTCGAAGCCGAACTCGTTGTTCGTGCCGTACGTGATGTCGCACAGATAGGCCGCCCGGCGCTCCGGCGTCGACGGCTCCGTGTCGTCGATGCAGCCGACCGTGAGGCCGAGCCACGTGAAGAGGTGCCCCATCCACTGTGAGTCGCGGCGGGCGAGGTAGTTGTTGACGGTGACGAGATGGGCGCCCCGGCCCGCGAGCGCGTTCAGGTACAGCGGGAGCGTCGCCACGAGCGTCTTGCCCTCGCCCGTCGCCATCTCGGCGATCTTCCCCTGATGCAGTACGATGCCGCCGATGAGCTGTACGTCGTACGGCACCATGTCCCACTTGAGGGCATGACCCGTGACGATCACCTCGCTGCCCACCAGCCGACGGCACGCCTCGCGCACCGTGGCGAAGGCCTCCGGAAGCACCTCGCTGAGCGCCTGCTGGAGCGCCTTTACATACGCGGCCTCGGCCACGGACAGCTTCTGGCTCAACTCCACACGCTGGTCGGCGTCCGGACACTCGTGCTTCTCCCGCTTCAAGCGCTCGACCTCCGCGGCGAGCGTGCCCGTGCGCTCGGCGATGAGGCCACGCAGCTTCGGTGTCTGTCGCCCCAGCTCCTCGTCCGACAGCGCCTTGAGCCGCTCCTCGTGGCGATGAATCGCGTCCACGATCGGGCGGATCCGCTTCAGCTCTCGCTGGAACTGCGTCCCGAAGATCTTGGTGAACCAACCCTTGTGCATCAGGCCTCTATTCGCGATACAGCCCGCGCGCCGCGATGTACTCGCGCACCGCATCGGGCACCAGATAGCGGATGGACCGGGCCCGTCGCACACGCTCCCGGATCAGCGTCGCCGACACGTCCACCGCCGGCACCTCGACCACCCGGCGGATGGCCGGGTGCCGGGGGAGCGACGCGCCGGGCCGCGCGAACACCACGACATCCGCCAGCGCGGGCAGCGCGTCGACCTCGTACCAGGCCGCCAGCTCGGCGGCGGCGTCCGCCCCAAGCAACAACGTGAACCGGTTCCCCGGCTCCCGCTCGGCCAACGCCTGCAGCGTCCGGACCGTGTAGGACGGCGCTGGGAGCGCGAGCTCGATGCGCTCGACGCTCAGGCGCGGGTTGCCCGCGACCGCCAGGTCCAGCATCGCCGCCCGCTGCTCCGGTCCGGCCTCGTGCGCCGCGCGCTTGAACGGCTGGACGCGCGCCGGCAGGAACCGAACCCTGGCATCGAGCGCTTCCCCCGCTGCTTCCGCGGCGACCAGATGCCCGACGTGCACAGGATCGAACGAGCCGCCGAACAGGGCCTCCACGCGGCGTCAGGACGGCGTGGCGGTGCTCGAGTCGGCCGGGCAGGACTTGTCGAGCCCCTCGGTCTGCGGGAAGTAGCGTCGCAGGTGCCCGCAGGTCTCCTTCAACTCGTCGCCGTACCCGATGACGCGATAACTGTCCACCAGCCGCATCAGCGCGTCGGGAACACTCGATGTCCCGGGATAGGTCGCGATCACGTCCTTGAAATAGATGATCGCGGAATCGTAGGCGCGTCGCCGGAAGTAGAACATGCCGTTCCGGTAGGCTTTCTGGGAAAACCACGCCCGGAGCTGCTGCACGTGCTCGTCCGCCCGGGCGGCGGCGTCGGTCCCCGGATAGCGGCCCGCCAGCTCCTGGTAGATGGCGAGCGCCGTTTCCCCGTACGACGGATCCAGCTCCGGTTTTCGCCATAGCCGCAGGTTCGCATCGCCCGCCCGCAGCAGGGCCAGGGGAGCATACTCGCTCGTGGCATACTGATCCGCGACCTGGCGGAACTCATGAGCCGCCTGAACGCGGTCCCCCGTCTGGAAGTAGCACTCGGCGAGATAGTACCGCACCTCGGCCACTTCGGGTTGGCCGGGCCCCAGCTCATACGTGAGCCGGCGGAACGATGTGAGCGCCTTGCCGAAGTTGCCGCTGCGAAATTGCGCGCGCGCCTTCCCCAGCTCGGCGACCGGATCCGGGGCGGGCACGACGTGGGGTCCATGGTGGCAGGCCGCCAGCAGGGCGGCACCGGCGATGAGCAGGAAGCGAAGCATGGTCCTCACGGTTGGTTCGGGGGCGACGGCGCGTCCGCCTTCCCGAGGGAGTTGATCTTCTCCTGCGCCCGCTGGGTGATGGTGTCTCCCGGCGCGCCGCCTACCAGCGCCTGCTGATAGCTTTCCAACGCCGCCGCCACGTCGCCCTGCGCGAGCTTCACGTCTCCAAGCCCGAGAAACGCTCCGCGCACCACCTCCGCGGGCGCCCCCGGCGCGGTGGCCCGCCGGAACCAGTCTTCCGCTTCAGTGGACTTGCCGCGCTCGAGCAGCCGCTGCCCCTCGACCAGTGAGCACAACCCCAACCCCTCGCGCGCGCGGTCCGCGACCGCGAGCTCCCGTTGCCGCCGGATCACGCCCTCGAATGCCGGCACAGCCGTGGCGCAATCGCGCGCCCGCACCGCCGCCATCCCGTACACGAACAGGAGCGAGTCGGCCAGACGTGCATCCGCGGCGGCCGCGACCGCCCCCGGCAGGAGCGCCATCGCGCCGGCCGTGTCCCCGCGGTCCGCGGCGTCGAGGGCCGCCAGCCGGGTGTAACGGCCGAGTGGCCGCGTGGGAGCGACCGCCCGGAGCCCCGCCAGCCCCTTCGCCGCATCGGTGCGATCGTTGGCGGCGAGCGCCGCCCGGGCGACCCGCTCGAGGCCGTCAGCCGCCTCCAAACCGCGCGATCCGTCCCGCTCCCCGAGCCGCACGTAGCCTTCCACGGCCGTGGCGTATTCGCCGACGTGCAGCGCCGCGGCCGCTGCCTTGGCGTTCAGATCCGCGCTGCCGGGGTGGGCCTTCAACCCGAGCTGGTATTCCGCGAGTGCATCGCGGTACGCCCCCGCCGCGTACGCACGGTCGCCCAGCTCCTCGTGGTCGGCGGCGCTCGGCTGACAGGCGAGGCCCAGCACGACACCCAGCAAGATCCAGCGTCTCACGACTTTTTCTTCCGTTCGGATCGACTCGGAGAGTGCGGCGGATCACCGTCCCCACCGGAAGCCGGCACCGCCGCCGTCACGGCCGAGTCGTTACGGGCCAGCATGGCCAGGTAGGCCTCCACCCGCGGGTCCTCCGGCCGGCGCTCGCGACATTCCTCCCACACCGCCTTCGCGGCGAGCCCGTCGCCCGCGAGGTAGCAGGCGAGCCCGAGCATCGCGGCCGCGTCGAGGTAGGTGGGACGCGCGCGCACGATGATCTCGAAGTGTTCGCGCGCGTCGAGGGCGCGCCCAGCCTCGAGCAGCATGCGCCCCAGCTTGTAGCGCAGGTCGTGAAACGCCGGGCCCAGGGCGAGCGCCTCCTGGTACTGCCCGATCGCCTGCGTCAAGCCGCCGGCCCCGAGGTACGCATCGCCGAGGGCGGCGTGCTGGTTGGCCAGCTTGGAGGCCACGTGGGCCGCGAAGCCTTGCCGCGCCTCACCGCCGACCTGCGCCGCGCGCCGAAACGCCGCATCCGCTTCCGCTTCCCGCCCCAGCTCGTTCAGCACGATGGCGCGGTGCACCAACGCTTCGACATAATGGGGGTTGAGCGCCAGCGCCCGGTCGAGCTGGGCGAGGGCCTGATCCTGCTGGCCCACGAGCGAGTAGCACAGCCCGAGCATGTGGTGCGCATCGGCGAACGCACGGCCCGCCGCGACCACCTCCTCGAGGAGGTGGATAGCCCCGTAGTAGTCCTGCAGCTGAAACCGTTCCCGGGCCTGCTCCACCAGATGCTCAGCGCTCACGTCCATGTATCGCCTCGTACCAACGGACGAACTGCCGAATGCCATCCTCGATGCCGACCGCGGGGCGGTACCCCAACTCGCGCTCAGCGCGCCGCAGGTCTGCCGCAGTCAGCCGCACGTCACCCGGCTGGTCGCCGTGGCGCTCGATCCGGACCTTGCGCCCCAGGGTCCGCCCGATCAGCTCGATCACCTGGTCGAGGCGCACCGGCGCGCCGCCCCCGATGTTGATCGGCTCGGCCAGCCCCGCCGGCCGCGGCTGGCCGGTCCATTCCACGGCGGCGAGGACGCCGTCCACGCAATCCGTAATATAGGTATAGTCGCGCTCGCTCGACCCGTCCCCGTGCATCCGGACCGGCTGGCCTGCGGAGATGAGGTGCGTGAACCGGTGGATCGCGAGGTCGGGCCGCTGGCGCGGCCCGTACACCGTGAAGAACCGCAGGCAGGCGATCTGCATGCCGTACAGGTGCGCGAACGCATGTGCCATCAGCTCCCCGGCCCGCTTGCTGGCGGCATAGGGCGAGATCGGCCACACCGCCGCCGTGTCCTCGGCGAAGGGGGCCGGGGTGGCGTCGCCGTATACCGAGGAGGACGAGCCGAACACGATGCGTCGCAGACCGGCGCGCCGCGCGGCTTCGAACACACGCACGGTCCCCGTCACGTTGGTCTCGCCGTACGAAGCGGGGTCCTCGAGCGAGGGGCGCACGCCGGGGCGTGCCGCGAGGTGCAGAACCACCGAGATGCCGTCGAGCGGGAGAGCGTGGCGAACGATGTCCGCCTCGACGAAGCGGAAGCCCCCGGCGTGGCGCAGCCCGTCCAGATTCCGTTCCTTGACCGCGCGGGGGTAGAAGGGATCGAAGTTGTCCACGCCCACCACTTCGTCACCCCGGGCGAGCAGCGCCTCGCACACGTGCGAGCCGATGAACCCGGCCGCGCCCGTGACGAGTAGCCGGGTGCTCACGTCGCCGTGAGCCCGCGGAAATACTCGATGGTGCGGCGCAGCCCGTCTTCGAGCGAGACCTTCGGCTCCCAGCCGAGCGTCGCGCGGGCCCGCTGGATGTCGGGCTGGCGGACCTTCGGATCGTCGGTGGGCAGGGGTTGCTCGACGATGCGGCTCCGGCTGCCGGTGAGTCGCAGCACCAGCTCGGCCAGCTGGCGCACCGTGAACTCGATGGGGTTACCGATATTCGTCGGGTCGGCTCCGCCGCGCTCGAACAGCCTCACGATGCCTTCCACGAGATCGTCGACATAGCAAAACGAGCGCGTCTGCGTGCCGTCGCCGTACACGGTGAGCGGCTCACCCTTGAGCGCCTGCACGATGAAGTTCGAGACCACGCGGCCGTCGCGGGGGCGCATGCGCGGACCGTAGGTGTTGAAAATGCGCACGATTCGCGTATCGAGCTTGTGGAAACGATGATACGCCATCGTGATGGCTTCGGCGAAGCGTTTGGCCTCGTCATACACTCCGCGGGGCCCGACCGGGTTCACATTGCCCCAGTAGCTCTCCGGCTGAGGGTGCACCAGCGGATCGCCATATACTTCCGACGTCGAGGCGAGCAGGAATCGCGCGACCTTCGCCTTCGCGAGACCGAGGGCCTTATGGGTGCCGAGCGATCCCACCTTGAGCGTCTGGATGGGCAATTCCAGGTAGTCGACCGGGCTCGCGGGGCTCGCGAAGTGGAGCACGCCTTCGAGCGGCCCTTCGACCTCGATGAAGTTGGATACGTCGTGCAGGATCAGCTGGAAGCTCGCGTGGCCCTTCAAGTGAGTGAGGTTGGACTTGTTGCCGGTGACGAAATTGTCCATCCCGACCACGCGGTGGCCCAGCGCGAGCAATCGGTCGCACAGGTGCGAGCCGAGGAAGCCGCCGGCGCCGGTTACGAGGATGCGCATGCCACGGGGCGGCCGATGCTCTCATAGATGAATCCGAGCCGCGCCATGCGCTGCGGGTCGTACAGGTTCCGTCCATCGACGATCACGGGCGGCGTCAGCGCCCGCTTGATCCGGTCGAAGTCGGGGTTCCGATACTCGAGCCACTCGGTAACGATCGCGAGCGCGTTCGCGCCGTCCACCGCGTCGTACACGCTCTTGGCGTACGTCACCCGGTCCCCCAGCTGGCGACGCGCGGACGCCAGGGCCGCCGGGTCGTGCACGCGCACCCGCACCCCCGCCGCGAGCAGCTGCTCTACCAGCACGAGACCCGGGCTCTCGCGCACGTCGTCGGTTTCGGCCTTGAACGCGAGCCCCCACACCGCGACTGTGGCGCCGCGCAACCCGTCCCCGAGGCGACGGGCCAGCTTTTCGAAGAGCACACGTTTCTGGCGCTCGTTCGCGGTTTCCACCGCTTGCAAGATGTCGAGCGACGCACCGCGGTCCTGCCCGGTCCGGATCAGCGCCTTCACGTCCTTCGGGAAGCACGAGCCGCCGTAGCCCGGCCCCGGAAAGAGAAACGCCGGCCCGATGCGACGGTCGGTCCCGACCCCCTTGCGCACCAGCGTGACGTCAGCGCCGACCACCTCGCACAGCTGAGCGATCTGGTTCATGAGGGAGATGCGGGCGGCCAGCATGGCGTTGGCGGCGTACTTGGTCACTTCCGCCGAGGACAGGTCCATGAAGATGACCGGATTGCCCGTTCGCACGAACGGCGCGTACAGCTGGCCGATGATGTCCGCGGCCTCCGCCGAATCCACGCCCACGACCACACGGTCCGGCTTCATGAAGTCCTCGACCGCCGCCCCTTCCTTGAGGAACTCGGGATTGGCACAAATATGAAAGTTGGCCTTGGTATGCTTGGCGATCTCAGCGCGGACCCGCTCGGCCGTGCCAACGGGCACGGTGCTCTTGGTGACGACGACCTTGGACCGGTTCATGTGCTGGCCGATCGCGCGCGCCACGTCCAGCACGTGCTGCAGGTCGGCCGAGCCGTCCTCGTCGGGCGGTGTGCCGACGGCGATGAAGATCACATCCGAACGCTCGATCGCGGCGCCGACGTCGGTGGTGAACTCCAGACGACCGTCGCGCTGGTTGCGCACCACCAGCGGCTCGAGCCCCGGCTCGTGAATCGGCAATCGATTCTGCCGGAGACCGTCGATCTTGCGGGCATCCAGATCCGCGCAGATGACGTCATTACCCGTCTCGGCGAGGCACGCTCCGATGACCAGGCCGACGTAGCCGGTGCCGACGACCGTGACCTTCACTGCCCCGACTCCCGAACCCGGAACCTCGCGAGGGCGTTGCGCGTGTCGACGACCAGACGCGCACACCGCTCGACGAGGGCGTAGTCGACATCCGAATGATCGGTCACGATGACCACGCAGTCGGCGGCCGCGAGCGTCTCTGAGGTGAGCGGCAGCGACGCGAGCTCGATGTCCTCGTCCCGGAGCTTCCGGACGTGCGGATCGTGATAGGAAACCACCGCACCGCGCCGCTGCAGCAGGCGGATCACGTCGAGCGCCGGGCTCTCGCGGATGTCGTCGATGTCCTTCTTATACGCGACGCCCACGACCAGCACGTGGCTGCCGCGCGCCGCGCGCCCCTGGTCGTTCAGGCGATCGACCACGCGCCCGACCCAGTATTCCGGCATCTCGGCGTTGATCTCGCCCGCCAGCTCGATGAATCGCGTACGATAGTTCAGCGTCCGCATCTTCCACGCGAGATAATGCGGATCAAGCGGGATACAGTGTCCCCCGACGCCGGGGCCCGGCGTGAACTTCATGAATCCGAACGGCTTCGTGGCCGCCGCCTCGATTACCTCCCATACGTCGACGCCGAGCTTGTCGCACACGATCGCCATCTCGTTGACCAATCCGATGTTCACACTGCGAAACGTGTTTTCGAGAATCTTCACGAGCTCGGCCGCTTCGGTGGAAGACACCGCCACGAGCCGTTCGATCGCCGGTTCGTAGACCGCCATCGCCACACGTCGACACGCCGCCGTGATCCCACCCACCACCTTCGGTGTGTTGTGCGTGTTCCACTTCGGGTTGCCGGGGTCCACCCGCTCGGGGGAGAACGCGAGGAAGAAGTCCTCCCCCACCTTGAGCCCCGTGTCCTCCAGCGCAGGCAGCAGCAGCTCGCGCGTCGTGCCGGGATACGTCGTCGATTCGAGCACGACGAGCTGGCCGCGTCGCAGTGCCTGCTTCACCGCGTTCGTCGCGGCGAGCACGTAGCTCACGTCGGGATCCTTCGTCTTCGAGAGCGGTGTGGGCACGCAGATGGACACGACGTCGGGCTCGCGCAGCCTGGTCAGGTCGGTCGTGGCGGCGAACTGGCCTTCCTTGGTGTAGCGGGTCACCTCCGCGTTCGGCACGTCCTGGACGTGGGAGCGTCCCTGGGCGAGGCCTTCCACCACCGCCTTGCTGACGTCGAACCCGAGCACCCGGAATCCGGCGCGCGCGAACTCCATCGCGAGCGGCAGGCCCACGTAGCCGAGACCAACGATCCCGATCAGCGCGGACCGATCCTGGGCCTTGGCGACCAGGACGTCGGCCGGGGTGCGAGGGGTGGCGCTCATAGCGGGACCGGCGCGCCCCCGGTCGCCAAGGACCGCGTCGCCGCCTCGAGCACCGTGACGACGCGGACTCCATCCGCCGCGCCCGCGCGGGGCGGCTCCGCCCCCCGGGCCACGCGGACGAAGTGGCCCAGCTCGGCGGCGAGCGGCTCGACATTGGGAATCTTGGGGATGAAGATGTCGCCCTCCCGGACCGACAGCGCCTCGCCGTACGAGCCATACTCGGGTGGCCGATCCACGCCCTTATCGTAGATGCGGACCTTCTCGCGCGCTTCCATATCGTCGAACACGACCATCTTTTTCGCCCCCACGACCGTGAGTTTTCGTTCCTTGTGTGGGTCCAGCCACGACAGCTGCACATGCGCGAGCACGCCGCTTCCGAACTCCATGGTCAGGAACACCACGTCCTCGACATTCGGCTGCAGGTAGCTCTTCCCGTGCGCCGCCACCCGCACGGGGGCTTCCCCGAGCAAGTACAGAGACATCATGTGGCCCGAAGCTCCAGAGGGCGTTCTCGTCGGCGCGTACCTGCCCGAGGTTGACGCGCAGGCCATACAGGTAGTACACGCGCCCGAGCTCCCCGCCCTGTACCAGCGCCCGCAGGCGCTCCACGGCGGGGTGAAAGAGGAGCAGGTGGCCCGCCAGAACGGGGACCCCGCGGTCGGCGGCCGCCCGCGCGACGCCCTCCGCATCGCGCTTGCTCAAGGCGAACGGTTTCTCCACGAGACACGGCTTGCCCGCTTCGATGCACTGCAAGGCGACCCGCGCGTGGGTGGCCGCGGGCGACGCAATGATCACCGCGTCCGCGCGGCCCAGCAGGTCGGCGACGTCGCCCGTGACGTGCGTCGCCGGGTACTGCCGCGCCAGTCGCTCGCGCACTTTGGCGTCGAGATCGCACACCGCGGCCAGCTCCCCCTCCGCCAGGCTCGCGACGGTGCGGACATGGTTGCGGCCCCACGCGCCCGCGCCGATCACGCCGAGCTTGAGCCGACTCACCGGTAAAATCCACGGATGGTCTCGATCACGCGGTCGACCTGCCCGCGCGTCAGCTCCGGGTAGACAGGCAGCGACAGCACCTCGCCGGACGCCCGTTCCGACTCAGGCAGCCGGCCGGGCCGGTACCCCAAGTGGCTGAAGCAGGGCTGCAGGTGCAGCGGCACGGGATAATAGACCGCGCTCCCGATGCCCTGCCGCTTGAGGTGCGCCTGGAGCGCGTCGCGCCGCTCGACGCGCAGCGTGTACTGATGAAAGATGTGCTCATTGGCCGGGTCCACCGCGGGGGGGCGCACGGCCGGCAGGTCGGCAAGGCCTTCACTGTAGTATGCCGCGTGCTCCCGTCGCCGGGCCGACCAGGACGCGAGGTGTGGTAGCTTCGCGAGCAGCACGGCCGCCTGCAGCGTGTCGAGCCGGGAGTTGATGCCGACCTCGTCGTGATGATACTGCTTCGCGCCGCCGTGGAGTCGCAGCTTACCGAGCCGCACGGCCAGCGCGTCATCAGAGGTCACCATCATCCCACCGTCACCCCAGGCACCGAGGTTCTTGCTGGGAAAGAAGGAAAACCCGGTGGCCCACCCGAGCTCGCCCGCCAGACGCCATTCCCCGTCAATCGTGCGCCGCGCTCCGATCGCCTGGGCCGCGTCCTCGACGATCTTGAGGCTGTGAGCCCGTGCGATCGCCAGCAGACGCTCCATGTCGGCCATCTGGCCGTACAAGTGAACCGGCACGATGGCCCGCGTGCGGGACGTCATGGCGGCCTCCACCGCGGCCGGATCGATATTAAAGGTGCCTGGCTCGATGTCCACGAACACCGGTGTCCCGCCTGCGTTGTGAATCGCCCCGGCGGTGGCGAAGAACGTGAACGGCGTCGTAATCACCTCGTCCCCGGGCTTGAGCGCTAGCGCCTTGAGCGGCAGCAGCAGCGCGTCCGTCCCGCTCGCACACGCGATGCCGTGCTTCGCGTGGGCGATCTGGGCCACCGCAGTCTCGAGCTGTAGCACTGGGGGGCCCATCACGAATTGCTGTGACTCGACGACCGCCAGCAGTGCGGGAAGGACCTCGTCTCGGATGGCGCGATGCTGCGCCGCGAGGTCAAGCAGAGGCACGTTCATGACACGCTATCCCACGCGGCGGGGCGAGGCGGGCCGAGCCGTCGGCTGCAGGGAGCCGTTCGACTCCTCGTACGCGGTGCCGCACACGGCACACGCGGCTTTGCCGCCCGACAGCAAGAGCCGTTCGCCGCACTGACACATCCACCCCACGCGACGCGCCGGCACGCCTACCATCAGGGCGTACGCCGGCACGTCGGACGTCACCACCGCCCCCGCGCCGATGAATGCGTACTCGCCGAGCGTGACACCGCACAGGATGGTGGCGTTGGCGCCGATGGAGCTACCCCGCTTCACGCGCGTAGGCCGGTATTCGCGCTTGCGCGACACGTGGCTCCGGGGATTCAGCACATTGGTGAACACGCACGACGGCCCGCAGAACACGTCGTCTTCGAGAGTCAC
>WNGC01002452.1_pt1 | contig 12420 bp, 11 predicted proteins | sample 5400051 | NCBI WGS metagenome assembly WNGC01 (sample SAMN13153368, study PRJNA577476) | soil metagenome | isolation source: 20 cm soil or saprolite under grassland replicate 2 | place: USA:California | collected 2016-06-15 | reverse complement strand
CGCTGATCGAGCTTCTCGTCGTGATCATCATCCTGGGAATCCTGCTCGCGATCGCGATTCCCTCGTACCTCAGCTTCCGGACGCGCGCGAACAAGTCGGCCGCCCAGGCCAACGTCCGCGCGGCGGTCCCCGGCATGGAGGCCTACGCGGCCGACAACGCGAAGACGCTCTACATCGGAGCGACCCTCGGGAAGATCCAGACCTACGACGCCGGCATCAAGAACATCACCATCAAGGCTGCGAACGGGACTGGGTACTGCATCCAGAGCACGAAGCCGACCGGCGTCCTCTACCACAAGAGCGGCCCCGGCGGCGACATCGTCCCGAACGGCTGTTAAGCACCCAAATCGATCAGAGCTTGAAAGGGGCGCGGGAGACCGCGCCTCTTCTTTTGCTCCCCCGTTCGGGGGTCGATCTCCCGGAGCAGAAGCCGATAGCCGTCTGAGCCACCGCAGTTAACCACCGAAGGGAGCACCACATGATTAATGCATTGCGGCAGCGTCTCGCCCGTGAGGAGCGCGGCTTCACGCTGATCGAGCTTCTCGTCGTGATCATCATCCTGGGAATCCTGCTCGCGATCGCGATTCCCTCGTACCTCAGCTTCCGGACGCGCGCGAACAAGTCGGCCGCCCAGGCCAACGTCCGCGCGGCCGTCCCCGGCATGGAGGCCTACGCGGCCGACAACGCGAAGACGCTCTACATCGGAGCGACCCTCGGGAAGATCCAGACCTACGACGCCGGCATCAAGAACATCACGATCAAGGCTGCGAACGGGACTGGGTACTGCATCGAGAACACGAAGCCGACCGGCGTCCTCTACCACAAGAGCGGCCCCGGCGGCGACATCATCCCGAACGGCTGTTAAGCACTCGACGGGTTTCAAGCCTCACGAAGGGCGCGGGAAACCGCGCCCTTTCTTTTGGTCCGATTCGTCAAGAAATCGCCGCCGGCTGCCGATAGATGAACTATGAACGAGCGGTTTCGGATTTACGCTGCCGTCGCACTGACCGGCTTGTTCGTGGTCGGGGGCGGCCTCTTCTTCATCAGCCACAGTTCGCCGTCCTCGGCGGCGTCCGTTCATCAGATCAAGCCCTTCCACCCGCACGCAAAGGCAAAGGTGGCCCTGGCGCCGCCGAAGGTCACGATGACGAAGGCGAAGTCGAGGAAGACGCATGGCCGGCGCCCCGCCGTCATTGCCGGTGTTCCTACCCCGCTGGCGGACGCGCTGAAGCGCCACTCGGTCGTCGTGCTCGCGCTCGTCGCGCCGAACTCGCAGGTCGACGGCCTCACGCTCGCCGAGGCGAAGGCCGGCGCGGCCGACGCTCACGCAGGCTTTGCCACGATCGACGTCGGCAACAACGCGCAGGTCGAAGCACTCTCGGCCCTCCTCGGGACGAGCGCCGATGCTCAGAACCGCCTGCTCGACGCTCCCGCGGTGCTCGTCTTCCAAAAGCCGCAGGCGCTCTATGTGCGGCTGAACGGCTACGTCGACGCCAGCACGGTCGAGCAAGCAGCCGTCAACGCAGCACCCACTACGTGAAACTGCCGGAGTCCGGCGCGGCGGACGCGCGCGAACTCTTCGTTCGTCATGCGAAGAAAGACGGGCGCTCGGTCGCGGTGCTGACTGCCGTCGACTATGGGGACTCCTGTGTCGTCGAGGCCGAGGTGTTCCCCGTCGGCGCGCGCAACTCGAAACCGATGCAGCCCGGCCCCTATACGTTTGCCGACTCGCAGCAGGCGACGGCTTTCGTAACCGAGGCGGTCGAAGCGCTGATGTACCTCGGCTGCGACATCCAAGCGCAGTAGCGGCGGCGCCGAAGGCCTCGCGGAGGCGCCTGATCGGCCGCGAGGGTTAGTAACAGACTGTTACTTGTCGGGGTACGGCTCGAAATGTGGTCTCGCGACTCCTCGACCGTCTAGCCGGGACGTGTCGTTCCTCGTAACAGTCTGTTACTTGGCCCCGAAGCGAGCGCCGGTTTCGGGCCATGTCTCCGCGGGCTCGAGCGGCCCTAGATCGTGACGCGCGCGAGCTCTTCGATCGACGTCAGGCCGGCAGCGACCTTGGCGATGCCGTCGTCCCAAAGCGTCCGCATGCCCTCTTCCATCGCGGCCCGCTCGAGCTCCTCGCGGCTTGCTTTGCTCGCGGCGAGAGTTTCGAGGTTCTCGCTCATCGCCAGGAGCTGGAAGACGCCGACCCGTCCCTTGTAGCCCGTCTGGTTGCAGCGAGGGCAGCCCTTCTTCCGATAGAAGACCATGCCGTCGGCCTGGGCGGCGATGTCGGGTGAGACACGGGCCTTGATCAGCTCGTCGACCGAAGGGGTGTACATCTCGCAGCAGTGCGTGCAGAGCTTGCGCGCCAGCCGCTGGGCGAGCACGCCGGTGACGGCCGAACCGGTCAGGAAGGGCTCGACGCCCATCTCGTTCAGCCGCGTCAGCGCGCCGGGGGCGTCGTTTGTATGCAGCGTCGAAAGCACGAAGTGACCGGTGAGGGCGGCCTCGATCGAGATCTTGGCCGTCTCGGGGTCGCGAATCTCACCCACCATCACGACGTCGGGATCCGAGCGCAGGATCGAGCGCAGCGCGGCCGCAAAGGTGAGACCGGCGCGCTGGTTGATCTGCACCTGGTTGATCCCGCCGAGGCGGTACTCGACTGGGTCCTCGACCGTGATGATGTTGATCTCCGGGTTGTTGATCTCGGCCAGCGCGGCGTAGAGCGTCGTCGACTTACCGGAGCCGGTCGGCCCCGTCACGAGCAGCGCGCCGGTCGGGCGCGAGACGACTTCCTCGAGCGTCTTGCGCATCTCGTCCGAGAGCCCGAGCTCCTCGAGCGTCGGCGGCCGCTTCGACTTGTCGAGCAGACGCATGACCACGGACTCGCCCTCGACCGTCGGCAGCGTCGCAACACGGATGTCGAGCATCCGGCCCGCGGCCGCGGCGTTCAGCGAGATGCGGCCGTCCTGCGGCTTTCGGCGCTCGGCGATGTCCAGCTTGGCGAGCACCTTCAGGCGTGTGGTGACCCCGGCCATCATTCGCTTGGGGATCCGCTGCACCTCGTGCAGGACGCCGTCGATGCGGAGCCGGACGGCGAGGGCGTCCTCCTGCGGCTCGAAGTGGACGTCCGAGGCTCCGTCCTCAGCCGCCTGGAAGATGATCGAGTTGACGAGCCGAACGAGCGGCGCCTCCGAGATGCCGTCTTCGACGTCGAGATCGTCGACGTCCTCCTCTTCCTCCTCGAGCAGCGCCGCTTCCTCGGCGAGTGCGGCGCGGGCGCCGAAGGCCTCGGACGCGCGCGAGAGGCGTCGAAGCTCGGTGAGGATGTCGTCGCGGGCGGCGACGGACAGCTCCAGCTGGTGGCGGGTCGCGAGCCGGAGCTCGTCGATTGCGTGCAGGTCGGCTGGGTCGGCGATCGCGACACGAAGCGAGTCGCCGTCGAGCGCGTACGGGATCGCGACGAGGCGCTCGAGCACGTGGAGCGGGACCAGATCGGTTGCCTTCTTGTCGACGCCGGTGAGCGCGAGGTCCGTGAGCGGCACGTGGTGCCGCGCAGCGAGCATTCGCGCCACTCCTTCGCTCGCGGCAAAACCCCCGGAGACGAGTGCCTCGGCAAGGGACCCCTGACCAGCGACGCCCCTGAGAGCGTTCAGCTTGTCATCGGGCAGAAGACCTGTCGCTGCAAGCAGGTCGGCGACGAGCTCGGCGTTGACATTGACTCCGTCGAAAACATGCGGAGCCCCGCCGCCGGTGGCGGCTTGTTCGTCCGTCTGCTCGGACGCGCGGGTTGGGCCCTCAGGGTTCATGCGTCAATCCCTCGAATGAGGTATCGGCGCCAGGGACCGAAACCCTGAGCGTTTTTCCGCGCTTCGAGCTACTACCTAATGGGTGAAAAACGCCCAGTAGGCGTGCAAAAGCGTCCCCCCGGCGAAGAGGGCTACGACGCTCCCGAGAGCCAGGAAGGGCGCGAACGGAATGCCCATCTTGCGCGCCGAAGAGCCGTGACGGGCGAGCAGAAAGACGCTTGGTACGAGCGCGAAGATCATGCCCGCGAACAAGGCGATCGAGACGGACTTTCCGAGCGCCGCGCCCATCAGCAGGGCCAGCTTGACGTCGCCCATGCCCATTCCCGCCGGATACGCGAGGGCAGCGGCGAACAGGAAAAACGAGGCACCGAGAGCAGCCAGCGCCCATTCGGGCCGAGGCTCGAGCGCGGTGTGCGCCACGAGCACGATCGCCGCAGCCGGCACGACGATCCGGTTCGGAACGATCCGATGGGTCAAGTCGGTTGCCGTCACAGCCACGAGCACGGCGCAGAAGAACGCGGCGACCGCGGCCTCGCCCGTCAAGCCGAACCTCCATGCGCTGGCGGCGACGAGCAGCGCCGTCGCCAGCTCGACCGCCGGGTAGAGCGGGCTGATTCCCGTCCCACAGGTGCGGCAGCGGCCCTTCAGAACCGCATAGGAGACGAGCGGCAGGTTGTCGTACCAGGCGAGCTCGGTACCGCAGCTCATGCACGCCGAGCGCGGCTTGATCACCGAGCGGCGAAGCGGGACTCGGACGGCGAGCACGTTCAGGAAGCTGCCGACGGCGAGTCCCGGCGCAAGGGCGAAGGCGGCGAGCGCAGCGTTCACGGTGGTTCTATCGGCGGCCGGGGGCTGAGAGTTGAATTAGAGCCTCTTTCATGATGGGGCCTCGTCGCCGGGGTGCGATGGTCGGTTCCTGGCAAGGACGCAGGGAGTGCCCGTATTGGTAATACGGGCGCGACTGAGGACGCGGCCAGGGGCCGTCCAGCGCGTCCCGGCGGCACGGCGCTTCATTGTGAAAGGGGCTCTTAGCCGGAGAAGCTCTGCGGCGGGTTCGGCTGCGCGTAGACCTCGTCGTTGGACGGCATGCCCACCGGGACCGTCGTGATGAAGGGGAACGCGTTCGTCGTCAGGTTGTTGCTGAGAACGATCTGGCTGCCGACGATCGGCCCGTCGACGTTGACGTTGTTGCCGAACTCGACCGCGTTTGTCGCGTAGAGCCCGCCCTGAAACGAGAAGTTGTTCGCGATCTGAACGCTGTCGCCGGGGTTGACCTGGCCCCCGTTCCCGTTGGCGACGATCATCAGCAGCTCGTGGTCGGGATTCCAACCCGCGAAGTTGCAGGTGGTACCGGAGACGGCGGCGCAGAGTGAGCCGTTCGCGTAGAACGTGCCCGAGAGATAGAGCGTCGCCTGTCCGTTGTACGTGTTGACCGCGCTGTTCGAGATCTTTGCGCTGCCGTCGATGTAGATCGTGCCGGTGACGGTCAGGGTCTTCGTCGTTGCATTCCAGGAGAGCTCGCCACTCGTACCCGCGTCGTCCTGGCTGACGCCCTGGCTGATGACATGGCTGGCGGCAGTCGTGCTGTTGACGCCACGTGTGACCGTCCACGTCGTCGTTCCTTGGCCGCCGGTGACGGTCATGTCCTCGTCGTCGATCCTGATGCGGAACGTCCCGCTCGCAGGAAAGCCAGTCGCCGACGAGACGGTGATCGTCGTCTGCGAGGCGTTGCTCGCCGCTGCCAGCGTCGTCGAGGCACCCCTCCCGACGCGGCACGTGTACGAGCTTGCAGGCGTCAGGTCGAAAGCGGTCAAAACGCTGTTGTCCCGGGTCGGATAGTTGCCGTCGAACGTGGGGACGGATCCGCTCGAGGTCGTGCAGGACTGAGAGGGACCCGGAATCGCGTTCTGATACCACGTGGCGAAGTCAGCTGCCGGCGGCGCGATCACCTCGGGGACGTGGTTGACGCCGATAATCGTCCCGTCGGGAAGGGGAGTCGCGAGCTTGCTGAAGACGTGGTTCACATCCTGGTTTCCGCTGCAGGTGACCCACGGCGGGTTGGTGCTGCCGTACCGGCAGTTGTTTCCGACCTGGGTCTCGACGCGCGTGCTCAAGTTTGTGTTGGCGCCGACGGAGGCGTTGTTCGAGATATCGAGGTTCCCGCGGACGATCACCTTCGACTGCGCGAGGTTGACGTTCGGGCTCAGGCAGAGATTCCCGGCGACATACATGCGGGAGGAGCCGGTGATGTTGTTGTTCAGGGTCTGGTCGCAGGCGCTACCTGTGTGTCCGGCGTAGAGGTAGTCCCAGACCGGGTTGTTCTTCGGTTGGGTCAGCGTCGGCTGAATCGTCACCTTGGAGTTCAGCGTCCGGGTCGCGTTGCCGGTGCTGGTCGGGTTCCTGATCGAGCCGACGGAGCGGAGAAACCACTGGGCGCCTTGAACATCCAAATCACCGCACCAGTAGGTGGTCGCACTGCCGTAGGAATTCGTGTTCCACGTCGACTGGGAAGTCAGGTTGCTCGAGCTCGTCATCCAGGTCGGATTGGTCGCCGCTGGGGTCGTGGTATCCGGATTCGGAGTGTGGCAGGACGGGAGAATCGACTGTTTCAGCGAGTTGTTCGACGGCAGGTTCAAGACGGCGTACGCATTGTTCATGCCGGCGTCCGCCGCATCGAAAGCGGTCAGTCTCGCCTTGCTGAAGGACGCGGTGCGCTGTGCAGAGCTCGTGTAGGCGATGACGGTGGTGAGCATGATGGCGCAGACGACCAAGATCCCCAGAGCCATCACGAGCGCGATGCCCCGCTCTTCGCCGACCAGCTCGCGCACGAGACTCCTTTTCCAGTTCCGGTTCGTTCTCATGAGCGGGTGCTGTTCCTCAGCACGAGGTCGTCGACGAGCTCATATGTGCCAACCGGGCGCGTCGGCTTCGGGTTGACCGGGAAATCGACGTGCAGCTTGGCGAGGCTCGTGGCCGACTGCGCCGTGTAGTTGAAGACGCAGAGGGCGCCGCTGCAGACGGTCGCCGTCGAAGTCGGAGTCAAGAAGTCCGCCCACTTGACGCCGCCGGTGCAGGTCGAGCCGTTGACGCGGTAGAGGGCGTAGCGGTTCGTCGAGACGCTCCGCGTGCACCAGGTGACGGAGACGCTGCCGGAGTAGGTCTTGCAGTAGGTCGGGAGCGTGAGCGTGATCGAGGAGGTGGCCGTCGCCGCTGGGGTGGCTGACGATGAGCAGTGGATTTCGCGGCGCATCTTGTCCAGCGCGAGCCGCGTCGCCTGCTGCGCCTGGAATCGGTTGTTCATGTCGGAGTCGGCATTCGTGGCGCTCGCTAAGACTGTGGTCAGGCCGCCCATCACCACGCCGAGGATCCCGAGGACGGTCAGCATCTCGACCAGCGTGTAACCCCCCTGCGCGCCGAGGCGGCGGCGCATGCGGGCAACGAGCGTCACTTCGCCTTGGCCTCCACGCCTGCCAGGACCGCCCGCGCGACCGACTCGCTCCGGCGGCCGATGCCCCACTGGGATTCGACGCGTCGGTCGACGGTGATCAGGAGACGCAGGGCAGCAGCTCCGTGCCACCAACCGAACCTCGCGCCGGTGACGATCCAGGCATGCTGGTACAGCCAGTAGCGCTGGTTCGCAGCCGTCGGGCGGCGGGACGGAGTCAGCCAGGCACTCAGGCGCTGCGCCCGGGTCGTGAGCGGGATCTCGTCCCGCGGCTCCTTGCGGGCGCCTTGAACGACGAAGGCCGGCGGACGTGACCGCGTGGCCGCGAGCTTGCGCTTGGCGGCAGTCCGCTTCGGCTTCGCGACGGCCCGGCGGGCGTGCTTGAGAGCAGTCTTCGCGGCTGGCTTCGGGCGCGCTATCTTCGCCTTGCCGGCGACAGGCTTTTGTACCGCCGCGCTCGACCGCTTCGGAAGCAAGATCGACGTTCCCGCGTAGGGCGACGTGTTCTGGGCCGTCCCGTTCTGCGGATACGTGCCACGGCGCAGCGTCAGCTTCAGCGTCGGTGCGCCTGTGTCCACGACCCGCGTTCCCGGCGCGGGCTGCTGGGTCGAGACAACGTTTGTCGCGTAGCCATGCACGGAACCACTGACTCGCCAGCCGAAGCCGCCGTCCTCGAGAATCCCCTTCGCGAAGACGAACGCCTGGCCGCGGATGTCCGGAACAATGAGAGTTGGGCGCGCGGTTGCAACCGGCGTCGTCGGGACCTTCGCGGGGGTGGTGAGCTTCTCGCCGGCCGCATAGGTGAGCGTCGCGGTTGCGAGCAGCCAAACAAGGCCGATCACGGCCATGCGTGGAACGATCGCAGCGAAACGAGCCGCCATACCTTCTGCGTCGGCCGAAGAGGGCTCCGAGCTATCCCCCTACCGGGTGAATCGAATCACGCCGGCCGAACCCGAATCTTGGCTCGAAACCTCGGCGAAGACCGGGGCGCCGCCGCCCGCCGCCGCGCTGGGCTGCGGAGTCGGCGCGTCCTGCCAGCGGAAAGCAGTGCCCGCAAACCGTTGGAACCAGGGCTCCAGCTGGGGGTAGTGCGTCGACGGATCGAGCTGGAGATGGAGATGCGGACCGGTCGCGTCGCCTGTGCTCCCGACGAGACCAACGGGCTGACCCGCGCTCAGGACAGCTCCCTGGACAACCTGTGGGTCGAGGTACGAAAGGTGGCAGTACGTCCATTCCTGGCCGTCGCTCGCCCGGAGCATCAGTCCGATCCCGCAGTTCGGATCCGGCTGGGCCCACGACTTGAGCACGACGCTGTCTGCAAGCGCGTAGAGCGGGGAGCCCTCCGGCGCCGCGATGTCGGCGGCCGGGTAGTCGTGGTGGTGGTGCGAGACGGAGACGACCGAGGGGCCGCCACCGACCGGGAAGACATAGCCGGAGTCGTTCGTGACGGGAGAGGCGAACAACGCACCCGCGGTGGGCGCCGTCGTCGTGCTCTGCGCCTGGGTGCGTGCCTGCGTGAGCGCGTCGGCCGCCTGACGGAGCTTGGCGCGAAGCAGGGCTACCCGAGCCGCGGCCGCGTGCTCGCGAACGCCGACGAGCGTCGCTGTCTTCTGGAGATCGAGCTGCTTGGACAGAAGCTGCGCGCCCTCCGCCCTAGCCTGCCAGCGGCTTTCCTGCTTCGCGAGCGCCCGCTGATCGCGCAACGCCGCGAGCAGCTGGCGGTTCGCCTCGGCCACCTCCTTGCGAGCGCCGTCGAGCGAGACCTGAAGCCGGTCGAGCTTGAAGGTCGTATCGAGCCCCCCGCTGCCGAACGTGTGGGCGAGCTGCAGGACCTGGTCGACGTACCACTGGGCGTGGTTGTAGGCGAACACTCCGCGCGAGATGTCCTGCGTCCCGCCTGCGGCCGAGAGGTAGCGCGCGGCCGCGTAGATCGCGTCCTCCGGATTCCAGGGATCCGCGACGCCGTCGCCGTTCGCATCGAGCCCCCAGCGTTCCCAGGTGCTAGGCATGAACTGCATCCAGCCGACCGCCCCGGCCGAGCTCGGGCCCATGTTGCGGCCGAAGTTCGACTCGACCTTGTTGATCGAGGCGAGTACCTCCCATGGAATCCCGTAAGCCGAGCCGGCGCCCTGCCAGAGCGCCACCAGCTGCTGGAAGTTCAGTGACTGCGGGACCCCGGGCGGCGTCGAGATCGGCGTCGGAGTGCTGATCTGACCCGGCTGGTTGGGCACGGAGGCGCTGGGCAGGCTGGCCGGCACCGAAGGAAGCAGCCGAAACGTGTCGGCGCTCGCCGTACCCCCCACGCTCGCCAGCGCGAGCGCGAGCCCCACGAGGACGCGCTTCATCACTCCGCCCGCGCGACCCGCAGGCTCGGCATCTCCGGTTCCTCGTCCGGAGGTGCGGACTGCGGCAGCTCGTCTTGCTCCGTGACCCCTGCGGCCTGGCGCTTGAGCGCATGCTCGAGCGCGACCATGAAGTCGTGCTGGCTCGTGGCGGCGTTCGCCGCGGTCTCGCGATCGATGTCGCCGGCGACGACGAGGTCGATCAACGCCTGCTCGAAGGTCTGCATCTGGAAGAAGGAGCCCTCGGCGATGGCGTCGGGAATCTCCTCGGTCTTGCTCTCTCGGATCAGATCCGAGATCCGGGCGTTGTTGACCATGACCTCGACCGCCGCGACCCGGCCTCCGTCCTTGCGAGGCAGCAGCCGCTGACTGACGATCCCGCGCAGGACGCCTGCGAGGATCGAGCGGATCTGAGCCTGCTTGATGCCGGGGAAGAACTCGATCATGCGGCCGAGCGTCTCCGCCGCATCGATCGTGTGCATGGTCGAGAAGACGAGGTGGCCGGACTCGGCGGCCTTGAGCGCGGTCTCTGCGCTCTCGGCGTCGCGGAGCTCGCCGATCAGGATCACATCCGGGTCCTGGCGAAGCGCCCGGCGCAGGGCGGCGAGGTAGGACTCCGTGTCGATCCCGACCTCGCGCTGGTTGACGATGCAGTTGTGGTCGTCATGGAGGATCTCGATCGGGTCCTCGACGGTGACGATGTGCTGTCTCCGCGCCTTGTTGATGTGATCGATGATCGCGGCGAGCGTCGTCGTCTTACCGGAGCCTGTCGCGCCGGTGACGAGCACGAGCCCGCGGTGCTCGTCGGCCATCGCCTTGACCCCCGGGGGCATCCTCAGGTCCTCGAAGCTCGGGACGTGCTTGGGAATGACGCGGAACGCGAACGAGATCGAGCCGCGCTGGCGAAAGGCGTTGACGCGGAAACGCGGCAGATCGCCGCTCGTGTAGGCGATGTCGAGCTCGCCGGTTTCGTAGAACGATTCGCGCCTCGCGGGCGTCAACTCAGAGACGATGGCGAGCGCGGCTTCGAGGTCGGCGTCGGTGAGCGGCGGATGGTCGGCGAGCGGAGTCAGCGTCCCGTCGCAGCGGGCGACCGGGAACTGGCCCACCTTCAGGTGAACATCGCTCGCGCCCAGTTCCACGGCACGTCGAAGGACCGCATTCAAATCCACGCGCTGCACATCGGCAGCGCGATCCGATGTCTTTAGACGCCTAGCGCCTGGAGGACCCGGAGCGACGCGCCTCGGAGGCCATGCGCATCGGACGCGCGGCGGTCCCCGCGCACGACGGCCTGGAAGAGCCGCCAGGACGGGCTCGCCGTCGCCAGCCGGAACGCAACGCCCGGGAAGCGCTCGAAAGCGAGCTTCAGGCGCCAGGAGATGCTCTCGAGCGGCGCGAACGTCGCCGCGAACCGCTCAGCGTAGGGGTCGAGATCGCTCGCCCGGCCGTGCAGGAGCTCGAGCGTCGCCTCTGCGGCCAGCCGGCCGCTGATGAAGGCCTCGTACATGCCGTCCCCGGAGAGCGGATCGACGAGCCCGGCGGCAGATCGCGAACGTCCGTCTCGTCGATCTCGAAGGCAGCGCAAAGCTCGGTGAGGCGCTCGCGCAACCGCGGCCCTTCGCTCTGCCAGCCGCCGACGCCGACGTTGACGTGGTCGCCCTTCGGAAAGACCCAGGCGTAGCCGCCCGGAACCACGCCGAGCTCGACGACTGCCCGCCCGCCGAAGCGCTCCCGAGAGACGTGCGCATAGCCGACGTTGCCTTCGAGCGCGACGCCAAGCTCGAGCGCCTGCGGGCCGAGAGAGCGGGCCGCGACCCCATTCGCCCCGTCGGCGCCGACCACGACGTCCGCTTCGAGGCGCTCGCCGCCGACCGTGACCGCACCCGCAGGGTCGACTTCGGTCACCTTCACGCCGTCGCGAAACTCGGCGCCCGCGGCCGTCGCCCGCTCGGCGAGGAATGCGTCGAGCCGGCGGCGTTGCGTCATCAGCACGAGCGGCCCCTCGGCGCGGCCGCTCCAGCGTCGCCCGTAGCGCAGCCCGAGCTCGAGCGTGTCGACGCGGTCTTCGACCACGGGCTCGACCGAGAACGGCAGCTCCCGCACCGCGCGCAGCGTCAGCCCGCCGCCGCAAGGCTTGTCGCGCGGGAACCGCGCACGGTCTAGTAAGCACACGCGCGCGCCCGCGCGCGCGAGGCGGTATGCCGTCGTCGAGCCCGCAGGCCCGGCGCCGACGACGATCACGTCGTAGCGTGCCACGACCGTGATCGTAGACGGCGGAAACGGCTGGCTACAATGCCCGACCCCGGGGGTGTGCCCGAGTGGCCAAAGGGAACGTCCTCGACGATCGAAAGTCCGGCGCCTTCGGCGCCATGACGACTTTCGATCGGAGCCGCTTCGTGGCCAAAGGGAACGGGCTGTAAACCCGTCGGCTCAGCCTACGGAGGTTCGAATCCTCCCGCCCCCATTTGCTCGGCGGCTCGAAGAGCCAGCTCGGCTAATCCAAATTCGGGGTGAGTCAAGCGATTAGGTAGTACATAAGGACGAGCCGGACTGCTAACGCAACGACCAGTGACTACTGGACTCGCTGTCGCCTGAGGAGCCGCCAGCCGTGCGCTTCCACCTCGGGCGGCGGCTCGACGTCGGGGTCGCCGTTCCCGTTCTTCTTCACCGGCAACACCAGTTGGAAGCGTGCGCCGTGTGGTTCCGCGTCCTCGTAGACGAGGTCGCCGTCGTGCGCGCGCGCGTACGAGCGCGCGATCGCCAGGCCCAACCCGCTGCCGCCGACGCGCTCGCGGCCGCCCCGGGTGAAACGCTCGAAAAGCTGGGGAACGAACTG
>WNGC01002060.1_pt1 | contig 12420 bp, 14 predicted proteins | sample 5400051 | NCBI WGS metagenome assembly WNGC01 (sample SAMN13153368, study PRJNA577476) | soil metagenome | isolation source: 20 cm soil or saprolite under grassland replicate 2 | place: USA:California | collected 2016-06-15 | reverse complement strand
TCGCCCGCCGCCGTCCTCGCACTCTCCGCCAGAAGGCTTCGCACCGCGGGACTCTCGCGGAGCAAGGTCGCCGCCATCAGAGATCTCGCGTCGAAGGTCGTGGATGGAACCGTTCGGCTGCATCGCATCGGCAGGCTCCGCGACGAGGACATCGTCACGTCGTTGTCGGTCGTCCGTGGCATCGGACAGTGGACCGCGGAGATGTTCCTGATCTTTCAGCTGCGCCGGCTCGACGTGTGGCCGGTTGGGGACTACGGCGTTCGCAAAGGTTACGCACTGGCCTACGGCTTGAAGCGGCTACCGACGCCAAAGCAGCTGCAGGCCCTGGGCGAACGGTTCCGGCCCTACCGCACCGTCGCCGCGTGGTATTGCTGGAAAGCAGTCAGCGAACAGCGAAAACAGCGCAAATGACCGGAGCTCTGGTCGTGGGCTCCACTGTTACCCCGCCTGCCGTCGCGCCAAAACGGCGAAGCGCAGGAAGTACTCCCGCAGCGTGCCCACCGCGCCGGGTGCACTTTCATCATCAAAGAACAGCCGGCAGAACTCCTCGCGCGCGCGCAGAACCTCGCGACGACGCGCGCCACGCCAACGCTCATCGGCCGCCGTGAGGTCAAACAGCTCGAGCGCGCGTGCGAGGGCACGTTCGAATCGGTCGGATCGCTGCGCCGCCCACGCAGCGACCGCGCGATCCACCTCGCTTCCCACGTTCGCCAACTGCTCAGCAAGCGTGAGTGTGTTCCAGCGGCCGGTGGCGAGTGCCGCGTGTCCTGTCATGTCTCCCCTAACCCTCCACCAGCACCGTGACGACCTGACGAATGCGATCCTGCAGAACAGGATCCTCGACGTTCCGCGACCGGTTCCCCTGCGAGGGACGCACGTTGATCATCGAATCGAACTCGATCCACGCGTTCCCCTGCTCGGCAGGATACAAATTGACGCCCCAGAGGTTCGTCTGCGCCGAGCCATCCTCGATCAACGCCGCTTCCTCGTCGGAACGCAACTCGCCGCCGATGGCCATCACTTGCCGCTGCACGTCGACAACGGCTTTCACCATATCACCGAACTGGGCCTCGGCAAGTGACGAAAGGTACGCACGGTTGATCGGAGCGCGAATGATCTCGATGGTCATCGCCCCAATACTCCGTAGCGGTGTCCGAAACGGCAACCGTGGTGACACATGATTCATCGGTGCCTCACACCGCTTGACCCGACGGTTTGTCCGTTCGTGATGTCCATGCAGCGACCAGGAGCCAGACGCTCCAGGCCACGGTCAGGACAATGCCGAGGACGATGGCAAGGTCGTTAGCTGCGGAAAAACCCTCGACACCAAGCACCCATCCTTGCGCGAGGTACGTCAAGCCGGACAAACACATCACGTAGCCAATTGCCTTCGGCAATCCGCCGATCAGTCCGATCCACCAGCCCAGCAAGACCAGCGACAGTCCGAACATGAAGCTGTGATAACTTCGCACGGCCCACTCCAGCCATCGCATCGTCTCGGCGCTCGCGAAGCGGGCGGCTTTCAGCCCCTCGGGCGCCGCCGCCCACGCATCGACGGCATGCTTCAGCGCGACGCCATCCACTGCTTGTAGGACGGCGTAGAGCCCCAGCGACACCACGGCGGCCAGGGCACCGAATCGACCGAGCCACGCGGGCTGTCCGGGCTGCGTGCTCCGCACCACGAACAGCCCGACAAGTCCGGCTACGATGAGAAGCATTCCGGCGAATTGGCCGAGGTGAACGGCAATCCAGGGGGTGCTCCGAGCGTACTCCGCGAACGCGACAACGTGGTTGTTGGCCGGCGGACCGGCATGAAAGAGTCCGGCGACGACCGACAAGACGACTCCTGCAAACACCAGCGTCGCCGGCGGCCGCAAGGCTCGCCTGGAAACGGTGTAATGGTTCATGGCATCATCCGTCGGCAGGTATGAAAAGGTAGTCCAGTCCGGTTGTGATTGCGCGGCCCCGTGCATCTGCGGTTGTGAGGATTGATGCGACTCGGGCCCCTGCCCCTGCGGACGGGGGCCCGGATATATTGGCCCGCGCGATGACGAGTCCCGTTTCGTAGGAGGAAAGTTTCAATGTCGACACCACATACTCACCACGATCACACTGCTCATCATCATCACGGTCCGGTCGTTCACGCCCCTGCGGCCGATGCCGCGAGCGCCTACCAACGCGCCTTTGACGCCGCGCAGCCGGATCCGGGTCGCCGGGTTGTCCCGATCGCGCTCGAAGCCAGCGAAATCGATTGGACCTTTGCGCCGGGATCGACGACGCGAGCCTGGGGCTATAATGGGCAGATTCCCGGCCCCATGATCGAGGCGCGCGTCGGTGACGTCCTCGAAATCCGCTTCACCAACCGGCTGACCCAGCCGACCAACATTCACTGGCACGGCCTCCGCGTGCCCGCCGCGATGGACGGAACCGAGATGGTCCAGCGATCCATCGCGCCGGGCGAGACGTTCACCTATCGTTTCCGGCTACCCGATGCCGGCACGTTCTGGTATCACCCGCATAGCAACGAGACCGTGCAGCTCGAAATGGGTCTGTATGGCGCGCTAATCGTGCGCGGTGCGGATGAGCCAGAGCTTGACGCCGAGCGTATCCTGGTGCTCGACGACGTGAAGCTCGACAAGCACGGTCAGATCGCCACCTTCGGCGGCTTGATCGAACGCCACGATGGGCGCGAGGGCGACGTGCGTCTCGTGAACGGAAAGGCGGAGCCGGTGCTCACGATCCCCGCCGGACACGTGGAGCGATGGCGCGTGGTCAACGCCTCGAGTGCGCGCTACGTGCGCCTCTCGATCGGCGGGCAGCCGTTCCGCATCCTCGGCACCGATGGCGGGCTGATCGAGTCGCCGGTGACTGTGACTGAGGTGCTGCTGCCGACCGCGGATCGCGTGGACATTGCAGTCGGGCCGTTCACCGCGGGCCAGGAGTTGGCGGTCGAAGCGCTGCCGTATTTCCGCAAGACAATTCGCAAGCGGAAGACCGAACGCTTCGCGACGTTGAAGGTTGGTGCGCCACAAACGTCCCGGGCGAACATCCCCCCGCATCTCCGGGCGATTGCCCCGCTCGCCGCGCCCTCCACAACCCCGACTCGGACCGTGAAGCTCGGCTTCAAGCCGAGTTGGCGCCGTGCGTTCGACTTTGTGATCAACGGGGAGGCGCACCATCAGGACAAGCCGGTCAAGGCAGGCGAGTTGCAGGTGTGGGACATCATCAATACGACGCTGATGGACCATCCCTTCCACCTACACGGCTTCTTCTTTCAGGTCCTCAGCGTGAATGGCGAGGCGCCGGCTTGGCGGTCCTGGGAGGACGTGGTGAACGTGCCGCCCCGGGCAACCGTGCGGATCGCATGGATGCCGGACGATCGGCCAGGCAGCTGGATGTATCACTGCCACATTCTCGAGCACCACGCCGCTGGCATGATGGCGCACTTCGACGTGGTGTGATTAGTCCTCCAGAAGTGCTAATCCTTCGGTTGCAGTCCCATTCCATCGAAGGATTCATTGTGTAGAACCTCCACCGTCTTGTTGCTTCTTACCGTTCGCAAGATTCCGCTCGGCGATAACCACCCGGTCCGGAGCACTCACGATGACGACCCACCAGCAATTCCCGCTGTCAACACTGTCCGACGTCATGGAGGCTGTGCTCGAGAGCGTGGGACCGGATCTCGCGCGACGTGGACAGAGGATGATGGTCGATCTGGTTGACTCGTCCACCGACACTGGACGCGACCTGTTCCCAGTCGCGGACGTCATCGCCGACGTCCTTGAGTGCGCCTCCCTCTACTCGCTGACGAAACGGAACCTCGTGCACGTCGTGTTTGAGGACAATCACGTCGTCATAACTGTGCGCGACCAGATCCCTTACAGCGGCGGGCCGCTGGCGCGTCGGCTCACCGAGACGCATGGCGGCAGAATCAGCTGCTGCAGCGCGGAAACCGAACGGGGCGCGGAAGTGGTTGTGCGGCTCCAGGTGCCCGTGTCCAAGCTCGAATCCGACGATTCGTGGGCCAGGGATGGCGTTCCGGCTCGCGTTCCTGACGGGCCTCAAGAATTCCGCTCCCGAGCGACGGTGGCGCGTCCGTTACTCAAAGGACGCGCAGCTCAAGAGGCCCCGCGACGCGATTAGGGATTCACAACGGCCAGCGCTGGTGTGCGCTGGCCGTACGAATCGAAAGCTCGCGTGCTGTTCTCGTTACAACGGGACCGAAACCGTCTTTAGCTCCTCGCCCTTTGCGAGCGTCACATCGGCGGTGGCGCGGCCATCCTTCAACGACGGCGTAACGCTAACTGCGCGGAAGCCGGCGTTGCTTCGCAGGGCCGTCGCCACCGCTGCCCGCAGCGAGACCTTCGCCTTGGCCATCGCCGAGCTCTGACCCTGTGCAGCGGTGTAATCTTCGCCGTCTGCAATCGGCTCGGCCTTGATGACCCGTCCGCTGGCGGGATCGATGCTCACCTCGAAGAACTTGTCGCCTTTCATCGTGTAGACGGAAAGCTGCGACTTCCCCTCATCGGTCTCGAATTTGGCTGAAATCGGCCGCCCGTGGCTCGCGCTCGCCGCCAGACCACGATCAAGGGACACGCGAGCGCTCAGTGCCACCTTTGCTGCCGCAGCCGGGTTCCCTTCCTCTTCTTCTTTGTCCTGGGCCGCGAGCGTGGTTCCCAAGCACACTGCTGCGACCGCGAGAACCGGAACAAGCCACGCCTTCGTCGTCATCTTCATACAACCCCCCCCGATCTCGGTGTAGTGAAGTGATGTCCTAGCCCGCTCGAACGATCGATGATACACTTGTTATAGTCAACCGTGATGCGTTCCTGCAGCGCCGGAGCTTCTATGCGATGGATTACTCGTGAGCATCCGAAGATCGATCGCGTCGCATGCCCGTGGCTGATCACGCGATTCATCGATCGGCAGGCCGAGTTTCTCTTTGCACCACCCGCGGAGGTCCGCGCCCGCACCACCGAGCTCGATGCGATCCCGTACGATGTCGAAGGCGTGGAGCTTTCTCACGATGGGCCTCTGTGCAGCTTCGACGCCTTCCTGCAGAAGTACCGCTTGACTGATCCCGCCTTGCACGAGCTGGCGGTTATCGTCCGCGGGGCGGACACGTATCGTCTGGACCTTGCCCCGCAAGCGGCCGGATTGCTCGCCATCTCTTTGGGACTGTCGCAACTGTTCCCGGATGATCACGAGCTGCTCGCCCGCGGGTTCGTCATCTACGATGCGCTGTATGCATGGCTCCAGCACGCCAAGGGGCGCGTCCCCGTCCCCGCCTGATGTCGTGAACGGGACAACCGGGCGTTGGCTCCTGCTGTTCCACCAGATTCCGCCGAAGCCCGACTACTTCCGGGTCAAGGTGTGGCGCAGGCTGCAGCGCATCGGCGCGGTGCCGGTCAAGAACTCGGTGTGGGTTCTCCCGTACAATGATCAGGCGGTCGAAGATTTTCGCTGGCTGTTGCAGGAGATCGAGGCAGGCGGTGGTGAGGGGTCAGTGTGTCGAGGGGATTTCGTAGACGGCCTGAGCGATCGCGACGTGGAAGGGTTATTCCGCAAAGCCCGGACGGCGGACTACGCCGCCATCGCGCGCGATGCGAAGTCTCTGGCGCGCAAGGCGGCCCCCGCCGAAGTGGCGCGTCTCGATCACAGGCTGGCCGAGGTCGCAGCGATCGACTACTTCCACGCTCCCAACCGTCAAGCGGTGGAGCGGGCCGTGACGCGCCTCGAGGCACGCGCGCGGCGGGCCGAACCGCGCGCCGATCGCAGGCCCCCCGCTGGTCTGCGAGTCGCTCGGATGCACGGGCGGACCTGGGTCACGCGCCGGGGCGTGTTCGTGGATCGCATCGCGAGTGCGTGGCTCATCAAGCGCTTCATCGATCCGGCAGCCCGGTTCAAATTCGTGGCTCCCGGGGGCTACTCGCCTCGCAAGAGCGAGCTGCGCTTCGACATGTTCGAGGCCGAGTACACGCACGAAGGGGACCGCTGCACCTTCGAGACGTTGCTCCGGCGGTTTCGACTGCGCGACCCCGCGCTGCGCGCGATCGGCGAGGTCGTGCACGACATCGATTGCAAAGACGCGAAGTTCGGCCGCGCAGAGGCTACAGGTGTCGAGCGCTTACTCGCTGGCATCGCCCGGAAGCACGCTACCGACGCTACGCGCCTCCGTCTCGGCGCGGTCGTGTTCGACAACCTCTATCAGGCGTCGCGATGAAGCCCGCGCCGGCCCGCGCCACGCTCTGGGATTTCGTTCTCTACTTCCTCAAGCTCGGCACGTGGGGGTTCGGCGGACCGATCGCGCTCGCGGGCTACATGCAGGGCGATCTCGTGGACGAGCGTGGGTGGATCGCGCCAGACGACTACAAGCAGGGGCTCGCGCTCGCACAACTTGCCCCCGGCCCGCTCGCGGCCCAACTCGCCATCTACCTCGGCTGGGTGCGTGGCCGCGTACTGGGCGCGACACTCGTAGGAATCGCGTTCGTAGCGCCGTCGTTCCTCATGGTGCTCGTCCTCTCGGCGCTGTACCTCAAGTTCGGTGGGCTCGCCCGGATGCAGGCGCTGTTCTACGGCATTGGAGCCGCGGTCATCGCGATTATCGCGTGGAGCGCCGCGAGACTTGCGCGGACCACTCTAGGGCGGGACCGATTGCTCTGGGGACTTTTCGCGATGAGTCTCATCGTCACGGCCTGGACGGCGAGGGAGATCATCTGGCTTTTCGTGGCTTCGGGGCTCATCCCCCTGTTCGCCCGCGCCGGCGTACGCCCGTCACTGCCGAGCAAAGCGCTGCTCGTCGCGCCGTGGCCAGCGTGGCTTACATCGAGTCTCACTGGGGCGGCATCCGTGGGCGTGCTCTGGAAAGTATTCGCGTACTTTGCCGCCGCAGGACTCTTCGTGTTTGGCAGCGGGCTCGCGATCGTGCCGTTCCTGCACGGGGGCGTCGTGGAGCAGTTCCATTGGCTCACGGAGCGGCAGTTCCTGGATGCGGTCGCGGTCTCGATGATCACGCCGGGCCCGGTCGTGATCACCGTGGCGTTCATCGGTTACCTCGTCGCGGGGCCAGTCGGGGCTACCGTCGCGGCGATCGGCGTGTTCGCGCCGGTGTATTTCGTGACCGTTCTTGCGGCGCCGCATTTTCGCCGATTTGCCGAGAGCCCGCGCATCAAGGCATTCGTCGACGGAGTCACGGCTGCCGCGACCGGTGCGATCGCCGGGGCGGTGCTCGTGCTCGGCCGGCGTGCCCTCGTCGATTTGCCGACCGTCCTAATCTGCGCAGTCACGCTGGCTGTCATCGTGACGATGAAGCGCGTTCCCGAACCCGCGCTTATCGCGGCGTCCGGGGTCGTCGGCTTGCTCCTGAAGCATGCGTTGTAGGTAGCTGCCACCATCACGAAACAGAGGAGTTCGTCAATGAACAGCATCTTGAAGGGCGCTCTATGCTTCTTCCTCGTTGGCGCTGGAGCCGCCCAAGCGTTCGCGCAACAGCCGTCGGCCGCTTGGGATTCGGTCGGCCGCGTTCTCGGAACGGCCGCCACGAGCGCGGCTGGCTACGTGCGCTACAACCTGCCCCGCCGCGACCTCACCGTCCGGATCGGGGACGTCACGGTCTCACCGGCACTCGCGCTTGGCGCCTGGGCCGGGTTCAGCGGAGAGCCCAACGACGCGACGATGATGGGTGATCTCGTACTCACAGCGGCGGAGCTGGGCCCGGTACTCGCCGAGCTGGGGCGCCAACGCATCGGGGTGACCGCGATCCACAATCACATCGTCGGCGAACAGCCGGAGATCATTTACGTGCACATCTTCGGCCAGGGAGCCGCGCTTGACCTCGCGACCCGGTTGGATCGGGCTTTAACGAAAACCGGCACGCCGCGACCTGTCGCCTCGGCGCCGCCGGTTCCTCTGACGATCGACACGGCCGTCGTTTTCGCAGCGCTGGGACGTCGCGGCACAGCACGCGGCAACGTCGCCCAAGTGGGATTCATTCTGGTCTCGGGGACGGTGACGATGGGCGGCCGCACGATGACTCCCGCTCTCGCCTACGGCTCGCCGGTCAACGTCCAGATGGTGAGCCCCTCGCGCGCCGTCGCTACTGGCGACTTCGCGGTCCGAGACTCCAGCGTCGCCGGTGTGCTGGACGCGCTCACCGCGCACGGGATCACGGCGACCGCCATGCACAGCCATATGATTGGTGATTCCCCCCATCTGGACTACATCCACTTCTGGGCCGACGGCCCGCTGCCGGACCTGCTGCGCGGACTCAGGGCGGCCGTCGATGCCGGGCACTGAGAGGACACATGCACGCATTTCGGAAAGTAGGTCTCGTGACCCTCAGCCTCGCCTTAATCGGGACGACAGGGTGCAGCAAGAGTCGCGGTCACGACCAGGATGATGATGATGATGACGACCCGGCACCCGCGGTGAATCCCTCGCCGGGTACGGCACAAGCCGCCACTATCTGGACATTTGACAGCTCGAGCATCGGGCAGGCTCCCGTCGGCTTCTCCTTCGGCCGGACCGGGTCAGGGCGCCCCGGACGTTGGGTGGTCCGCGCCGCGGACGATGCCCCCAGCGGGCCCAATGTACTCGCGCAGGAAGACAGTGATCGGACAGACTACCGCTTCCCTCTCGCCGTGGCGGATGGGCCCACATTCGGGGACGTGAGCGTGGCGGTCCGGTGCAAGCCGGTGAGCGGTCATGTGGATCGCGCGTGCGGCATCGTTTGGCGGTACCAAGACGAAAACAACTACTACCTCACGCGGGCGAATGCTCTCGAGGACAACGTCTGCTGGTACTACGTGCAGAATGGCCGCCGCGTCGAGGTGAAGCGCGTACATGTGCCCGTCGCCTCGGGGGTCTGGCACTCGCTGCGCGCGGACATGCGCGGCGATCACGTCGAGGTCTACTTCAACGGCAAGAAGCTGATCGACGTCCACGACACACGGTTCACGGCGCCGGGTAAGGTGGGCGTGTGGACAAAGGCCGATTCTCACACTCTGTTCGACGACCTCACCGCCACGACGCTCGCGCCATGACGGGCATCCTGATGGTTGCCTTCTGGCTTACGGCGTTCGTCCTTTTCGCCGCTCGCCAGACGCCGCCAGCTGCGTGCACCCTCGCCGGTCCATCGGTCGAGAGTCATTGGTCGAGCGCGATTCCGCCGGCGTCGAGGGCCGAGGCACCCCTTCGCGTCGTCACCGATGTACCACTGCCGGGGAGCGCGTCTCGCTTCGACTACCAGAGCTTGGAGCCGGCATCCGGTCGACTGTTCATCTCACACATGGGCGCCGGGCAGCTCGTGGTCTTCGATGTGCGCGCCGATAACGTCATCGGCAATCTGGACGGATTTCCTACGGTTACCGGCGTCCTCGCCGTGCCGGCCGAGCATCGGGCGTATGCTTCCGCGGCGGGCGATCGCGCGGTGGTGGTCGTGGACGATTCGACGCTGCGGATCGTGGCGCGAGTTCCGGGGCCCCGGTTCCCGGACGGGATCGCGTACGCGCCAGCGGAGCGGCGTGTCTTCGTCTCGGACGAATCGGGGCGGCGGGACTTTGTGATCGATGCAACGACCAATTCTGTTGTAGCGCAGATCGAGCTCGGTGGCGAGGCGGGAAACACGCAATACGACGCGGGCTCGCACTGCGTGATCGTCGCGGTGCAAACGGCGAACCAGCTGGCCGTGATCGACCCGGCGACCGCTACCATCGTCCGCCGTATCACGCTCGACCAAGCGGTCCGCCACCCGCACGGGGTCTACATCGACGCCCCGCACCGTCTGGCCTTTATCGCGGGGGAGGAAAGCGGGATGCTTGGCGTCCTGGATCTAGAGACTTTCAAGCTGCGTCAAGTGCTGCCGATCGGGAGCGATCCTGACGTCTTGGCTTTCGATCCAGAACTCAAACGGCTGTACGTTGCCGCGGAGTCCGGAGTCGTGGCGGTGTTCGAGGAGCGAAACGGCGCGCTCGTGCAGCTGGGCTGGTACCGAGCACCGAAGGCGCACTCGGTCGCGGTCGATCCCGCCACGCACCGCGTCTACCTGCCGCTCGCGAACGTGAACGGCCATCCGGTCCTCCGGGTAATGGCCCCGAGCGGTTCCCACTGAGCCGCGAGGAGCCGCATGTTTGAGCGTCGCATGTTGGTTTTCCTCTCCGCGGTCGTGACTCTCCTCGGGTTGGCGGTGTTGTGGGACGCTTTCGTGCGGCCGGCCCCAAGGTCCCCACCCAGCGCCAGGTCCGGCGCACCGACCAACCCGCCCCCCGAGTCACCGCGTGACAACACACTCGGTACCACCCGTGGAGCGAACGCTTCGCCGGCCGCCCAGCCGCCACCCAGCGGCGCGAGCGAGCCGAGCTATCTCGACCTCCTTGCGCGCGCCGAGATTCGCCGTCGGATCCGCGCCAGCGCCGGCCTCACCTATCTGAACGAAATCGTCGCCGAGACCTCGGACTCGGTGCTGCACCGCTGGGACGACCGCATCAGAACGCCGGTACGGGTGTTCCTCCCACCCGGCGTGGTCGCGAATTTTCAACCGCCCTTCCTCGACGCGGTGCGGAACGCCTTCAGTCGCTGGGAAGAGGCCGGCGTGCCCGTGCGCTTCAACGTGGACCCCGACTCCGCCTCCGCCGAGGTGCGATTCCAATGGCGCACCCAGTTCGAAGGAGAGCGCACGGGGCAGACCGATGTAGTGTGGGATCAGGACGGGCGCATGATCAGTGGAGTCGTCACCCTCGCGACGTTCGATCCCAGCGGCCAACCGCTCGGGACCGAGGACATCCGCGTGCTGGCGCTGCATGAAATCGGGCACGTGATCGGCCTCGACCATTGCTCGGACTCGAGCAACCTCATGTTCCCGCGGTTCAACGTGCGGGACCTGTCGCCGCGCGACATCGCCACCGCCCTGCTCCTCTACCAACTCCCGCCGGGCCCGGTGCGAGCGGGCCGTTGAGCCTTCCTTCACAGATACTGAAGATCGTCAAGGAAGCAGGGTACCGAAGCGTCCTGGGGATCGAGTACGAAGGGGACAAGCACAGCGAGCCCGAGGGTGTGCGGCTGACGAAGGCGCTGCTCGAGCGGATTCGCGCCGGCTGAGCTGATGACCCGTCCCGGCGTCCGGTATGCCCTGCTTGCGGCGCTGCTGTTCGGCGCGAGCACGCCTCTGGCCAAGGGACTGTTGACTGGCGTCTCACCTGCCGTCCTCGCCGGTCTGCTCTACCTCGGATCCGGGATCGGCCTGAGCGTCCTGTGGTTCTTGCGACGACGCGCGCGCCACGCAGCGGAGGCCGGCCTCGCGCGGCGCGACCTCCCCTGGCTCCTGGGCGCGATCGGGTTTGGCGGTGTGCTGGCTCCGCTATTCCTGTTAGAGGGACTGACTAGGACACCGGCGTCTGCCGCGTCTCTGCTCCTCAACCTCGAGGGCGTCTTTACCGCGTTGCTCGCCTGGTTCGCCTTTCGCGAAAACGTCGACTGGCGCGTGGCGCTGGGAATGGTGGCGATCGTTGCGGGCGGGGCGCTGCTCACGTGGGAAGACCGGCTTGAATGGGGCGGTCTTCGCGGACCGCTCGCGATCGCAGCCGCATGCGCCTGCTGGGCCATCGACAACAACCTGACGCAGAAAGTCTCGGCGAGTGACCCGATTCAGATCGCCGCGCTGAAGGGCGGCGTCGCCGGCAGCGTGAACCTCGCCCTGGGCCTGCTCCTTACCGGCGCCGTTCCGTCGGCCCCGCGCGCGGCGGCGGCGCTCGTCCTCGGCTTCTTTGGGTATGGCCTCAGTCTCGTGTTCTTCGTCCTCGCCCTGCGCAGTCTCGGGACGGCGCGTACCGGCGCCTACTTCTCGACGGCGCCGTTCGTGGGCGCCGTCCTTTCCATCATTTTCTGGCGCGAGCCTGTCACGCGCCCGCTGGTCGCGGCCGGCATTCTCATGGCCGTGGGGGTCTGGCTGCATCTGAGAGAGCGCCATCAGCACGCTCATACGCACGAGCCGTTAACGCACAGCCACGCGGTGGCGGTGATGTCGACCCCAATTAACGGCACGCCCCGTTGTTCGGTACTATCTACTGCGTATTCTCCGACAGCGAGCGTCAGTCATGAACGTGGGCATTTTGGGCTCGGGCGAAGTTGCCAAGACACTGGGCGCCGGCTTCCTCAAGCACGGTCATTCCGTCATGCTCGGCACCCGTGACGTCGCCAAACTCGCCGATTGGCAGGCGAAACACGCGGGCGCCACGCTCGGCTCGTTCGCGCAGGCCGCGACGTTCGGCGAGGCGCTCGTGCTCGCAGTCAAGGGCGCGGCCGCGCTCGACGTCCTGCGACTCGCAGGCTCCGGCATCGCCGGCAAGGTCGTGATGGACACGACCAACCCGATCGCCCCAGCGCCTCCGGTCAACGGCGTGCTCCAGTACTTCACGACCATCAACG
>WNGC01006675.1_pt1 | contig 12430 bp, 10 predicted proteins | sample 5400051 | NCBI WGS metagenome assembly WNGC01 (sample SAMN13153368, study PRJNA577476) | soil metagenome | isolation source: 20 cm soil or saprolite under grassland replicate 2 | place: USA:California | collected 2016-06-15 | reverse complement strand
CCTGTGCTGGCGGCGATGAGTGTAGCTCGCCGAAAGTTCTTCGAAACTCCCCAGACAATAGCTCGAAAAACTCGTCCGCCGTCTAGCGGAAATCCTGGAATCAGGTTGAACAGTCCCAGCATGCCGTTAATGAGCGCGAGATACTTGGCTACTGCCAGAGTCGGCGCGACGTTCACAAGCAACGGCTCCGAAAGATAAAAGAGCGCCGCCAGCGCAAAGCTAGTGAGCGGCCCGACCACAGCAATTAGGAATTCCGCGCTCGCGCTCGGGGGTTCACCTGCGATCTGGGACACGCCCCCAAAGATGAACAAGGTGATTCGGCTTACCGGTATTTTATAGCGGATAGCCACCCATGAATGGGCCAGCTCGTGCACAACGATGCTGGCAAAAAACAAAACTGCTGTGACAGCGCCCATCAGCCAGTATTCAGCACTCGTGCCACCCTTGAATTCAACCGGATAGTAATTGACGGCCAAGACCCAGGTAATTAGGACGGCGATTAAGAACCAGGAGTAGTCCAAATCGATAGGTATTCCAAGGACGCGCCCAATCGGAATTGTGTGGCGAAACATAACTCACCTCCAAATTTGTGTCATCAGATGCTGGCGCGGAATTCCTTTTTGGCATCGAAACGGGTTTCAACGGTCGCTTTTGACAGAATAGGCTTGTGAAGTCTGTTCAAGGTTGAACACCTGTCGAATTATCCGAGCGAGATAGTGTCTCTGAAGCTTTCCTGTTTCCTTCTGGGATTGCAGCTCTGATATTTTCAGGTTGGATGGAGATTCGCCGATAGGCGTATAAAGGTACATATGAAACGTACCAATGTCTGGATCAAGGATGACCACATGAGAAAGCTCAAGGTTCTTTCAGGAGAAACTGGAGTACCTGTCTCCGCGGTCATCCGCAAGGCTATTGCACTCTACCTTGAAAGCCAATCGGCGGGTCGCCCGACGAAGAAACGCTAAATTGTAAGCGAGCCGCCCGGTCGCTCCGCCGTGACAGTGTAGGATTCTAACCAACGACAGGGCAGCGTTCTAACCAACTGAACTACGTCCCCAGCCGTGGAATCAACAACTTGCCGTAAAGCCTTAAGGAATAAGGCCTTTGCAAGTTTCGCATACAGCGCACCGTTCGCCTGGCGTGCCTGCAGTAGCAGTCCTTCCTGGAAGAACTGCCCATAAACTGCCAGTAAAAAATAATGCGCTCATGCGAGATTTATCGTAGCACACATCGCGAACGAAAGCGAAAGAAGCTGGCCGGCGTGAACTTGAAGAGCTGATTGCGACAGGGCGGAGACGACATCAAACTGCCAATGCGGATGCCATCCGCGCAAAGGCCGAACTTGCTCTGTCCTCTATTGCCCGGATCAAGTCCTAGCACTCTCGGCGGCGAGCTAATGGTCCCTCGTCACGGTCGAGCGGTCTTACGACGGTGGTAGTTGCACTCGCTGCAAGACTGGTTCATCAAGTACCAGCTGAATGGAGCAGAGTGGCCGATAATTCCGCTTCCCGAAGTCCCTAACCAAACGTGAAATCAAGGGCGTGAACGCCAGGATCGAGGAATTCGATCTCGAAGGTTCGGTCTACGATTGGACCTTTTTGCCGGATGAGCTGATAGAGCCGGGGCTCCCGAATTTCTCCGGAGCCGTCCGGTGCAGTGTCAACGCCGCAGTTTTCGCCGGGAGCGGCGCCATCCAATCGCACGACAAAGCGTACTGGCTTGGCCTCCTTCGCAGGAGCCAGCACCAGGTGCAGGTCGCGGCTGTGGAACCGGAACACGATTTTTCCAGGTACTGTCTGGAGCAGGGCGCTCTCGGCATTGACGTTCCACGACCCCCTCAATCCCCAATGGTTGAGCGAGGGTTTCGCGGGCGCGGTGAAAACCTGGATCGAATCTTTATGCACTCTTTCGGGCGAGGCGAAATTCAGGGCTTGGCGATATCCGATATAAGTTTCGGGAGATAGCGCATCCGTCCAGTCAGGAGCGGCTTCGATTCCAACAGCGGATACGCCAGTCGTGTCAGAAGCCAGGCCCGTTGCTCCGTTTTCCTTCAAGAGTTCCTGGATGACGCGCTCGATTTCGCCATAGTCGCTTTCCCCAAGGTGGTGGTAGCGAATTCGTCCTTTCGCGTCGACGAGATACTGGGCGGGCCAAGCTTGGTTATCAAACGACCGCCAAATCCTATAATCGCTGTCGAGGGCCACCGGAAAAGTAACCTTCAAACTGCGCACGGCAGTTTCTACGTTCATCGGTTCGTGCTCGAACGAAAATTCCGGCGTGTGCGCGCCGATCACAACCAAGCCCGCATCCTTATACTTTGCCGCCCAGCTCTTCACGTAAGGCAGGGGCCGAAGGGAGTTGATACAGGTTCTTTATGGCTGGCTGTTCAATGGAGAAACAGCAAGAAATAGTTCTTGCCACTCCCGCTATACCGCCGCACAAGAACTATGTGATGTTTGACCTTGAAAGACCCACTTAGATGAACTCGACAAGATTCATTTGTGGGAGCACAGGTATTCGGTGAGAACCGAAGTGAGTTCAACGTCGCTCTGTCAGGGTTCGGCGTTAATGGGTTAATGGTGACAGGGAGGGTTGGATCAGTTTCTTGGACAATGCTAAGCAGATTTTCGAAACCTATGGCGACATCCCGTGGGTGCACTGGGCACCCTACGAGGAAACTTATCTGTGTAGGTATGCAGGGCGTTTTGGCGATCTCGGGGGCTGCAAAGCCGACCGGCCTGAGTTGATTCAACTTGCCTATCCTCACACTGCAAACAGCCAGTACTTTATAACCATCCATGCGAACGGCCCTGCCATGCAAAGGCCAGCCGCTATCGCCAGAAATACGTGAGTACCGGAGATATTTGCTTTGCGCATCATGTGCTTATCACCATGCTCCAGCTGCTTGGTCGCGCAACAAGATGGGGGACAGGCATAGCCTGATCCTTTCCAGCGTCTTCTGTCACGCCTTTGATAGCTTTGCGACCAATCTGGGTACAATTCTTCGTGGAATCAAGCGCTGCGCGAAGACGCTGAACTTATTGATAGCGCCGGGAACCGCGAGGCCGCCTCCATTAGCGAGGACTCGCAGTGTCTCGTCGACGACTTGCTCGGTACTCTGGCAAATGCCCGCCCATTTTTCCTTGACCGGCTGCCCCGAATCTCCGTTTTGTTTCTTATGTAGCCTTCCCGGACAAACCGTGACAACACTTACGCCGACGCTGCGCAATTCCTGTTCGAGGGCCAGTGAAAACGTAGTCAGGAACGCCTTGGTAGCGGAATACGCGCTCGCAAAAGGAATAGGCTGAAAGCCTGCGGTCGAGGAGATATTGATGATGCCTTTCTGCCCTCGCTCCAGCATTCCCGGAAGCAGGCTGTAGATAAGCTCGACGATAGCTTGGTTGTTGAGACGGAGCATCTCCAATTGCCGGGACAGGGAATTGGCACGGAATTCTCCGCGGAGACCGAAGCCGGCGTTGTTAACGAGTAGCTCGATTGGGATACCGCCGCGCGAAAGTTGCTCCGCTAGGATTTGGCCCGCTCCGGCGATAGAAAGGTCAACTTGAATGGAGACCACGGAGACAGGGTGAGCGCGGCGCAATTCGTTTGCGAATGCGCGTAAAGGTTCCGGAGAACGGGCAACCAGTACCAGATTGCAATGGCGCTCCGCTAGCGCACGGGCGAAGGCCATTCCGAGGCCGCGAGAGGCACCGGTTATGAGAGCGTAGCCGTCGTTCTTCATTTCAGTTCTTTCAGGGCTCGGCGCACCGCTTCCGGGAATCGGGTATCAAACACGCCGTCCCAGAAGCGTGTGGTGATGCCATATCCCTTGTCGATTCCTCGGGGGCTGTGATGATACAGGTGATATTTCTTCATCCGTCGAAAGAGGGGGAACCGGGAATTAGAGAAGTGCAGCGCATAGTGGAGCCACTCTTCGCAGGCGTAGCTTTGTACGGCGCCAGCGAGCACGGTAGACGCGGTATACACGGGAAACAGAAGGCTGACGGGCGCTGCAACAAAAAACAGAGGCAGAATGTCTTTTAATCCGCCGCTGATATGCATCCCATCGAAGGGCCGCTTGTGATGATCCCAGTGGAGCGGATCGAGGCGCTCATGCAGGAACCTGCGGATCAATCCCTTGCCAGGGGCGAATCGACCATGCAGAACGTAACGGTGGAAAAGGTATTCGACAAGAGTCCAGGTCGCGCAGCCCGCGAAGAAGAAGAGGACTGCGATCCAAGGATGCTTTGTCGAAAACGCGATCGCCAACACGACAATCGCGTACAAGGTGTAGAAGGCCGTCACCGGGTAAAGGCGACGCCGAGCGAGAGCGGCCTGTTGGCGCTTATATGCCGCGAAAGGGACTTCCGCGGTCCGTTGCAGCGGCAGCGAATTGACTGCATGTTCTGACATTGCCCTTTAACGCCCTTTCTTAGATTCTCGCGCGAGCTATTCAAAGCTCCCGGTGACGCCCTGGAAACCATTCATCGCCTGCTTCCACAGCCACTTCATCACGCGGGCCGCGCTGTAGCAGTAAGCAACGTTGTACCCAAGCGTCGAAAAGCAATTCGGTTCGCAGCCCTTTTTCATTTCTGCGAGTTGCTTGATGTCAAACTTTTGATTGGCGACCGTGCCCCAATCGTACGACGCGTTGTACATGGGAAAGCACGGAGCAAGAGTTCCGTTGGTCCGGATGATCAGCCAGTTCTGTCCGGCGCGGCATCCCCAGTGTTCGCCGCCACCGCGCATGAAACCTTTCATGTTCTGCAATCGGGGAATCGAATCGACCATCTTCCAGCCCTGGCGCTGCTTGTCGATGAGCCAGTCGAGAAGGTCGTCGACCACGGGGAAATCTTCCGGCCGTATGTAGGTGTCGTTTTCGTGAAGATGCTTGAAGTGGCCCTGTTCCATCATCGGAGCTTCATTAATGTGGAAGGTGATGGAGATCCCATTTTCGTGTGCGATGGTGGCCAGTTCCTTCACGTCTTCAATGTTGGTGCGGCAGATGTTGGTGTTGAAGAACACCGTGTAGCCATGGCGGTACTGCCGCTGCACGAGATGTTCGAAGTTTTTGCGCACATGCTCAAAGGCTTTGGGAAGCCCCGGCTTTTCTTTAATCGTATCCACGGCGAAGTTGACCGTAGCTATGCCGGCGTCGGCGAGACGGTCTGTGACTTCCGGACGCAGAAGCCTAGCGTTCGTCGCGAGGTACACCCAGAAATCTTTCTTCGCCGCGTAGTAAACAACCTTGTGAACGAAGTCTGGCCGGATCAGCGGTTCACCGCCGGTGGGGGCAAGCACGCGGCACGGCGTCGACTCCAGCCAGTCGATCGCGCGCCGCGCGGTGTCTTCCGTCATGCCCTTGATGCGGTTGTCGTACGACCAGCAATAGTGGCAGTCCAGATTGCATTTCCACTCGGTGAAGAGGTACGCGATGATCGGTTGAAAGTCGCCCGGCAGCACGCGTGACTTGAAATACGGAAGCATCGAGTTCGTGAAAAAGAGCCGGGTGCTGCGGGAAGACCGGCGAGGGCAGAGTAAGCGAGTTTTGAGGCTCGCGTTCCGCCCTCTCCAGTGTGGGGTGGTCGGGGCGCTTCTGTAGAAGATCGTGGAGCGGCACATCCAGACGAAATGGCTGCGCCGGCAGTGTGGGTAGAATTTGAAGCGGCTGCTGTGTTGAACTGGACATGGACCCTCCTCGACGGAGGTAATGCATCTCGCATTCCAGTTCGAGGAGTCCTCCGAGCTTTGCGAAATCGTGAAGCGTCAATTCCGCATGTCACGCATCGGAAACCACTTAGGGGATGTTGGCGGTCCTCAAGTGCTATAACGAAAGCCCGCCCCTCCGGCGGTGTGCGGCGACCTTTCGACTTTGCTGTCAATCTTTCGTCAGCGCCGTTTCGGATGCGCGAGGGCAACTGTGGTTGATTTTATTCGGGACCACCTAGCGCATTCCCTTCAAGCAGTTGCGCTTCCCTCCTTGTGCTGATGCGCGGTGGTGAACCTCCCTGGAATGGAAGAGGGAATGCAGCAACGCACCACGAACGCTGGCCGCAAGAGAGTGATCTTCGGAGTTCCAGCACTAGCAGGTGAACGGATGTCTGCAATGGTCAGTTATGTAGCCCCTCTCGTTCCGGCGTTTCCGGCGGGGGTCGATGCGCGCTGGGAAACCGAAAATCGCACGGTGTGGAATGAACAAGAACACGCGAACGAGGAACGCGAGCTGGTTTATGAAATTAGCTGGATTGCGGAGCTTGGTGTCTGGCGGCGTTTTCTACGGTCCCAGCGGAAGGCGCGGAACTAAGGACATCATGCCTTCGGAAACGCGTACATTCTCTAATTCAGTTCGTTGCCTTATGGGAGTGGCCCTACTGAGCGTGATGCTATTTTGCGTCCTGCGTCTGCCGGCTCAGGAACCGAGCCACACGCGCGGCTCGGTCAAAGGCACCGTATCGCTGTTGAACGCATCGCAGGAACCCTCGACTTCCGATGGCCTTCAGTTGGGATTGCAGCCTCTGGCGGAGGGTGCGGCTTCGTTGTCGGCGATTACGGACGAGGCGGGAAACTACGAATTTAAAGAAGTGGCGGATGGAGATTACTTGTTGCGGCTTCAGGGTGAAGGTTTCGAGCCATTCACGGCGACAGTTCACGTAATAGGTGGCGCGTCCGTCGTCCAAAATATTTCCGTAAAGTTGTCAGGGCTCACACAGAAAATCGAGGTTAAGGAACAGGCCGAGCCGCTCTCAGCTGATTCTCCCGGCGATTCGAAACTCAGCGACAAACAAATCGCGAGTCTCCCCGTTGTCGAAGAAAACTTCAAATCATTGCTGCCCCTGACCCCCGGCGTGGTCCGCACGCCGGATGGAAAACTGAATTTCCGCGGCGCAGCCGAGGATCAGTCCATGCTCAAGGTGAATAACTCGAAAATGACCGACCCGGTCACGGGTTCGTTTTCGATTCCTGTTCCTCTTGATGCGGTGCAATCTGCCCGAGTAGTCCAGACTCCGTACAGTGCCGAAAATGGGGGGTTCTCCGGTGGGCTCACGGTTGTCGAAACGGTGCCGCCACCGGAAAGTTGGAAGTTCGGCGTGCGCGACCTCAATGTCAGCTTGCGCGGCAAGAATGACCACTTTGTCGGCGTTGGGCGCGCCACGCCGCGCGTCGTCTTTGGCGGTCCGGTGCTCGGAGACAAAATCAGCTTTTCCGAAGTCTTCGAATACGACGTCATCCGTGATCCCGTGCGCGGCCTTGCGTGGCCCCGCAACGAAATCAAAAAGCAGGGTTTCAATTCCTACAGCACTCTGCAGGCGATCGTTTCGCCGAAGCAGGTGGTGACAGTGACGTTGAACGTATTTCCGCAGAGAACCCAATTCGCCAATATCACCGCGCTGATTCCTCAAACAGCCTCTTCCGACTACGACAGGAGAGGGGTTTCCGTAAGCCTCTCTGATGCCTACACCTTCTCTTCCAGCGCACTATTCCGGATGACATTGAACTACACGCGGTTTGACAGTAACGCGCACGGGCAGGGCAGCGAAGCCATGCTGCTCACTCCTGACGGCTGGGGAGGCAATTTCTTCAACTCTTGGGCACGGTCTTCCAGCCAGTTCCAGGCCGCCCCGGTCTTTCAGTTTGCTCCGCGAACTTTCCTTGGGCGCCACGAATGGAGGATTGGTGTCGACGCCACGCGCCGCTCATTTAGCGGCAGTAGTGTGTCACAGCCGGTGCGCCTGCTCCGCGAAGACGGCAGTCTTACCGAGCAGATACAATTCACCGGTACGGGATCGCTAGGTGGATCCGCAACGGAGGTGGAAGAGTTTGTCTCGGACCACTGGATGCTCAGCGATCGCTTGGCTGCGGACCTCGGTGGACGATTCACAAGCCAGACCGTGGGCCGCACTGCGGCCTTAGCGCCGCGCTTCGGCATCGTCTATGCGCCGGGCAAAGATCGCAAAACCATTCTCCGTGCGGGAACGGGCGTTTTCTATGACCGCGTTCCGTTGCTCGCGGTGGATTTTGCCGGAAATCCGACACGCGTTATCAGCCAGTTCGATCCGAGTGGTCAGTCTATCGGAAATACGATTGCTTTCGAGAACGAGTACATCGCGAACGGAAGCGGTCCCGTCGCGTCGCGAATCCGCCGTGCGCCGAACACGAGCGCGCGCAGTTTCGTGACTAGCGCAGAAGTGGACCGCGCGCTTTGGACCGGAGCCGTTCTCCGCCTTGGCTATATGCACACCACGACGCGCGACTTGTTTGTCATTTCTCCGTTTGGCGAGGGCGGCACGCCGGGCGTTCTCGCCCTTCTCAACACGGGGAAGGAAAACTACAACCAAGCGGAAGCAACCCTGCGGTTTCATCCCATTAAGGATGGCGACTTGAGCGTCTCCTATATCTGGAGCCGATCGCGTGGAGATCTGAACGCGCTTGGAGACGTCTTCATTCCGTTCGAGCAGCCGGTCATCCGAAACAACGCCTATGGTGTTCGCCCTTCGGATGTGCCGAACCGGGTGGTCGCTTGGGGGACCTTTCATCTTCCGCTCGCCTTGGTCTTCGGACCGGTCGTCGACGTGCACACGGGCTTTCCGTATTCCAAAGTAGATGAGCGTCAGAATTACGTTGGGCCGCCCAACTCCCAGCGATTTCCAATGTTTTTTTCCGTCGATTCCCAAGTCTACCGGGACTTCCGCATCCCACGCGGGATTCACCTTGGTTCGCGCAAGATCCGTCTCGGCTTCTATGTAATCAACCTCACCAATCACGGCAATTTCAGAGAGGTCTACAACAACGTCACTTCGCCGCATTTCGGCCGCTTCACGGAATTCGAACGCCGGCAGACGGCGTTTCTGTTGAGCGTGGTCAACTGAGCAAGCGGGATGACAGATGAATGGACCTCAACTAGAGGCAGCGCAGAGCTGGTAGGAGTCCTCCTGTGAAGGGCGGCAAAAGAGGAAAGTAATGAAAACAGAGGGCAAGCGTTGGAAGTGGACGTGGTGGCTCCTCGTAGTTGGCGTAGGCTTGCGATTTTACTTTGTGCAGGAATTGATTGCTGTGTTTGCATTTTTTGCGATTGGATTTGCCGTGGTCGCTTTCGCCATTTTGATTCTGTATGTGCTGCAGAAGGGTTGGGAAGCGGCAGTGGCGCATTTCACGAATAGCGAGGATTCGTCGGAGCCCGGCTTGCAAGCTGGAAAGCCGGCGCGGAAATGCCGTGAGCTTGAGGCGATCGAGAGCCATGGTCTCGATCTGTGGGCATACAGGGACACCGGATGGTTTGTGCGCGACCCGACTGCACCTCACCTCGCTCGCGAGCAGTGGACCGTGAAGTTTCCTCCAACGGTGGTCAAGACGTTGTCAGGACTACTCGGTAGCGTGGCGAAGATTGTCGGCGTCAGCGACGATTACGATCGAGTTGTGAAATGCGAAAAGGATGTTCAGCAAGCCGGCGGGACGCACATTTCCGCCGCGCGCCCGCAACCTTATTACCTCGATGTGACGCTTCCCCACGCCAACGAGGGCGGGGTGGTGTTGGCAATGTCAAAACTGCTGAACATTCCGGCGGAAGAGATCGCGACCATCGGAGACATGCCCAATGACGTTCTGATGTTTGAGAAGAGCGGCGTGAGCATTGCGATGGGCAACGCGAGCGCCGAAGTTCAGGCAGCGGCCACTTACGTTACTTCGTCGAATGAGGAGGAAGGATTTGCCAAAGCAATTGAGGAACTCGTACTGAACGGTCGTTCCGCGAAAGTGTGAAGACAGAAGCCAAAGGTCTTGTCGTGCGGGAGAAAACTTGAACTGAGTATCACGTCAGGAATAACGCGCTATGTACTGCCTATTCCAGCTGAAACGCCTGCCCTGGGTCGTCACCCTGATGGCCGCGGGAGTTTTGCCCGCCGCCGCGCAGCAACCTGCCGCCCCGCAAACCGATGATCTGCAGAAGCAACTGGAAACACTTAAGCAGCAGTACGGCGCAACCACTCGCGATCTGGAGCAGCGCATCGCTGCGCTGGAGCAGCAAATCCAAAAACAAAAAGAGGCCGGCGAAAAAGCCAAGGAGGGCACGGTCTCAGCAGTAGAGCTAGCCGCTCAACAAGCAGCTGAAAAAGCTGTCCGCGGACAGTCCGATCAAGTCGGGGCAAAGTACCAAGGGCAAGTGCCTTCCGAACCGACGTATGACCTGCTGAATGAGGCGGAAGCGAAGATTGCGAAACTGGAGCAGCAGGTGCAGAGCTTCGAATTTCACGGCTATTTTCGCTCAGGCTATGGTCTCAACAGCCAGGGTGGTGGGCAGGTCGTTTTTCAAGCTCCCGGTGCGGATGCGAAATACCGCCTGGGAAATGAGGCGGAAACGTACGGTGAATTTATTTTCGTCAACAACTGGCTGAACCCCGAGCACAACAGCGACAAGGCGTGGATAAAAACAGAAGTCATGATCGAGGCGAACACCACCAATTCGGCCAGCTATGCAAACTTTCCGGGCAACACCGGGAATGACCAATTCCGTCTGCGGGAAGCCTTTGTGCAAGGCGGCCACATTCTAGAGAGCCAACCTGACGCAAAGTTCTGGGCGGGCGAAAGATACTACCGCCGGTATCATGTCGAGATAAACGACTTTTATCCCCTGGACATGAGCGGCTACGGGGCGGGTGTCGAAGACTGGAATATTCACATTGGCAAGGTCTCCGTGGCATATCTGGCAGGCGCGAGGCCGGACATCGTTACGCAGAACGGCAGCTACGCGAAGAGCAACATCGATGTCCGTCTCTATGATCTCAAAGGACCCTTTGGGCTGTGGGGCGTTTGGTTTGATTTCGCGACTGCGAAGGGCGGCACCACGCAAACTAGTACAACAATTCCAAGTGCCAACGGATATGCTTTTGGCGTACGCCACCAGCGCCTGGAATGGCACGGGGGCTACCACACGTTTTCCTTCCAATACGGCAAGGGAGCGGCGAGTAATTTCAGTACCTCGATCGATAATCCTACTCCGTTCATCAAGAGTTCCGAAAGACTGCTGATCACAGAACACTTGCTCGTCCAGCCTAGCGATCGGTTCGCGATCATGCCGATCTTCATCTTCCAGCGGAAGAGGGATGGGCAGCCTGGCCATGGCTTCAACGATTGGGCCTCGTTTGGTGTGAGGCCGGAAGTCTTCTTCACGAAATATATTTCGCTGGCCTTTGAGGGGAGTGTTGACCACACCAACGGATTTGTTACGACGCAAAACGGCAACACGCAATTTAGTGGCTGGCTCCGCAAGTTCACCGTCGCGCCGCAAATCGGCGCAGGCCGCCAGTTCTTCAGCCGGCCTGTGCTTCGGTTGTTTATGACGTACGCGAACTGGTCCAACGGGTTCAGGGGCCTAGTGGGCGGGATACCTTTCCAGGACAGAACCAGCGGACTCACGTACGGCGTGCAAGCGGAAACTTGGTGGTAGCCAAAAGCTTACGAAGGAATTTTAGGGAGGGAAAATGGCAACTCAGCAAATTACGAGCACAAGGTCCGGCCCGGAAGGGGGCAATGCGGTAGTTTCAACTGCACAGAGCTACTCCCGCCCGTTAGCCACCGTTACTACGCTTTTCTTCATGTGGGGTTTTTTGACGTGCCTGAATGACATTCTGGTGCCGCACCTGAAGTCAATCTTTGACTTAAGTTACGCGCAGGTTATGCTGGTCCAGTTCGCGTTTTTTTCGGCCTACTTCTTGTTTTCAGTACCCTGGTCGAGAATCGTGAATGCGATTGGCTACCAGAGAACTATGGTTGTCGGTTTACTGACCATGGCTTGTGGGGCATACCTGTTCGTCCCTGCCGCGTCCGCTGCTTCCTACCCGCTGTTTTTGACTGCGCTGCTCGTTCTGGCGGCCGGGATTACAGGCCTTCAGGTGTCGGCGAATCCTTACGTAGACTTATTGGGTAAACCGGAAACGGCATCAAGCCGCCTGGATTTGACACAGGCTTTCAACTCGCTAGGCACGACGATCGCCCCGAAAATCGGAGGGCTGCTGATCCTGGTCACCGCACCGATGGCGATCGAACAGTTAAGGCAACTTGCGCCAGAAGCGCTACATGCGTATCGCGTTCAACAAGCGGCCTCGGTCAAGATGCCCTACACAGTGATCAGCGTTGCGCTGGTGTTGTTGGCGCTTTTGATCGGCGCGGTCAAGCTGCCGAAAATCGAGACCGCAGGGTCCCGTCCGGGTGAGAAAATTGATGCTTCGATCTGGAAGCATCCTAATCTCCTCCTTGGTGCGATTGGGATATTTGCTTATGTGGGTGGAGAAGTTTCAATTGGAAGCTTCCTCGTGAATTATTTCAGTTTGCCTGAGATTGCTGGCTTTCCCGCTAAAACCGCAGCAGGCTTCGTTTCGTTCTACTGGGGCGGCGCTATGATTGGGCGGTTTCTCGGCGCGCCACTTCTGCAACGGAT